>OCTA010001931.1_pt1 | contig 18965 bp, 19 predicted proteins | sample 1538991 | NCBI WGS metagenome assembly OCTA01 (sample SAMEA3539302, study PRJEB22396) | soil metagenome | biome: tundra; feature: field; material: soil | place: USA | collected 2010-05 | depth 0.15 m | reverse complement strand
AGAGTGTGGCGGACACACGACGACTCCATGGTATTCGTAGTTCTGAGATGAAGGCATGAAGGTTAAAGTTACCAAATCTTGTCCGGTCGGACGACAATAGAAGGAAGGAATGGACGAACAAGAGTTTAAGAACCGGGCGGACGATGCCTTACAGAGTCTCTACAAAAAGCTCTCTAACGCCGCCGACCGCTATGATTTTGAACCTGACTTCAATGCCGGGGCCCTTGCCATCGAGTTTGAAGAGCCTAAAGCTAAATTCGTCGTTAGCCCGAATACTCCGGTGCGCCAGATCTGGGTGTCCGCCCACTCAAGAAGCTTCAAATTAGACTGGGTTGCCGCTTCACAGAGCTTTGTTCTTGCAGAGAGCGGGCAGAATCTGGAACAGCTGATTGCCTCTGCCATCAGCCAGATCCGGGATGAACCTGTGACGCTATAAAAACGTGCCGGGCGTCTATGTCTCCTATCCTTTCTGCACCCAGAAGTGCACGTTCTGCAACTTTGCCTCCGCGGTGTCGTCCGGCGACGTGAAAGCGCGCTACGGGCAGGCTCTCCGCGACGAGATCCGCAGTCAGAAATGGCTTTGGTCTCCCGAAACCGTCTATTTCGGTGGCGGCACTCCAAGCCTGATGCCTCCTCCGGAATTGTGTGAACTGATGGCTCTGATTCCGGGCGACACGCTAACCGAAGTCACGCTGGAATGTGCGCCTGGGACCGTTACCGCTGACCTTGCCTGCGCGTGGGCAGAGGCTGGCGTGAATCGAGTCAGCCTCGGCGTGCAATCTTTCGTCACGGCGGAATTGCGGCAAACCGGGCGACGCCACACGGCCCAGGTTGTTGCGAACGACATCGCTCTGCTGCGGGCGGCAGGTTTGGCCAACATCAATCTGGATCTCATTGCGGGCCTGCCGGGCCAGACGCGCGGCTCCTGGGACGAATCACTCGATTGGATCGAATGGCTGGCGCCGCCGCATGTTTCCATTTACATCTTCGAAATGGATGACGACAGCAGGCTTGGCAAGGAAGCGCTGCTGGGCGGAGTCCGTTATGGCGCGAGTCTGTTGCCCAGCGACGATGTGATGTCGGAACTCTATGAGCGGGCCGTCGAGCGCCTGCAGGGTCTCGGGATTCGCCGTTATGAAATCTCGAACTTCGCTATGGTTGGCCGCGAGTCCAGACACAATCTCAAATACTGGATGCTGGAACCGTACGCGGGCTTCGGGCTGGATGCGCATTCTTTTGACGGGCAGGTTCGATGGAGCAATCCGGATCAGCTCGATCTGTACCTCGAAGGCGAAAGGGAATCCGCAACCGCGACGGATCGGGCTGAAGAGCACTTCTTCGTGGGTCTCAGGTTAAGCGCAGGAATCGAACCAGCGCCGCAAGAGTGGTCGCGATTTGAGCGGCCAATCGCCAAATGGCTGGCAGCCGGATTCATCGAGCGGGACGGCGGACGCTTGCGGCTGGCGGATCGCGGAGTGCTACTGTCGAACGAGATTTTGCAGGAGTTCATCGATGTGGATTGACCTGCGAAGCGACACGGTTACAAAGCCCACCGAACGGATGCGGTTGGCGATGGCGTCCGCTGAAGTGGGCGACGACGTCTATGGCGAGGATCCGACTGTCAATCGGCTGGAACAACGGTCCGCTGAAATCTTCGGCAAGGAAGCCGCGCTCTTCGTGCCCACGGGTACGATGGGCAACACCATCGCCATCAAGATCCACACGAAACACGGCGAAGAGGTGGCTTGCGACTCGCGGTCGCACATCGTCGATTGGGAACTTTCGATGATGGCCTGGTTCGCGGGCTGTATCCCGCGAGCCATTACGACCAGCGACGGCATTCTCTCCTGGAGGCAGATTGCAGGAGCGCTGCGGCCCAAGGGTCCGCACAATTCACCCACCACGTTGATCTCGCTCGAGAACACGCATAACATGTCCGGCGGAACCGTTTATCCTGTCCAGGCTATCGACGAGATTTGCGCGGAGGCTCATCGGCGCGGCCTCAAGGTGCATGTCGATGGGGCCCGCATCTTCAACGCTTCCGTCGCTCTCGACGAGCCCGTTTCCCGTATTGCCCGCGATGCCGACTCAATCATGTTCTGCCTCTCGAAGGCGCTGGGCGCTCCGGTCGGGTCTATGCTCGCAGGATCTGCCGAAGCCATCGAGCGCGGACGCCTTTATCGTAAGCGTCTTGGCGGCGGAATGAGGCAGGCCGGGGTGCTTGCGGCGGCCGGATTGATTGCCCTCGAAGAATCCCCCGCGCGCCTTCCCGAAGATCATCGGAACGCGCGACTGCTGGCAGCGCGATTGGCTCAAATGCCAGGCATTGAAATCGATCCCGCGAGTGTTCGAACAAACATCGTAATCTTCGACATGGCGGCGCTGGGTTTGTCAACAAAGGCGTTCAGCGAAAGGCTGAAATCGCAAGGCGTGCTGGCGAACGGCATCAACTCGACACAGATGCGCATGGTCACTCACCGGGACGTCACCCAGACGGATTGCGAGCGCGCCGCCGCCGTAGTGGCGGGCCTCGCGGAATCGATGTGCAAGAATTCCGAAGATGCACTTCATTCTGTTTTATGACTATGTCCCGGATATTGCCGAGAAGCGCGGGCCGTACCGCGGCGCGCACATCGAAGGCTTGAAGAAGGCATTCGATGCGGGCGAAGTAGTGATAGGGGGCGCGCTTGGAGACCCCGTCGATGGCGCGGTCATCGTCTTTCGCGGGCCAACATCGGAAGCCGCGGAGCGCTTCGCAAAGAGCGATCCTTACGTTTTGAACGGCCTGGTCACTGCCTGGCGCGTGCGTACTTGGTCCACCGTGGTCGGGGATGGAGCCTCACTCCCTAGCGTCTGATACTATTTTTCGATGCTCATCCTCGCGGCCACGCTCGCCATTCTCGTCTACGGTCTTATTGCGCCCATGTTAGGCGCGCTGCTTCCGACATACGGATTAGATTCGGGACAGCAGGGCACGCTCGGCATGATTCAGGCTCTTGGCCTGGTGGTCTCGTCGCTTTCCGCCGGACCGGTCATCGACAAGCAGGGCAACAAGCTGGCGCTGGTGGTGGGACTTTTCCTTGTCGCCGCTTCGCTCTTCGGCGCGCCGAATGCCGGCGGCTATGTCGGCCTGTTGGTGGTCTACTTCGTGCTCGGCGTGGGTGGCGGCATTGTGGTAACTGGAGCCAATTCGCTGGTAGGAGCGGTGGAGCCTACGCGCCGCGGCTCCGCCCTGAATTTCTTAAACCTGTTCTTCGGTCTTGGTGGGATCATCACGACTTACGCGGCCAGCTATCTACTGACTCCAGTCGTCTTGTGCTACTCGGTCGCGGCACTCACCGTGGTCGCCCTCGGAGTGAACGCAGCGACGAAGATGCCAGGGCCTTCGGGTGAAACAAGTTTCAGGCTGGACGAAGCGCCCAAGCTTCTCGCGACGCCCGCTTTGATTCTCCTCTCCTTATTCCTGTTCCTGTACGTGTCGTGTGAAGTAGGAGTTTGGAACTGGCTAAAAACTTATCTCATTTCCATCAACTTCGATCCGAAGAAAGCGGGCGGCGTGGTCAGCTACGGCTTCGCATTCGGCATCTTAGTCGGGCGCGTGGTTGTCTCGCGCGTTTTAGTCAAAGTCCCAGCTTTAACCGTCACGCTGGCATCGGCCGTGCTGATTGCGGTGACAACGTTTATCATGTTGCGCCTCAGTTCCGAAACGGCCATCACGATTGCGGTTTTTTGCGCCGGGCTCAGCATGGCTCCAGTCTTCCCCACCACTCTTGCGATTGTCGGCGACACCTTCCGCCGCGGCACCGCGACGGCGATGGGCGTGGCAATCACCTGCGGCTGGATCGGCCTGGCTTTCAGTTCGCGCATCATCGGTTTTCTTCATGAGACGACCAGTTTGGGCAACGCGCTCCTGTTGATCCCAACGTTCGCCGTGTTGATGATCGTCATCAACCTTATTTTGCGATCGGTCGTAAAGCGTCCAGTAACGGCGTAGCATGTGAAGCAGGGAGTAACTTACAATGGCATTCTGTCCTAATTGCGGCGCCCAGGCATCCGGCCGCTTCTGTCCTAATTGCGGCACGGCGTTTTCGGGCGCGCCGTCCGGTCCGTCGCCCGCAAATTTTGAGGCGGCGGGGCTGACCGATAACGTGGCGAGCGCGCTCTGTTATCTGTTCGGGTTCATCACCGGAATTATCTTTCTGCTCGTCGGCCCTTACAACCGAAACCGGACGATTCGCTTTCACGCCTTCCAATCGATCTTTACGTTCGCCGGGATCGTCGTGATCGAGATCGTGCTGGACATTGCACTTTTCAGCGCACTACACCTGTGGATACTGGGTGGCGCGTTTTTCACGTTGTTCAGAATACTCTGCCTCGTGCTCTGGATCTACCTGATGTATAACGCCTACAATGGCCGGAAAGTCAAGCTGCCGTTCGTTGGAGACTTGGCGGAGAAACAGGCGTAAACGGCTGGCTGGCGCGCGGCGTCCGATACTCAGATGGTTAAGTTCTGTTCCGTTCTGGCGCTGCTTCTCGGCCTGCAAGCCGACGCCGAAGATATCACGCCGCGCATCGGCTTCATTCAGGTCTATGGTGTTCACAAGCTCTCCTCGGGAAAGGTGCAAGCTTCGCTGGGCCTTAAGCCTGGCGATCCGCTGCCTTCCCGGCTGGCATCGGAAGAGAAGATCGACAAACTATCAGGCGTGGTCGATTCGCGCGTGGAAGCCTATTGCTGCGATGGACGCAAAACCGTTCTCTACGTGGGCATCGCGGAAAAGAACGCCCCTCATGCCGAGTTTCACCAGAGCCCGGCGGGCGCTATGTCGCTGCCGCAGGAGATTGTCGATAAGTACCAATTGCTCCTGGACGCAACTGCCGCCAGCCTGCGGGCCGGCAACGCGGATGAGGACCTGACGAACGGCTACTCGCTGATGGCCGATCCGCAGTGCCGGGAAATTCAGCAATCGCTGCTTCCGCTGGTGAGCGATAACCTTGCCAACGTGGATCAAGTGGTGCGGCAAGCGGCAGATCCGGAGCAGCGCGCCACGGCGGCCTATGTTCTGCAGTATGCGCCGCGCACGCCACGCGCCTTGCAGACTGCCGCCGACGGGCTTCAATATGCGCTGCAAGACCCGGAGGACGAGGTTCGCAAAAACGCGATGACTTCGCTCAAGGCGCTGATGGTGGGGGCGCGTCTTCATCCGGAGCAAGAAGTCCGGATTGAACCTACCTGGTTCGTGGAACTGATGAACTCCGTGGTCTGGTCGGACCGGCACAACGCCAGCCTGGCGCTGCTTACGCTTACGGACCGCACAAACGAGGCGACTCTCCAACTGCTGCGCGAACGCGCTCTGCCGTCGGTCATCGAAATGGCGCAATGGCACGATCTGGAGCATGCCCTGCCCGGCTTCATGTTAGCGGGACGGCTGGCGGGAATGAGCGACGAAGAGATCAAAGCGGCGTGGGCAAACGGCGACCGTGAAGAAGTCTTGAAGCGCGCGCTGAAGCCGAAAAAGAAGACTAGCTGAGGTCGGGAACTGGCACGTGGAAGTGGTTCGAGCCGTCATGGATTTCATGTCCATTGTGGGTCGATTCGTCCACCCGCAGTTCGCAGTCGCAGCAGTCGCTGCAGCGGCGGCAGCGGTCGCACAAATGATTGCCGCACGCGTCTTTGGTGCAGAAGACGCAGATATCAAGCGATACCTCGCTGCAAATCGAGCAGGCGAATGTTCCAATTTCCATCAGTTCTTTCCCGATCTCCTGCCTTTTGCCGCAGGCGGTTCCTTGCTGATGATAGCGCGGCAGCGCTGCGCTTCGTCATCCGCGATTTTAAAATTCTGTTCCGTGCTCACGGCCAAATCCCGAATATAATCGCGCAGCCGTTGGCGGCTGTCGAAGTTATGTGCGATAACCACGCTCAATTTCTCGGCGGTCGGACGGTCCGCGTACTTTTGCGCGCCCTCGTTCAGGGAGCGGGCGGAGGTTTCGAGCGCCTCCAGGCGGAAATACACATCCAGCGCCAGCGAAAGACTCTCGGGCTTCTGCGACAGCAGCTTTGAGGTCACCTCGACGTCGGTCAATTGCCGTTGGGCGGTCTGCCATTGAATCACGTAAGCGCTGGGAGCGCCCTTTTTTTCATACCATTCTTTCGGGTCGATTGCCCCGAGCAACGGTTTCAACTGTTCGTCGGCAGCGACGACATTCGCCACAATTTTTCTGGCGTCCCAGGGCGTTTCGAGGCCGGACGCCCGCTGTCGCGCACCCACCTGCATGACGAAACAAACTGCGAGGCCGGCGGCGACCGCGGCCCTTCGAAAAAAAGCCTTCACTGCCCCCTATTGTAACGGCGGAGTTGCTAGGTGAAGTTCTTGCCGGGGCGGCCCGGCGTAAGAGCGGACAGAAGATCGTGGAGCGGCTTGATCGCATAGCGATAGAGCGACCCCCGATCCACGCGCCTCGATATCTGCTGGTCCTTCTGGATAAGGATGGCATCGATGGCTTTGACAATGGTCGGCTCGCTGCGCGGCAGAAGCGTATGCTGCACACGAACCTCGCCTTCGAGCACGTCGAGGCGGACGTTGTCGTCTTCGTCAATCGCGAGCGCGATGGTGGCGGGATCGACCGCGGTTATGGTGGCCACCGGACAAAAGATCCGCTGCTGGAGTTGGCCAGGGCCCGGATTCAGATGGATGCGCACGTGACCGGCGAAGACATCCAGGAGATCGCCGGCACTGGAGGCGTTCTGGCGAAAGACAATTTTAGAGTTTGAGTAAATGTCGAAATTGCCGCCGCCCTTCACTTCGAAATGCGCGTAACCATCAACCCCAGTGGTAATCAGTCGCTGTATCGGAACCCGTTCGCCGGCGCTTACGGCCCAGGGCAGCTTGCCGGTCTCCATGGAAACTTGCCCTTGCGCCACCGTGACGTAAGCCTCAAAAGTCTGCGCGGTCGAACTGGCAGTTAAGAGGAGCAAGGCAGCGGTTAAGTGACGCATTAGAAATCGACCCTAGCGTTTCTGAAAGGCCTCGGTTTTGACTATGCCAGCGCCTTCGCGAATGGTGATGGAACGATTGGCGGGGACGGCGGCGATACGCTCCAGCGAGCCATTGGGCCAACGGATGTCAAGATCGACCTTCTCGGCGGCGCCGAGTCCGAAATGGAGCCGCAGGTCGTTCGAAGAATAGAAACTGGCCTGGCTCAAGACTTCCTGCACTTGTTTCTTAGTTCCGTAGTGCGCGGTGACGCGGGCCCCGATAGCGCTTCGATTGCTCTTCGTGCCAATCAATTTAACTTTGAGCGAGCGGTTGCTGCCAGTGAGATCGTTGCGGAGAAGGGAAGGCGGCTCATTCAGATTCATGACGAGGATATCGATATCGCCATCGTTGTCGAAATCGCCAAAGGCACAGCCGCGGCTGGCATGCACGGCGGCAACGCCCGGACCGGCCTGATCCAGAAGCTCCTCAAATCTTCCGTCGCCGAGGTTGCGAAAAACGATGCGCGGACTCTTGAAAGGATAGTTTGGGAGCTTGGCTTCAATCTCGGGGTAGACGCTGCCGGTCACCCAAAAGAGGTCGGGATGGCCGTCGTTGTCGAGGTCGAACATGCCGGCGCCCCAGCTGATGTAGCGGGTTTCGACGCCCAAGCCAGAAGCGTTGGTCACGTCCTCGAAATTGCCTTTGCCGTCGTTGCGATAGAGCACCGCCGTGTCGTCGGCAAAGTGGGTTTTCAGGATGTCGAGATTCCCATCCAGGTTGTAATCGCCGATCCCGAGGCCCATGCCGGCCTGCTCCATGCCATCTTCATTGAGAGCGACGCCGGTTTCGAGCCCCATGTCGGTGAAGGTGCCGTCATGATTGTTCTTCAGCAGAAAGCTGGGAGTGGAGTCGCATGCGATGTAGAGATCGGGCCACCCGTCGTTATCGAAGTCGGCTGCAACGGAAGTCATAGAATAGCTGCCCTTGGCCCGAGCTACTCCCGACTTAACGCTTACATCCTTAAACGTGCCGTCGCCGTTGTTGTGGTACAGCGCATTCGTCCCGGGCGGCAAGCCGCGCGGGCCGCAGTTCACCGGGATTCCTTTCCAGTTGCAGTTGGGATTTTCGCCGGGCTTGGGGATTTTCGCCAAATCGAACTCCAGGTAATTCGAGACGAACAGATCGAGATGGCCGTCGCGGTCGTAGTCGATGAAGGTACAGCCGGAGCCCCAGCGCGTGCCGTCGTGCAACAATCCCGATTCTTTCGTGACGTCGGTGAAGGTGCCGTTGCCGTTGTTGCGGAAGAGCACGTTCTGTCCCCAATAGGTCACGAACAGATCGTCGAAGTCATCGTTATTGTAATCGCCGATACAGACGGCCGAAGCCCATCCGGTGCGAGTCAGGCCCGACTTTTCGGTGACATCGGTGAAAGTGCCGTCGCGGTTGTTGTGATAGAGCCGGTTTGTCGCGCCAGGAGGCGCTCCTTCGAAGCGAGTGCCGTTCAGAAGAAAGATGTCTGGCCAGCCGTCGTTGTCATAGTCGATGAAAGCGCAGCCGCAGCCGACAGTTTCGAGGATGTAGTCCTTATGATCGGGTGGTCCGTAGATGAGCGGAGCGTGCAAGCCCGCCTGCTCCGCGATATCGACATAGTGCGCATTGAACGGCAGTCCGGAATACTTTCCGCGAGGCTGCGCCTTGACGCCGCGCGATGAAACTCCTTGTGGCCACGCTTTCGCGCCGGCGAAACCGGCCGCCCCCAAAGCTAATAAACGCCGACGGCTGATAGGTCTTCTAAGGAACACGCGCAAAACGGTCGCGGGATCAAACGCGCCGCCCGAAGAGCTAACGAGTTCCTCCGTTGTTTGGCGGCGCGCATCCGCGCCCTTTGCGCTCTTGAGCGTCAAACCCCTGCTTCCTTGAAGGTCTTGGAAATCAGGGCTTGGGCTTCTTCTTGCAGACGGCCGAGATGGTCCTTGCCGAGGAAACTTTCCGCGTAGATCTTATAGACGTTTTCGGTTCCCGAAGGACGGGCGGCGAACCAGCCGTTTTTCGTGGTGACTTTGAGCCCGCCGAGGGCAGCCCCGTTGGAGGGAGCGGTGGTGAGCATGGAGGTGATGGGATCGCCCGCCAGCTCCTTGGCGGAAACCTGCTCCGGCGACAACTTTGAAAGCAGCGCTTTCTGATCGGGAGTGGCGGGCGCGTCGATGCGCTCGTAGACTGGGTCGCCGAACTTAGCCGTGAGCTGGCGGTAGCGTTCGCCTGGATCGCTTTTGGTCGTCGCGGTAATTTCGGCCGATAGCAGGCCCATGATCAAGCCATCTTTGTCCGTGCTCCACGGTCCGCTGTCGCGGCGCAGGAACGAAGCGCCCGCGCTTTCTTCACCGCCAAAGCCGAGTGAGCTGTCAAGCAGCCCGTCAACGAACCACTTGAACCCGACCGGAACCTCAACCAGCGGACGGCCCAGACTGGCTGCCACGCGGTCGATCATGGTGCTGCTTACCAGAGTCTTGCCGATCCCGGCGCCGGTTGGCCAGTGGGGCCGGTTCTGAAAGAGGTACTCGATGGCGACGGCGAGGTAGTGATTTGGATTCAGCAGGCCAACCGATTTTGCGACGATCCCGTGGCGGTCGTGATCGGTGTCACAGGCGAAGGCGACATCGAAGCGATCTTTCAACGCGATGAGACTGGCCATGGCGTAAGGCGACGAACAGTCCATGCGGATCTTACCGTCCCAATCGAGGGTCATAAACCGGAACGTCGGGTCTACCAGCTTGTTGACAACCGTCAAATCCAGTTTGTAGCGCTCGGCGATGCGGGGCCAGTAGGCGACTCCGGCGCCGCCGAGCGGATCGACGCCGAGTTTGAGACCGGCGGCTCGAATGGGATCGAAATCTATGACGGCGTCGAGACCGTTCACGTAAGCCGAAAGGAAATCGTAGCGGCGAGTGGTTTCGGCCTTCAGCGCCCTTTCGTAGGTAATCCGGCTGACGCCATGAAGACCCTTCGACAGCAGATCGTTAGCGTAATTCTCGAACCCCTTGGAGGCGGCGGTATCGGCGGGGCCGCCTGAGGGCGGGTTGTATTTAAAGCCTCCATCTTCGGGCGGATTGTGCGATGGGGTGATGACGATGCCGTCCGCAAGGCCATCCTTGCGATCGCGATTGTAGGTCAGGATGGCGAGTGAGAGCGAGGGAGTGGGCGTGTAGCCGTTGTCCTGGTCGATCATTGTCGTGACGCCATTCGCGGCCAGCACTTCAAGCGCGCTGACAAGGGCCGGATCGGAAAGAGCATGGGTGTCGGCGGCCAGGAACAGCGGACCCGTGGTGCCCTGCTGCTTGCGGTATTCACAGATGGCCTGAGTGATGGCTAGAATGTGATTTTCGTTAAAAGAGCACGCGAAGGAAGACCCGCGATGGCCCGATGTGCCGAAAGAAACGCGCTGGGTCTTTTCCGCCGTATCCGGTTTTAGAGAGTAGTAACTGGTTATGAGACGGGGGACGTTGACGAGCGTCGCCGGGTCGGCGAGTTTGCCTGCGCGAGGGTCAGTAGCCATATCGACTTCTATAGTATTCGGTCGCGACTTCCATTGTTGACCCTAGCGGGAGCCCACCGCTTTCGCGTCTGTCCCCTGAAGGAAGCCGCTCCAGCGCATCATCTCTTCTGGACGCTCATCGCACAAAGCCTTATCGATGGCGAGCTGAGCGACATTTTCGACTACCCATTTGAAGTTTTCCTCGCCCACCGAGTGGACGTCGGCGTCGGGCACCGGATTCAGAAAGTCGATGGCGTGGGTGGCTCCCTTGCGGACGGCGAATTCGACGGCGTTGAAGTCGTAGCCAAGCGCTCTGCAAAGCGTGAGAGAGTCGCGCACGAGACGATCGTGCAATTCGGGTTTGGAGACGGTGTTGTCGCGGCTATAGCGCAGATGATGCGGCATGGTCGGGTCGTACTTCATGACGCGCACCTTTTCCCGGCCGACAACGTAGCAGCGGAAATATTCGTCGAATTGAATTGCCGATTGCAACGTCATGCAGGTGGAGCCGGTTTGATCGTAGGCGTTGAAGAAGTCTTCGGGCGAGCTTACTTTGAAGACGTTTTTCCAGCCGCCGCCATTGAAGGGCTTCAAGAAAGCCGGAAAGCCAATGTGACTGAAGACCTCTTCCCAGTTTAGGGGGAAAGCGAGGTTGCGCATGGACTGGACGGTGGTCCCGTGGGGGTGCTCTTTCTGCGGCAGCACGATGGTTTTTGGGACGGCGACACCGAGTTTGCAGGCAAGGGAATAGTTGAAGAACTTATCGTCGGCGCTCCACCAGAAAGGATTGTTGATGACGATGGCTCCGTTCAGCACTGCGTTTTTGAGGTAGGTGCGATAGAAGTCGATGTCCCGAGACGCGCGGTCGATGATAACGCGGTAGCCGCTGGGCTCGGCCATTTTGATGCCGCCGATGCGGATGAACTCGGCGCGGAGGCCGCGAATGTTCTGGCTGTTAATGCGTTCCAGCAGGGCGGCAGGGAAGGTGTTTTCCATCCCGTACAGGATTCCGATCTTTGGCATGTCACCTCGTTTGGAGAAACGTCTTAAGGATGATGAGAAGAACGGGTTCGGCCACAGATGAACGCGGATGAACACCGATAACAGCTTCTTGGCATCCCGTAAGAAGAATTTTACAGCTAGAGGTTTAGATGGGAGGCGGGGAAGGCGGTGGATCGGGTGTCTGGGCGGGGTTCGCTTTCGATAGCCAGGGATGTGGAGCGAGCGCCGTTTCGAGGTTGAGGTCGTTCTTGAGGATCTTGACAGCGAGGTCCACGGCGGCGACTTTCTCGTGAATGACCTGGCGTCGGTAGGCGCGTTCTTCGCGGTCGCGGCGGCCGACGAATCGCTCAAGGGTTTGGAGGGCGTTGCGGAAGGCGCGTTCGTGCGTGGTTTTGTAGCGCAGGACGAGTTGATAGTGCTTGTGGAGGATGGCCAGACGCTCTTCGGAGATGGCGGTTTCGCAGAGGGCGATTTCGGCGTCGAAGAGGACTGTGATAGCGCGGCGCAGCATGCGATCCGCTTCGATAAGCGGGGTGAGCAGCGATTCGATGGCGGGGCTATCGGAGTCGAATTCGGCTTCCCAGTTTGTGCGGATGGCATCCACTTCGGCTTGCGTTCCGTCGGGGAGAAGTTTTCGCGGATTGGCGCGGAGGCCGTGCTTGGTTGAGTTTTGACTGGAGTGCGCCTTTCCGGTAGGAGTGTGGGGTCCGGTTTTGTTTGGTTGCTGGTTGCGCATTTCTGCGATGAGTATGAAATACGGCGCGCGGCGGGGCGATTGTTTGGCGCGGCAAGTCTATGGCGGGTGGGGAGATGTTGTTTTCTCGATTTTTGTGAATTGAACTAATGGGAAGCGGCGCAGACGGCGTACGCCGGCCCGCGGATGAACAGGATGAGCGCGGATGTTTGGGGTTTTGCCGAACGAATTATGGTGGGTTCGTTTTTTCAATTTAGCGTTTGTGAAGGCGCAGCCTCGAGCGCACAGTCGCAATCGCCAGGCATCTTGCGCCTGCTTCTGTCATGTTATAGTTCGGCCAAAGCGTCCCGGGAAAAACCCCGTTTATGCTAATATGCTTTTATGCGTACGACTGTCGATTTGCCTGATCCTTTATTTCGGGAATTGAAGGCGGTGGCGGCGCGAAGAGGGACATCGCTGAAGACGGTAATACGGGATGCGGTGGAAGTTGAGATCCGAAAGGCGGAGAGCAAAGCCGGTCGTAGGGCCAAGTTCCCGGTGCTGACGTCTAATGAGCCGGGCACTTTAGATCTCACGAATGCCGACATCGAAGATTTTCTTGCCTGATGTGAATGTCTGGCTGGCGTTGGCTTCGAGCAGACACATTCATGCGCAGGTGTGCGGCACATGGCTGGATTCAGTTGACTTCGGGACGGTTGCGTTCTGTCGCGTGTCTCAGATGGGATTGCTGCGGCTGTTGACGACGGAACCGGTTATGGGAAGCGACGTATTGTCGTCGCGAGACGCTTGGCGCGCGTATAGAACGATGCTCGCCGACGAACGTATCCGCTTTGTGCCGGAGCCTTTCACGCTGGAACAAGAGTGGCGGAAGTTGACGGCTCAGGACAGGCCGACCCCAAAAGTGTGGACCGACGCCTATCTTTGTGCGTTCGCTTTCGCGGGAGGGATGCGGGTGGTGACCTTGGATAGAGCGTTGCTTTCGATTGCACGTGATGCGTTAGTGCTGAGGAAGTGAAGGGCTTAATTGTTACTTGGGGTGACCCTGATTGGCATTCGTTGATCGCGGCTTCCGGGTCGGCGATGACACGGCCAGAACACGATCCAGTTCCGGAGCCGGCCTCAAGATCGCTCAGAACATTCCCGCACGGAGGTGTTTTATAAAACCTTTTCAGGCGGTTCGAGAACTAGCTGGCCGCGTGGATGAAATATTCTTCGAAGGCCAGTCCCGCCACGCGGATGTAGTTCGATTGGACTTCGAGACAGTTCACGACCGGAACATAAAGGCCTGGCCGTGAAAAATGGTGACGAACAGCCGTCACTGGGATTTCGCCCTTGACCGCCGCTACTCGTGGAATGGCGGACTCCGTCCAGGTGTGCCGAAGCGTTAAACCGCGAGCGAGAACAAAGTCCAATATGGAACATGCGAACTCGAACCCGGCGTCCTCGCGAGCGATGCCATGCGAGGCCAAATCGAGCCAGTCGGCAAGCAGCCGATAGGTGAAACCCCACAGTGGAATGCCGTTCAAGTCAATTGCGGGAAACAACATTTCTTGCGGCCAATCGGGAACGGAGCACAGGGAGTGGCAGGCGGGATCGAGGATTGTGCGCAGCGGAATCCAGTGCGCGTCGATGGCTTCGGACGGATTTAGAATCGCCACGGGCCGACAGTCCGTGCGCAGCAGAAAGGGGGCGACCAGGACGAACCGTCCTACCTTGCGCCTGGCGAGACTGAGCGGCAGCGCCCTCTCCATCTGCTCGCGCGCGAGACGGATGGCGCATTCTTCTTCAAGTTCGCGGAGGGCGGTGTCCAACAAATCCCGATCGTCCGGATCACGATGTCCTCCGGGAAGCGACCAGTGTCCCGACCACGGGTCGTCGGGGCGTTGGGACCGGCGAATCAAGAAAACGGAATCTTCCGGTACGCGGGCGCACAGGATGACGACGGCCGCTTCCGGTTCCGTCGTCTCGACAGTGATTGGCCGAGCGGGCATTTGACCCGATGATTGCACGCCGGCCCGGGCGGGGCGTCAGGCTATGAGCGGATGGCTTCAAACGAGGCCCGACGAACCCTACTCCGGCGCTTGTAGCGCGCACCGATTTTTTGGCAGATCCTATCGGTTCAACAGCGACTCCAGGGCCGACACATCGGCGATCCCTCTCCTTTCCGCGTCGCCCAACAGCAGACAAAGGCGCTTGTACTCATTGGCGGCTCTTCGCGCACCGCTTGCAGTGCTCTCGATTACCACGTCGAGAGCGGCGTTAGTCAAAGCCATATGTATGGCGTTGAGTGAGAGCAGTTCAGAACGTGTGAAGTTACCCGGGGTTTCTCTTCGGTTGGTGATTGAGCTTCCTCTTGCGTAACTTTTGCGTAACCGTATACGTGGACATAAACTTCTCCTTTCGAACACTAACGACGACTGGGTGAATTGTCGGACTGGGACATGCCAAACCTACAACCCTTGTTATGGGGTTTCTTTGGGACTCAGGACAGGATGGCTTCGTTTCGGAAAAGATGCGAACTGGCGATGTTATTCGTGAAATTTAACCGTTCATTCGTTTGGAAAACTCTTGTAATTTGCCATTTCTGATTGTCGCGGCCGAGATAGTCCCGCTGTTGAATCGGAGCGCCATCGGCCTGAGAAGAGTCGGCAACCTCCAGGACCTTGCCGCTGAGCTTATTCACCAAGGTATAGTGGCCGGTGTCTATTGGCGCAAGCTGCCACTTCTGATTGTCACCGTCATGATCGTCCCATTGCTGGACCGCCGTTGCGTCGTCTCTTGAACCAGACGGCACATCGATAACTTTGCGGCTGAGCCGATTCATGATTTTGCAGTAATGGTTTTCGGTTAACGCCAGCTGCCATTGCTGATTGGCTCCGCTCAAGTGCTCCCATTGTTGAATGACCGCTCCGTTGGCCTCCGAAAGCGCGCTGACGTCGAGCACTTTGCCGCTGAGCTTGTTTCGAATGAGAACGAACTGCAGCGGCGCTATCTTCCGGTTGAAATCGCCTTCGCCGCTGTGGAGGACGGCGATAAGAGTGGGTCCTAAATATTCCTTGATACAGGCCTGCCCGCCGTATATGGCGGCGGCCGTGGCGCACGCGGTTTGCTCCGCGACCTCCAGGGTTGAATAAACCATCTCGGGCGCAACGATATCGGTCTCAAAGACTGGAGTCTCGGGCACGTTAGGAGTTTGCACAGTAATGGTGATTCGTAATTTCATGGATAATCCCTTCGCGTCCAGCCCGCCAATTGGCAGGTCTGTCGCCTGATGGTTTGTGTATCCCTCGCTGCTCACACGTGGCGTGATGCAGCGTGAATTGGACGATAATGTTTGCGGCCGCGCCGGTCCGCTCAATCGAGCGATGTCTGTTGTTCAGACGGCGAACGCTAACGGAGCGATGACCGGGGCCACAGGTCTACAGTTTGGATTTTTTGCTAGTTAAGCGTTTAAAGATAACTCTGATCGCGAGTGCGCGATAGTCGCCAGCAGAGTGGCGCGATTCAATTAGAGGGCAGGCGGAGGACGATTGGAAATGGAGCCAACGTGAAAGAAGCGCCAGATAGGCGATGTGGCCCAGAGCGCACATCCCAACAGAGCAAGTTGAAATAGAAATACGCAGGGAGCGGTTGACACCGCACGCATGGCAGCGTTGACGTTAGACAGGAGCGCGGACGAAGCCGGAGACTGGCGGCTGCAGACAGCCGCAACCGAGACGCTGGCGGCCGAGACTCTTGCAATCACCGCCGAATTCACATCGCTGGGAAATACACGCGCGGACGCATCGAGCGCTGAGGCTAGACAACTCCCAAGCGTCAATGCGCAGACGGCGATTTTAGTCCAGAAACGCGGCACACCTCATTGTAGTGAGAATCCGCGATAAATGCCAGCGATCTCGCAAATGTAATCAACCGGTAACTAAGTTTTTTAATCGCCCGGATTACGAAATGTTATAAACCGAAAAATGAGGCTACGATGTTTTTATTTAGTTTTGTTAATGGCTGGCACGGGGATGGCGCGGGCGCAAGAGCCGCACCAGCGATTGCGGAGTAAGCTGTCGGTCTACGATCTTTCGGCCAAACAAGTCCATGTCATCTATACGGCCGATGCGGTCTTCGAGGCGCCGAACTGGTCGCCCGACGGCAAGTTCCTCTTATTCAATCAAGGCGGCCAATTGTTCACGATATCTCCGAACGGCGGTCAACCGGAGGAGATCGATTTAAAGGGCCTCAAGCGATGCAACAACGACAAAGGACTTTCGCCCGACGGCAAGCAGATCGCGTTCTCGTCCTCCGGACAAGCGAAGGGGTCGCAGGTCTTCACCGTTCCCAGCAGTGGAGGCGAGCCGAAGATGATCGTGCCGGAAACGCCCAGCTACTTTCACGCCTATTCGCCGGACGGAAAGTATCTGGCATTCGTCGCTCAGCGCAATGGAAATTTCGATCTGTTCCGGGTTCCCGCCGATGGCGGCAAACAGGAGCGACTGACGACGAACACGGGATACGACGATGGGCCGGATTACTCGCCGGATGGCAAATGGATTTACTTCAACTCGAACCGTTCGGGCAAATGGGCAGTCTGGCGAATGCCGGCGGAGGGCGCTGGAGAGAATGACGCAAAGGCTGAGCAGGTAACGTTTGACGACGTGGAGGACTGGTTCCCGCACTGTTCGCCGGACGGAAAGCGGCTGGTCTTCGTCAGTTTCCCGAAAGGGACCGAGACACACAACGACCGAATGCCCGGCATGGAGCTTCGCATGATGCCGCTGCCCGGAGACAAGCTGGAGCGAATGCCGAATAAACTGCTGGTCACATTCTTCGGCGGGCAAGGCACGATTAATGTCAACTCATGGGCGCCGGACTCAAGCAAGTTTGCGTTTGTGACGTTTGAGCCTTACTGATTCAAGTTAGGAATGAACTAGGGCCAGTATGGCGAAGAGCAAGGCGGGAGGCATGACGAGGGCGCCCCATTTGAGGAAATCCCAGAACGTGACGTCGAGGCCCTCGCGGCGGATTGCGATGAGCCAGAGAATGGTGGCGAGCGACCCCGTGACGGAGAGATTGGGGCCGAGATCGACGCCGATCAGGACAGCATCGCGCAAGGAGCCGGTAGCGTGAGCCGCTTTCACGGCGGCGGCGGTAATCAGTCCGCTTGGCAGGTTGTTTATCAGATTTGAGATAAGGGCGATGCCGAAGCCCGACCCCAGGGCGGCGGCGCGGGGCTGCCAGTGCTTCATAGCATTGAGGGCCTGAACAGCGTTGTGCAAGGCTCCGGCTCCATCCAGCGCTTCGACCATGACGAAGAGGCCGGCGACGAGCGGCAGAACGCTCCAGGAAACGCCGGTCGCGATATCTTTCCACGTGCCGCGATCACGGAAGGAGATGGCGACCGCGACGAGGAGACCGGCGGCGCAGGCGGGTGCGCCGAGATCCTTGTTCAGGGCCGATGCAACGATCAACGCGATGGCGAGGAAGGCGATGCCGAGCAGGGTCAGCTTGCCTTCCGGAGAGAGCGGCTTGGTATCCACGTTCGTTTTTACGGCTCCCCGCAAGTGTTTGGCCGCGACCCAGCGAAGAACCAGGAAAGTAAGGGCGATGGCGACGATGGAGGGAAGGCCGAACGTCAGAAGCCAATCTTTCAGGGGCGGCATGCCTCCGCTGTAAACGACCAAGTTGGCCGGATTGGAGATGGGCAAGACAAAGCTGGCGGCGTTGGCGATGAAGGCACAGATGAGCAGATAGGGCAAAGGATCAGCCTGGGCGGCGCGAACAGCGGCTAGCACGGCTGGCGTCAGCACGACGGCGGTGGCATCGTTCGAAAGCAAGACGGTTACGACAATCCCGACCACATAGATCAGGACGAAGAGGCGGGAGCGCGAGCCTTTCGAAGCGCGCACGGCATGCCCGGCGACCCAATCGAAAACTCCTTGACGGCGCGCAAGTTCGGAGATCACCATCATGCCGGTGAGGAAAAGATAGACGTCGGTTCCTTTACGCGCCGCGCCCAGGGCTGCGAGAGGCGATATCAATCCGCAAATGGTCAGCAAGCAGGCGCCAGTCACGGCCCATATGGCTTCCGGCCATCCCTTGGGACGGATCAGGACGAGCGCGATGGAAGCGAGCGCTATGAACCAGGTGGCGGCGGTGTGCCAGTTTTGCGGCAGCAGAGTGTGCATGTCGTTTCGGTGCGGCGGTACTATTTGCCACGCCAGGAAGGCCAAGGACCTTTCGTGCCGTTTTCATTGGGGCCAAGTTGCGTGCCGAGGATGCCCCTCTCCGGCCAAGCGCCGATGTTGTTTTCGTAATCGATGGGTTGGCGCGCGGGTGCCGCATACTCACCCGATTGGCTGACCAGGATGGCGATCTCATCTTGAGCCCGCGCGTCATCCGCCGTTACTTCCGCTGCTATTGCCGCTGCTGCTTCCACGCGGATTGAATGCAAGCCGTCGGCGGCCTGGCTCGAATCCCAGGCGCACTCCCAAAAGCCGCTGCCGACGGGGCGCATCGGCTGGGGCGGCGCGTTATCGACGGAAAAAAACACCGAGACGATGCCCCGGCTGTCCCATGCTCTCGCTCGGATGTTTACCTGTCCGCGGACGACGTGGCGCGAGCTTTCGGAATGAGCGATCAAACGGTAATCGGAAGGCGACGTAATCATTATGAAGGGCCACGGGCCGCGCGGCTTGAATTTCCAACTGACGACATAGCATTGCATTGATCTCAAAGAATTAAGGGCGGCCCGGGCGCCCGACAAAATCCTGAG
>OCTA010001930.1_pt1 | contig 18967 bp, 18 predicted proteins | sample 1538991 | NCBI WGS metagenome assembly OCTA01 (sample SAMEA3539302, study PRJEB22396) | soil metagenome | biome: tundra; feature: field; material: soil | place: USA | collected 2010-05 | depth 0.15 m | reverse complement strand
GTGGAGCTCACAGCGAGTCGGCGCCTTGAAATGATGCGGCGTCGGATTGGTTCCGTCGAGGAAGTCTGCAGGCATGCTCAGGCACACCGTCATCCAGTCGGAGCCTTGGGGAATGTCCATGAGCCGCGACCCGAAGTCTCGCAGCCCCCCCGCACAGTCGTTCTTGATGAAGAAGGGTTGCGGATCCCAATGTGGCGCCGCCGCCGCAGTTCCCAGCATGCTCAATAGCATGGCGGCAGCGGATCCGGCGATTCGGAAGGCGAAGCGCATTTGTTCCTTTCTGACCGACAAGGGCTCTCTTCGAGTCTTGGATCTTCTGCCCGTCGTTGAACCAACGCGCGCCACTCAGAAGATTCCCGCGAAAGTGTTCCTTGGACAGCCAGTCCCTCTCGACGCATCCGATGTTCATCCCGCAGGCGGGCGCGATGGTCGGTCTGTTTGGCTTCGCGGTCTGGACCAACCGGCGCGGACGGGTGAATCATTTTTGGGGGTTCTCGCCGGCCACTCTCCTCGCCAAGAACGCCCGGATGGTGGCCGCGTCCTCGCGGGATAGGTTGACGAAACGGAGACCCATGCCTCCCACCGCCTCGGCATGAGGGGAAGGGGGTTCCCGGATCCACCTCACCTCGGTTTCGACGGACAGCGCGCGCGTCGAGCCGGGCAACTGGAACTGTAGTCTCATCCGATCGCCCACAGGGCGTGCCCGGTTCGTCACAACGAACAGCCCACCCTCGCTGATATCCTGGGTCAGACCGGTGGATGCCGTGGGATCGCCCTCCAGATCGACCTTGATCGCCAGCTTTACGCGGACCGGACGTTTGCGACGCTCTGTCCCTAGACCCCGCAGCCGCGCGACGGTGAAGACCAAAGCGCTACAGCCGGCGAACGAGCTCGCGAACCAGCCGACGAATACGATAGACGTCCAGACGAGGTCGACCTCGCCACTGGCCTGGTCGTAGAACGCGCTCGACCCGCTCGCCGTCAGATCGAGGGCGATCATCGTCGACGCCGCGACGAATCCCATCGCGGCGCACGTGGCCCAGAGCATCCGAACGTTGATCCGCTGCATCGGACTGACGGCCTACGGCCGGGCCTCTTCGCCCGAGAGCGCGATCGCGCCGCCCAGGGCGCACGGCGCGCAATCGCTCTTCTTCTGGTCCGGCATGGAGGATCGGTCGCGCCCGTGCACCCCTCGAGATCCCCCAACACTCGCGGCTGCTGGATGAGCGTGGCAGATTCGTCCGCCGCCCGTCAAGTTCGCCCTGGCCGCTCACTCGACCGAGATTGAAATGGCTCCGTTCAGGCGACCTGACGGTTGCCGCTTGCCGAAGTGGGCCTCGGCTCGCCCGACTCCAGCACCACTCGGTTGCGGCCCGATGATTTTGCCTCATACATCGCCTGATCGGCACGCTTGATCAGGCTGTCGACGGTGTCTCCCTCTCGGTGCGCGGTGAGCCCGATCGACACGGTGATCGGTATCGGCTCCCCGTCGGCGTCCTTCACGGTCATCGCGGCGACGGCGGCGCGAATCCGCTCCGCGCCGCCCATGCCTGAGGCGGCCGTCGTTTCGGTGAGAGCGACGACGAACTCTTCCCCGCCCCATCGACCAGAGAAATCGGCCTTGCGGAGCTCCTGGCCAAGCAGTCGTCCGATCCCGGTCAGGACCGCGTCGCCAGAAGGGTGACCCCTTCGATCATTGATGGTCTTGAAGTGATCGACATCCAAGAGCAGAAGGCAGAATGGGTTTCCGTGGCGCTGCGAGCGGGCGAGCTCGCGCAGGGCGGAGGCCGTGAAGGCACGGCGGTTCATGAGCCCCGTCAGTGAATCGATGGTGGCGAGGCGCTGGGATTCTTCGACCAGCGCCGCGATCCGAATGGGGCCCGCCAGTTCCCGCGCGATGATCGACACGAGATCCATGTCCTTCGCGTGCGGCTGCTCGCGCGGGGCCAGCGCGACGGTCCCAATGACTTCCAGTCCGAGCTTGATCGGAAAGAGGATCGGCGGTGCCCCGATCGCATCGGCGTAGGCGTCCTCGTCCTCGACGGCCAGCACGGGGACCGTCGACAGCGGCACCGTACCTGGCCCCCCGGTCGTCGCGACGACGGGGGCGAGCGCCCGACGCGCCTCTTCCTCGGAGCGCTGGCGCGCGGCCGGGTGCGCGTGCAGGCCCAGCCATTGCGGGTGTTCCGTGTAGACCGCCAACCAGCGGTAGCTGGTCACGCGGGCCACGAATTGCGAGAGCAGGTCGAAGAGCCTCACGAAGTTGCCGCACACGCTCAGCGCGCGGACCTCCGAGGCCAGCACCGATTCGAACAGCGCGGCATCGAGGTGGGCGGCGATTCGGTCCCGAATGTCGGATTCCCCTTCGCCGCAGAGCTGCATGAAGGAGTCGGTCGCCGGGTTGGCGGCGATCGCGTCCGAAAGGGCGCGCACCAGATCGCCCATCCGCCCCTGCCCGACGTAGGCGGTCGCCCCGGCTCGCTCGGCCCAGAAACGACTGTGCCGATCGCCCTCCGGTCCCCGCAAGATCACGGGCACCTTTTCGGTGGCCGGTTCCGCGCGCAAGAGCCGGCAGAGCTGGACGCCCGAGATCCCCGGCATCCAGAGGTCGGCCACCACCGCGGCCGGGGGATCGGCCAGCGCCAACCCCGCCCCTTCGACCGGCGATGAGGCGACCGTGATCGCGTAGCCCTGCATGCGCAACCGCTCCGCCAGGATCTCACGGGTCTCGGACGGATCGACCAGGATGATGGGCTGTCCGGTCACGCGAGCCCCATCGACAGGGGCTGCCACGAACTTGACTCTGCCGCCTCAAGTTCGGAGCGCATCCACCGTTGGTAGGCGCAGGGGAGATCGATGAGGTTCGGTGATCGCAGCACGGTCGATGGTCGGGAGGGTGTTTCTCGGCGTCTGGGGTGCGGGCATTCTGGTCGTTGGCGCATCCCTGATGGCGGGACACGTGGTCTCGCTGCCCGTTCCACGGGCCACGGATAGTCGTCTCCGCGCGAGCCTGGCGGCCGGACCCGGCGTCGTCAAAGGTCGCTGGTCCGCCCACCACGTCCTCTACCAATCCTGCGGCTGCTCCCAGCGGGTGCTTGCCCATCTCCTCACGCGCCGCGCGCGCCCCGATCTCGTGGAGACGGTCGTCTATGTGCGCGATCCGGCCGCCGCCGACGCGACCGAGCCCGCAACGGTACGCGCCCAGGCCGAGCGCGCGGGATTCGGGTTCGAGACGTCGACCCCCGCCGAGCTCGAGCGCCGCTACGCCGTCGAGTCCGCCCCCTTCCTGCTCGTCGGTGACGGATCGGGTGCGGTGCGGTACGCGGGTGGCTACACGGCGCGGAGCGGCTCGACGCAGATCGAAGACGGCGACATCATCGACGGCCTTCAGGCCGGTCGTCAGGTGGGCGCTCTGCCCGTGTTCGGCTGCGCGGTCAGCAGCCGGGTGCAGAAGGCGATCGATCCCTTGGGGCTCAAGTACGCGCGGGGAGGTATCTAGTGAAAAGACTCATCTCGTATCTGGTGTTGCCCGTCGAGATCTCCGCCTTCGAGAGGCAGTACCTGGCGCGCATGAACCGCATCGCGCTCATCTTCTTCTTCTGTCACATTCCGGTCTTCATCGGCGTCGCCGCCCTCGCGGGCACGAGTCCGACCCGCGCCGCGATCTTGACCCTGCTGGCGCTCATCGGCCCGGCCGTCGCCTACAAGACCTTGCAGAACCCCCGGCATCTCTCGGTGGTGTTCGGGTTTACCGCCATGTGCATGGGCGGCATCCTGGTCCACATCGGGCAGGGTTCGATGCAGATCGAGATGCATTTTTACTTCTTCGTCCTCATCGCCCTGCTGGCCGTGTTCGCCAACCCGCTCGCGATCGTTACGGCCGCGGTGACCGTCGCGCTGCATCACCTGACCCTCTACCTCCTGCTTCCCCGCAGCGTGTTCAACTACGACGCCTCGATCTGGGCGGTGGTGGTCCACTTTGTGTTCGTCATTCTCGAATCGGTCGCCGCTTGCTTCGTGGCGCGCAGCTTCTTCGACAACGTGATCGGCCTGGAAAAGATCGTCCAGAGTCGGACCAACGCACTTTCGGATCGCAACCGGGACATGCGTCTGGTCCTCGACAACGTTGGACAGGGTTTCCTTACCATCGAACCAAATGGCACCGTTTCGGCCGAGCGATCCGCGATCGCCGCCAGGTGGGTGGGAGGCTACGTGCCGGGAAAGAAGATCTGGGAGCACCTGGGCGAGCTCGATTCCGCGGGCGCCGATTGGTTTCGAGTCGCCTGGGATTCGATCGCCGACGATGTCCTGCCGCTCGACATGTCGATCGATCAGCTCCCCAGGCGCTGGACGGCCGGTAAAACCACGTTCTCGCTCGAGTACCGCCCGCTAATCGTTGACGGGAGGCTCACCCAGATGTTGTTAGTCATGTCGGACGTGTCGGCGCAGCTCGAGCGCGAACAGTCCGAGATCGAGCAACGGGATTTCATGCGACTCTTCCAGTGCCTGCTCAAGGACAAGAAGGGGCTGCTCGAGTTCTTCTCGGAAGCCGACGACCTGGTGTCGAAGATCGTGACCCCCGAGGTCACCGGCCCGGAGCTGCGCCGTTTGGTGCACACCCTCAAGGGAAACTGCGCGCTCTTCGGGCTGTCCGCCCTGGCCGCCTTCTGTCATGACCTCGAGAGCAACTTACTGGACGCGGGCGGCGCCATGACCGGCAGCAAGCGGGAGCAGCTCGGCCGGATCTGGGGCCTGTTCGCCTCCAACTTGCGGAGCCTGCTCGGTAGCGATCGGGCCGATCGGGTCGAGGTCGACCAGACCGAATATGCGGCCGTGCTCGACGCCCTCGATGGAAACGCGGCACGCGAGGAGATCGCGTTGCGCATCAAGACGTGGCAGTTCGAGACCGCCCGGACCCGCCTCACCCGGATCGCCGAACAGACGCGCGCGATCGGCAGCCGCCTCGGCAAGGGCAGCCTCAATGTCGTCATCGAGCCGAACGACGTGCTTCTCTTCCCGGAGTCGTGGTCGGCGTTCTGGTCCAGCTTCACCCACGCCATTCGAAACGCGGTCGACCACGGCATCGAGTCCCCCGAGGAACGATTGGCCGTCGGCAAGCCGCGGGAGGGGCAGATCCGGTTGACGACCAAGCTCCTCGACGACGAGCTCTGGGTGGAGATCGCGGACGACGGGCGCGGGATCGCCTGGAATCTCGTTCGGGAGCGAGCCGCCGCGGCCGGCCTCCCGCACGAGTCGCGCGAGGCCCTCGTAGAGGCGCTGTTCCACGATGGCCTCACGACGAAGGGAGAGATCTCCGAGTTCTCCGGCCGGGGCATCGGGATGGGAGCGGTTCGGGCGATCTGCCGAAAAATGGGCGGCTCGGTCCAGATCACCAGCACCGAGGGGAAGGGGACCTGCCTCAGCTTCCGGTGGAGCAACGTGCATGACCGGCTCGATGCCCTCGTGCTCGGCCCGATCTCTTCCCCGACGATCGAGAATCAAACACAAGAAGCCGAGGGCCACCTCCAATGAATGAACCCATAGTTCTCGAACCGGCGCAGGCGGCCATCGTGCGCTCGCTGACCACGGACGCCTGTCAGGACATGTTCCAGACGCTGGGCTCGCCGGTGGTGCTTCTGGAGAAGCCGGGAGGCCTAGCGCACGACATCGCCGCTTTCATCGGCTTCACCGGGTCCGCCCGCGGAATGCTCATGATCTCGTCGTCGACGGAGCTGTTCCGCTCGTCCTATCCGTCGCAGACCGGGACGCCCCCCTCGGTCGTCGACCTGTTCGACTGGGCGGCCGAAGTCGCCAACCAGCTCCTGGGCCGCATCAAGCGGCGGTTCTGCGAACGGGGCCTCGACTTCGACGTGAGCGTGCCGACGGCGGTCCGGGGCCGCGATCTGGGAGGACGCTCGCCCGCACGCGACGGGGCCTGCAACCTGGCGTTCACCATCGGTGACCAGGGCATCTGCGTCTGCCTGGAGGTGGCACCGCCCGACAATGGCAGGATCTTCAAGGATCCGGCGGAGCCGATCGGATGCGCGATCGAGGGGGAACTGGTGCTATTTTGAGCACCGCAATGGCCGCAACAGTCTTGGTCGTCGACGATTCGCGGGCCATCCGCCAACAGGTGGGGGATGCCCTGGCCACGGCTGGCTATTCGATCCTGGAGGCTGAGGACGGGGTCCAAGGGCTCCTGCGGATCAGCGAACAGCCCGACATCGCGATGGTGATCTGCGATATCAACATGCCGCACATGAACGGTCTCGAGATGCTCGCCAAACTCAAGGCCGATCCGAGCAACGCCGCCCTGCCCGTCTTGATGCTGACCACCGAGGGGAAGGCCGATCTGATTCAACAGGCCAAACGCTCCGGAGCCAAGGGGTGGATAGTCAAGCCGTTCAAGGTCGATCAGCTGGTCGCCGCCGTCCGAAAGATTGTCGGAAGATAGCTCGGCCGCAGCCACTCTTTGGTCAAGACTTTCTCGTCCCTGAGCTGATATCTTTACCTGTGCGGGCCGTTGGGGGCGGCACGCGGTTCGTGCTCCCATGTGCAGCCCTCTGACCTCCAGCCCGGACGCAATCGACGCGGCGGTGGTCCGTCCTTGTTCGGGCGGGGCGATCCCGGATTCACCGCCGCCACAGAGTTGGAGCTCGGAAGCGGTCGAGCGTATGCGCCTTCGGCTCATCCGCAGCGAGCAGCTTGCGGCCGTCGGGGGCGTCGTGGCCTGCTTGGCGCACGAGATCAACACTCCGCTTGCAGCGCTGCTCGGCTCAATCGAGATTATGCAGGAGATCGTAACGAGCCCTCGGGAGGCAGCGACGGGAGCGGACGCCACGCGGGACGAGCTGCGGGGGCTCTTGGTCGACTGCGGCAACATGGTGGATCGGATTCGGGAGCTCATGATTGCCGTCCGAGGAATGAGCCGGGCAGATGAGAAGGAGGCCGTCGCATTCGATCCCCTTCGGGCTATCCGAGACGCGGCGCGGGTGTTCGCCATCGCACGGCGACGTAGATGCCATCTCGATCTGTCGCTGCAGGCCGTGCCTGCGATCATGGGTTCGCCGGGCAGGCTGGGGCAAGTGATTCTCAACCTGCTACAGAACGGTCTCGATGCCAGTACGGGGGAGGCGCGCCTTTTGGTTACAGCTGAAAGCATTGGATCCGAAGTGCGGATCACGGTGGCCGACCACGGTGCCGGCATTCCGGCGGACATCGGGCCGCACATATTCGAGGCGTTCTTCACCTCGAAAGGGGTCGACGAGGGTACCGGGCTCGGCCTCTACATCTGCCGCGAGATTGTCACCGCGATGGGCGGCACCATCGGGTTCGAGACCAGTCCGACAGGTACGACCTTCCGAGTCGACCTGCCGTCGTACTGCCCGGAGCGCGTCCGCTAAGACGGTCCATCCGACAGGCAAGACACTCCGTGCGACCAACTCAGACCAAGAAGCGACCCAGAATCGGCGACAACTGGCTCCGAAGCCTCGAAATGCCCTTGCCTGTCGGGCCGACCGGGCGTCGAGCCGCAATCGAGCGTTTTGGCCGCCGCCCATCGGTGCTAGCGTCGCGGTCGTGAAGGTCTACAACCTCGTCGGCACCTCGATCATCGTGCTCTACGCGCTGGCCTGCGTCGCCACCGCGCCGCCGCATCTGGGTCCCTGGGCTGGCCTGGCGATCGGGGCCGCGTATTTCGTGGGCGCCTGGTTTCTGGCCGGGCTCTACCTGTCGGACCTGATTCATCTGGGCATCGCGCATCGGTCGCTCGACTACGCCGAGTGGTTCATGAAGACCGTCACGGTCGTCAACAACACGATCGGCATCTACGTCAACCCCGTCACCTGGGTGAATCGCCACCGCCTGCATCACAAGCACGCCGATCACGCCGGCGATCCCAACAAGCTCGAGAGCGACGGATTCTGGCGCACGATGGTCCTCTGCGTTGTGCCCTACCGCTGCAACGACAACCTGGCGAAGGACGCCATCCTGAAGACCCTGCCGTTCCGGCTGGTTTCGAACTGGACCTACGCGGTGCTGTCCCAGGGCCTCAGCTTCGGTTTCGTCTGGCTGCTCGTGCGCGACGGCAGGTGCGCGCTCGCGATGTGGCTGGGATTTCGTCTGTTCGCGCTGTGGGTCAACATGATCCAGAACTACTGGACGCACGATCGGCGGTTCGGCACCCGGCGGTACGACGACCCGCACGACAACGCGATGAACATCGGCGACTGGCTGCCCGTCACCGCGACGTTCAGCGCCTGCCTTCAGAACAACCACCACCACACTCCGACGCTGCTGCGCCTGAGCCACGACGAGTCCGAGTACGACTTTGGCTTTCTGACCGTCAAAGTCATGAAGGCCCTGGGCCTGGTCAAGGCCAGCAGCAAGGGCGACCAGCTTTCACCGGAGATCCCGCTCGCGGCGGTAAATTTCTAGCGCGGGCTACTTGCCGACGAACGGTCGGATCGTCTGGCCGATGAAGCTCGTCGAGAGCTCCTCACCGGCCAGGCCGTAGCTCTGGGGCCAGCGGCCATCCGGCGGCGAGTAGTAGGTGCCGAAGATCCTGTCGATCCAGGGAAAGTGAATCGCGTAGTTCTTGTCGATCGCTTCCTTCTCGATGGCATGGTGCCAGTGGTGGTGCCGCGGCAGCACCAAGAAGCTTTCCAGCCATTTGGAGGTCGGTCCGAAGTTGCAGTGCGTCCAGGTCGCGTGCAGCGTCACGAACACCAGATAGCCCGCGACGACCGACTGCGAAAAACCGAGCAGGACGATGGGCAGCAGAACGGTGCCGCGAATGATCACGTCGTCGACGAAATGCGCGCGCGATCCGGCAATCCAGTCCAGCGATTTGGCCGAGTGGTGCACGGCGTGAAACCGCCACAGAAACGGCACCGTGTGCACCAGGCGATGCGCCGCATATTCGGCGAGGTCGGCGATCAGGACCGCGAACGCGAACTGAACCGGCCACGGCAATCCACCCACGAAGTGCTGCAGGGCGGGATTGGCCAGGTGTCGACTCGCCGCGGTGGCGGGCAACAAGATCATGAGCGAGAGGATCTGGACCGGAAGGTGCGTCGACAGGAAGTAGGCGACGTCCAGCGTCCACTCCGGGCGGAAGGTGCCCTGGTCGGGATACTGCGGCCACACGCGCTCGACGGGCACGTAGATGAGGGCCATCATCAGCAGGTCGAGCAAGAACCAGTCCAGACCGATGGCCGGACCGTCGTGCAGAGTCTGGTTGATCGGCACGCTCGCACCGCCCAGCAGGATCGCGGCGAACGCCAGCAGCATCCCGGTCAGTCCGAGGACCTTCTTCTTGCGCAAGAATGAGGACAGGACGCCAAAAACGATCGCGCCCACGATCAGGCCCTGAATGAGGATGCGCATGACGCGCATCGGGTAGTGCGGGCGAATCTCTGGCGCGGTCAGGAGCTGGGGATAGTGCAGGCAGAGCACGGCACCGAGCGAGAGAACGCCGAAGAAGGCCGACAGCACGCCGCTCCACCACCCGGTTCCGAAGTGTTTGGGTGCCTCGTCCCCAAAGGCCCTGTTCACTTTCTCTTCGAGCACACGATCTCCAGCTCGGATGATAACGCGCGGCCTGGGCGCGGTGTGCACGATCGGGACGTCGCGGCGGAGATCTCGTTCACTTCAGGCGGTCGCCAGATTTGAGTGCGTCGGCGATTTCATGTCGTATCATCGGCTGGCGTTGGACTTCCCGATGGGGCTTTTTTCCAAGATCTTCAGTCGCAAAGAATCCGCCGACCGCGGCGGCGCTGGCCACGGGGTGCGCGTGCCGGCCGGGTGGGCCTTCATCGAATCGCTCTTCGCGGAGCTCTACCCGGGCCAGACGCCGAAGCATGCCGCGCTTCACATCGCGCCCCAGCGCGATCTCCGGCTCGGCCGCGCGTCCGTCGAGGGGACGCATGTGTACGATGCGGGCCGCGCCTGGCACTACGTGACGCTGGGCCTGACCGACCTTTACGACCAATCGGACGCCAGTTACGGGCCGAACGGCATCCGATGCGAGCTCTCGTTGCGTGTCGCCAAGCGCGACTCGGCCGAGCCGCCCCTCTGGCCGGTGGCCTTCCTCGGGAAGATCGGCTCCCACGTCAGCCAGGGCTCGGTCTTGGCGCACGCGGTGGCTTTCCGGACCGGCCCGATCGCCGGGGCGCCCGCCGATGCCGGGTTCGAAGGTGCGGCGGCGCTTCTCGATCCCGCGATCAAACCGCGGCCGGGTCCCTTCGGTAAGGTGGGCGTCATCCTCCTCGTGGGCCTCACCGGTCGCGAGCTCGATGAGATGGCGGAGGGTCGCGCCGGAAGGCTCATCGCCGACATCGCGGCAGATCCCGCGAAGCAGATCACCTGACAGCGCCGCGATCGCGTGCGCCGCGAAGCCGGCGTCAGACGCGCAGCGTCCGACCGAAGAACGCGATCGTGCGCTGCCAGGCCAGCTTGGCGGCGGCCGGATCGTAGCGGGGCGTGGTGTCGTTGTTGAACCCGTGCTCGGTGCCGGGGTACTTGAACGCCTCGTACTTCACATGCGCGGCCTTGAGGGCCGACTCGTACGGGGGCCAGGTGGCGTTGATGCGGTCGTCGTGGTCGGCGAAGTGCAAGAGCAGGGGCGCCCGGATCGCCCTCACCTGGTCGAGCGGCGGCGCGAGCCCATAGAACGGCACCGCGCCGGCGAGATCGGGCACCCGCGTGGCGACAAAGTTGGCGATACCGCCGCCGTAACAGAAGCCGACCACGCCCAGCTTGCCGTTGCTTCCGGGGCGGCTGCGCGCGAAGGCGGCCGCGGCCAGGAAGTCCTCCTGGGTTTTCGACTGGTCGAGCTTGGCGAACAGCGCGCGCGCCTGGTCCTCGTCGCCCGGGTATCCGCCCAGCGGGAAGAGCGCGTCCGGCGCGAAGGCCACGAATCCCTCCAGGGCCAGGCGGCGGGCGATGTCCTCGATGTGCGGGTTGAGCCCGCGGTTCTCGTGGGCGACCAGGATGGTCGGTCGCGCGCCCGCGGTCTTGGTCGCGGACGCTGTTGCAGACTTGGCGTCGGGTGCGGGGTGGACCAAGTACCCGCGGGCCTTCCCGTAGCCGAGCGGCGACGGAAACTCGACCTTCTCCGCCTTGAGACGCGGGTCGTTGGGTGGCACCTGCTGGGCCTCGGCGAACCGCGGGGCCAGCGCCTCGAGAAATCCGGCCGCGGTCAGTCCGCCCACCGCGAACTTGGCGGCACCCTCCAGGAAGCCCCGCCGGTCGATCGCATTGTGAACGTACTGGTCGAAGAGCTTCAACACCTCCGGCGGGAAGTCGCCGGCCTTGGTGAAAGGTCTGTCGTTGGTCATGCGGATCTCCCGATGGCCGCGGTCAGTCTTTGAGCACGCCCGAGGCGCGCGCCGTGAAGGTCGCGATGTAGTCCATCGGCGCCGGCGACAGGCAGTCATAGGGCGGAAGACCCATTTCGTTGAGGCGGCCGCGGATGGCGTCCATCTTCTCGGGCCGCGTGCCCGATTCGATGATCGACGACACGAAGGCGGCGAACGTCGGCGGCGCCCAGCCCTGTTCCTTCGACAGCTCCGTGTGAATGAAGACCAGCCCGGTGAATGGGTGGTTCGGCCGCTCCACCGGTCCCTGCATGTGGACGCCGCACCCGGTGCAGGCCTGTCGCTGGATGAGCGCGGTCGACGGGACGGCGGGCTTCAGCTTGTCGCCGTTTTGCGCGACCACGACGTTCGCGCGCGGCGCGACCGCCACCTGCGAGAACACTGCGCCTTTCGGCTTCCAGCACTGCGTGCAGCCGCAGACGTGGTTGTGCGCGCTCTGGGTGGTGACCTGCACCTCGACGGGGCGGTCCTTGCAATGACAGCGGAGCGTGCCGCCGGCGAAGTCCTTCGCGCCGGGTTTCAGGCCACCGTCGACCGCGGGGTGAATCAGGATCTCGGCCATGACACGCCTCCTTTTGGACCCAGGCGCAAGCGGGCGTCCGCGGGAAGCGTGTACCCGCGGTCGCGGTTCGGCAAGCCCCTGCCTCATCGGGTCGCTCGATCGATCTCTGGACCCCGGTGATGAACGCGGTAACGTCCGCCGAATGGCCACCAAGGCGACCGGCATCGATGCGTACCTCGCCGCGGTGAGGGGCGAAAAGCGCGTCGCGCTCGACAAGCTCCGCAAAGCGATTCGAGCCATCGTCCCCAAGGCCGAAGAGTGTATTAGCTACGGGATCCCCGCGTTTCGGTTCAACGGAAAGGTCGTCGCCGGATTCGCCGCGACCGCCAAGGGGTGCTCGTATTTTCCGTTCAGCGGATCGACGCTTGGCTCCCTGGCGGCCGAGCTCGAGGACTACGACAGGACCAAGAGCTCGCTCCACTTCGACCCGGCCAAGCCGTTGCCGCAGACCCTCGTGCGCAAGCTGATCAAAGCGCGCATGGCCGAAGGCTGATGAACGTATCCACGAGCTCGTGAACGCCGCCTGATCGCCGCCATCCCCATCGGCTCCGATTGCCCATCTTGACGACGGTCACAGATGCGCGTCACAGATCTCGCCGACCAAACTAGATAAAGTTCGATGGACCGTGAGGAAGAGGGTACCGAAGGGATTCGTTTTGGCATTACTGGCGATGCTCACCGGTGGCTGCGTCGTGACGGGTAAGTACGTCCGCACCGGGGATCGGCAACTCGAACCTCTTCCTGCCGGCTGTCCGTTTGCGATCTACACCGCTGTCCCACCCGCAGGGGCCGTCGAAGTTGGCCTCGTGGAGTATTGGAACGCTTGGGACGGGTCGGGAGCAGGTGATCTCCAGGAGGCCCGAGACATTGCCGCTCCCTACGTCTGCTCCGCCGGTGGTGATGGGCTCGTGGCGTACACCAGCGATTCCCGCGGTCGGATTCCGAAGGCGACCATCATCAAGCGAGCGAAGGCGTCGACGCCCGCCAAGGTTGCACCCTGACGCTGCCTGAGCGCTGACCGACGGCCGCGCGAGGCTCAGACGTGGGGACGGCGCCCTAGCCCCGTCTCTGGGGGAGGGCGTCGACGCCCAGTCCCGCCGCGCCCGTCAACCGGACCCGCGGCCCGTCGACCTGCCAGCCGCCGGTGAACGGATCCTCGGCGAGCAAGAAGGCGGTGTCGAGGTCGACCCAGTCGACGCCCCCCAGCGCCGCGACAACGTGGGCCATCGCGAGCAGGCCGACGCGCGTCTCGACCATGGCGCCGGCCATGAGGCCGAAGCCTTCGGCGCGCGCGCGGCGACCGAGCGCCAGCGCGGCCAGCGGACCACCCAGCTTGGCCAGCTTCAAGTTCACGGCGCCGGCCGCCCGGGCGGTGAGCAGGCGGTCGAGGTCGGCCGGGCCGCGGAAGGATTCGTCGGCGATCACCGGCACCGACGCGCGTGCGGTGACCTCGGCCATGCCGGCGAGATCGTCCGCCGCGCAGGGCTGCTCGTAGCATTCGACGGTCAGGCCGTCGGCCAGCGCCGCGTCGAGCAGCGCGAGGGCCTCGGCCGCCGCGAACCCGGCGTTGGCGTCGAGCCGAAACCGCGCGCCAGGCACCGCGGCGGCCACCGCGCGCAGCGACGCGCAGTCGGCGCGCCAGTCGCGCCCGACCTTGACCTTGAAGCAGGTGAACCCGGCGTGCGCGTGGCGGGTCGCCGCGGCCGCCATCCGCTCGGGATCCGAGATCGACAGCGTGATGTCGGTCGAGAGCGCGGGGGCGTCCGAGCCGCCCAGCGCGCGCCAGAGCGGCAGACCTTGCAGCCGCGCCGCCGCGTCGAGGATCGCGGTCTCGACCCCGGCCCGCGCCACGGCGCTCCCGGGCAAGTGCTTCGCCAGCAGACGGTCGAGATCCTCCGCTTGCCCGAGCTCGGCGCCCCGCAAGTCGGCGGCCGCCGTCGCGATCAGCTGCAACAGCTCGGGCTGGTCCTCGCGCGTGACCGGCGGCAGCGCCGCGCTCTCGCCGAGCCCGGTCGCGCGCCGGCCGCGGTGGTCCTGCAGCGTGGCGCGCACCAGCGCGGCCCGGGTGGCGTCCATCCGGCCCGACGCGATGACGAACGGCTCGCGCAACGGGATCGACAGCGGTGCCACGGTGACCTCGACGATCGACACGCCCGATCCCCAGAGCACTGGCGAATCCTATCGCGACCCGTCGTCCTCGAGCGCGACCAGCGGCCGGCGCGGGTCCTTCCGCGCCACCGCGACATAGACCGTCGTGGCGTCGTAGCTCACCACGAGATCGAGCCCGTCGGCGACGACGGAACGAAACCGGCCGGTCAGTCCGCCGGCCGCTCGCACGACGGCGAAGCGGTGTGCGATCGTCGGGGCGGTGGTCGTTCGTCCCGCGAAGTGGATCGCCAGAGCGCCGTCGAGATTGGCGTCTCCGGCCACGCGGAGGCCGTCGCTCGATCGCCCGGCCCGCAGGGCGAGCCGCAGCGTTCCCGTGGCGCCCTGACGGTAGCTGCCGCCCACCGCGATGACGTGCGCGCCGCGCGTGGTCGCCAGCGTGGCGTCGTTGGTCAGGTTGCCCCGACCGAGGGCTCGATTGTCCGCGGCGAACAGAGTGCCGCCGCGGACGTGCGTGTCGCCCAGATAGTTGTTGGCGAGCACCGTGACGCCCGCGGGGCCGAGCTGGGTCAGCGTCCCCGAGCCGGTGATGTGCGAGAGCGTGATGGCGGTCGTCGTGTTGTCGACGACGATCGCGCCGTTGTTGACGATGTTGTCCGTCGACGCGCCCGTCGCCGACTCGGCCGTGAGCAGGCCGCTGTCGCCCGAATAGGTCGCCAGCACCGTCGTGGTCACCGCGCCGTTCGGCGCGGCGGCGGTGGCGGCGCCGACCGTCGCCCCGAGGGCCTGGACCGGCGCGCCATTGCCCAGCTGCAGCGTGGCGCCGGCGCCGATCGTGGTCGTGCCGTTGTAGTTCTGGGGCATGGTGAGTACGGCATAGTTGCCCGCCGTCGCCGCGAGGGTGACGTTCCCGACGCCCACGTCGCCGCCCGCGTGCGGTCCCCCGCCGCCGCCGGTGATGCCGATGTTGCACGGGTAGCGGCCGTTGTAGTTGAACACCAGCGTCGTGGTGGCGCTGGCGGTGCGCAGATTGATGTAGGCGTTCTTGACGTTCTTGGCGCCGGGGTCCGCTGGCGCGGGCGTCGACGGCAGGAAGAAGGCGTTCGTCGTGCCGTCGCCCCACAGCGTGGTGCCGCCCTCCAGGTTGATCCCGCGAAAGCTGGAGTTGGAGCCGTTGGCCGCTCTCGGGCTCTGCGCGCTGTTGGTGACCACTATCGTGTTGAGCGACGGATCGTCGAGCGACGGGTTGATCGGGTCGCCGCTGTTGCTGTAGCTGTAGACGCCCGCGAAGACGATGAGGCCGTGATCGGTGTTGATGTCGTCGCCGTAGTGCTGCTCGTAGACGGTCTGCGGCAACGTGTATCCCAGCGTCGGCGGCGAATTCATGATCATGGAACCGTTGCTGTAGATGGCCCTCGCGTTGCGCAGCGAGAAGGTCACGCCCAGATCGCCGACGTAGCCGCCGGTGCCGAACGAAAGGATCCCCGAGAACGGGTCGTCGCCGACCAGGTAGAAGGTGCCGGTGGCGTACGGACCCGGGTTTCCCGGCTGGGTGACGGCGCCGGTCCCGCTGAGGATCCCGAAGTGCTCGGTCGGCCCGCCGCCCATGGCCAGCGTCCCGTCGACCTCGACGTTGTCGCTGTTGATGATCGTGCTGCCGGTATTGGGCAGGTCGCTCTCGATGCTGCCGGAGGTCGACGTCGACGTACCGAGTGAAAGCGTGGCGCCGGGCTCGACGAAGACGGCGGGGGGATTGGGGTTCTCGATCGTGTAGTAGTTGGCCGTCTTGGTGACCGACTCGGTTTGCTGGGCCGCCGGCAATGCAAAGGTGCTGTCTCCCGTCACGATGAGGGTGCCCGGGCCGTTCGGCGCCTCGATCGTCAACGTGCCCGCTCCCGAGATGACACCGCCGTATGTGGTCGCTCCCGCCGGGAGCAGGATGCACGCGTCGCCGGTCAGGGTAACGTTCGAGCCGGCGAGCACCTGGGCGGTGATGTCGGTCTTGCAGGCGGGCGGGGGGATCTGGGCGCCCGCGCCGCCCGCGCCGGCTCGTCCCCCGGTACCCGCGCCGCCCGCGCCGGAAGCGCCGGTTCCCGCGACGCCCCCGGTTGTGCCGGAAGCGCCCCCGCCGCCCTCGGCCCCTCCGCCGGTCGTACCGCCCGCGCCAGTACCGGACCCGCCCCGCCCGCCGGTAGTGCCTGTGCCAGCTCCGGAGGCGCCACAACCGAGAGCGCTCCACAGACCGAGGAGGGCGATCCGCCACATTCGAGACGCAGGCACGGTCCGTAAAGTACCGCGATCGGACCAGAAAGGCTCGACAGCGAGCTCGACCGCCGGCTAGCGCGTCGCCACGATCGGCGCCGGGGCGGCCGCAGCCGGGCGCGCGCGCAGGGCGGATTCGGCGAAGGCGAGGGTGGTCTTGAGGGACTCGGTCGCCAGGTATCGCTTCGAGCGGCCGAGATCGGTGGGCAGCGCCAGCCCGACCGCGTCGATGCCGGCCGCGCGCGCCAGGTAGAGCGAGCGCGCCATGTTCACCGTCTGCGTGCAGACGACCGCGGCGGTGACGCCGTAGAGCGCCGCCGCGCGGTTCATGGTCTCGCGGGTGCGCGAGCCGCCGCCGTCCGACCAGATGTCGTCGGCCGGGACGCCGCGCGCGCGCAGCCAAGCGCTCATGACGGTGACCTCGGGCGCGGCGGCGGTATCGTCGCCGGAGACGAGGATGGTCTTCACGCGGCCCGCCTGGTAGAGGGCCAGCGCGGCCTCCAGCCGGGACCGCAAGATGTGGAGCGGCTTTCCGTCCACGACGCGCGAGCCGGGGACGATGGCGACGCCGCGGCTGGGGACCGTCGCCGCGCTGTCGTAAGCGTACCCGTGCGAGGTCCAGGAGACCCAGGCGTTCGAGCCGACCAGGCTGGCCGCCGCGAGCAGCGTCGCCACGCCGACGCTCCACCACGCACGTCGCCTGCCGGTATCGGCCAGCTCCGGCGCGCAGGCAGGGAAAAAGGCGGCGGGACCGAGCATCTACCAAGGAGGAATCGGGAGCCCGACCGCGATCCTTGAGACAGAAGCTCGGCGTCAGTTTTGCGGCGCGGGAACCCCGTGCGGCGCCGGCCGCTGCGGAACCCAGACGGTCGCGTCGTCCTTGGCCTTGGCGTGCGGTTTTCCCTCGCCCCCGCGCAGGACCGCCTTGTCGCCGGGGGCGCGGAAGCGCGCGAAGTCGTACAGCCTCTCGAACTTGCGCGTGAAGGCCGCCATCGTTCGGGCCCGCGCCGCCGCGTCTCCCCACAGACGGGGCCCGGCCACGCCGAACAGCACGGCGATGCCGATGACCAGGCAGATCAGCATGATTCGCCCCGGACGCACCCCGCCGGCCATCGTCTGATTATCGGTCGATTCGAGGCGGGCTTGAAGACAAACGCACCGCCTCCGCGATTGCGGCCGGGGCTTCGATCGGCAGCAGGTGGCCGGAATGGGGGACGGAGACGATCTCGCCCCGGCGGGATTCGTCCGCCGGAACGCGCGGAAGGATCCGGTCGTCGGCGCCGTCCAGCCAGGTGATCGGGCAGGCCACCGACGGCAAGCGGGCGGTCAGATCCGCGGCGCGCACGATCTCGAAGTCGGCGCGCGTGACCTCGGGCGCCGCCAGCGCGCCGGTGGCCAGGAATCCACGCCGTACGGCGGCCGGGGCGTCTGGCGAGAGGCCGTGGTCGGCCAGCCAGAGCGTCGCGCCGTCGGGATCGTCGCGCAGCAGCCGCTCCACCTCGGGGTCGACCGGCATCTTCGGCGCGGCGGCGCACAGGATCAGCGCGCGCACCTTGTCGGGCCAGGCCAGCGCGGCCTCCAGCGCGACCAGCGCGCCCATCGAGTGGCCGACCAGCACCGACGGGCCGAGGCAGAGCGCGCCGCACAGCTCGCCCACGGCGTCGCGGTAACGTGCCAGCGTCAGGCCGCCCGAGCCGTCGAGGGTCGTCCCATCCGGCTCGCTCGGGCCGTGGCCGGGAAGATCGATCGCGATGGCGCGCGCGACGCGGGCGACCCGCGCCATCACCATCATCCAGATGGCGGAGCGGCCACCGGCGCCGTGGATGAAGACCACCGGCGGCGCGTCGCCCCGGGGCTCGCCGCGCTCGGCGTGGTGGATCCGGCCGGCGTGGGCGAGGCGGAGGTACGGCACGCGCGCTCCGGCGGCAGCTAGGCGCTCGCCTTGAGCTTCTTGATCGCGGCGATGAGGGCGGGGACCGCCTTCTCCCAGGTGTCGACGAGGCCGTAGTCGGCGACCTGGAAGATGGGGGCCTCGGGATCCTTGTTGATGGCGACGATGACCTTCGATCCCTTCATGCCGGCCAGGTGCTGGATGGCGCCCGAGATGGCGACGGCGATGTAGAGCTGCGGCGCGACCACCTTGCCGGTCTGACCGACCTGGAGATCGTTGGGGACCATGCCGGCATCGCAGGCCGCGCGGCTGGCGCCGAGCGCGCCGCCCAGCAGGTCCGTCAGCTCCTCGAGGATCTTGAAGTTCTCGCCGGCCTTCATGCCGCGGCCGCCGGAGACGACCACCTTGGCCTCACCCAGATCGGGCCGCGCGCTCTTGGTCTCGTGCAGGCCGACCAGCTCGGCGCCCAGCGCATCGACGGTGCCGGTTGTGACGGTCTCGACCGCGCCGGTCGTGCCGGGCGCAGCGGGCGGAAACGCTGTCTGACGGACGCTGGCGACCACCACCGCGCCCGCGATCTCGACCTCTTCGATCGCGTTGCCGGCGTAGGCCGGCCGCCGAAACCGATTGGCCGCCACCACCGCCGTGATGTCCGAGGCCATGGCCGCGCCGAGCAGCGCGGCGGCGCGCGGCAGGAGATCCTTGCCGGTCGAGGTCGCCGTGCCGAGGAGCGCGCCCGCGCCGGTCCGCTTGACCGCGTCGGCGCGC
>OCTA010001927.1_pt1 | contig 18978 bp, 11 predicted proteins | sample 1538991 | NCBI WGS metagenome assembly OCTA01 (sample SAMEA3539302, study PRJEB22396) | soil metagenome | biome: tundra; feature: field; material: soil | place: USA | collected 2010-05 | depth 0.15 m | reverse complement strand
ATACCAGGATGCAGGTTTTCAGGTTTTCCGAAAACCTCAATCCGATCGTCTGTGAGTTGGCCTGTAGTTGGCTTGGGGTGCGTATGGGTCTTTGCCGCCGGCCGTCGGTTAGGGACGGAGTAAGCGGTAACGGCGCCCAAGGCTTGTTGGATCGCGAACGCCGCTACATTCCCTGACCTAATTCCCAACTCCCAGCTTCCCGCGCGGCGTCGAAGCGGCCTTCTTTTTCGACTTCGTCTTCCCCTCGGGTGCCACTGCCGTCTTCTCCGCGTGCTTTCTCTTGGCCGGTTTGCGCTTGGCTGGCCCCGCTTCAAGACTGGCGTTCTGCGCCATGTCGAGGCCGAACATCGCGGAGAGGTCTTCGCCTCCGAGACGCTTGTCTGCGGCTGGCGCCTTCTTCCCGAGTGGCGCCGACTTGGCCGCGCTGGCGAGCAATTCCAACTCATCCACACCACGCAAACGGAACAGCAGCTCAGGTTGTTGATCGAACCGCGCACCGATGCCATACAGCACCGCCGCGACATGCTTGCACATGTCCGCCCAGTCCGGGCAACTGCACGAAAGCAGGATCTCCGCGGGTGAAGGAAACAGCCCCTGCTTCTGCCGGCAGATTCGCTCCATGACCCCCTTGGACAACCGTCCTTGCAGCAACTCGACCAGCGAATCGATGGCGCCCCCGCAATCGTTGCAGATGGATTTCCACTGTGCTTTGGCGACTGGCGCCACTTTCAGCGCGACCTTGTATAGCTCTGACCCGCTGACGCACGAATGGATCATTGGCATACATCTGAGTGCTGCTGGTCCGTCCGAACTCAGAGAACAGCCGCATTCCCGCGTTTCCGGTGCCGGGGGCAGCCACGTTCAGCTCGATCCGGTACAGCTGTTTGCGTCCGAGGTGGCCGATATAGCCTGCCTCGAACGACCAGCTGTGCCCCAGGTCACACTGCGGCGTCAGATTGAAGCTCTGGACGTAGGGAGTCGCGAGTTCGCTCGGCAGCATGAAGTAGGCTTGGTCGGGAGCTGGGGTGATCCGTCCAATGGAGGGGACAGCCTGCAGCGGCACCGCGGGCAGGCTGCTCAGCGACTAGACAACGCGCGCAGCGAACAAAATCTGTCCTTTGATGACGAGACCCACCAGCGCATGGCATCACGGTCACGGCGCGGTGGCGTACTGCTCCAGGGCAGCCTCGTTCAGCTCGATTCCCAGACCGGGTGCGTCCGGAATCGCGACCATTCCGTCCGTGGCAACGATCCGCTGCCTGGTGAGTGAGTCGCGCAGTGTGGTCCCCTCTTCACTGACGAACTCCATGAGGAACGAGTTGGGAATGGCGTTCAGGAAGTGGAGCGCCGCCGCGACATTGATGTACGTGGTAAAGCCGTGGTTCACCACGGGTAGCCCGCGGTCGGCGGCGAGGCTCGCGATCTTCATCGCCTCGGTAAACCCGCCGCAGCGCGTCAAATCCACCTGGACTACATCGATCTGGCCCCGGTCCATCAGTTCGAGGAACGAGTGGCGTTCGCTTTCGTGCTCGCCCGCGGCGATGCGGACATCGGTGGAACTCGCCAGCTTGCGGTACCCTTCGTAATCGTCAGGCAGCAGAGGCTCTTCGAGCCAGAAGATGCGGTAATCGGAGAACGCGCGCGCCCTTTGTAGCGCAGTTTTCGCGTCCCACACCAGGCCGGCGTCGATCATCAGGTCGGCATCGTCCCCCAGTCCCGCCCGCGCTTCGCGCACCAGCTCGATATCGGTCCGCTCGTCCTGCCCCATCGGATGCCAGCCGAACTTCACGGCCGTAAAGCCGCGCTGGCGGAAACGCTCGGCGCGATCGCGAGTTTCCGCGGGCGTGGCGCCGAACAGAGAGCTGGCATACGCGCGGATTCCTTTCCGGTGAAACCCGCCGCCCAACAAGCGCCAGATCGGCTGGCCCAGCGCCTTGCCTTTAATGTCCCAAAGCGCCATGTCGATGCCGCTCATGGCGTGGATGGCAATGCCGCGACGGCCGGCGTAAATATTCTGGCGGTACATCTTGTGCCAGAGATACTCGGTTTCGAAGGGATCCTCGCCGAGCAGCAACTCGCGCAGCCCGGAGGTGATGGTGTGGGAGAAGGGGCCTTCGATGGCGCCCTTGGCGGCCATCGGCGAGGAGTCAACCTCGCCCAGCCCCGTGATGCCGGTGTCGGTGAATACCCGCACAATCAGCGCGTCCTGGCCGCTGTCGCACTGGTGTTTCACCTGCGGCTGGCGAAGATAAATGGCCTGGATATCGGTGATTTTCATGCGACCTGTTTCCGGGCGCCCGCCGGCGCAGACGCCGACGATTCGGCGATCCGCAGCACGGCCTTGATCGCGCCATCACGGCGGTCGCGCATGATCGACAATGCCTCGCCCGCACGCTCCAGTGGGAAACGATGGGTGATCAGGCTCTGCAGGTCGATCCGTCCGCCGGCCACCAGTTCGATCAGTTCCTCCCAGCCGGTGCGATCCGACAACGCTCCGTACACCACCAGGTCCTTCAGCACCACGTCTTTTGCGGGAAAGTCCGGAATGCCGCGGTCCGGCACTCCGTACAGGACCACGCGGCCCTGCGGACGGACCACCTTGAGCGCATCCAGAATAGCCTTCTCCGTACCCGCTGCGTCGAAGGCGAGATCGACCCCGCGGCCGCCAGTCAGAGACTTGATCTCGGCTTCGACGTCGGTCCGGCTGACGTCTATCACGTGGTCCGCGCCGAGGCGCTTGCCCAAAGCCAGTCGCTCCGAGCGAGTGCCGCACAGGATCACCGTGCCGGCCGAACGTATGCGCGCGCACTGAATGGCGATGAGGCCCGCTGGGCCCGCTCCGAAAACCGCTACTGTATCGCCGGTGCAGATACCCGGTTTGCGGAAAGCGCCCATCACCTCCACATCCATCACCGCGGCCACCTCGTCGGAGATTGTATCAGGCAGGTGGTAGAGGTTACGCTCCGGAGCCACGAGCCACTGCGCCCAGCCGCCATTCACGGTGATGCCGAACTCCATCGCCTCCGGACAGAACTGGGTGGCATTGCGGCGGCACGAGGGGCATTGCCCGCAGCCAACCACGGAATCGCACTTAACCCGGTCGCCAGGTTTCACCCGGCGCACATCCGGCCCGCAGGCGTCCACCACTCCGACGAACTCGTGACCGAGAATGATCGGGGGCTTGGCGAATGAGATCCGCCCCTCCCAGATATGCACATCCGTGCCGCAAACGCCCGCGGCCAGGATGCGCAGCCGCACGTCGTCGCGCCGGCGTGGCGGCGGCGGGCTATCCTGCGTCTCTGTAAAGTTGATTTCGCTTCCGGTCCATACGGCTTGTTTCATGGTCTTAAGATCTTAATTTAGCCGCTGCCGGGGGCTTCGGACAACGCATCGACACGCTCATTTGAGCACTTTACCCGCCGGATGCGCCGGGCGGTGGAAGGCGGCGGTTTAAGGACAGACATTGTCATCCCGGGTGATTGCACCTGGCGCCGCAGACCCGGTATCCTCAATCCGGTATCTTACGTGAAATCCTATCCGGCTCTTTTATTGCTTTCGGCCGTATGGCTGAACGCGGCGAGTCCGCTGCTCGACCTGGCTCCTTACGGAGTGAGGTCGAGTGGGACGGAAAATGCCCGCGACGCCGCCATCGAGTGGCGCGAGGTGCACGACATCCATGAAGTCCGTGTGCGTTTTGCGGGGACTCCTCCGGCCGATCTGGAACTACAGTATTGGGCGCACACCTGGCCCGGTCCCGCGCCGCAGGCCAACCGCATCGAAGATCCCGCGGACGATCCGTGGCAGGGCGCATGGCTCACCGCGCAGACCGCTCGCGACTGCACGGCGGGCGGGTGCCGCTTCGCCTTCCAGCCGCTTGCCAGTGCCGAGAATCCGCGCGCCGGGAACATGCCCGGCGTGCGCTACCGGCGCACCCTGAAGATTCGTATCGCGAGCCTACAACCGCTGCCCGCCATCGCCAGCTTTTCCGCGTTCTCCGATGCGGTGCAGAAACCGCTCAGCGTGCGCATCGGCCTGGGCTACCGCGAAAAGACGCGCGTGGAGTGGAGCGGGTCTATCGCGGTAGACAACGGCATTCTGCGATTGGCCAGACCCTGGGGCTTCGATTCTGGGGACCGGTTTCAGAGTCCCGCGAAATGGACGCTGGTCAGTTCGGAAGCCGGCAAGGGGCTGCTGCTCGACCTGATCGCCGCCGCACCTACGCTGCCCGGATCGCTCGACTGCACCCTGGTGACAGTCCGCGCCACCGCTGGCGGCGAGAGCCGCACCTTCACGTTCAACGTCGACGACCTGAAGGGCGGACCGATTTACGTTCCGGCCTTTCACGCCTGGGTAACCGACGGGGCGCAGCGCGAGTTTCGGCCCGCTGCGGGTAAAGGCCCGAGCATCCGCAGCCTGATCTCCCAGGAGCCCGAGCAGACCTACGAGCGCGCGGCGCGGGAGATCGCCGCTCCGAATCCCTGGGAAAACAACAAGGGCAAGCCCATTTACATGCCATTGGCGGCGGATTCGAGCTGGCAGAAATTCGCCTTCGAATACGGCGGCAACGTTTTCATCGGCAAGGACGAGACCAAGGCTATGGGTAGGGAGCGCGCGCGCCTAAAGTGGGATGGCAACCAGATCACATGGCGCCTGGGCTCTGGCAGTAAACCGTACTACCGCGAGGACCGCAAAGCCATGGTTTCCCTCTTGGACGGTTATCTGCCGGTGATCAGCCAAGCCTGGGACAATGACGGGCTCGCCTACAGCGAGGAAGCCTTCGCGACCCTGCTGCGCGGTCCGCTCTCACCCGACGACCCGGCTCGCAGCGAGCAGACTCCCGCCATTCTGATGCTGCGTATCACGGCGGTGAATCGCGGCGCCTCTGAGCACGCGGCCCACCTGTGGCTCGATACCCAGCCCGGCGAGGTGCTGACGCTGGAGGGCACGCGACTCTACGGCGCCGGCCACCTTCTGCGCGCCCTCTTCGATCCTGCCGGCGGACCGGCGCCTTCCCTCGACTCCAACCGCGCCCACGTCTCCTTCCCCGTGGCGCCGGGCTCGCATCGTTCCGTCGTCGTCAAGCTGCCCTTCGTGTCGGACCTGTCCGCCGCGGACGAGGCGGAGCTCGACCGCCTCCCCTACGATGCCGAGCGCGCCCGCGTGACCGCCTACTGGCAGGAGATCGTGGGACCGCTCTCGCGCTTCTCCACACCCGAGCGCAACCTGAACCTGTTCGCGCGCGCTGTACCGTGGCACATCCGTATGAGCACCACCAAGGACCCCGCCAGCGGGCTCTACATGGTTCCCGCGGCGAGTTACCGGTACAAGGTTTACGCCAACGAGTCGGCTTTTCAGGTTCAGTTGCTGGATGCTCTGGGTGACCACAGGACCGCCGCGGCGTATCTCGAGACATTTTTGAAACTCCAGGGCAGTGCGGGCTTTCCCGGGATGCATCGCGGGATGGAGAACGCGATCTTCCACGGTGTGCGGGTCAACGCAGATTATGACTACACAGCCCATCGCTACGGGCTCGACCACCCCACCATACTGTGGACCTTGGGCGAGCACTACCTGTACACCCGCGACAAAGACTGGCTGCTGCGGGTTTGGCCCCAGATGGACAAGGCCATTGGCTGGATCGAGCAGCAGCGGGAGTCTACTCCTGACCGCCTGCTTCCCGCCTGCCACCTGGAGGACAACGAGGATTGGGCGAGCTGGTTCTCGATCAATGGGCTCGCGTGGGCCGGAGTGGACCGGGCGGCACGCGCGCTCGAGGACATCCGGCATCCCGACGCGGCCCGTATCCGCCGCCAGGCCGACGCGTTTCGCGCGGACCTGCGCGCCGCGGTACTGCACTCCGCCGAACAGGCGCCGGTGACACAATTGCGCGACGGAACCTACGCTCCCTACGTCCCGGCGGAGCCCAACCAGCGCATGCGCCGCTTCGGTGCGCTGGGCGCCGCCTACTACAAGCGCTTCGGTCCAATTGGTGAACCCATGATGCGCCTGGCTTCCATTCGCGAAGTGCTCTACGGCCCCATCATCCTGCTCAACGTCGGACTGTTCGATGTGAATGAGCCGATCGCAGACTGGGTGCTGAACGATTGGGAGGACAATGTCACGTTGACCAGCGGCTTCGGGCTGAACGTCCACGGGCTCACTGACGATCGCCTGTGGTTCAGTCAAGGGGGAATGGTGTTCCAGTGCAATCTGCAGAACCCGGTGCTGGTCTATCTGAAGCGCGGGGAGATCCCGGCGGCGATCCGCGGGATGTACAACAACCTGGTCGCCTTGTTCTACCCCGATGCAAACGCGCTGGCCGAGGAGTTCCATGAGTGGGGGCATGGGAGCGGGCCCCTGTACAAGATTCCGGACGAGGCGAAGTGGGTAAACCGCCTTCGCGATTCCCTCGTGCTCGAAGACGGGAGTTCGCTGTACCTCGCGCGCGGCGTGCCGAGGCGCTGGCTCGCCTCGAAGGAAGGGGTTCGCGCCGATGCGCTGCCTACGTACTTCGGACCCGTCACTTACACTCTGCACTCTGGCGCGGCGGCGCGGACCATCGAGGCCAGCGTGAAGATTCCCCAGCGTAACCCGGCGAAATCCGTGTGGCTGGTGGTGCGGGCGCCCGAAGGCCATATCCGCGAGGTAACCATCGACGGCAAGCCGTGGACCGACATCGACCTTGCACAGGAGGCGATCCGGCTGCCCGGCGGCGCGTCCACTCTCGAGATCAGGATTCGCTATTGAAGCCGCCGCGCATTCCCGCATGGCTGTGGCTATCGCTCCTCACCATCGTATTCTGGGGGGCCTGGGGCCTGCAGTCGAAGCTGATCGTGGACCGCATCTCCCCCTGGATGAACCAGGTACTGTTTCCACTGGGTCTGCTCCCGGTGGTGGCCGCGATGCTACTTTCCAGGCGCGTGAATCAGGGCTCGGACAGGCGTAAGGGTGCGTGGTTCGCGCTGGTGACGGGAGTCCTCGGCGGCGCCGGGAACATCGCGTTTTACCTCGCGCTGGACCGGGGCGGCAAGGTCGCCGTCGTGGTCCCGCTCACCTGCCTGTTTCCGCTGGTGACCGTGCTGGCCGCGTACTTCGTTCTGAAAGAGAAACTCACCCGGGCACAGATGTCGGGGTTCGCGGTGGCACTGGTCGCAATCTATCTGCTGAGCGCCTGATATGCACACGTGGCTGATCCTGAGCACCGTCGCGCTGGCCTTCTGGGGCATCACGGGGGTGACCCAGAAACTATCCACCAACCACATCTCGTTCGAGCGCTCGTTCCTGTGGTTCTCGCTGGCGTTCTTCGGGCAGGCGGCGGTGATCGCCGCGGTGCTTCCCTTGCATTGGCACGTGCCGCTACCGCTGGTGGCGCTGGCGGCCTTCGGCGGCCTGTTGAATGGACTCGGCGCGCTCACCAGTTTCGCGGCGCTGGAACGTGGCGGCAAGGCTTCGGTGGTGATCCCGCTGGTCTCGATCTACCCGCTGGTGACGGTCGCGGGGGCCGCGCTGCTGTTCGGCGAGCACCTTACCCTACGACAATGCGCCGGGGTGGTCTGCGCGCTGGTTTCGGTGGCGCTGCTCTCTTGCGAGTCTGAACCGCCCTCCGGTAAATCGGATCAATAAATCTCGCCATCGGGGGCGATCCGTGAAACGCCGCCGACGCCGCTGCGTGCGGAGAATACCACCTCGGCTTGCTGACAGCCTTGCGGCGGCAATACCGCGCACTGTCCCGATGCGGCCGCCTGCTCCAGCCGGAACGGATAGGCGGTACTGGGCTCGAGCACGGCGACATAGTGGTCCCGCCATCCGCCATAGGACGCGAACAGCCAGCAACTGGTGAACAGGTCCCTGGGAAACGCCAGCCCCACGGCAAGGCGGCGCGCCGGATCGTACGCTGCGCACCAGCCCTCCTGGAGATCCAGTCCGTAGAAGAAATACACCTCACGGCTGGCCGCAGACGGCACCACGCGCAAGTCCACCGTGCGATCCGGCAGAGCCAGTATCGGACCCTTCCATTCGAGAGGGCCGCCGCCAAGGCTCCCCAGGAATTCGGGCTCCAGGCGGAGCCGCCCGGCCGGAATGAGAATCGAATCTCCCGGCGATACAGCCAGGGCCGGATGGAGTTTCCACAGGTATGACAGCGACTGGCCGCTGAGGTTTTGCAGGCGGTGGCGGAAGCGGATGCGCTCCTCACCATCGTTAAAGGCGATCCACTTCTCCACCTGGCACCGGGAGGCCGGGGTCTCGGTACGCAGATACAGCGTGTCCGGGCGCTGCACCTCGCAGTACCATCTGGCGGTCCACAGTTCGCCGTGATCCGGATAGGCGGTGGCGCCGAGCGTAGCGGCTTCGTCATTGGGGAAGAGTTCGTCCCACCCGCCGGTCCAGCAATCGTCGAAGGCTCCGGCCCGAGCCTGCGCCGGGTCGAGCGACGGGTTCCGCCACAGGATCTCCTTACCCGTCGGCTGGTGGACCAGACTGAATATTCTGCCGCCGAGATCGGGGAAGAGGGCAAACCGGAGGACGCCGTTGTCTATCGTGATCGTGCGGGTCCGCCACGGCGACCGCGCCGCATCGACATCCTCGATGGTCACTGGATTGCCCCGCTTCCGGGTATGTGCATAGGGTCTTTACTGAACTCTGTCGGAGAGCACCCGGCGACCTTGCGAAACACGCGCGCAAAATACGCCGGGTTGCAGAAATCGCACTTCTCCGCCACATCCGACACGCGGCTCAGCGGATCGAGCAGTAACTGCCGCGCGCGCTCCACGCGCCTAATCATCAGATAGCGTTCGAAGGTGACGCCCGCGATCTTCTTGAACGTGCGGCTAAGGTGTCCCGCGGAAACGCCGATTGACGCTGCGATGGAGTCGAGAGAAACGGCGGCCGATCCCTCGTTGTTCTCCAGGCGCCGGGCAATGAGAGCTTGCGCGTGCCCAATCAACTTGTCGTGCTTGCCGGAGTAGAGGTGGGCTACGCCGTCGATGATGGCGTCGGCCGAACTCACCCACAATTCCTGCAAGTCCAGCACTGAGCCCGCCAGCGCCAGCCGTTCCGACGATTGCCGCCGGAGCGCTGCCAGTTCCTCCCCAGTGGCGCCGAGTTTCTGCGCGGTCAGCGTAATCGATTCGAGAGTCGAGATGAGGAACTGTCGCTGGGCGGTGAGATCTGCCGGTTTCTCGCCGAGGTGGAGGTTGGCGAGAATCGGAACCACCCGCGCGCGGGCCTTGGCCTCGGACAGTTTCCGCTCGGCGAGAGCCTGGCACACCAGGGTCATCTGGCTGGCGAGCGCCTGGACCCCCGCCGGTGGACGCTTGTACAGCGCAACCGAGCTATCGGACTCCGCCACCGCAGTAAGTGCCTCCTGGTAGGATTCGGTCAGCGGCTGCCAGTCGCTCTTGTGCCGGCCGATGCCGATCCGAACCTTCAGGTCGCATTGTTCGCCGATGCCGTGCAGGATCCGCTGTGCCAGCGCGTAGGCTTTCACGTCGCGCGCCCCGCTGGTGCCCTCGGGATCGCTGAGGAAGATGCAGATGCCGCGCTGGCGCAAGTAGCTCGACATGACGTCTTCCATCTTTCCGCAGAGTTCATCGAGGGCGTAGAGCACGCGCGTGAACGCCATATCGAAGGAGGCGCCGGAGGCACGGTACTCGTCTTCGGCCTGAGGCTTCACCACCAGCACGCGGTTCGGATAGCTGGTGAATCCGATGGCGCGGCTGAGTTCGCGGAAACGCCGACGGTCGGCGATGTCCCCGTCCAGAATGATATGCGCCATTTCCTTGCGGTCGAGCTGCGACTGCTGCAAACGTCGCTGCTTGGCCTCGACCGCTTCATGCAGGCGCTTCCAGGCAGTGGCCAGGTACTCGGCGAACATCTCCAGGATCCCGACCGTCTGCCGGATGTCCAGGTCCAGAACCACCGGGACCTCGTAATAGGCCGACTTCAGTTCTTTCAAATCGATATGCGCCAGCCCTCGCACATGGTTGCGGATCTGCACGAATCCGGACTGCGAGGCCGGCGAGGTCATCACCTGGCCACTGTATAGCGTGGCGATGTGCCGCCCGTCGCACACTACCGGCACGGCGATGTCGATCAGTCCGGCGTGGCAGCAATAGACTGCCGGCCGCCCCGTTTGGCGCACGCGGATCTCAGCCGCCTTGTCCGACCGGATGCAGCACAGATTGCTGCCGCGGTCACTGACCAGGTCGCAGAACTTCGGGCTGGGGTTGGTCTGTTCACACCTCAACAGGTTGGAATAGGATTGCTGGAGTGCCTGGGTGGTGCCGGTGGTTTGCCGAAGGCCTGCCCGCACCTCAGGTTCGGTGTCGCTCCAGACCAAGTCGACATTCTTGATGGGGCAGGACTTGTTGATCAGCAGCAAAAGCAATTGAAAGAAGCGAAGATCCTTCTCGAACTGCTCGGCCAGCGCGGCACCGTTGATTGATTCTTTGAACGAAGTCATAGTTACACCCCAAGAGACCGTTGAACTGAGAGTATGGCGCGGCACATCCGCTTGCAAGCACTTATTTGATCGTATCAGTCTTTAAATGATCCTAGGGATTCTCCTGACAGGCGATCAATTAAGTGTAGATATTGTTCGCAAGTCGCATTGTCTTCGCTTTTTGGCCCGGCATACACTGTTGCTAGTCCAACAGACTTCGTGGGCGCCGGCCCAGCAATTGGGACGGCTTTTTGTCGAGGCGTGAGAAAAATGTCCATACGCACCCTAAAACGGATTGTACTTTTGAGTTGCCTGACGGCTCTGGTGTTACCGGACTCGCTGCGGGCACAGGCGAACTTCGGACGGATCTCCGGTTCCGTTACCGACAGCTCCGGCGCGGTCGTGCCTGGAATAGAGATCAAGGTGATCGACCAGGCGACGGCAGTATTGCGCACAGTCACCACCAACCAGAGCGGTCTGTATGTCGTTACGAACCTCCAGGTTGGGGTCTACACGATCAAAGTGGAGATTCCTGGTTTTCAATTCGCGGCGCGAACCGGCCTGAGCCTGGTGGCTGACGGGCGGCTGACCGAGGATTTCGTGCTCCAGCCCGCCAGTGAAAAGCAGATCGTCGACGTGGTAGCTGCCGCGGGAGAAGCGGTCAACCTGGTCTCGGGAGAACTGTCGCGCGAAATCGACAGTCGCCAGGTTCAGAATCTAGCCCTCAATGGGCGCAACTATACGCAACTGGCCGATCTGATTCCTGGCTCGGCACTGACCGACGAAGATCAGATGGCCCAGACCAGCAGCCTCAGCACGGGTGCGCAATCCATCAACGGCAGCCGTCTGATCTCGAACGTTCTGATGGTGGATGGCGCCTTCAACATGGACTCGGGTTCCAACGGCAGCCAGATCAACAACGTGGGCATCGACTTCATCCGCGAAGTGGATATCAAGACATCCAACTTCTCAGCCGAATACGGGCGTAACTCCGGGGCTGCCATCAACGTGATCACCAAGGGCGGTAGCAACCAGTTTCATGGCGGCGCGCTGGAATTTCTGCGCAACGACGCGTTTGACGCGCGAAACTTCTTCTCGCCCAAAATCGGAAAGCTCCGCTTCAATGACTTCGGTTGGAACTTCGGTGGCCCTATCCTGCGCAACAAGCTGTTTTTCTTCGGCGGTGAGGAATGGAAGCGGATCCGGCAGGACGAGTCGCCGCTTCTCGCATCGCTCCCGACAAGGGCCGAACGGCAGGGCGATTTCAGCGCCTCTCCGGGCAACCTGTATTATCCCGGCACCACCACTCCCGTGCCGAACCGGAATCTGTCTTCCGCGATCACGCCCGATGGCAAGGCCATCGCGAATGTCTACAACCGCATGGAGAGCCTGGCGTCCTCCTACACGGACACGCCTACCGGCAACAACACCGTATATCAGTTCCCGAATCCGTTCAACTGGCGCGAGGACATGGTCCGCGTCGATTACGCGCTGGATTCGAAGAACTCACTTTACGCGCGCTATCTGTTCGACAACTACAACCTCATCGATCCTCATCCGCTCAGCGGCCTGCCGACCGTTCCAATTAATCGCGTGCGGCCTGGAACCGCATATCAGCTCACCCATACCCGGATCCAGAGCTCTTCGCTGGTCAACGAATTGCGCGTCAGCGCCGCTTGGAGTGGACAGCGCCGGCAGCTTACCAGCGACACGTGGGAACGTGCCACGTACGGGTTCCAATACCCGCAGATTTTCGGGACCGGACCGCTGGCAAACGGGATCCCGAGCGTTGCCGTCGACGCTCTCACCAATTTCCCTGCGCCGACGTTCGTCAAGCTCTCTCCGACAACCGATATTTCCTTCAACGACAACCTGAGTTGGAGCAAGGCCAATCACACGCTGAAAATCGGCGTCCTCGTGACGCGTAACCGCAAGGATCAGAATGGCTCCGCGATCAACACCGGCGCGCTGGTGTTCTCCACGTCCGGCAATACGAACACTACCGGCAAGGCTTTTGCGGACGTTCTGCTGGGCAACTACCGGACCTACAGCGAAGCCAACAACGACCCAGTAGGTTTTTTCCGGTTCACGCAACAGGACGCCTACCTGCAAGATGACTGGAAGATAAGCCGCCGTCTCAGTGTGGAGTTGGGCGTGCGTTTCCAGCACGGCCAGCCGACTTACGCGGCGGCGAATAATATCACTAATTTTGTGCCCTCCCTCTATGACCCGGCTCACGCTGTCACTATCACCCCAGCCGGACTCGTGGTTCCGAATTCCGGAAACCCGTACAACGGACTGATTCGCGCCGGGTCCGGCGTTCCAGCAGATCAGACTGGCCGCGTGCCGAGTGCCGCCAGCCCGGAAGTCCAGGCAGTGCCCGCCGGGTCTCCTCGCGGTCTCTACGACGTCGCCAATCTCTTCGCGCCACGCTTTGGGTTTGCGTGGTCGCCGTCCGGCGATTCGAAAACGTCCGTCCGCGGCGGCTTCGGAATCTTCTATGATCGCCCCGACGGCAACATCATGTTTGCCGCATTGAACAATCCGCCATTTGTGAAGACGGTGCAGTTTCAGAACGGCAATATCTCCAATCCGACGGGAGGCGCGGCGGCAGCTCAAGCGCCGTTTGCGACCATCATCGCACTCGACTCCCATATGAAGACGCCCTATGCGGAGAATTTCAGCTTCAGCATTCAAAGAGAGCTTCCCCACGGGTTTCTGGCGGAAGCTGCCTACGCCGGCAACCTGGGACGGCACCTCATCCGGGAACCCGATATCAATCAGCCGAGTTTCGCCTCGTTAGTGGCCAACGCCGCGCTCCCCACAAGCCAGCAGGCGTCGATCAATGCCTTGCGGCCTTATAAGGGCTACTCGTCTATCATGATGCGGCTATCCGACTCGACATCCAACTATCATTCCCTGCAGATGCATACCACGAAACGCACGGGGAACCTGATGCTGACCGCCAGTTACACGTTTTCCAAATCCCTGGCGGATTCGAGTGCCGAAACCGACAACCCCGAGAGCCCGGCCAATCGCCATTTCAGTTATGGGCCGACAAGTTACGATCGCCGCCATATCCTGGTCACCACCTACACTTACAGCATCCCCGTTGCGCGCCACTGGACGAACCCCGCGAAGTACGTGGTGGGCGGCTGGCAACTGAGCGGCATGAACCGTCTTCAGACCGGGCAATACTACACCATAACCGCAATCACGTCCATTGGGACCCGCCGCGCGGACTACCTTGGGAGCAGCGTCCTGATGCCTTCGGGTCAGCGTAGCGTGGCGCTTTATTTGAACCCCGCGGCGTTCGCGACACCGTCGAGCACAGTCTTGGGGAACAGCGGTGTCGGCATCGTGCCTACTCCTGGCATGATTTTATGGGACGTTTCGCTGCGTAAGCAATTCGCGATCACGGAACGCGCGAATCTCGGTTTCCAGGCCGACATGTTTAACCTGTTGAACCATGCGAATTTCCGCGGGCTCGACACCACCGTCGGCGATCGCGCCTTCGGTTCGATTACTGCTGCCGGACCCGCGAGGAATATCCAGTTCGGTCTACGCCTTCAGTTTTGATACTGTGGAGGTCCCTTGCGTATATCGCAGCGCAACACTTCAGCATCGCTCGCATTGTTTTTGGCGGCCGCCGGAATTATGGCGGTCGCCGAACCACAAGACGGCGCCGTATCCATCACCGGCTACCACCTGACGGCCCGTCCCTGGAAGCCGATCGAGATCCCGCGCGAGAAGTACCTGGACGTGATTGAGGGAGTCTGCCGCTTCAGCGTCCAACATCAAGGCGCGGATGGCGCCATCATCGATCCTTTTCTGAAACGCGAGCACCAGTATGCCACCCCGTACTTCGCCTATGCCGTGGGAACACTGGTCAAGGCAGGACGCGCCCGCGATCTGCTCCCCAACGGCATCAAAGCCATGGAACACGCCACGGCTTGCTTCGCCGGAGGCCAGCCGGCGATTCCCGACCAGCACGGCAACTTCTTCATCGCCGCTCTAACCGGCGCGCTGGAGCTCTACGCCGGCGAAGTTCCGCAAGCCCTCTGGCGCACATGGCGCGAGCGCATGAAAAAGCCCCGGCGGGATGTCGTGGCGCCTAATTACAACAACTGGGAAACCTACGTGATGAAGGGCGAATGGATGCGCGTACTCGCCGGACTTGTCGACCGCAAAGGCGCCATTGCGGCCATCGAAGAGTGCTGGCAGTCGCATCAGCGCGCGCGCATCGCGCCAGCTCCCTCGTTTCTCTATCACGACCGCTCCAGCGACCCCGACACCCTCAGCGTTGAGGCAGTCGGAAGGGGCAATCTGTTGGCCTTGGCGCACCTCGGTTACGATGGACCCAGCGCGGAACAGATCCGTAAACTGGCCGAGGCCGGAACGCGCTTTACGCTCCTTTTGCAGGACCCCTCGGGCCAGGTCCCTGCCAACGGGCGCACCGACGATCATACCTGGGTCGACGTTGGCTATGCTCTCGCCTTTGAGGTGATGGCCGAAGGCACCGGAGAGCGAAAAGATTCCTGGCTGGCGGGTCAGTACCGACATGCGTCCATGCTCGCCTTCAACAGCATTGCGAGGTGGCGCCGCGACGATGGGCCCTGGTCCGGCTCATACTACATCACCAAGAACCGTTTCGATCCCTCCCTCCGTGTCGGATACCAGGACGCCAGCCAGTACAGCAATTACAGCGGCTCGCTCATGTTTCACCTTGCCGAACTCTATCACGCGAGGAAATCCACGATTGCGGAGCACCCCGCTCCTGCCGAGATCGGCGGCTACACGGTCGCCACCGATGAAGACTTCTCCAGCGTGTTTGCCAACGCCGGCGGGATGCAGGTACAGGCCAATCTGCGCGGGCAAGTGGAAAAGAGCAGCGGCAATTTGTGGACGCCCCTCGGGATTGTGCGCTTTGCCCGGGTGGGCTGGGACACGCGGTTGGGGCCCTCGGACGGAGCACTGACGGAGAACGGCGGCGTCACCTTCGCGCCCACATTCTTCGAAAACGGACGCTGGCTTCGCCTTGCCGATTTGTCCGCCCGTTACGAAGGCACCTGGAGCGTGCAGTTTGTCCATCCCTTGCTGGTGCGCTGCGCTCTCACGTATCATCCCAAAGCGGGGCAGACGGGTCCCGTGTTTCGCAACGAACTGACTGTGACCCCAGATGGGGTCTTTTCCGTGGTTCGCAAATCCTCGCCGGGCGAGCTCCGATGGGGCATCACTTGGCCGCTCCTCGAAAACGACGGCGCACCCTTGGTCCGGTCGGGTACTTCGCGTTCAGCGAGCACCGGCTATCCAGGGTCCCAGGACCAGGAGAATTTCCTGGCGCTTGACGCCGGTGCCGCGCTTGTAGTGGAACCGGACCTGCTGCGCGGCAGCTACGGCGACCTACGACCCATCCGGGTCACTGCGCCAGGTGATGCGAACCGCTCGTTTATTTATCCCAATTCCGCTGAAGATCCCACGGTGGAAGCGTTGAGTCGGAGCTTCACGGTGACCGACGACGGGTTTCGTTCTGCCGTGGGTCGGGTTTCCGGGACGGTCTACGTCGGCCGAACTTCGGCCGGCGGATTCGGCGATCATATCGATCTGGATGGCGATGGCAAGTCCGACGCCACATTCAGCCAAAGCTGCGGATTCCTGCTGCAACTCGCCGGTGGAAAGGCGGAGTCCGTCGAGACGGACCGCGCCGTGGTGGCGGAAATTGCCGGCAAGCGCTTGAAACTTCGGGCGTACACGCCGGTTAGCCTTGGGCAACTTACGCCGGCACGGTAACTCTCAAGCGGGCTGAATCCTTCCCTATCTGAAGACCTTCAACTTCGACAGCTAGCGAGACTGGGACTGACCAACTGACGGGAATTCCGACAATCTCTGCCTTCGCTGCCGGTTGCCCTGGACGGGACGAAACGTTGGGCGTCGACCCAGAGTCTAGTCGAGCCAAAATCGACTGTCGTTCCCGCAAACTTCGATCTGACTGAAAACTTGAAGTTGATATCCCTGCCTCGATTCGCCTGCGGGCCTCTATTCGCGGCGGTTCTCGCCACATTCCTGGGCCGTGCGGCGCCCAAGATGGAGTTTCCCTTACCTGTCATCAACTCGGAGTTCTGCAACGGTCCGTGAGACAACCGAAACTGGCCACCACAGATCGACTCACCTGGGTTTGGCTCTGCGCCGTCTGGAAAGACTGGCAGTCGGACGTCTTCATCGTCAATGCTCCGACGGTCAATGGTTCGTACCGGAACGGCTTCCGTCTATTCTGGAGCTGGAGGATTCGGCTTGACAACCAGAACGGCCGAGCGGGAATCCGGTGGCACAAAAACGAGTTTCGAGCATGTCTGTGGTGGGCTTTCCCTGGATCAATCCTCGGCGAAGTGGTTTGTCGGGATGAACCTCTGGACGATAGGGATGTTCTTCAGTTGTTTTCGGCGACCAACGGACTGGGGAATGGGGCCCTCGTGCTTGCCGAAGGAGGGGCCGGTGCCCTGTACTTTGGCTGACAGGCTGCGGGCCGGATTGGGTTTCGGGACTGTGGTGACTTTTGTGGATGCTACGCATCAAAATGGCGGCAAGTGGCGAGCAATCCTGCTGTCGTCACATATTCGAGGTGTGTCTGTAAGAGCTTGATAACGAGCAACTAAGGCACTGCCGAGCAATCCTGCAAAAGACTCGACTTCTAGCTGTGCGCCGGAAGGTTTCCCGCGACCTGGACCGCGCCAGCCGTCGAGCACCCCTTCGCATCGACGGTGACCTTCGAGTGCCCAAACCGCGCTATTGCCGCGTGTGCGGCGTGTCGTCGAGGTATAACCGGAAGGCCGCTCAGTCCGGCAGAGTCGAGTCGCGCTGCGCTAATCCATTCACACCTGAGTTCCACGGGCCGGGTGATCATGGACACAGGCGAGGAACCGACGGCAGCATAGCGAACTGAGTTCGGCAGAGAAGCCACCCCACGAGCCCTCAGTTTAGTGTCAACTTAGTGTCAAAACCTGCCGCAAACGGTGGCATTCTGACACTAGTCGCTAAATAACCCGTTTGTTTTCAATGTCTGCTTCTCAATGGGCTTGCTTCACACGCAGGAGGTCACAGGTTCGAGTCCTGTCGCGCCCACCATTTGTTTTCAAGAGCTTGCGGGTTGTTTTTTGGGCGAACCCACTGCCACTCCCGAGTGACTTTGGGGAGATCTTTGGGGGGCACCTTGGCCTAAGGGTTTCCCCACCGTCAGCGCGGTTCCGCCGAAACCCCGTTGGGGAGCCATCTCCAAACCCCAAAGACGTCTTGACCGAGAGTAGACCCGCAATCCAAAATGGTTCCAAATGCTGAGATCGATCTTCGCTGCCGCGAGGGGGTGGCTCCTTAGAGCGCCCGACTGTAAACACCAGGAAAAATTTGGCCTCGCCAAATTGGAGGGCAGCTTGGTTCTGCTGCTATTCCTTGTGCAAATAGGATTAACCTTCCTTGGCGTCCAGGAGAATTTCTGGATGGCATTGTTTTGCTGGCTGGCTATTGTCGTACTTGCGCTTCACATCTTGTGGAAATGGGAGGTCGCAGCAGGTCTACGGAATCTCGGTAGGGTAGGGTTGAGCGTTGCTCTTGTAGTTGTAGTAGTGTACTTTCTCTATCCAGCTCTGTCCGCCGAATACAAGCGCGAACACCGTATTCTACGTGTGGTTGGTCGCTGCGTCAAAATGGACACAAGAGACGTTCAAATTGGAAATGCTTTGCTCAAGTTCTTCCCGGACGCTGGTCCTACCGTTATTACATTTGGATCTCTCGCCCCGCTGATCTTTGAGGTAGATTCCCACGGTTGCCCTGTGATATCGACCTCCGTACGCGACGGTCAGGGCAATATTGTTGCGGAGATCGCGCACAATGCTTGGTGGGTTAGCGAGTCCCATACGGTCAGCCATGACTATAACTACTCTGATGACGCACTGGAAGTTGAAGATGCCCGCGGATTGGTTGTATTGCAGGTTCAAATACTGTGGGACAGAGTTAAGTTCACCGGAGAATGGCATGATGACACAAGTAATGGTGTTCGTTTAGTCGAGGAGCCGGACGGTTTCATCGAGTTTCGGCTGACTCTTACGGATCACAAACTCGATGACAAGATCATACCGTGGTTTTTGTATCCAAGTAGAGATAACCTTGGCCGGTATAATCCCAACCGTCCGCGCACTTCCCCGAGATATTTGTTCATGCCATTTCCCATGCATGCGGCCCTCAAGTTGCACCTTGAGCCCCCACACTCGAAAGAACGATAAGGGCGGGGACCGGATCGAATCGTATCGATGGGCGTAGTGGTTCCTGCATAGTTACGACTTCGTGAACTGAATTCCGCGATCTCGGACGCTTTCGCCCCTTTAACCGCGTTCACGGGCTGAGTAGTATAGGAGGCGCTGGCCGATTTTATGTGCGCCTTGCGGATTCTCCGTGAGCTTTCGGTAAGCCTGCATGACGCTGCCCGGCCGTAGCTCATTGTTCGCTCCTGGCTTCGAGGAGATGTACAGCATTCGGCTTTCCACTCG
>OCTA010001924.1_pt1 | contig 18989 bp, 15 predicted proteins | sample 1538991 | NCBI WGS metagenome assembly OCTA01 (sample SAMEA3539302, study PRJEB22396) | soil metagenome | biome: tundra; feature: field; material: soil | place: USA | collected 2010-05 | depth 0.15 m | reverse complement strand
TTCCATTCGGGGCTGGCACGGCCGGCACCACAAACGTGCCGTCGGGTTGTTCGCCAGGTGCGAACCCCAGCGTGTCAATCGTCCAGTGGATGCCCTTGCGACCGTTGCCTTGGGCCATCTCGCGGCGGCATACCTCGACGGGTACGTGCGCCTGGACGTGCTTCTTGCGGATCTGGTCGATGAGGATCGAGCCCACCGCCTCACTCACCCAGAACGGGCCTTCGCGCGCGACAAACTTGATCTGATTGCCGCCGAATTGCGATTCGACGACTTCACCCTCCAGCGATAACAGGCTGAGGGTGACGGGGACGTTGGTTTGGAATTGGATTTTAGGCATGGGCGCCCACCATGGCCAGCAGCCGGGTCTGCGCCTCGGCCAGAGTCGGGCGCGCGTCGGTGGCGCCGTCCCAGCGTTCGATTTCGAATTTGTCTTGGGATGTGCGGATGAGTCCCGCGAACCGGGGTTCCGCAGCCGGGTCGGACTCCTCGGCCAATTCCAGGCCCAGGCCTCCGGAGGCCTTGTACCATTCGTGTTTCATCTTCGTTTTCCTTTGCGCTTTAGAGCCTCGCGGCTTCTGCTGGTTTTAGTATGCGTTATCAGCGGTGTTAACGCAAGAGGAAAATGTACTTAGTTGGAGTTTCCGTTCGACCATTGCCTCCGCTGCTTACGCATGGTATTGTGGGGAATCATGACAATCGACCAAAGTATGGAAGTGCTAATGGGTATGCAGATGGATAACGAGAAGCGGTTCGCTGCCAACGAGCGCCGCTTCGAGACGGTCACTCGCAAATCTGAAGTCGTCTTAGATTCCCTCAAGAGCCTAGAGCGGACCGCGGCAGTGCATGAAGGGCGCACCTCCCACCTGGAAGGCGACTGATATGGCACAGCGTAAAAATGCCGCAGCAGTGGCCCTTGGCAGGCGCAGGGCTCAGTTGGCCGCGCCGGGCGAGATGTCGGAGTTGGGCAAGCAAGGGGGGCGGCCCGGCGGCCGTGCGCGCGCGGCTAACATGAGCGCTGCGGAACGCTCGGCAGGTGCCCGCACGGCGGCACAGGCGCGCTGGGCAAAGGCGAAGAACGTGGGACGTGCGGCGAAACGAGTGAAGTCATGACGGACGACCGCGCTGGCCACGCCGGGCACTATTCGGCATCATCATCTCCCGATGCTGGAGAAATGTAACCAAGTGTTTGCGGTCGCGTGACCCAGGGTATTTGAAGGTAAACGTCTAGACGCTTGAACGCCTAGTAACCTGAGAGTCTGGACGTTTGGTATAATCGCAGGCGTGATTCTGACGGTAGCGTCATTCAAGGGCGGAGTGGGGAAGTCCACCACGGCAGTGCATCTGGCGGCCTATTTCAACGCCAAAGCAAAAACCGTCCTAGTGGACGGCGACCCTAACCGCTCTGCAACCTCCTGGGCCCGAAAGGGGCGGTTGCCGTTTGAGGTTGTAGGGGAACACCAGGCGGCCCTGTATGCGCGGCAGTGTGAGCACCTGATTATAGACACGAAGGCCAGGCCCGAGAGCGAAGATCTCAAGGCGCTGGCTATGGGGTGTCATCTCCTGGTCTTGCCCTGCACTCCGGACGCGCTTTCTTTGGAAGCGCTGATGCTGACAATTTCGGCCCTGAAGACTTTAGGTAGTGATCGTTTCCGGATTCTTTTGACTATCGTTCCGCCGCGGCCGATCCCAGAAGGGGAGAATGCCCGCAAGGCAATTGTGGACGCCGGTCTGCCGATCTTCAACGGCGAGGTTCGGCGGATTATCTCCTTCCAGCGGGCGGTCCTGGAAGGGGTCACCGTGGATTGCGTGAAGGACGATCGCGCGCAGTTCGGCTGGCAGGATTACGCCGGGGTGGGGAAGGAGATTGAACGTCTAAATGGCGAAACGGCTAAACGTTCAAGCGGCTAAAAGTCCGTTTGCTGATCTGGTGAGGCCCCATGAGGCACCGGCCGTAAGCGCCGTAGCGGCCCCGGAGCCGATCACGGCCAGCAGAAAGCGGGGCAAGAGCGTCGATCCCGAGTACGTCAAACTCACTTCCTATGTCCGCCGGCAGACTCACCTGCAGGTCAAAAAGAAGCTCTTGGACCGGGGAATGGAAATCAGCGAACTGGTTGAAGAGCTAATGGATAGCTGGCTCGCTGGGCAAAGCCAGTAAAGCTGGGGGTTCCGAGATGCGTTCGTGCACAGCTGGGCAGAATGGTGCCTTTGCTATGGGCAGGCTACTTTGACGTGGCGGCCGGTACGGCAAAGGCAATAGTGCACGCCGGCGCCCTTGCGAACCATACCGGGATCGCCGCATTCTTTGACAGGGGCGTTCGTTCCGCCCCGAGACGTGTTTGCCATCCGCCTCCTGACGACGGGGTTTGAGGAAAATCTTGCAGGATACGAGCCTTTTCGGTGTCGGCGGTCTTCGCGGTTCAAGTGCGACCGTTGGATTTGGCTGCGCGCAGCGTTTCCAGCACAGCCGGGAATGCGTCCGGTGCGCCATCGATAAAAAATCCGATGGGGTTGTCGATCCCGCGCCAAGCGTCGCCCCTGCGGCCGCCCTTGCGATCCACCATTGCCTCGCAAACAGATATGACTTCCGCCGCCGACACCGGAGGCTCAGCCTTTGGAGCCTTTTTGCGGCACCGATCCAAAAGCCGCTTTGCGCTGTCCGCGCCTGCCAACGGATCGTAGGAGCGCAGCGATTCGGTTAACGCTGCGATGCCTGGGTCTTCTGGGGTTTGCACCTTCGACCGGAAACGTTCTTCAGCCGCAGCCGGTGCAGCGTCTGCAACCGGCGCGGGATCGTCTGCTGCTGCTGTTTTCGCGGGAGCAGACTTAATTACAGGGGTAATTACAATACGCTCCCGCTCCGCGCCTTCCTCCAGGCGCTTTTTGAACTTCTGTACGGCTACCTCGTCGTCTTTGAGGTAGTCGCTTATGCCCACCTTGACCTCCGCAGCGAGGTAGCCATTATTGCCTACCTCCAGCGGCAAGCTGAGCCCGAGCCGGGCCAACAGCCGCTGAAAAAGCTGGTTCTCCTTCGCCGAAAGCGTCTCGAAGCGAGGTAGGCATTTTGTGCCTACCTCGGCCGGGGGCTTGACCCCCTGAGCGGGACGCGGCCGAACGAAGAAAAACATGCGTACATCGCCGTTGGGCAGTCGTTTGAGTTCACGCGGACTGAGGGTGCGCAAAGGGCGGCCATCCGCCGTGCGCCGCTCCGCGCTGCCCTCTTGTTCCAAAGCCGCCAGTACTCGCCGGATGCTCGATCTGCTAACCGCGGCCTTTTCAGCCTTTTTCTCCCCCTCAGTCAGCTCGATCCCGGCTCCGACGTAGAACTCCACCGCAGCGTCATAAAGCTGCTTGGCCATCCCGGCCGCAGAGAGCGGAACCCTCTCGTTGTTCCGCATGGTCATAGCTCCCTCGCCCTGGTAGGCCTGTGAGGCCAGGACGCCGCAGCAGAATACGCGGGATTTCAGTTCTCCGATCGCCATGCCGCGCCGCAAAGCGGGTTTCGATGCATGGAACCAGTCGCCATCCTCCAGTCCAAGTTGCGCCATCCAAGGAATGCTGGCTGGTTTCGCCGACTTGCCGCGAGGTAGGCGTTTCTCGCCTACATCGACCTTCGATACGTCAGATTCTGACGTAGGCACATCATGCCTACCTGCCGCCGCATCGTCGCTCATTGTCCACCTCTGCGCACCAAGCCGCCCACGCGCGCTGCGAGTTCCCGCCCGGCGACTGTCAGCGGGTAGCCCCCAAGCTGGCTGAGTCTGCCCGGCGCCGGCACCGAGATAACGAAGCGGATGCGGACCCATAGTGCTGGGGGGAGTAGTCGCTGGCGGGCTCGCGTTCCGCGTCGGCGATGAAAGGCGAGGACCCGCTCGCCGTCTAGGGCGATCCAGCAGGGTCGGCATCTCTCGTGCACCTGCATATTCGTCATCACCTTAAGTGCACGTACTGCCGGTACGTTCGGGCCAAGGAGTAATCTGTATTGCGGGGGAGCGAGGACTGTGAGAAGATGGCTCTCTGAGCCGGACCCTCCTGACCTTTCTAACTTGTCGCTGGCGACCTTGGCGGGAATCAGGCAGCGGCAAGTAAGTAAATCGGAGGGCTCCTTCCGAGGCTCACTCGGCGGGAAAACTCCCGCCGACAGATTCCTGTCGCGTGATTTGAAGGGGCGTTTGCGAATGGCGATGCTCCCACCAGAGAGCGAACCGAAGGCCGGGCGTACTGGTAGACCTCGTTTTCACGGCCACGCTCGGCATTCCGAAGCCAGAGACGCTTCCTGTGCCACTCCAGGCGACTGTCGCTCGGGCGGACCGCTGGCATACGCATGACGATCCTGCACAGGGCCCCCGGGCGCGTCGCTACGCTCGCCAGGCGCGCGGCCGGATGCCGTCGTCGGCGGGCGTACTTCCCTGTGACATCATACGTGCAAGCGTAGAGGCGCTCGATGGGACTGCCGGGGCGCGCCAAAATCCGGCGGGTACCATCGCTCGGTTGTTTCATCAACGACGAAGGTCGAGCGCGTCCAGTTGGGGCCCAAGGGCTCTTCTGATCGCCGATTATGCAGTTCGCGTTCCCGTGGCGGGTGTGCCAAGTTCTCGGTGCTCGTAGCCGTTTCGGAGGATCCAGTAGTGTGCATCGGCAGCCATCGTCAGGGCTAACCGGTGACGCAAACTCTTCCAAACCGGACAAGCAACCGGACGAGTGAGCGTAAGGCCTTTCTATTGAAGGCGTTGTTAGGGTCTGCAAAACCCTTATTCGTCGGTTCGATTCCGACCCGCGCCTCCATTCCTTTCAGGGTCACTTTGCCAGCCAGAGCAGGGGGGCGATGCCAGCCAGCGCCAGGGCCGCCAGCAGGCATAGGCTCCGGATGCCGGTGCTGCGATCCGACAGACAAAAGGCGTAGATCCCCTTGACCAGATTATTGCTGGCCGCGGCAATCAGAATGGCCGCGGCGGCCACGCCGGGCGGGGTCGCGGATCCGGCCGATTGCGTCATGCCCATAATAAACGGGTCCACGTCCGTGCATCCCATGATCAGCGCCAGCGAGTACACTCCCGCCCGCCCCAGGTACGTCACCACCAGGTGCGTCGCGATCAGCATGGCCAAAAAGAGCGCGCTGAAGAAGAACGCGGCCCGCAGTTCCAACGGGTTGTTGGGCTCGAATTGGCGCTCGACAGTTCCTTCCTTGCCGTCTGGAAGCCGCGTCCACAACCAGCCCAAGCCCACGCCGGCGGCCGCCAGCGCCAGAAACGGCAGCCACAGGCTGGCCATCAAGTTGCGATTGAACAGCGTCACCAGCCCCGCCAACCGCAAGTACATCACGCCGGAAGCCATGAGCGTGCCGCCGGAGAAAAGGTGAGGCCGCAGCTCCTGCTTCGCGCGTCTGGCCATTACGATGGTGGTCACGGTGGAGGAATATGCGCCGCCGAGCAGCGCCGCCAGGATCACGCCTCCCTTCCGCTTCGTCGCCTTTTGGATGACATAGCTGCCGTAGGATACAGCGCTCACCGCCACCACCACCAGCCATGCTTTGAAGGGATTGATCTGGAACGGGCCGAACTCCTTGTTCGGCAGCACTGGCAGGATCACGGCGCTCAGCAGCAGAAACTTGGTGAAGGTGAAGATTTCGGCGGGCGCGATGCGCTTGGTCAGACCTTCCAGCACGGCCTTCAATTCCAGCAATAGCATGCCGGCCACGCTGATGGTGGTGGCGATCCAGAATTGCTCGCGGTAGACCAGCGCCCCGGCCAGATACGTGGTGAGCGCGGACATTTCGGATGTAAAACCGGCCAGTCCCGAAGCCGTGACCTTATGCTGGTAGGCGAGCATCAAGAAGCCCGCTACCACGGCGAAACCCACGGCCACCCCCAGAAACTGGCCGCCCGACAGGAAGGCCATGGCATAGCCGATGAGGCCGATCAAGGGGAAGGTGCGCACGCCCCCGAACGAGTAGTGCTCGCTGCCGGCGTGGTGCTCCTCCCGCTCCAGGCCCGTAAGAAAAGACAGGGCCAGGACCAGCAGGATCTTGGCGCCTTCCGGCGGCAGTGCCCGGTAGAAATCCAACATGCCGTTGACTCTAACCTAATTATCCAGCCCGGAATTTGCATTTGGACTCCCGGGTCCTATTTAGGATACACCCAGCCGCCATTCTTCTGGTCCTGCGCCTTGCATCTTTTTGACGGTGGGGCAGGCTCGCAGCCTGCGCGGGGCTCCCAGTCCCGCCTGAAGCTCCGCGCGGACTCCAGAGCCCCGCCGTATCATCCGCAGCGTGCCGGCGGCGGCGGTGACCCGCAGCCAGAATCGGATACAGGCGCAGCCCTGCCTAGTTGGGCGTAGCGGCCTGCGCCGTAGCCGACATAGGCGAGGCGTCCGATCCCGTGTCAACCGCCACTACCGCGTAGTAGTAAGTGGTGTTCGCGGAAACCCCGGTGTCGATGAACTGAAGCACCGTCCGGGCCGTCAGTTTGGTCAGGCCAGTGGGCGACGTCCCCCGGTAGATATTGTAATTCTGAATCGGGAGACCATTGGGCGGCGTGGTTTCGGACCAGGTTAACGTGACTTGTGTGGCGGCGTTTGCCGTCGCCCCGACGTTGCACGGTGGAATGGGCATTGCCGGCGTAGCGACCTGCGCAGGAGCCGACATGGGCGACACGTCTCTGCCAGTGTCGACCGCTTCGATCGCGTAGTAGTAGGTGGCGTTCGCGGAAGCTCCGGTGTCGACATATTGAGTAGTCGGCCGCACGGCCAGTTGGGTCAGGCCAGTCGGCGATGTCCCCCGGAAGATATTGTAACTCTGAATGGGCAGACCGTTGGGCGGGATGGCTTCGGACCAGGTTACGGTGACACGTGTGGCGGAGTTCGCCATTGGCGCGACGTTGGCCGGCGCGGCGGGCATCGGCAGCATAGCGACCTGCGCGATAGCCGACATGGGTGACACGTCTCTGCCGGTGTCAGTCGCTTCCACCGCGTAGTAGTACGTGGCGTTCGCAGAAGCTCCGGTGTCGATAAACTTAAGCGTCGTCCGCACGGCCAGTTGGGTCAGGCCAGTGGGCGACGTCCCCCGGAAGATACTGTAGGTCTGAATCGGCAAACCGTTGGGCGGGATGTTCTCGAACCACGTTATCGTGACTTGTGTGGTGGAGTTTGCCGTTGCCGCGACGCTGACCGGCGCGGCCGGCATCGGAGATGTAGTGACGGATATCCGATCGGATGGCATCGAAAAGTCGTGGCCCGTGTCCTGCGCCACGATCTCGAAATAATAAGTCGTCTTGGCGCTCAGGGATGTCGCGGTGTACTTGGTGCCCGTCGCCGAGGCGACTTTGATCAGGTCGCCGGGCGTGGTGCCCCGGTAGATCTGGTAGGCACTGATCGGTAAGCCGCCAGGCTGGAGGTTCTCCTGCCAGGTCAGAGCGATCGTCATGGCCGTGGCCGTCCCGGCTACGTTGCTGGGTGGGTTGGGCAGTGGCAGCGTAGTGGCGGCCACGACCGCAGTCATCGGCGCGTCAATTCCCTGTTCCACTGCTATTATGCCGTAGTAATAAGTGGTTCCCGCTGCCAGTGGCTGATTTCTATAAGTAGTCTGAGTGTACGCCCTGACCGCGATCTGCTGGAGATTCGACGGTGAGTTCCCGCCAAAAACCAGATAACTGCCCAAGCCGGTAGTGTCCGACGGAGGGGACCAGCTCAGGTCGATCTCCTGGGCCGAAGCCACCGTGGCCACCAGATTCGTCGCGGAGGCCGCCGACGTTCTTAATGTCTGCAAACTCAGCGTTTGCGAAAACGGCGAATCGTTGTTGGCGAAATCGAATGCCTGGACCTGATAGTTATACAGCGTGTTACACGTCAGTGTGAAGTCGATGAAAGACGGTAGCGTGGAGTTGGCGATCCAGACGCCCGCGCAGGGTTGGCCGGCCGCCGGCGGAGTGCAGCGATACACGTTGTAACCGGCTACTCCGATGTTGTCGCTGGAAGCGCCCCACGATAGCTTCGCCCCGGTAGTGCCGGCCGTGCCGGTCGGGGTGCCCGGGACGGTTGGCGGAGTGGTGTCGGGCGTCGTGACCAGTTGGTTGTAGTAACTAAACGCGCCAGCGGTGTACACGCTCTGCTGATCGGCCGCAGTTGCCAGCACACTCTCGGTCTGCATGATCTGGTAATCCGAACAACTCGTGGTGGTGCACGTGCAGTTTGCGGCCCCGCCATTGGCAACGGTTCCGCCATATGTCTGGTACGCGGACAAGTAGACCGGGAATTGCGGCACCAGATAGATCATGTTCGTGTATTTCGCCAGAGCTTCGGCGGTCTGCATCAAATAGTCGTTCAGAGGAGCCCAGAAGCTGAAAGGCCCTCGCGCGCGGACCACGTCGATGTTCAGCATATTCACTTCGGCGGCCGTCTCCGGTTCCAGCGAGGTCTGGCTGATGGCGACCGGCTTGCCGGCGGCTGCGGCCATATTGGCGATGGTCAGCGTGTTATTGAGAAAATTGTCATTCCCTACCGTGTTGACCGGAAGAAGGTGGAAATCGATGTAGTCCAAGGGCAAGGCAGTGTAGGCATTGATGTAGTCCACCAGGCTGGAGGACCCGGTAGCCGGCATCCAAGAGCCAAAGCCGGCGCCTAGTTTAGGGATTGGGGACACCTTCCCCGTCTGAATTTCGGCCTGCACGGCCGCGATCTCCGCCGCAACCATTGCCGCGGCGTCCGCCGGGTTGTTCAGATTTTGCTGGCCGGTCTGCCAGGCTTCCGTATCGGGTTCATTCGCCAGCACGAGATAATCCGGCTGCATATACTGTTCGATAGTGGCGGCCATTTGGGCGCGTGCCGCTATGTATTCCGGCCAGGTGAGCGGGCCGTAGAACGCGTTCATATTGGTCCAACCGGCTGCTGTGTCGTTGGAAAACACGATCTCGTTGTCGACAATGAGTTTGAGACCGGCGGCCCTCACAGCCTGGGCCACGCCAAGATAGAAGTTCAAGTACGGCGTGAAGGCGGTTTGACTGCCATAAAAAGGCTCATACAGAACGGGAAACAGGACCGGTACCACTATAGCCTGGACACCCAGAGCCTGCAGCGCCTGCAATTGGGGCTGAACGGTAGCCTGCAAATAGTTGGGGCCGGATAGCGAAGGACCCGTGTTGCCATTGGCCCATTCCAGATTGCCGCCGTACAGCGTGGGACCGCCCGGTATCGGCGTCCAGGTGGGAGGGGTCGCCAGTACGGTGTTGAACGCCTGCAGATCGCCGTACAGCTCGTTATAGATCTGGGTGCAGTATCCCGCGGGTGGCGGTGGTGGCGCCGGCGGCGCCGGAACGTCCGCCTTGCAGGGTGCATAAACGAGCGCCACGAAGGCCGCCAAAACGCGGCAGGTGCGCCGTATGGATTTGGAACCAAGCGGGGCCTTCAGTCTTGCGAGGATCGATCCAAGATCGGCCTCGATTCGAGCGCACTGGCAAAGTGGCATCGTTCCTCCTTGTTGAAAGGCAATCTCGAAACCGATGTTAGGTTGTCTTTAGATGCGAATCAATATTCTCGTTGGCAAATATACTAAGGATAAAGGTGTCTGAATTCACCGGCGTTTACGTCCGCGACGCTTGGGTGCAACCCGGATCACTATGGTTAAGGTAGGTTAAGGTCGAAGATAACAGCAGCGGTCCTGGTGAGATCGGAAACCATCCCGGGCACGAACGGCGGCTACACTCGATCCCCCTCGCAATCCGGCCGTTTTACGCCGCATTCCCGGCCGAAATCCAATCGGCAATTAAAGGTGCTATAATCCTATTTAACCGAAAGCTGTCCGCGCCGAGGCCGCGCCGATTGCGCCCCATGCGCCATTCCACGCCGGCGCCGAATCTGCCGCCTCGACTTGAAAGGAAGAGGGAAGTATGCCGGAGAACATTGCCCCCCCCAGCGAAGAACGCATTGCCTACCTGGAAGGACTAGTCGGTCAGGCCCGCACTGCCGCCGCCGTCTTTACGCAATACACACAAGAGGACGTCGATCGCATTGTCAAGGCGATGGTCTTGGCCGGACTCGGCCAGGCTCAATATCTGGCCCGCCTGGCGGTCGAGGAAACCAGGCTCGGGGTTATGGAAGACAAGGCCATCAAGAACATGGTGGCCACCGAGTTCGTCTACAACTACGTCAAAGACAAACGCACCGTGGGCATCATCCGCGAGTCCGCGGAAAGCGGTCTGGTGGAAGTGGCGGAGCCCATCGGGGTCATCTTCTCGCTCACGCCGATTACAAACCCCACCTCCACGGTGCTGTTCAAGTGCATCATGGCCATCAAGACGCGCAACGCGGTGGTTTTCAGCCCCCACCCGAACGCCTGGCGCTGTTGCGCCGAGGCCGTGCGCATCATGTATGAGACGGCGGTGAAGCACGGCGCGCCGGAAGGCGTCTTCACTTGCGTGGAATCGCCCACGCTGGAGGACAACGCCTACCTGATGCGGCACAAAGACGTCCGCCTGGTGGATGCCACCGGTGGGCGCGGCGCGTCCAAAGCAGCTTATAGCTCGGGCAAGCCAGCCTTGGGTGTCGGGTCGGGCAATACGCCGGTCTATCTGGAGAAAACGGCGGATCTGGACATGGCCGTGGTGGACATCATTACCTCCAAAACGTTCGACAATGGAACGATTTGCGCCTCGGAGCAGACGGTGGTGATCGACGATGAGATCTATGACTTGGCGCTGCGGAAGTTCGCGGAACTGGGCGTGCACATCTGCAATGAGGCGGAGACGGAACTGCTCGGGCGCACGGTGATCGATCCCGCGACCGGACGCATGCAGCCCATGGCGGTGGGCCAGAAAGCTACCGATATCGCCCGCATGATCGGCTTGAAGGTCAAGCCGCACACCAAGCTCCTGATTGCGCCGATAAAAGGCGTGGGCCGCGAATATCCCCTGTCGGTCGAGAAACTGTTCCCGGTGCTCTCGGTCTGCCGGGCGAAATCCGTCGATGAGGCGCTCAAGCTGTGTATAGACGTGAATCATCTCGGCGGCCTTGGACATACGGCGGTGGTTTTCTCGCGCGACGACGAGATCGTCCGGAAGTTCGGCGAGGTGATCAACGCGGGACGGATCATTGTGAATTCGCCGGGCTCCATCGGGGCGCTGGGCGGCGTTTACAACGATCTGGTGCCCACCTTCTCATTCGGCTGCGGGACCGGCGGCGGCAACAGCACGATGGATAACGTGAATGTGTATCATTACCTGAATATCAAACGCGTGGCCCGGAGGACACATGCGCATATGTGGTTCCGCATTCCCGATCAAATCTACTTCGACCTGAACGCCGTGGAGCATCTGCGCGATTTCCCGTCGCGCTCCACCCTCATCGTTACCAATGCGGCTCTGGAGCAAATGGGCCATGTGGACATTGTCCGGCGCTCGATTCCACCGCAAACGCTCGTCCGTGTCCTGGCCATTCCCGATGCGGAGCCCGAAGTCAAGGTCGTCATGCAGGGAGTGGAGACGCTCAATTCCTACGCAGTGGACCAAATCGTCGCGCTGGGCGGCGGGTCCGTGATCGACGCGGCCAAGATCATGAAACTCAAGTACGAATCGCCGCAGGCCGACTTGGAGGAGTTGGCCGCGCCGTTCCTGGATATCCGCAAGCGCGTGGTCCAGTTCCCGACCGAAAAAACGAACCGGGCGCGATTAATTGCCATCTCCACCACCAGCGGAACCGGGAGCGAAGTCACTCCGTTTGCCGTCCTGACAGACAAAGTGCGCGGGCGCAAGGTGACGCTCGCCGACTACTCGCTGAGTCCGGATGTGGCCATCGTCGATCCGCAGTTCGTCATGTCGATGCCCAAAGGCCTTACCGCGGATACTGGCATCGACTGTTTGACGCATGCCCTGGAAGCCGGTATTTCGATTCATTCCTCGGTCTACACCGATGCCAACGCTATGCAAGCCATTCGGCTGGTATTCAAGTACCTGCCCGTCGCCTATGCGAACCCGCGCGATGAAGAGGCGCGCAGCATGGTGCACAATGCCGCCTGCCTGGCGGCGCTGGCGTTTTCCAACGCGGGAGTGGGCGTGAATCACGCGCTGGCGCATGCCTTCGGCGCGCGGTTCGGCGTGGCGCACGGCCGCGCCAACGCGCTCATGTTGCCGCATGTCATCGCTTATAATGCGGCGGTGCCCACCAAGTTCCGCCCCTCGCCGAACCAGGGGGCGTATGTCGCGCACAAAAAATACGCCATGATCGCGGACCTGCTGGGCCTGGGCGGTCACACCATCGAGGAGAAGGTGCAGAACCTCGTGGCGGCGACCGAACAGTTACTCGACCAACTGGCGATTCCGCGTTCGATTGCCGATCTGGGAATTTCGAAGGAAGAATTCGAGCGGGCCATGCCCGATTTGGCCAAGATTGCCTTTGACGATCCTTCCTGGATAACGAACCCTCGCATGCCACTGGTCAGCGAATTGGTCGAACTGTTTTGGAGCGCTTATCGCGGGCGAGGCCCGGCGAAGGCCGACATTGCATCTCCGCAACCAGCGGAGATCGAGGTGTGCGTATGACCATGAGTGCCGTGTGGCTGAAGATCGACCCGGAGCGCGTCGCCCAGACCTTGCAAGAGGCCGTGGGGAAGCTGGACGGCGCCGGAGGCGAAGTGGTTTTGGATTTCTCGTCCGTGCGCCGCATCGATCCGGCTGCCATCGGAGCCATGGAAAAGCTGGCCGCGGCGGCCGGCGAAAAGGCCGTCAAAGTCGCGTTGTGCGGCGTCAACGTCGACGTGTACAAGGTGCTGAAGCTGGTGAAACTGACGGCACGGTTCTCGTTCCTGGACTGAAGGTGGCACGGGCTTAAGCCTGTGTTCGGCGAGCGAAGCTCGCCTCATTAAGGCCGCGGACCAATCGGTACCGGCGTCTGCTCGACAATCTCGATGCCAAATCCTTCCAGTGCCACGATCTTGCGCGGATGGTTCGTGAGCAGGCGGATGGTGTGCAATCCCAGGTCGGAAAGAATCTGCGCGCCGATGCCGCTTTCGTGCTGCAACTGCATCTGGCCGGCGGCGCCCGTATAGTGCATGAAATCGCGGCCGTGCGACACCATCTGGTCCAACCCGGCCGGGTTTTTCTGTATATGAAACCCCGGTCCGGTCTGGTGCAGGTAGACCAGCACTCCCAAATCTTCTTCGGCGATGCGCTGCAGCGAGCCGCGGATGAGCTTCTGGCAATCGCAGTGAGTCGAACCGAAAACATCCCCGTAGACGCAGTGCGAGTGCATGCGCACCAGCACGCGTTCCTTGCCCGTCACGTCGCCCCGGATCACCGCCATGTGCATCTCCGGAGAGATGTCGCTGGTATAGGCGCTGGCATAGGCGACGGTGCGGAAAGGGCCGAATTCGGTCTCCAGGCACCCTTCCACGACGCGCCGGATGTAGCGTTCGTGCTGCAGGCGGTAGCGAATCAGATCGGCAACCGAAATCATCTTCAGGCTGTGCCGCTGGCAAAACTCGACAAGCTGCGGCACGCGCGCCATGGTGCCATCCTCGTTCATGATTTCGCAGATGACGCCGGCAGGCGTAAGACCCGCCAGGCGCGCCAGATCGACGGAGGCTTCGGTCTGGCCGGCGCGGACCAGGACGCCGCCTTGGCGCGCGCGCAACGGGAACACATGGCCGGGCCGCGCCAATTCGCCCGGGCGGCAATCGGGCCGGATCGCGGTCAGGATGGTGCAGGTGCGGTCCGCGGCGGAAATGCCGGTGGTGGTGCCTTCGCGCGCATCGATCGATTCGCAGAATGCCGTGCCGAAGTTGGAGGTGTTCAGCGGCGACATCGGCGGCAGGCGCAGCGCGTCGCAACTCTCCGGTGTCAGGGCTAGGCAGATCAGGCCGCGGCCATGGGTGGCCATGAAGTTGACGACTTCGGGGGTGACCTTTTCGGCCGCGATGGTGAGGTCGCCTTCGTTTTCCCGGTCTTCATCGTCCACCACCACCAGAATGCGGCCGGAGCGGATTTCGTCGATAGCTTGCGGGATGGACACGATGGGCATATCCTATTATTATCGACCCGCCGTTGCTTGCCGCTATGTACTACTCTTGCATGAGGGGATTTCGCTGCGAATTACGCCTTATCGAATAGGAGGGTTTGATGACGAAGAGTTTTGAAGCAATCATGGCCGGTGCCATAGCGTTGAGTTTGGCGCATCCGCTATTGGCCCAAATGCGGGAACTGCCGCAAAAACTGCCGCAGATGCACACTGGGGGAGGGACGATCGTCGTGCCGGAATCGAGCATCGCGCGGCCCGAAGACGTGGGCAAACGGGCACGCACGTTCGTGCGCATATTCATTCCGGATGGAGGGCTGCCGATGACCCCGGCCAATACGCCGGGCGGATTCTTCGAGACTCCTGCGTCGCTGGCCTGCGTATACCAACTGGTGAGCGCCGCGAGGACCTGCAATCCGTCGACCGCGACGGCTGTATCGCACGGCGGCGCGCGCGCGATCGCGCTGGTGGACGCGTACGACGATCCGAATGCGGCCAGCGATCTGACGGCCTTCTCCACGGAGTTCGGACTTCCGGCGGCCAATTTCACGGTGGTATACGCGGCTCCGGGGAGTTCGACCCAAACCAATACGCCGCCTCCGCAGGATTCCAGCGGCGGGTGGGAATTCGAGGAATCGGTGGATATCCAGATGGCGCACGCCATGGCGCCGCACGCCAAGATTTTCCTGGTGGAAGCAAACTCCAGCGGGAGCGGAGATCTGCTGCCGGCGGTGACGCTGGCCAGCAATCTGGTGTCGGCGGCCGGTGGAGGGGAAGTCAGCATGAGCTGGGGCTTCGGCGATTTCGCGGGCGAGAATGGCTTTGACGGCTACTTCACTACGACGGGCGTGGTTTACTTTTCGTCTTCGGGCGATTCGGCGGGGATCAGCTATCCGTGCACTTCTCCCGACGTGGTGTGCGTGGGGGGAACGACCATCAGCCGCAATGCCACGACTGGCAATTTCGAATATGAGAGCGCCTGGCCCGATACCGGCGGCGGTCCCTCGCCGAATGAACCCATACCGAGCTACCAGAGCGGCATCGCCAGTATTGTGGGCACCCAGCGCGGCACTCCCGACCTGGCGTTGGTGGGCGACGGGCGCACCCCGGTTTGGATCTACGACACGTTCCCCATAAGCGGGACGGCGGGCACCTGGTGGCTAGGCAGCGGCACCAGCGTGTCCGCGCCGGGGATGGCCGGAATCGTCAATACGGCGGGACATTTCTACACATCGACCAATGCCGAGTTATCTGAAGTGTACAGCCAGATTGGCGTGACCACGGAATTCAAAGATATCGTGTCGGGCAACTGCGGCGATTATGCAGGCTATCTCGCCGGAAAGGGCTGGGATTTTTGCACGGGCGTAGGCGTGAATGTGGGAAAGAATGGGAAGTGACTATTGTGCCGGCAGAATCAACCCTGGAGGGCTGAGTACGCCGCCTAATCCCAGGCGGATCTCGGGATTGGCCGGAAGTGGATCGGGCAGTCGCACGTTCACCTGGTAGAGACCCGCATAGCCGGGTGCCACGCCTGCATAGAGGACGGCGCTGGGATCCAGAGCGGCGCCGTTCACCTGAACGTCAAATTGGTTCAGTTGGCTGAGCCATTGCGCGGCGGCCGGCAGAACTCCGTCTTCGAGCTCGGGGTAGGTGTTTCCCAAGCCGGTCGCCCATAACGTGACGATCTCTGCGGCGGCGGCCGGGGAATCGCTGGAGACCACCGATCCGTCGAGGTGCGTGGCGATCACGGCGCCCGACGAAATCTGGAACATGGCCGGAGCCGCGCTTTGCAGGGTGACGGTGACAATGGGACCGCGGGTGCCCTGCCGTGCCACCCAGAACTGGAAAGTGCCGGGCAGCAGGCTGCTGGGAACCAGCAAGTTGATTTGCGTAGGAGAGACGTAATAGAGATATGCGGGCCAGCCTTCGAAATAGACCTCAACGTTCCCAAGACTGGTGGGCATAACGCCTCCGGACATATCGCTGGCCTGCACGGCGCGGGTACCCCAAGAGAGATTTATGCCGAAGATCGAGACGATGGTATTGGGGGCCAGGCCGGGGGCAAAACTGGCGCCGTTCACGATCCCGGCGGCGGTGTAGTTCGGTGCATTGGCGTCCTGGGCGCACAGGCAGGCGGCCAGGGCAAGGGCGGCGAGTAAAGATTTCACGACAACAAAGTAGTGCGCGTGGGGCGGGGGAATATCAGAGTTTTTTGCCCGGAATCGGGGAGGGTCTGTCATATGCGATGGCTGGTTGGGTGTCTTCTGGCGGTATGGGCGGTTTGCGGATGGGGACAGGGATTCGAGGTGGGCACGGGACGGCGCGACGTCACGCCGCGCGAGCCGGTGCCGATGTGGGGCTATGGCGACCGGCACGATGCATTGTCGGTTGGCGTGCTCGATCCGCTGTATGCCGATGCGCTGGTGATTCAAGCCGGCGGAAAGAAGATCGCCATCGTGGGGCTGGATCTCGGGCGTGCGCCTGCGGAAGCGTTCCTGCAGCGGATCAGGCAGCGCATCAAGGAGCAGGCGGGGATCGAAAATTCCATCATCGCCGGCTCGCACACGCACCACGGGCCGGTCCTGGAACTTACCGATCAAGAGGGCAAGGGCAAGGGGCGCTTCGATGCCGCGCTGCGCTACTACGGGAAGCTGGAAGATGGCATCGTGGCGGCCATTGTGGAGGCCAACTCGCGGCTGGCGCCGGCGCGCATGGCGGTGGGATCGGCGCAGCTTGAGGGGTTCAATCGCAACCGGCACACCAAAATCGAGCCGAAGCCCAGCGATCGCGAACTGGCGGTGATGCGGTTCGACGATGCCGCGGGCAAGCCGGTGGCGATCCTGGTGAACTTCGCCGCGCATCCGACCATGCTGCCGGCGAGCATGCTGAAGTTCTCCGCGGATTACGTGGGGGCGCTGAAAGCGGAGGTGACCAAGGAGACGGGCGCGGCAGCCATCTTCATGCAAGGGGCGGCGGGCGACCAATCGGTAAACGAGGGGGCGAACAAGGGCTACCAGGCCTTCGGGCAGGCGCTGGCGCGCGAGGCGGTGAAGCTGGCGCAGTCGCTGAGTCCGCAAGAAGTGGCGCATCCGTCGCTCGACTGCCGGGAAGAGCGGCTGCGATTCAGCGCGCGCACGGATTTCGCGAATCCGATGGTGAAGGCGGCCTATCAGAAGGCGTTCTTTCCGGAGTTAGTGCCGAATTACATCGATGAGTATGTGGATGGGATTCGTCCGCGGCTGACGGTGGCGCTGCTCAACGGCGAGATCGCGCTGGTGGGCGTGTCGGGCGAGTTCTTCAGCAACCATGCTATCCGGCTGAAGCAGCGCGCGCGGGTGAAGCAGTTGTTCTTCTTCGGGTATGCGAACGGGTATCACCAGTATTTTCCGACGATAGAGGCGGTGGCGGAAGGCGGGTACGGGGCGGATAATGCGGTGTCTCCGGCAGCGGTGGGGGCTGGGGAGGTGGTGATGGACACGGCGTTGGTGCGGGTGTATCAGATGTTGGGGCGGATTAAGAATTAGGAGGCAGGAGTCAAGAGGAGTCAGAAGACAGAATTAGCATCGTTCGGGTTCAGGAGTAGGTTGAATAATGTGCCTGCGATATACTGAGTTAAATATTATGGCGAATGAGAAGAGCAGCGACCAAGGCGTCGCCCTGCCGGATCCTGTCGGGCAGGCGATGCGACGGATTCAGGAAGCTGAGGAGACTGGCGCGACGCAGGTTAGACCTTTCAAAGCTCGGCTTGGGCCCGGCCCTGCCTGCTGGCTGGGCTGGGAGGCGCTTGGTCGACTCGCCGGGTTGTCTTGGCTCTATCTGCAAGGATAATCGGATAAGCGAGATTCCGGCCGAAGTGGTGAGGCCGCCAACGCAACCATTTCTCGACATCCATTGCCTGATGACGTCCGCTTCGGGGGGACCTCGGCGCTGCGGCACTCGCGGGTGATCCATTTGCTGGTTGATTTCCATCATCGGAGCTTCCGATTGCGGGGAGCGCTTGGCCCTTGGCCATCTGCTTTGCCAACACCGCCAGGACAGGCATGTACATTTCCACGCGCATGCGCAGAATCACGGATGAGTCCTTGTACATCTCATCGAACATGGGACCCATGATGTTGGCCATGCCGGGCATCTTGCCGAACAATTGTTCTTTTGACTCACACTCTAATATTGTGATGTTCGCAGCCTTTTTCACATCCATCTGGCTCTGGCTCTACACCGGGTCCGGGTTCCCGCTCAAAGCCGCCAGTCGATTCGATACCCTTTTGAACCTCATGAACAAGTACATGGACATTGAGAAAAAGCCATTGCAATCAATCGGCCTCGTTGCGGGAGCGCTGGTGGCGGTGGTGTATTGGACGGCGGTGATTGTGAGCAGGGTTGTTGGGAGGTCCTGAGACCGGCATGGATCAAGCTCTCAAAGATGCGCTCAATCGGATCCTCGGTTCAAGAGCCGTTCTGGTGCTCACGCAAATTGCCGTGGGTGTGGGGCTGATGTACCTGATTGACAAATTCTCCAAGTTCGTTGAGGAGAAGCTGACCGACGATACGAAGCCGGAGATTGCGGTCTGGTTGTTGGGAGTGAGAGTCGGGCCGAAGGTTGAGCCGTGGCCGGATACATTCGCCAAGCTATTTGATCGAGTCTTTTCGGGTGCGTTGCCCTCCGAGCTGCAAACGAATCTCAACACGCAAGTGGCCGCACCCTCTATCGTGCCGCGACGCGCGGAGAGAGGCTGGCCCGCTTCAACAGAGTGTAATCACATTACACTCAAGTTGGCCGCTGGTAAGGTTTACGGGCCGTGCTTCTGGAGTGTGGCCGCGTTGCGGTGCTCCTTTCCCCGCATCTCGTAGAACTCTCGCGGGCGGCGCACCTTCGGTATGTATTTGCCTTAAGATAGGCAAATGGCAGATCCCGTTGACAATCCTCAATCCACGTTCGTCGCCGAATACATGGTGACCACCGCCTTCACCCTGGATGGCTACAAGATCGTGCGCAA
>OCTA010001923.1_pt1 | contig 18998 bp, 19 predicted proteins | sample 1538991 | NCBI WGS metagenome assembly OCTA01 (sample SAMEA3539302, study PRJEB22396) | soil metagenome | biome: tundra; feature: field; material: soil | place: USA | collected 2010-05 | depth 0.15 m | reverse complement strand
CGCGGGACCGGCGACGCCCATCGCTCCCGGCGCACCGGTCGCGCCGGTCGGACCCGGGGCGCCCGGGACGCCGGCCGGACCGGTCGCACCGGCGGGGCCGGCGGCTCCGATCGCGCCGGTGGCGCCGGTGGTGCCGGTGGTGCCGGTGGTGCCGGTGGCGCCTTGCGGACCCTTCTGGTTCCAGGTCACCGCCGTCTCGTTGGCGAAGCAGCGGCCGGTTTGCGCGTCGACGATGCGGACGCCGCCGGTCGGGCCGACGCACGCGTGGATGGTGCCATCGCCGCCGATCAGGGCGGCGTACGCAAACGCGCCAAGGCCGGCCATCAACAAACCTGCGGCGGTAAAGCCGACTGCAAGACGGGCGCGCTTCGAGCGCGGCATGAGCTTTCGAATTGAGCTGGTCATCTGGAGCCTCCTGCAGCGGGACGGTACCGAACCTTCGCGCCAGATCCAATTCCGCAGGCCGAGCCGGCGATTTTTTGCCGGCGCGGGGAGACCGGTCGGCGGTCAGGGGGCCTTCGCGCAGCGGAATCCGGCGAAGATCTGGCGCCGTTCCGGGAGATCCCAGTTGCGGGTGGTGGGGCGCGCGACGCTGGCCCGGGTCGCGAAGGAGCCGCCCCGCAGCACCCGGTACTGCTTGCCGAAGAAGATCTCCGAGTACTCCTTGTACGGGAAGCTCTGGAATCCGGGATAGCCGTCGAACCAGCTGTCGGTCCACTCCCAGACGTCGCCCAGCATCTGGAGGCAGCCGTACGCGCTGCGGCCCGCCAGCGCCGTCCCGGCCGGCACCGGCTCCAGATTCCGCTGATCGAGGTTGGCGCGTGCCGGATCCCAGGCCTCGTCGCCCCATGGGTATCGCCGGGCGCGTCCCTGGGCCGGATCCCAGGCCGCCGCCTTTTCCCACTCGGCCTCCGACGGCAGGCGGCCGCCGGCCCAGCGGGCATAGGCGTCGGCTTCGAACCAGGAGACGTGGACGACGGGACAGTCGGGGTGCAGCGGCCCCGGTCGGCCGAACACGATCGCCTCCCATCCGCCCGAGGCCGGATGCCCCCCCTTGACGGGGCGCCAGTGCGCGGGGGCGCGCGCGCCGGTCGCCCGTCGCCAGCTCCAGCCCGCTTCGGACCAGAGCTCGCGGCGGGTGTAGCCGCCGTCCTCGATGAACGCCAGGTACCGACCGTTCGTCACCGGACAGGCGTCGATGCGAAAGTCGGGCAGGTCGACCCGGTGCGCGGGCCGCTCGTTGTCGTAGGCCCAGAGGCGGTCGTCGGTGCCCATCACGAACGCACCGCCGGGCAAGAGTACGCTCTCGAGCGGCGGGTGGGAGCCGATCGGCAGCGCCGGCTCGCCCGCGAAGGGGGGGCGGTAGTCGAGGTCCTCGCGCAGCGCGATGGCCTGGAGGATGGTCTCCTGATGTTGCGCCTCGTGCTGCGCGACCAGGTTGAAGTCGATCCCGTCGGCCCGCACCGCCTGCATCAGGGACGAGGTCGGCCTGCCGGGGGGCGAGGCGAGGCGCACCTCGACGCTCCGGCGGACCTCGAAGAGCCGGTGGCGGATGGTCGCCACCGACGGCAGGGCCAGCTCGTCGCGGCGCGCCCGCGGGGTCGCCAGCGGATCGTAGACCGCGTCGCGCTCCCCGTCGGGGCTGGCGTCGTCGCTGTCGCGCAGCAGCCAAAGCTCCTCGAAGTGCGCGATGTGCCCGAGGTCCCAGGCGATCGGGCTCATGAGACGGCTGTGCTGCCGCTGCAGATCCTCGTCGGTGAGGGGCGCCACCATCTCCAGCGTGCGGGCTCGAGTCTCCGCCAGCAGCGCGGCGGCCGCGCGCGGCACGCGGGGACCCGCCGTGGCTGGGGCCGGTGTCGGGAGCTTGCGGAACAGAAAGAGGCCGAATTGATTGTCGTCGGTGGCACCCGGGGCCGGGGCCTGGGTTGCGTTGGCGGGGCTCCGATCCGTCCAGACCAGACGAAACCCGAACCGCTCGACGGTCGCGATGGTCGCCGCCCGCCGAAACTTGTGGCTGATCTCGGTCAAGATCCGCTCGCCGCGCGCGATCCGGAACTCCCGCGCGATCGCCGGGATGTGGATCCGCAGCTCCTGGCGCGCTTCCGCGTAGATCTCGATCCGCTCGCGGTCGGAATCGTAGAACGCGACGTGCTCGATCGCGCCCGGCGAGATGTCGGTCAGGAGCTCGCGGTTCATGCGGGCGAACAGGTTGCGCGTGAACGCCGCGGTCACGCCGGCGGCGTCGTTGTAGGCCGCCTCCAGCGTGGCCGGCTTTTTGACCAGGTCGAGCCCGACGAGGAAGTGATCGCCCGGCGACAGGATCTCCGCGACCGATTGGCAAAACTCCGGCGCCTCCTGCCAGCCCAGATTGCCCAGGCTCGATCCCAGAAACGCCAGGGTCATGGGCGATGCGGCGGGCAGCAGGGGGAGGGCCCGCTCGTAGCTGGCGGCCAGACCCTCGACGGGCAGCGAAGGATATCGGCGCCGGAGACCGGCGCAGGCCCGTTCGAGGCCGTGCAGGTCGACCTCCACCGGAACGTAGGCGGCCGGGCCGGCGGCGCACCAGGCGTCGAGCAGCCGCTCGGTCTTCAGCGAGGCGCCCGAGCCGAGCTCGACCAGCGTTCCCGGCCCCGCCACCTCGCGGATCGCGCGGGCGTGGGTGGCCAGCAGGCGATCCTCGGCGCGCGTCAGGTAGTACTCGGGCTGCGCCGTGATCCGATCGAACAGTCCCGAGCCGGCGGCGTCGTAGAGGTAACGCGCGTCGAGTCGGCGCGGGCGGCCGTCCAGGCCGGCGGCCACGGAGAGCGCGAAGGACAGCGCCGACTGCTCCAGCGGGTCGACGTGCACCACGAACCCGTCCCGATCGAGAAGCTTCCAATCGGAAGGCGGTCGAAGACGCGCGGGCGATCTCATGACCCAGAGGATACGCCGGTCCGGGCGGTTAGGCCTTCTCGCGAAGCCGCAATCCGCGGGGGACGATTCGGCGCTCCACGATCTCGAAAATCCCCTGCACCAGCAGCGCCAGCACCGACGCGGGCACGGCCCCCTGCAGGATGAGGCCGACATTGTCGAGCCGGATGCCGGTGAAGATCGGCTGGCCGAATCCCCCCGCGCCGATGAGCGCGCCCAAGGTGGCGGTGCCGACGTTGATCACCGCCGCGCTCTTGATACCGGCCAGGATCAGCGGGCTGGCCAGCGGCAGATCGATCCGGCGCAGGATCGCGCCGGGCGGCAGGCCCAGCGCCTCGGCGGATTCACGCAACGCGGGCGGGATGTTGGTCAGGCCGGCGTGCGTGTTGCGGACGATCGGCAGCAGGCTGTACAGAAAGAGCGCCACCATCGCCGGCAGCGCGCCGATTCCCAGCAGCGGGATCATGAACACCAGCAGCGCCAGCGACGGGATGGTCTGGATCACGCCGACGGCGCCGAGCACCAGCTGGCCGGCGCGCGGCCGGCGCGCGGCGAAGATGCCCAGCGGCACCGCCACCAGGATCGCCGCCAGCAGCGAGAGGGCCACCAGCTGCAGATGCTCGACGGCGCGGCGCAGGATAGTGCGGGCGATCCCGGGCGGCGCGGGTCGGGGGACCGACAGGCCCAGCGAGGTCTGTAGAAAATCCGCGGCGACCTGGCTTTCTGCAACGCGATCGAGCTTGGCGCGCGCGTTCATGGCGGCCATGGTGGGCGCGTCGATCCGTCCCGTCAGCCGGCCCAGCGCCGCCAGCGCGGCGCCGGAACGTTCCGCCAGATCGAGCCGGTACAGCAGCACGGCGTCGTAGCGGGGAAATACCTGAAGATCGTCCTCGAGCGCCAGCAGGTCGTAGCGTCTGATCTCGGGATCGGTCGCGTAGAGATCCAGGGCGTCGATGGCGCCACCGGCGATCCCGCGGTAGCCGAGATCGTGGTCGATCCCCTTCACGTCGGTCTGGGGCAGGCGGTAGCGATCGCGCAGCGCCGGCCAGCCGTCCCGCCGGCTCATGAACTCGTTGCTGAACCCGAAGCGCAGCTCCGGGTGCGCGCGCAGGTCGGAAACGCGGTGCAGGCCGAGACGCGTGGCCAGATCTCGCCGGACGCCCACCGCATAGCTGTTGTTGAAGCCGAGCGGCCCGAGGATTCCGATCCCGCGCGCGGCGACGGTCTTGGTCAGCCAGGCCCCGGAAGGGGTGTCGGCGCCAGGGGCGTCGGCGCCGGGCGCGCCGGCCAGAATCTCCTGCACCAGCGTGCCGGTGTATTCGGGGTAGACGTCGATCGCGCCCCGCAAGAGCGCGTCCCAGACGAGGCGCGTCCCCCCGAAACCGGAACGGTGCTCGGCCGGGAGGCCGGCGGCCCGCGCCGTCTGGGTGGCGATCTCACCCAGGATGACCGACTCGGTGAAGGCCTTGGAGCCGACGCGCACCAGGTTTCCGGGCGGAGTTTCAGGAAGCGCGCTCGGCGCCGCCGCCAGGACGACGGCGAGAGCGCCGGCGGCCAGCGGCAACCGGCGACGCGGTCGCGCACGCGTGCTCATGCGGGCGCCCCGATCGTCCGGACGTCGAAGTGGCGCTGCGCGTTCACGAACCGGGTGACGAACGGATCGGCGGGGCGCCGCACCAGATCTTCGATGCTGCCCCGCTGCACGATTCGGCCCGACTGCAGCAGGACGATCACCTGTCCGAAGAAGGCCGCCTCGGCGAGATCGTGGGTCACCAGCACCACAGACTTGGCCAGCTTGGAGAAGATCGCCGCCAGATCGTCCTGCAGCTCGGCGCGCACCAGCGGATCGAGCGCGCCCAGCGGCTCGTCGAGAAACAGCAGCTCGGGATCGAGCATGAGCGCGCGCATGAGCCCAACCCGCTGTTTCTGACCCCCCGACATCTCGGCGGGGTACCGGGCCAACGTTTCGGCCGGGAGACGCACCAGATCCCCGAGCTCCGCCAGCCGCTGATTCGTCTTCGCGCGCGGCCACCCGAGGTGCCGCGCCATCAGGCAGACGTTGTCGGCGGCGGTCAGGTGCGGGAAGAGGCCGCCGTCCTGCACCACGTACCCCATGTGCGTCCGCAGGCCGCGGATGTTGTGGGGGGTCATCGCCGCTCCGCGGAACAGCACCTGCCCCGCGTCCGGCGCGATGAGGCCCAGCATCAGACGCAGCAAGGTGGTCTTGCCGCATCCGCTCGGCCCGATGAGCACGGTGGTCGCCCCCGCGCCGACGTCGAGCGTGGTCGTCGCCAGCGCCGTGGCGGCGCCGTAGCGCTTGCTCACCGAGACCAGCTGGAGAATGGGAGAAGCGTCGACCATCGGCGGCGTGGCAGTCTACTTCAGTGCGCGGACGCGTGGCCTGTGGCCGCTCTTCGCGCTAGCGTCACCCCGGCGAGACCATGGACGACGTCTATCTAGGCCGGCGGCAGCAGATGTTCCCGGTCTTGACCGAGGCGCAGATCGGGCGCGTCGCGGCGCTGGGGCAGCGGCGGGCGGTGCAGGCCGGCGAGATCTTGCTCGAGCCGGGGGAGCAGAACGCGCCGTTCTTCGTGGTGCTCTCGGGAACCGTCGAGGTCCTGCGGCCGATCGACGGCCGCGAAGATCTGATGACGCTCCACGAGACGGGCGGGTTCTCCGGTGAGATCAACATGCTGTCGGGCCGCAGCAGCCAGGTGCGCGACCGGGTGCGCGACGCGGGCGAGATCACGGTGCTCGACCGCGCCGCCTTTCGCAAGCTGGTCCAGCGCGACGCCGAGCTCTCCGAGATCATCATGCGGGCCTTCATCCTGCGGCGCATGAGCCTCATCGCGAGCCACCAGGGCGACACGCTGCTCATCGGCTCCCAGCATTCGGCCGGCACGCTGCACCTCAAGGAATTCCTCACCCGCAACAGCCACCCATACAGCTACGTCGACGTCGAGGTCGATCCCGACGTGCAGGTGCTGCTCGATCGTTTTCACGTCGGGGTCAAAGACGTCCCCATCACGATCTGCCGCGGAAAAGACGTGCTGCGCAATCCCAGCGTCGAGGAGCTGGCCGCCTGCATCGGCCTCACCGTGGCACTCGATCCCGCGGTTGTCCGGGACGTGGCCGTGATCGGCGCCGGGCCCGCCGGGTTGGCGGCGGCGGTCTACGCGGCCTCGGAGGGCCTCGACGTGATCGTGCTGGAAGGAAACGCGCCGGGTGGCCAGGCCGGCTCGAGCTCGCGCATCGAAAACTACCTGGGGTTTCCCACCGGCATCTCCGGCCAAGCGTTGGCGGGCCGGGCGCGCTCGCAGGCCGAGAAGTTCGGGGCGGAGATCGCGATCGCCCGCACGGTGGTCGGGGTGCGCTGCGCGACGCGACCTTACGAGGTGGTTCTGGCGGGCGGCGACGCGGTCCGGGCCAAGTGCGTGCTCATCGCCAGCGGTGCCGAATATCGCAAGCCGGAGCTGGAAGGGCGCGAGCGCTTCGAAGGCGTGGGCGTCTACTATGGCGCCACCTTCGTCGAGGCGCAGGTCTGCGGCGGCGAGGAGGTCGTCGTGGTGGGCGGCGCCAACTCCGCCGGCCAGGCCGCCACCTATCTGTCGCAGACCGCGGCGCGGGTGCACATGCTGGTGCGCGGCCCGACGCTGTCCGACACGATGTCGCGTTACCTCATCGACCGGATCACGGACAACCCGAAGATCGATCTGCGCACCCGCACCGTCCTCGACGCGCTGGAGGGGGACGATCACTTGGAGAGCGTGCGCTGGCGAAATCTCGACACCGGCGCGGTCGAGTCCCACCCGATCCGGCACATCTTCCTGATGACCGGCGCCAGTCCGAACACCGCCTGGCTGGGCGGATGCGTCGCGCTCGACGACAAAGGGTTCGTCAAGACCGGCTTCGACATCAACCCCGACGAGCTCAAGGCGGCGCATTGGGCCCTCCCCCGTCCGCCGCGCCTGTTCGAGACCAGCCTGCCGGGCATCTTCGCGGTGGGCGACGTCCGTTCGAGCAGCGTCAAGCGCGTCGCTTCCGCTGTCGGCGAGGGCTCGATCTGCGTGCAGCTCATCCACAAGGTCCTGCAGGAGCTGTAGCGGCCCGAGCGCCGCCCCTCCTCAGCGTGGGATCGGCAGCGACTCGATGAAGAGGTCGTCGACGAAGCAGAACCCCCAGCCTTCGCCCGGCTCGAGCGAGCGGATGAGCGGGTGGCCCACCTTCCGGAAGTGCTTGGTGGCGTGCTTGTTCTTGGAGTCGTCGCAGCAGCCGACGTGGCCGCAGGCCATGCAGAGCCGCAGGTGAACCCAGCTGTCGCCCATGGCCAGGCATTCCTCGCAGCCCTTGGTGTGCGGCCGCACGTGGGACGCGATCGTACCCATATGCGAGCAGGTGTCTTGGGACATGGGGACCAGTCTGGCACGGTCCGCGGGCTTGTGCTCGCCTCTGCCCGGGATCTCGCGGTATCCTGTCGCCATGAGCGAAAGCGACAAGCGAAAGCAGAGTCTCTATTTCCCGGAAGAAATGCTGAAGGAGATTGGCGACGAAGCGACTCGTCAGGATCGTTCACTCTCCTGGATCGTCCAGAAGGCCTGGAAGGCGGCCCGCAAGGACATCCGCAGCATCCGTTCGGTGAACGACCTTCCCGGCGGAGACGACGAGAAGAAGGCGGACGAAAAGAAGGCGTAAGAGCCGCTCCCTCGGTCGGGTTCTCTCCGCCCGCTCGGGTCTCTCCGGTTTCGCCGTAACCGCTTCGGGCGGCGTGCGTAGAACCGCGGAGACAGAGGCTGGGGTCGTTCGCTCGGGTCATCCGGCGCGCGGGCCGAGCCCAACCAACCGACCGAGGAGATTCGCATGACCACCAAGGGTGCCAAGGGTGCATTGATCGCAGCCGCCGTCGCCGGATTGTTCACTACCGCCGCGCCGATGATCGCTTCGGCGAAGGACGCCGGCGTCCACTGTGCGGGCGTCAACGCCTGCAAGGGCAAAGGCGGCTGCAAGGGGGCCGACAACTCTTGCAAGGGCCAGAACGGCTGCAAGGGCAAGGGCTGGATGGAGATGTCCGAGAAGAAGTGCTCGGCCAAAGGCGGCACCGTCGTACCGGCCGGCGACGCGGACAAGAAGTAAGCTTGTCGGTGCCTGTACCCCGCCGGTCTCGGCCGGCGGGGGCAGGGGCACGCATGGCGGAAGAGTTTCCATATCTCGGACACGGGATCGGGCTGCGCCCGCCGCACTACGCGGAGGTGGTCGAGACGCTCCCGGCGGTCGACTGGTTCGAGGTGATCACCGAGAACTTCATGGTGGCGGGGGGGAACCCGCGGGCGGTGTTGCGGCGGGTGCGGGCACAGTATCCGATCGTGCTGCACGGGGTGTCGCTGTCGTTGGGCTCGGTCGATCCGCTCGACGAAAAATACCTGACCGGCCTGGCGGCGCTGGCGGCCGAGATCGACCCGGCCTGGATCTCCGACCACCTCTGCTGGTCCAGCTTCGGCGGCCACACCGGTCACGACCTGTGGCCGCTGCCCTTCACCGAGGAGGCGCTGGCGCACCTCGTCCGTCGGGTCCAGATGGTTCAGGAGCGGCTGCGGCGCCGGATCCTGATCGAGAACGTCTCCAGCTACCTGGAGTACGCGCATTCGACGCTGACGGAGTGGGAATTTTTGTCCGAGCTGGCGCGGCGCGCCGACTGCGGGTTGTTGCTCGACGTCAACAACGTCTTCGTGAGCGCCCGCAACCACGGGTTCGATGCGGCGCAGTTCCTGGCCGGCATCCCGGTCGATCGGGTCAAGCAGATCCACCTGGCGGGACACCGGGACGAGGGGACGCACCTGCTCGACACGCACGATCATCCGGTCTGCGACGGCGTGTGGGCGCTCTATCGCTCGGCCGTGCGGCGGTTCGGCGCCCTTTCCACCTTGATCGAGCGAGACGACGACATTCCGCCGCTGGCCGAGGTGATCGCGGAGTCTCGACAGGCAGCGGCCATCGAAGCGGAGGTGCTGGCGCATGCCCGCTGATCGGCTCGCCGACGTCCAGGCGCAGCTTTACGATTTGATAACCGCGCCCGAAGGCGTGGCGAAGCGTTTGGCGGAGCTCAGTCGCGCGCCGGGGGATCTCGAGACGGTCGTCCGGTCTTCCGGGCAGCTCTCGGCCATCGAGCGGGTCGACGTCTACGCCAACATGTACTTCTTCCGGATCCTCGAGGTCCTCGCCGACGAGTACGCGAAGATCGTGACCTTGATGGGCGCCGACGCCTTCCACAATCTGGTCACCGACTACCTGCTGGCCTGCCGGCCGGCCCATCCATCGCTGCGCGAGGTGGGCGCGCGGCTACCGGACTTTCTGGCGACGCACCCGCTGGCCGAGGATCGCCCCTGGCTGTCCGAGCTGGCCCGGCTGGAACGGCTGCGGCTCGAGCTCTTCGACGGCCCCGACGCCGAAGCGCTGACGCTCGACCAGGTCCGAGCGTTGCCGCCCGCGTCGTTGCCGGAGCTGGCGCTGCGGGCCGTCCCCTGCCACGCGGTGCTGCACGCCGAGTACGCGATCGCGGCGCTCTGGCGCACGCTCGAGGCCCGCACGGATGAGGGTCCTCCGCCCGGCGATCCGCCGAAATCGGCACAGACGATCCTGGTCTGGCGACAGCGGCTCACCGTCTTTCACCGGGTGGTCGACCCGGACGAGGTCGCCTGTCTGCCCCTCCTGGGCGCCGGCGCTTCCTTCGCAGCCGTCTGCGCGCAGGTCTCGGAGGGCACCGAGGTGGAGGCTGCCGCGCACCGGGCGTTCGAGCTTCTCGCACGCTGGATCGACGACGGCGTCATCAGACGGGCGGGCGGAGCAGCGGCAACGTGACGATGAATCGCGCGCCCTCTCCCGGACGACCCTGCACCTGGATCGACCCACCCTGGCCGACGACGATTTGCTTCGCTATGAAGAGGCCCAGACCCAGGCCATCGACCGACTGCCGGGAGGCGCCCCGCTCGAAGCGTTCGAAGATCGTGGGCTGCTTGTCCTCGGGTATCCCGGGCCCCCGGTCCTCGACCTCCAGGGTCGCGCTCTGGTCGACGCGGCGAAGTGAGACCTTCACCGGCTTTCCCGCCGCGTGCTTCATGGCGTTGGTGAGGAGGTTGTCGAGGACCTGTTCGATCCTCGTCTGATCGAACGCGCCGATGATATCCGCTTCGATCTCGGTCGTCACGACGCTCCCGACCCGGCTGAGCTGATCCCCGAATCGCCCCACGACCTCCTGGACGGTATCGCTCAGGTTCAGCCGTTCGAAGGTGAAGGTCAGCCTCCCGGCCTTGATGCGCGCCACGTCCAGCAGATCGTCGACCAGGCGGCTCAGACGCACGATCTGGTTCTCCGAGATGCTCAAGGCCTTGTCGATCGCCTCCAGGGGCCAGTCGGGGTGGTCGGTCCGCTCGACCCGATCGACCTTCTGCCGGGCCATCTCGATCTGGAGCTTCAGCGAGGTGAGCGGCGTGTTGAGCTCGTGGGAAACGATCGACAAGAAGTCTTCTCGGTCCCGGATGGCCTGCTGGGCCAGTTCATAGAGCCTGGCGTTCTCGCGGACGGTACCTACGAGCTCGAGCGTGCGCGCTTCGACCCGCACCTCCAGATCGGAATACGAGCGCTGGAGCATCTGGCCCATCTGGTTCACCGAGCGGCCGAGCTGTCCGATCTCGTCGCGCGAGCGGGGGACCACCGTTGCCGAAAAGTCTCCCTGACCGATCTGCATCGCGGTCCGGTTGAGGTCGTGGAGGCCGCGCGAGATCGATCGGCTGGTCAGAAAGGTCAGGGTGAGGCCGATGCTCTCCACCGTGAGGACAGCCATCGACAGCAGGGTCAAGACCAGGCGCTCGATCCAGTGGGAGCCGGCTCCCAGGACGTACGAGAACTCGTCCTCGAGGACGGTGAGGCCCTCGTTGAGACGCTTGATGTCGGACATCCGCGCAGAGACCGTCGCCTGGTCGTCGGCGACGACGGCCGCGTGATAGGCGAGCCCGGCGGCCTTGAATTCGGTCAGCAAGTTATCGGCGTCGGTCCAGATGGCGATCGCGCGCGACAGGTAGCTGGTCCAGTAGAAGCGCCGCAGGAGATCGATCATGGGATCGATGTCGTCGGCGTGAATCCGGCCGCGCAGGAAGCCTTCCCGAACCACCGAGAGGGTCGGGGATGGTTTGAAGAGCTCGAGGCGGGCCTGGTGATCGCCCTCGGGCACTTCCATGTAGCCGACGAAGGATCGGAAGTCGGCCTCGTCCTTGGTGCGCCCGTACCGCTGGAGGCTGATGGCGGCGTTCTTCTGGGACTTCGACCACAGCCCCTCGCCCCCCACGAATGCCCGGGCGGCCGACAGGGTGTGCATGGCGAACCGCAGGGTCAAAAGCTCGCCGATGATCAGGAAGGCCATGATCCCGACCACGAAGGAGAGCCTCTTGGAGATCGAAACGTCTCTCCACCAGCCGACCAACTTCATTGGTGCACGCCGCCTAGAACCGCCAGATCAGCGACGCGCCCGTGATCTGGGCGTGAAACGGCACCAGCGGCTCGGTGGGCGGGACGCCGAGCCGCTGCTGCAGGTCGAGGTTGAACGTCCCCACGGCGTCGGGCGCGAACGACAGGCCCGAGATCCGGGTCAGCAGATAGATGAGGCCGCCCGCCACCAGGACCGTCCAGGCGCCGCCGGTCTCGACGTCGTTGACGACGTGATCGACGCCGGTCGGGCTCTGGTGATCGAGATGGATGAGATAGAGCAGCGAGCCGACGGCGGCGCCCGCGCTCACGGTGCTGATGATGGCGAGCACCGTCGCCTTGTCGTCTTCTCCCGCGTAGAGCGCACCCGCGCCCGCGATCGGACAAAAGGCTTCCAGCGTCACCGCCAGGGCGACGCTCTTCTTCTGCTGCTGGTACAGCGCCGCGGCCGTGGGGATCCCCTCGGCGACCGATCGTCGTGCCAGGAGCAGCAGGCAGAGGAGCGTCGCCGCGAAGGTCCGCACGGGGTCAGCTCGTAGCGAGCGGCGGCCGCGTCCAGAGCCGGTACCCGCCCTTGAACGCGTTGGTGTTATTGCCCCGCCGCGCGCCCTCCGGAAGGCGATCGAGGAGCTTGACGTTGCCGCCCCCCAGCACCAGGTCCTCGGCCTGCAGCGCCACCTTGAGGCGCGCCACGACGTCGAAGACATTCCGCCGCCATTTTCTCTTGCCGCAGCGTTCGAGCCCGCGCAGGCCCACGTAGTCCTCGTAGGTCCCGTTCTTCTTGTACGGCAGGTGCGCCAGCTCCAGGGGGACGATGACGTCGTCGACGATGAGCGCCGAGCCCAGCCCGGTGCCGAGGCCCAGGAACAGCATGCTCCCCCGGCGGTAGCTGCCGAACGCCTGCATCGCGGCGTCGTTGATCAGCTTCACGGGGGCGCCGAAGCCACGCTCGAAATCGCAGCGCAACCAGCCGCCACCCAGGTGGGTCGGCTCGGCGACGATCCGGCCGTGCTGCACCGGTCCGGGAAACCCGATCGTGACCCGGTCGTAGGTCCAGTCGGCGGTGAGCGCCTTGACCGCCTTCACCATCTGCGCCGCGGTCAGCGTCGGGCTCGAGGGCAGCTGGCGCCTGGTCGCGTGTCCGGTCGCCAGCACCTTGATGTGGGTGCCGCCGACATCGACGACGAGAATGTTCATCTGGGGGCCTCCAGGATCGATAGGCGACATGCTACCCGATGCCCAGCGGATCGTGCGATCGGATGCCGGCCGGGATGCCGCCGGTCACCGCCTCCGTCGCGATGCGGCCGTTGGTCCAGAGCGTTCGGTCGACCATGACCCGGAAGATGTAGTCGAGCTGTTGTTGCACCTCGGGGCCTTCGAGGATCCCCAGTGCCCGCGCGATCGCTTCGATGGTGGCCAGGCGGTCCGGACGCGCGGCGTGGCGCAGCCGGTAGCTCGAAGGACCGGCGGCCGGCAAGCCGACGCAGGGGAGCTCTGCGAGACCCGCGATCCGGCGGCGCGCCTTTTTTGCCTGGCGCCAGGTGCCGTCGGGGACGACCAACGTGATCCGTCGCGGCGAGTCACGCCAGTCTTCCAGCGGGCGCGCCTCGGGGTGGGGGAAGAGCAGCAGGGCCTGGGTTCCGGGCGCCGTCCAGGCCCCGGAGGCGTCCGGCTCGGGGGCGTGATGGCCGCCGGCGCCGGACTCGATCACCCGCGAATTGTCGAGGCAGCGGGCGGCCAACCGGCCGGTGTTGGTGGGCTTGTCCTGCTCCAGCTGGTGGAGGATCAGGACCACCTGGGTGCGGGTGGCGATCGGCCGGATCAGCGCGCAGATGCAGAGCGTAAGGTGCATCCGGCAGGCGGGGCAGCGGTGCGCGGCGCTCTCGGTCCGGGGCATCGCCGGTGACAGTACCGCGCCTCGGGGCCCGACTGTCCGTATACTGGGGCGCTCGGCGCCCCGATGACGACCCCCATCAGCAGAGAAGTCTCCAAGCGGCGGACCTTCGCCATCATCTCGCACCCGGATGCGGGCAAGACCACCATGACCGAAAAGCTGCTGCTCTACGGCGGCGCGATCCACCTGGCCGGGTCGGTCAAGGGGGCCAAGAGCGGTCGCAAGATCACCAGCGACTGGATGGAGCTCGAGCGCCAGCGCGGCATCTCGATCAGCACCAGCGTCCTGCAGTTCGAGTACGCGGGCCGCCACATGAACCTGCTGGACACCCCGGGCCACAACGATTTTTCCGAGGACACCTATCGGACACTGGCGGCGGCCGACTCGGCCGTCATGTTGATCGACAGCGTCAAGGGCGTCGAGCCGCAGACCATCAAGCTGTTTGCCGTCTGCCGGATGCGTGGCATCCCGATCGTCACCTTCATGAACAAGCTCGACCGGGTGGGCCGGCCGCCGCTGGAGCTGCTGGACGAGATCGAGCAGGTGCTGGGGATCCCCTGCACGCCGCTCAATTGGCCGGTCGGTTCGGGCCAGAGCTTCGTGGGCGTCTACGATCGTACCACCCGCGAGGTGCTCCGGTTCGAGCGCGTCCACGCCGGATCGAACCGCGCCCCCATGTCGACCTGCGCGATCGACGATCCCGAGATCCGCGAGGCGCTGGGCGAGCGGGCGTTCACCGAGCTGCAGGAAGAGGTGGCGCTGCTGGAAGGCGCGACCCACGCCTTCGATCGCGAGGCGTTCCTGGCCGGGAAGCTGTCGCCGGTCTTCTTCGGCAGCGCGATGACCAACTTCGGGATCGAGCCGTTCCTCGATCAGTTCGTCGAGCTGGCGCCGCCGCCGCGGCCGCGGGTCACCTCGACGGGCACGCTGCTGCCGGATGCCAGCGAGTTCTCCGCCTTCGTCTTCAAGATCCAGGCGAACATGGATCCCCGCCATCGGGACCGGATCGGGTTCGTGCGGATCTGCTCGGGGAAGTTCGTGCGCGGCATGGAGGTCGAGCACGCGCGCACCGGGCGGCCGTTCGTGATGAGCCGGACCGTGCAATTCCTGGGGCAGGAGCGGACCCAGGTCGACGAGGCCTACGCCGGCGACATCCTGGGGGTGTGGGACGGCGGGGCGCTGCGCATCGGGGACACACTGGTTCAGGGCGCCAAGTTCGAGTTCGAAGGGGTGCCGCGCTTTTCACCGGAGCACTTCGTGATCGCGGCGCTCAAGGATCCCATGAAGCGCAAGCAGCTCAAGACCGGCCTCGAACAGCTCTCGGAAGAGGGGGCGGTGCAGCTCTTCTTCGATCGCAACCGCCTGTCGCGCGATCCGATCCTGGGCGCGGTCGGTGTCCTGCAGTTCGAGGTGATCCAGCACCGCCTGCTGTCGGAGTACGGTGTCCACATCAACCTGACCGGGCTTCCCTACAAGCACGCCCGCTGGGTGGAGGGCGCTTTCGAACCGAACCGGTTCGAGCGCCCGGGCCACACCACCTGCGTCCTCGACGTGGAGGACCGCCCCCTCATTCTGTTCGACAGCGACTGGGCCCTGAACCAGGCGGTTGCCGACAACCCCAAGATCACCTTCATCGCCGCCGTCCAGCCCGGCCGCAGCCACTCCCGAACAGCTGCGTGACCTCGGTCTAACTCGGCGCCCCGCAGGGGGTGGGGAGGCCCGCTTCGACGGCGAAGGGACAGCAGGCTTGGACGGTCTTGTCCTTGGTCATGGTCACGGTGGTCGTCATGTTGGTGTCATGCGCCGCGCCGGTGTCGCCGTCGGTGCCGCGCCAGTAGTCCCACACGAAGGCGTCGCTGGCGGCGGCGCCGATCAGGTTCACCACGGTTCCCGCCGGGAAGGTCATGGTCACGAGCGCGGTGGTTCCCTCCGGCGTGCCTTGCTCCGTGACCGTGCACCAAGTCAGGTAATTCTCCATCTTAAGCGTGAAGGTGCCGGCATCGCCGGCGGCCTGTCCGCCGGTGCCGCCGGTGGCCTGTCCGCCGGTGCCGCCAGAACCGTCGGGGTTGCTCGAGGAGCTGCTACATCCGGCCGCGAGAGCGAGCAGAACGATCGCCATAGTTTTATGCATGGCGGCAGTATACCTCGGCGCTACGATTCGGCACGTTCGCTCAAAAAGGAGGAGACGGAGATGCAGATCGGTATGATCGGGCTGGGGCGCATGGGCGCCAACATGGTTCGGCGGTTGATGCGGGGCGGACACACCTGCGTGGTCCGCGACGTCTCGGCCGACGCAGTCGGCACGATGGCGAAAGAGGGCGCGGTGGGGTCGGCTTCGCTGGACGACTTCCTGGCCAAGCTGACGTCGCCGCGGGTGATCTGGTTGATGGTCCCGGCGGCGGTCGTCGATGCCACGCTGGCGGAGCTCGCTGCCAAGCTCTCGCCGGGCGACGCCATCGTCGACGGCGGCAACTCGTACTATCGGGACGACGTCGATCGCGCCAAGCGGCTGTCGGCGGCCGGCCTGCACTACGTCGACTGCGGAACGAGCGGCGGGGTGCTGGGTCTCGAGCGCGGCTACTGCCTCATGATCGGCGGCGAGCCGGAGGTCGTCAAACGCCTCGATCCGCTGTTCGCGACGCTGGCGCCGGGGAAGGGCGATCTACCGGCGACGCCCGGGCGCAAGGTGGGCGAGGGGCAGGGGACCGCCGAGCAGGGCTATCTCCACTGCGGCCCGAGCGGCGCCGGCCACTTCGTCAAGATGGTCCACAACGGGATCGAGTACGGCCTCATGGCGGCCTACGCGGAGGGGCTGAATATTCTGCGGCACGCCGGCGTCGGCAAGCAGGCCCAGGTGGCGGACGCCGAGACGACGCCGCTGCGAAACCCCGAGTACTACCAGTACGACCTGGCGCTGGGCGACATCGCCGAGGTCTGGCGCCGCGGCAGCGTGATCGCTTCGTGGTTGCTCGATCTGACCGCCGCGGCGCTGGCCAGCGATTCGAAGCTGGAGAAGTTCTCCGGCCGCGTGTCGGACTCGGGCGAGGGGCGCTGGACGCTGGATGCGGCGATCGACGAGGGTGTGCCGGCGCACGTGCTGGCGGCGGCGCTCTTCGAGCGATTCAGCTCGCGCGGCGAGGCGGGCTTTGCCGACCGGGTCCTCTCCGCGATGCGCTACCAGTTCGGGGGGCACGTCGAAAAAGGCTCCCATTAAGGCCCGGCAAATCGAGTTGGGCTTGGCGGGCCGATGGCTGCGGCGGTTTCGGCGCCTCGTCGTCGGGATGGCGGTCGTCGCGGGCGTGCTCCTGGCGTTGACCTTCATCTCGACCGAGCACTTCCGCGCGTTCGGCGGCGTCCCCGACGCGGGCACGCTGGCCCGCATGCGCGCGTCGCCGCATTTCGTCGACGGGAAATTCCAAGACGACGAACCGACCTCCGTGATGTCGGCCGGGTCGGCCTGGGCCTCGTTCAAGCACTGGGCCTTTGGGCGGGAGATGCGGGTTCCGAGCTGTCCGTTGCCGCTCGTGACGGATGCGGCCGTGCGTCTCGGGACGGCCAGCGCTTCCGGGCTGCGCGTCACCTGGCTCGGGCACTCGACGACCCTCATCGAGATCGACGGCGCGACCATCTTGACCGATCCCGTGTGGGGCGAGCGCGCCTCGCCGTCGCGCTGGGTGGGCCCCCGGCGCTTCCATCCGCCGCCGCTTGCGCTGGCCGATCTGCCGCATCTCGACGCGGTCCTCATCTCGCACGAGCACTACGACCACCTCGACATGGGGACGGTGCGCGCGCTGGCGGCGCGCGGCGTACCGTTTCACGTGCCACTGGGGATCGGCGGCCACCTGCGCGCCTGGGGCGTCCCGGCCGCGCAGATCGTAGAGCACGACTGGTGGGAGAGCGCGACGCTGCCGGCCGGCCTTCGCCTGGTCTCGACGCCGTCGCGGCATTTCAATGGGCGCGGCTTCCCCGGGAGGGTTGGATCGCTCTGGACCTCCTGGTCGCTGGTGGGCCCGCGCCACCGGCTCTTCTTCAGCGGCGACACGGGCCGCACCGATGCGTTTCGGCAGATCGCGCTGCGCGAGGGCCCCTTTGATGTCGCGCTGCTCGAGATCGGACAGTACGACCCGAGCTGGGGCGACATTCACCTCGGCCCGCTGGGCGCCCTCGACGCGCAGGCGGCGCTGCACGCCAAGGTGTTGCTGCCGATTCACTGGGCCACCTTCAACCTCGGGTTTCACGCCTGGTCGGAGCCGGCCGAGACGCTGGTGCGGCAGGCGGCGCTCCGCGCCGCTTCGGTCGCGACGCCGCGACTGGGAGAGCCGGTCGACTTCACCGTGCCGCTGCCGTCGACGCCCGCCTGGTGGCGCGCGCTGCCCCCCATCGCCGCGGCCTGTCCCTGATCAGAGGTACGTGGACGCCGCGATCAAGGTCGCGGCGGCGTCGGCACCGCGCGCCAGCTTTTCATGGGCCACGATCAGCCGGATGAGCCCGGGGGTGGCGGCCAGGCGTTCGAGATCCTGTCGCAGCGCCGCGCGATCCTTGACCAGCGCCGCCTTGACCAGCCGCGAGATGCGCGGGCCGGGGGCCGAGCCGAGGAGGGTGGTGATCAGAAACCCGACCGGGTCGAGCTTGCGGTCCATGTTGAACACCACGTCGCCGAGGACGATGGTGATTCCGTCGGCCGATCGGACCAGCATCGCCCCCTCGATGTCGGCGATTCCCTGGATCGGCTCGAAGCGAATAGCGTGGTCCTTGGGGAAGTCCTCCAGCGTGCCGTCGAGCGGAATGACCTTCTCGATCTTGGCGCGGGCGCCGCGGGGGCCGAGCACCGTCAGCCCCGGGTAACGTCGCTTGAACGCCGGCGCATCCTTGCGGTGGAATCCGTTGGGGACGATCAGGTACGTGGGCGTCCCCCAGGCTTCGATCTGTTTCATCGCCGCTTCGTCGAGCGCGATGGCGCTGTGGAGGATGAGGCGGTCGCCGCCGAGCCGCGCGATGGTCATCGTGCGGCGCAGGGACATGCCCGCGAGCGACCCGGAAACCCGCCATAGGTTCTCGCTCAGCTTCTCGATGGGATCGTGCGGCAGCGGCTTCCAGTCCCCGGGCGCGTTCGGCATGACCAACAACTTATAGCGGCCGTCGCATGAGTCAACGCGCCGCCGGCGCCTTCGCGGAGCGGATAGGATGCCGGAATGACCGCCAGCCAGATCGCATTGCTGAGCGCGCTCATGCTCGTCACCGGCGCTCTGGGGGCGATCACGGGCGGCAACTCGCTCATCAATGTGCCGCTCATGATCACGGTGGGGATGAGCCCGCGGCAAGCCGTGGCAACCAACATGTTCGCGGTGACCTTCATGACCATCTCCGCGACGGCGCGGTTCGCGCGCGCCGGGATGCTGAAGAAACGTTTGTTGCTTCCCCTGGGGGCGATCACGTTCGTCACCTCGGCGCTGGGGGCGCTCATCGCCGTCAAGCTGCCCGAGACCGTGGTCAAGATGGTCGTGGGCGTCTCGATGGCCGCGCTGGTGGTCTTCATCGCGCTGCAGCGGGGCGCGACGCCTCCGCCACCGATGCGCGGCCGGCGCCTCGGCGGGTATCTCGGCGCGACCCTGCTCGGCGTCTACGGCGGCTTCTTCTCGGGCGGCTACACGACGCTGATGACCGTCCTCTAGATCGGAAGAGCGTCGTGTAGGGGAAGAGTGTAGATCTCGGTGGGCGCCGT
>OCTA010001922.1_pt1 | contig 18999 bp, 21 predicted proteins | sample 1538991 | NCBI WGS metagenome assembly OCTA01 (sample SAMEA3539302, study PRJEB22396) | soil metagenome | biome: tundra; feature: field; material: soil | place: USA | collected 2010-05 | depth 0.15 m | reverse complement strand
GAGTGGTGACGTACTGAGGGTTCGCTAGGGAGGGTGGACATGGGTCTCGAGCGCAAAGCAGAGAGGGCCGGCAAATCATCGATCAGCGCGTTCTGACCGAGACCGGCAAGCCGCGGCCCGCGGCGCTAGCCCGTCACTTGCGCGTTGCGGCCGACGCGCGGCACCCCGGACAGTCCCCGTAGGGCAGAGCCTTCAGCTATCCAGCGCGGATAGAGCTCAAGCCGGTCCCCGACAGCCCGGGGCCATGACAACTCAATAGTTCCTGGGTCATGACCGTCTCACACGACGGTGGCAAAGAGGGGGAAGATTCGTTACGCCAGCGGCCGCGTCCGCGGTTGCCTGCGATCAGAGGAGGCACCGTTTCGGTGCGCTTGTGACCCAGGCGGCCGGTCGGCCCGCGTCCACGCACGTGGACGAGACGGATGAGCGACTGACCGCTGGAAGTCGGCGATCAATGCTGTTGTCCCACGCGTCGAGTGTCTCGACCGGCGTAGCGCCCAGCACGTCGGACCCGGCAGGGTCTTCTCTGGGGCCGAGAGCAGCATGTTCAGGTCAGCGGAGAGCGCCGCAGCTCGGTCACGCCGGGAACCTATTCCGCCGTGACTGAAGACCCTGCCCCCTCCGTAGTTGAACTGGGGTGCTCCAGAGAGGCGGCCGCTGGAGCACCCACCCGACCCCGGCTAGTTGCTCGTGTGACGGTCCGCGGCGTCGACGACCCCCGCACGGTCCTTGTGGTCGCGCTCGTAGGAGCGCACCTTGTGGGCGGTGTCAGCGTCGCCGTCTGCCAGCGCGGTGGTGATCGCGTCGACGTTTTGCTCGTCATAGCCCGGCCAGGGCTCGTCGCCCGTCAGCTTGGCGATCCTGTCGGTGATCGTCCAGCGGTTCTCGTGCTTGGCCTCGTAGGCGCCGATCATCCGCAGCTCGCGCTGGCTGAAGCCCTTGAGCCTGGCGGCGATGTCGTGCGCGGTTTGCTTGTCGTAGTCGGCGATCGGCAGGTCCTGGGCGGTCGCCACAGCGCCGGTCAGGGCGCCTGCGGCGGCTGCGACTCCGGGGATCTCGCGTTCGGCGGCGTCGCGGACGGCGTCGGCGGCACCCGTGGCGGTGACGTCGTAGGAAGGCTTGCCCTTGACGTCGGCATCGACGACGGCCTCGGTCAGCTTGGGTATCTCGCGCAGGATGCGCTGCAGCATCTTCTCCTCCTCGGCGAGAATCGACGCGGCCAACATGGCGGTCTCGTCATCGCCGACAGAGCGCGCGAGCCGCTCGGTCGCCGTGTACGTGGCGATCTCGAGCGCCTCAGCGGCGCAGGCGTCCTTGGCGTTCTTGAGCACCTTCTGCTCGCGGCCGGAGCCGCGGAGGAGATCCAATGGCGTCTTGTAGAGGGCGACGGTCTGCCCAATGACGTTCTCCCAGAAGCCGACGACGGCCATGAGCGGGTTAGAGCCCTGGCCGAGTGCCTCCAGGCGGCCACCGACACGAGCGGCGTGCTCACGCGTCTCGCTGAGGTGCGCCTCCAGACCTGAGCGGTAGGACCCACGAGGGGTAACGGCAATCTGCGACTGGAGAACGCGAACGAGGGCGTCCTCGCTGGCCCGCGCCTCGTTGAGGTACTGCACGACCTTCTGCTGTGAAGCGTTCATACGACCTCCGATCGAAGAGAAGGATCCGGGAGCAGCGAATGGGAGCCCGAGAAGAATATGATGCGCTGGCTGAGAACTCCAAAAGCCGGGCGCGCCGGGACGATATAGCCGTGTCTCGGTGCTAACTGAAGACTGCAGAGCCGTCTACGTGCTGACTCCTTCCCGCGGAGAAAGTGGCCGTGGTTGAGGGGTCGTTCCGTCCGGTTTGATCACCCAGAATTCCTGCCAGTGAGCGATGAGCGGGTTTCTGGTCGAAAGGAAAACCAACGTTGCCGAACAACACGACGACACCGCCAACGCGCACGTCCAACGGCCACGGGCCGTTGCCAACGCGGGCGAGGCCGAGCGGGGAGGTGGTCGAGCGTGGTCCGCGATCGCGCCGCTTGCGGCGAGGCAAAGCTTGACCACGAGGGAGATGGTCATGTGGATGGCTTCGGTCTCGGACCGTTCGGGATCGTCGACTACGACGGCCCGGAGACGATCCGCATGAGGAAGTACGCCACGGGTACACATGTACTGCTGGAGGAGATCGGGGTCGAGACAGGAGCTACGCCTAGAGAGGTGGTCTGGACCAAGAACAAGGCCCGTCTCTACCGCTACCGGTGCGCAGAAGGCGGTGGCGGCAAGAGACGAGCGGTCCCGATACTCCTGATCTACGGGTTCGTACTCAAGCCGTACATCCTGGACCTGGTACCTGGTAACAGCCTGGTGGAGTACCTGGTGGAGGAGGGCTTCGACGTCTACCTGCTCGATTTCGGGATCTCCGGCCCCGCGGACGCGGGGTTGTCGCTTGAGGACCTGGTCCTGGACTACATACCCGGCGCGGCCCACGAGGTTCTCGAAACCTCTGGCGCTGCCGAGATCAGCCTCTTCGGACAGTCCCAGGGCGGCACGCTATCCGCCATGTACGCCTCCCTGTTTCCCGACGGCCCCCTCAAGAACCTCGTCCTGCTCTCCGCGCCCACGGAGTTCGCCCCGCGAAACCCTGGTCCGTTCGGACTCTGGACGCTCGCGAGCCGCAACAGCGGAGCGTTCTTCGATCCGGCGATAGTACCGCGGTTTTTGGGCAACTTGCCGACGGACTTTGCCAGCCAGGTCCTCAACTTGGCGGCCTCTTTGCAGGCCACCGGAGTCAGCGTGGCCGCCCGGCCCTTCGGCCGCGGCTGCAGTGTCTACGATGCGGCATTACGAGAGGCACGGAGGTTGGCCGAGCGGGACGTCTCCATGCGTTCGTGGCTGGCGGCGAGCAAGTGGGTCGACGACGCAGCACCCTTCCCGGGCGAGATCTTCCGAAAGTGGGTGGGGGATTTCTACCAGCGCGACGAGCTCGTCAAGGGGCGGGTGGAGCTCCGCGGGAGCAGGGTGAACCTCTCCAACATCCGGTGCGCCGTGCTCAACGTTTCGGGCAAGTGGGACTACGTCGTCCCGCCCTCCCAGACCAAGGCCACGACGGCTCTCGCCTACGGCCCGGATCAGGAATCCGTGTCTCTCGACGCCGGGCACGTTGGCATGCTCGTCGGGCCGGCGGCCGCGGGCAGCCTCTGGCCCCGCGTCCGGGAGTGGCTCGCGCCTCGCTCGGGCCAAGTAGGATGACGGGGAGCGCGGACACCCTCCAGCCCTAAAGCGTCCGCCAAGGCGTAGAGGTCACCGGAGAAGTCCTCAAGGCCCCAGGTAGCGTCCAATGGCTTCGTCTCCGAGCCGCCGAACACCCTCAGGTCGGGGGCGAGTCCCCAGTAGGCAGCTTCGCTGAGCAGCGCCGCCACCGTCTCCTCGAAGAAGCGCGAGGAGGAGACGTTGCCGTAGACAAGAAGACCGGCTTCCCCCTTCGGTGCCGCCGGTCAGCAAGCGCGTTCTGGGGCGGCGAGAAGTTTCGTTCGGAAACCGGGTTTAGGCGGCGGAGGCGTCTTCTTGGGTGTTGAGCGAGCGGTAGGTGCCGCAGTCGTGTAGTGGCGCCGGGAGGAGGACGCGGTAGCGGCCGGCGAGGGTGGTGTGGTCGCTGCCCAGCGGGCTGAGTCGCTCGATGCCGGTCGTGGCGGCGATGTGATCGAGGGCGCGTTGGATGTAGATCGTGTTGTAAACGACGATCAGGCCGAGCGTGCCGAGCTGCTCTTCTTGACCTTCGCGGTAGGGCTGGCGCAGCTCGCCGCGGCGGCCGTGGCAGACGTCGCGGGACAGACCGTGGCGGCCTTCGCCGCGGTTAAGGTGCACGAGGATGCGCCGGCGGAAGCGCTCGTCGTTGCAGTGATCCAGGAGGTGGATCGTTTTCGGGGCTCTTCCGATGTGCTGCAGCGCCCGGGCGAGCGTCGCTAGATGGCGCGTTTGGCTGCGCAGCGCGCGAACAAGCTGGCTGAGGTGGTGTGACGCTGGAGCAGGCTGCCGGCGATCCGGAGCACGTCGTCGCCGTGCTCGCGGATCAGCCGCGTGCTGGTCTGGTGGCGTGCGAGTTGGTTCAGCGGCCCGTGGTCAGCCGGCGTTCAGGCGCCAGAGGGTGGCGGCCCCGGGGTCGGCGAGGCGGGGAGAGTATTGGTCGCCGAGCAGGCGGTAGAAGCGCGAACATGACGTCGGTGTAGCCGGCAGTGTCGGTCATGATCTCCGGTTGGCCCACGCTGGTTTGCGGGTCCAGCAGCGCATCGAGGGCGTAGGGCGCGTCGGGCTGGGTGCCGAGGACGATGATTGTGCGCAGCCCGGCGTAGTGATCGGCGGTCGCGCCGAGCGCAGTGATGCCGCGGCGCCGGTCGAAGTAGCGGCGGTTATAGCCGGCGTGGATCGTGCGCCGGGGAACGACGAACCGCAGCCCGTCGATTGAGGCGACCTCACCGCCGCCCCAGCGTTCGGCGAGAGGCAGCTTGGCGTGGTAGTTGACAGCCGATCGAGCGCTGCGGCGAGCGTGTCGGCTCGCAGGTACCGCTGCGCGACATAGCGCAGGCGTGATTCGCGCAGCGCCGGCGGGTGGAGCCGACGCAACGATCCGGTCGGGCGTCGCCGGCGGGATCGCCGGCCGTCAGCGCTTGTCGTCGATCTCTTGGCCGCGCTTTTGAAGGAAGCTGCCGAGCGCGCCGGCGAGCGTCGCGATCACGGAGATCGCTTAGCTGACAACCGGTTGAGCAGCACGAACGGATAAGCGTAAGACCCGCGTGCTGAGTTCGCACCCGTTCGCCGGTCCCCGGATCTGTGCCTGTCGTTCACGCCCGCCCCGACCGTCACGCGCCCGCTCCTTACCCAGGCGTCCCACTTGGACGATGGTCACTGCGTGCCTCGCCGTGGGCACTTCCTCGAGACGGTATCGTCGGCTGGAGCGCACCGGCCAGTGCGGGTCGGGCGTCTCCAGCCGTCGATCGGAACGTGGGTGGAGCAGATGCCTTTACAACGGAGACTTACTTCCGGTAGCCGCGACCCCCTTGTGAGTAGTAGACACCAAGCTCGTCGCGATACGTCTGCTCGTGGTAATGGCCTTCGACGAGCTCGGGAGCGTTTTTGATCTGTTCCTTGGTCCGGTTGACGTGAACTACTTCGTCTTCGCTGTTTATCCGATCGACCACCCCGGCGGGCAGCAGGACCCTCTTACCGAAGATCCATGGTCCGGTGTCAACGATCAACCACATGGCGCCGGCCTCGTTGTTGGCGGTGTCGACCTTGCCGATACTTCCATCTACGGCTTCGATCGACCAACCGGTCAAATCTCGACCGGCGGCAGCCTCATCCGGATACCCCCACAACTCTGGCTGAACGGTACTCACAACCATCACCTTCCCTTCACTTGTTGGACGTTGAAGGATTCAATGGCGGTGCGCCTCGTGGCGTCGCCACAGCGGCTGGCCTGGCGGCGCTCACGCTCTGGTGCAGCTCTACCCCATCGATCGCGCACAGTTCGAGCACGCGATGCAAGCGTGGCGACCCCCCGACGATCGCGAGCGTCGCGCCGCGACGCGTCAGCCAGCGCAGCGCACCGCAGAGCAGGTCGATCGTCGCCCCGCCCAGCACCGTGACCGCGCTCAAGTCCACCACCACGCGGCGCTGGCCCGCGTCGAGCGCTTCGACGATCCGCCGCTGTAGCGCGATCACCGCCCCTGGGTCGATCTCGCCCTCCAGCACGATCGACGGGATCTCGGTGACCCAGGGCGACTCGAAGGTCACGGCTGCACCCCATCTAGGACGGGAGCCGACGGCGTCGCTGGTGGATGATCGACGAGCTCGAGTTGGCGGTCAAGGCCGACGAGCGCAAAGATCCGCTCGACTTGGACGGGGCCGCGCACGACGACGAGCCGGTCGCCGGCCTGGCGGGCAGAGCCGTTGGCGGCCACGGTCAGGTGCGCGCCACTTGAGTGCATGAACTCCAGCTCGCGTAAGTCGAGAATCACCAGCGCGGCGTCGGCCTGGGCGCATCCCAGCGCGTGGTCGAGCTGCGGCGCCGTCGCGATATCCAGCTCGCCTGACACGCTCATGTGTACCGTGCTCGCGCAGTCAGAGCGCCGGCAAGAAAACCATGGCGGCCCCACAGCTGTCGCTCCGGGCACCGGGACTGCTGTGTCGGGCAAGGTTTCTCCGTGGGTCGCGTCGTTAGCGAGACGAGAAGTCAGGTGATGTTGCCCAGGCCTCCGAATTTCAGGAGACTGGACCTCGTCACGAATGCCCTCCGAGCCCTAAGCATAACTCAGCGCGTCCCATTTGCAACCCCTTTACTGCAACATTTCACGTACTGCCACACTGCGTGTCAGTTAGCGCTAATGGGGCCTGGTCGGAGCGAACACGACGATCGTCGCGTCGTCCTGTAGCGGATCGGCGGACGCGGCCGTGATCGCGTCCTCGAGCGCCCGAACGGTCCAGGCCGCGGCAGCGTCGAGAGCGTCCGCGATCACTCCGCAGACGCCGTCGAGTCCGAACGGCTCGCCGTCGTGCCGACGGCGCTCGAGCACCCCGTCGGAGAGCAACAGCAGACGCTCGCCGGGCTCCAGACGCCTCCCGTCGGTCGTGAACCGGCGCGCCGGTTCGCCGAGACCAAGCGCTGGATGCTCGGTGTAGTCGAGCTCGATCAGCTCGCCCTGCTCGGTGATCAGCAGGGGCGGCTGATGCCCGCAGGTGATCGAGCTGAACATCGATGACGGGCCGTGCCAGCGTCCCAGCAGGACGTTGACGAACGCGCCCTGCACGACGATCTCGAGCATCGTGTGGTGAATCGCCAGCGCGGCCGCCGTCGTCCCCTTGCCCATGCTGTCAGCCACCCCGATCCAAGCGCCGTCGCTGTTCTCGACGTAATCAAACCAGTCACCACCGATCCCATAGCCCGGCAGCACGTTACCGGCCAGGATCCCGCGCGAAACCCGCGCGATCCGCGGCGGCAGCAGATTCTGCTGACTCTCCGACGCGGGGACTGGTCTCCTTGTGCCGCCGTGTCGTTTCAAACACGTCGGTGTAGACGTTCGCGAGCGCGAGCGCCGCTGCGGCCTGACGAGCCAACTGCGCCATCGGCGGCTCGCGCGCGTCGACGGCCAGCAGCACCCCGAGCGCCCGCCCGCGCAACAACAGCGGGCCATCACGCTACCCGGCAGTTCGGCATCGATTAGCTCGCGCAGCTGCGGCAGCCCTCGCGCGGGAGCTCGGGGCCGATCGCCAACGGCCCCTCGAGCTCCGCCGGGAACTCCTCCGAGCCCGCCAGGCGCAACAGCCGCGTCCCATTGATGTCGACCAGATACAGCGCCACCGACCTCACCCCGACTAGGCGCTGCGCCTCAGAGACGATCTGATCGCCGAGCAGATGCGGCGGCGCCGCGAGCTCACCTTCATGGACTGCACGGGGATCCACGTGGTCGTCGCTGCCAGCAGCCGTGCCAGGCAGGCCGGAGCCCACCTTGTACTCGTGCGCGGGCCCTCACAGTCGACCGCCTGTTCGCGCTGGTCAGAACCGGATTCCCCAAGCTCGCCATCGGGCTCCGCGGGCCGTCCGCCGGCGCCCAACGAGGTCGCTCACGACCGCCTCCCTCGCTAGGTTTCTCGCTCCGCCTGAACAGCCCCGCCGCTCCACCGGCGACGGCAGCTCGACCAATGATCGTGGAGTCACTCGCCAGGCGGCTCCGGCCCCTGGCGCGCTGTCGCGTGACCCCTCCACCGTTAGGGCGTCACGCGCCGCCGCCGTGCTATTCAATGCCAATGAGTCCTCACTCGCCCTCCTCTGACGAGAGCCAGTCTCGCCGGAAAGGTCCTTCGGTGGGGGTGCGCGTTGCCGTCTCCGCCGGGGCGGGCGCGCTTAGCGCACTCGTCGTCGCGATCCTAGGCCCGTGGTGGCTCATTCCCCTTTCCGGCTGGGACATCGCGGCGCTGCTCTTTGTGAGCTGGATGTGGCACTCCCTGTGGTCCCTGGATGCGGCAGACACCGCTAAGCAGGCAAGACGGGAGAATCCGCGCCGCGCCGCGGCTGATGCCCTGCTGCTCAGCGCGAGCGTTGCGAGTCTCATCGCGGTGGGTCTCGTGCTCGTGCGCGCCGGTCACAGCAACGGCCTGAGCAAGGCACTGCTCGTCGGCCTCAGCGTCGCCAGCATCGTCCTCGCCTGGAGCGTCGTTCACACCGTCTACAGCCTGCGCTACGCCAAGCTCTACTACGAAGGCACAGCAGGGGGTGTCGACTTCAACGCGGAGGGAGCGCCCTGTTACATCGACTTCGCGTACCTCGCTCTGACAATCGGAATGACCTTCCAGGTCTCAGACACCAATCTGAAGACCACCAACATCCGTCGGACGGCCCTGCGGCACGCGCTGCTCTCCTACGCGTTTGGGACGCTCATCATCGCGACCACAATCAACCTGATCGCCGGGCTGACCAAGTAGAGCCGTCGCGTTCGCCAACGCGCGCGCGTCATCCCAAGTGGCCTGACCTAGGGCGCCTGATGCCCGCAGGTGATCGAGCTGAACATCGACGACGGGCCGTGCCAACGTCCAAGCACGACGTTGATGAACGCGCCCTGCACGGCGACCTCGAGCATCGTGTGGTGAATCGCCAGCGCGGCCGCGCGCTCTTCGCAGAACCCGTGCTGGGGACCCAGACAACTCCTTGACGCGTTCGACGTCTGCTGGCGTGCGACCTTTGGCGGCGGGGGTGCGGAAGAAGGCAACGTTCCGTCCGGTGCCGGCTGGCTGATCGGATTTCGATCGTCACCGAGATCGGCTACATCGAACCGTTCCCCTCGCCGAGCAAGCTGTGCGGCTACACCCGGAAGGCCGCCATGGCCTCCGAAACTACCCCGCCGCTACCTCAGGACTCAATTCAAGCTAAAGCCTTTCCTCTAGCTCAGCCGCTTTTTCGTCGTGACGGCCGGCGCTGTGGCCCTCGTGGGAAATCTGCTGCTCGGCTTGCGCGGCGCGCGCGCCCAGCTCCCCGGCGCGGGCGGCCTCCCTCTCGGCGCGGGCGCCCTGCTCGGTGGCTGCCCGGCGTAGAGCGTCGGCTTCGCGGCCCAGTTCTTGAGCCCTGCTGGCATGGGCGTCCGCCTCTTGACGGTGTCCGGTTGCTTCTGAAGCCAGCCGCTCGCGCAGGACCTGTCTCCGCTCCGCGCGGCGTCGGACATAGACCGGCACAAGAGCCAAAACGATCACCACAGCCAAGACGATGGCGATGATCACAATTGCCGACATGCGGACCTCTTCCCTCGTTCCTCTCTAGTGACGGACCGCTCGAGGGGATGAGGAACGCGAAGAACCCAACGCGCAGATGCCTGCATCAAGCCTACCTGCATGTACGTCGCCTGTCCTACGAGGACCGGCTTGCGCTCGATCCGCGCCGTGTCGTTGAACAGCGAGTGCTCGTTGAGGTTCGCCAATCCAACGGTCAGCCAGGCGTCGTCGACGATCGCGATCTCGGGTGGACGTACAGCGGGCCCGTGAGCCGGCCGCTGCACGCCGAGATGGCGGCCAGAATCGCTGGGCGCCGTCGTCGGTGGGGGGAGCGCCTGATGGCCGCCGCTGACCTGAGGGCGTTCATCGTCCTGGGCGGCGCCGCGCCACGGTGGGCCTTCCGGGCGCAGGATCGACCTTGGGTCGGCGTGCGGCATCGTTGGAGAAGGGATTGGGAGTGGCCGTAGCCTTCGTGCGCGGGTTGTGATGCAGATGGCCATCTATCGTCGGTTAGGTGGCTAGCGGAGCAGCAGCGTCTGGTGGGCCGTGGTGGCGCGAGGCGGTGATCTACCAGATCTACCCGCGCAGTTGGGCGGACGGCGATGGGGACGGCGTCGGTGACCTGTCTGGCATGTTGTCGCGACTGGATCACTTGGGCGGTGCTCGGGATTCGCTGGGGGTCGATGCGATCTGGCTGTCGCCGTTCTACTGCTCGCCGATGGTCGACTTTGGCTACGACGTGAGCGATCACTGCGCGGTGGACCCGACGTTTGGCACGCTCGAGGACTTCGATGCGCTGCTGGCGGCGGCGCATGCGCGGGGGATCCGGGTGCTGGTCGACTACGTGCCCAACCACACTTCCGACCGGCATCCGTGGTTTTGCGACGCCCGCTCGAGCCGCTCGAGCCGGCGCCGGGATTGGTACGTGTGGGCCGACCCGGCCCCGGGCGGCGGGCCGCCGAACAACTGGCCGAGCACGTTCGCCGCGACCGGGCCGGCCTGGACGCTTCACGCGTCTAGCGGCCAGTACTACCTGCACTCCTACAGCTCGGCGCAGCCGGATCTGAACTGGCAAAACCCCGAGGTTCGCGCGGCGATGATCGGGGTGCTGCGGTTCTGGCTGGACCGCGGCGTGGACGGGGTTCGGATCGACGCGGCGCACCGGCTCGGCAAGGACTCGCAGCTGCGCGACAACCCGGCCGAGCTGGCCGGGCGGCGCACCGACCTCGATCCGACCGTCCGCGAGCGCTTCCGGCACATCGACCACGCGCCGGTGCATGAGATCCTGCGCGACCTGCGTCAGACACTGGACGCCTACGACGATCGCGTCGCGGTGGGGGAGGTAGGCATCGCCGACCTGACCCGAATGGGCTGCTATTACGGCGACGGCGACGAGCTGAACCTGGCCTTCTGCTTCGGGCTCTGGCGGCAGCCCTTCTCGGCGGTTGCTTACCGCGACACGATCGCGGCGATCGAGACGGCGCTGCCCAGGCACGCTTGGCCGGCCTACGCCCTGTCCAACCACGATCTGTCTCGTGCCAACAGCCGGCTGACCGGCCCTGGCGATTCAATCGCCCGCGCCCGAGTCACCGCGACCGTGCTGCTTACGTTGCGCGGCACCCCGTTCCTGTATTACGGCGAGGAGATCGGGATGACCGACGGTCCCGTCCCGCCCGAACACGCCACAGACCCCGACGGCCGGGACGGCTGTCGCACCCCCATGCAGTGGAACGGCAACGCGGGCGCTGGTTTCACCACCGGCGATCCGTGGCTGCCGATCCCCGCGAGCGCAGCCACGGTCAACGTCGCCGACCAGCTGACCGACCCCAGGTCGTTGTTGACCTTCTACCGGGATCTGATCCACCTGCGGCGTGAGACCGCCGTGCTGCGCGCCGGCGACTATCAGCCGTGCGCCGCTGACCCTTACGTCTATGCCTACCACCGCCACGATCCCACCGATGACGTGCTAATCGCCGCCAACTTCAGCGACTCCGATCGCCGCTACGCCGATCCGCGGCTACCAGCCCGGGGTGAGCGCCTGCTGTCCACCGCAGTAGCCGGCGGCGACGAGGTCGAGCTGCGACCGTTGCACCTTCGCCCACTCGAGGCCACCGTCATCCGTCTAGTCTAGCCCGGGGCCATTTCGTCTACCGATCCCCATTCCGACGGCGTGAAACAGCTCGTGCGCATGTCGCGTGTCTGGACGTCTTGACAGGCTCTGGCCTTGCGACCAGCGTTGCTGCTTACGCTCGTGAATCTTGTGCCAGATGCGCAGCGGGAACATGCCGAGTAGCGGAGCGCGTCGGCCGAGCTGGTCGCGATCCTCGCGGTCAAAAGCGGAGGCGTAACGGCGTGCTGCGGCCGGGGAGGAGTATGTCTTGCTTCCGCCGCAATCTCGCTGACGCTCCCAGCGCATGACGGCTCCCGTCGCCGAGAATCGGTAGCGGTGACCGAACACCCTGCAGCGCAGCATCATGCCTTCCGGTTTGGGTGCGGCTCGCGTAGAGGGACGTCCTGGTTTCAGGTGTGTCGTGGGACGGTCGCGTTGGCGTAGCGTGAGTGGTGGACGCGGTGATGCTCTTGGCTGAGGTGGTAACGCCAGTAGTCGGCGAAGTCGCTGTTGCTGCGGATCGCGCGGAGCTTGAGGATCGCTTCGGCGCCGGCCAGGCTCCAGCGGGCGCCGGTGATGTCCATCCGGTCCTTGATCAGGTGCCGGCAGGCGCCCTCGATGATCCCGGTCGCGATCGGCCAGCCGTTCGCGAGGGCGGTGGGGTAGTCGAGGTGGGGTCGCTTGTTGAGCAGGTAGTCGGCGGTCCGGTCAGCTCGGGCGCGCTGCTCGCCGTCGAGTCCGCGGCGGGTCGCTTTGCGGCGGATCGCGGCGGCGACGATCCCTGCTCTGCCTTCGAGGATCGCTGTGGCCTTCTCGTGGACCCACGTTTCGGCGTCGGGGTCGCCTTCCTCGTGAAAGCACCAAGCAGCTGTCCACAGGTATTCGAGCACGTGGATCAGATCGATCAGGATCGTGACCTTCACTTTGTGGGTCTTGGCTTCGGTCTTGATCCGGTCGATCTGGTGGTTGTTACCGTCGACCAGAGCGACCCAGGTTCGCCGGTGCTCAGGGTCGCGGCGCTCGGCCTCGGCGAAGATGTCGGCGATCACGGACGCGGCGTCACGGGTGACGCTGGCCGTCAGCCATTTGCCGCTCACCTTCGGCGGCTGTGTGGTCTTCTCCTCGGTTCTGGCCAGCACCTCGGCCGCGGTGCGCGTAGCGGGCTCGATGTCGTAGACGGCGCCGACCTCCGCGATCCGCTTGCGGTTGCGTTTCTCGCCCTTGGAAAGGCGGGTTTGCAGCTTCGGTGAGGCGCGCGCCGCGGCTTTCGCGGTTGCTGCCAGTGCATCGGGGCGCATCACGATCCCCTTCCCGTCGGCGGAGAGCACCAGCACATCCGCCTCTGTGGCCGAGCGATCCCGCTCGCGGGTGGCGTAGAACGCGTCGAAATCGACCGCCGCACGGTCGGCGAGCTGCTCCACCTGGCGCTTACCGATCGAAAGCCCGGTCCGTTCGCGGACCTGAGCGACCGCGTCGTCGAACGAGCCGCGCGCGGACTCGATCGCCGCGATCCGCCGAACGCCGTGCGAGGCATGCTCCTCGGGCAGGTTCAAGACACTGTCGGCGACATGCACGTTCTCCTGCCCGCGGCGACGGTACGCCAGTCGCGTGACCGTGAGTTCCCCGAACACGCTCGCCAGCGGCCGGTGATGACCGGCCTCGACCGCCCCACGCACGACACCTGCCACGTCCGTGACCTCCTCCACGCGCTCCTCGCGCTCCGCGCGGAGATCGAGATGATCCTGAAACAGCGATCGCAGCAGCTCCCGGCCATCAGACTCAAGCCGGGACTCCAGATCGAAGTGCTCAAGCCGACCCGACTCCTCACCGTCCAACCAGCCCAGCATCTGCTCAAACCGCTCACGAGACCGCCCGAACCGATCCTCTCCCGCCGCAGAGCACCCATCGCATCCAAGAATCGTTGCACCAGTACCAGCGGGCGGCTCACGTAGCAGGACTTCCTCAGCCGGCGCGTAAACTCCGCTGGCACGGGTGCCGAGGTCGGCGATCATCGTGGGCCACCCTTCTCGTGGTCGACGTTGGTGTTAGCAACGCCGACCTTCGGCACCCTTTCTGCGTTCTCCTGCGGCCTTTCGCCCCCCACTCGCCCGAAACCCCGCGAAAGCGCCCCCGCGACAGCACCCACCATCCCGGATCACCAACAAATCCGGGCGCTCACCATCCCTCTACGCGAGCCGCACCCTTCCGGTTTCGTGGTCGCCGGCCTGGCAAGCTCGGCTGCGCGGTCGCGGCTACCTGGCATGCCGAACAGCTCCGGCGCGGGTGGCAAGGAATGGCGTCATGAGTACGCAGATGGCTACGATCGATACGCGGATCCCGTCTCGGCTGGACCGATTGCCGTGGTCGCGCTTTCATTGGCGGGTCGTCATTGGCCTGGGCACGGTCTGGATCCTGGACGGGATCGACGTCACGATCGTGGGGGCTGTCGGCGCGGTTTGACCGAAAAAGGGCAGCGGTCTCGACCTGAGCGTTTCGGGGGTGGGCACCGCAGCGGCGATCTATGTCGCGGGCGCGTGCGTTTGGCGCGCTGTTCTTCGGGCAGTTGTGCGATCGGTTCGGACGCAAGAAGCTGTTCTTGATCACGCTCGGCGTCTACATCGCGTCCACGGTCGTGACCGAGTTCTCGTTCGCGCCATGGTTCTTTTATCTGGCAGGTTTTTTCACCGGTTCGGGTATCGGCGGCGAGTACGCGGCGATCAGCTCGTCGATCGCTCCGCGCCGCCATCGCGGGTGCGCGAGCTCTGCATCATCCTCATGCTGAGCTCGTGGCGGTCGTGGAATCGGCGGTGAGCTTGTCCGCAAGGCCATTCAGCTCGCACATGATCAGAGCTCGGGCATCGTCCGTGTGGACTGCTGGGCGCACGCACCGGGGCTCCTCCGCTGGTATGAGCCTCAAGGGTTACCCGATCCGACCTGTTCGAGCTGCGCGGCTTGCAGGGTCAGATCCTCACGCTGCAGCTCTAGGCCTAAAGTGCGGTCGAGTACGGCCGGGGGTGCCCAAGCGATCCTCGATTGCCTCCTCGTCGATGCACAGCCAAATTGGGGCTGCACAGGTATCTGGTGTTCAATGGACCGCACTGCCACGACCAGGAGGACGCCATGGCCAACGACGATCAGGCGCAGGACCCGGTAAAGCCGACTGAGCAACGAGGCGGAACCACGCCGGGCGAGACGGAGGCCGGCGAGAAGGGGCAGTGGGCGGCCACCGCGAACGAGGGCTTGGTCTCGGCCGAGCTCGGAGGGTCCGATGCGCCGCGCGAGATGCTGGCGGAGGATCCGGAGCTCGGGAGCTCGGTCCTCGGGAGGACAACTGGCTCCGACGAGCCGGCGACCCAGGACGGCATCGATCCGAGCGGCGGCGATGACGCGGACGCGACCTCCGACGGTGGTCCCGACCTGCCTCGCCGGGGAGTGGAGCCCGACCTGAAGGACGCTGCTGGCGTCCGGGTCCAAAAGACGGACGTGGAGTCAGGCGGCTAGCGGACCCGCCCCGCCGCCCCAACTACGGCGGCGAAGTAGATGTCCAGCCGTTCGCAAAGCCTCTCGTCGCAGACGTTGCCGTCCACGACAATGTCGCCCCGATGACCCTGCCGCAACGCGGCGCCGTCGAAACCGATACCCGAGAAGGCACCTCCTTTGTCGCCGACGGAGCTGTCAGCTCACAGCTCCTGCTTGACCTGGCCGCCAGCCCGAAGCAGAAGCCTGGTCGCCGGTCGGTGCGGTGAACGACACAGCCCCTGGTTCGTGAATGCGGAAGGGTCGCAGGCGTCTAGAGGCCGTCGAAGATCGCGAACGCGGCGTTGATCCTTGATTGTTCGCCGGTTGCGTTGTCGTCAAGCATCAGGCCACGGATGACAGCGAGGGCTAGGGTGGCTTGGGCTTGGGCGGTGGCTTCGTCGATGCCGGACGATCTCATCAGTAGCTCGGTGAATTGGGGAAGCCAGTCGAGGACGCTGGAACGGGCGAAACCCGGGAACCGGTCGGGCTGGGTTTGGGCGAGGGCGTTGACCTCATCAAAGAGCCGGAAGAAGGGGCGGTTGACGGGATCGGTGACGATCGCGCGGAGCGCGTTGACCAGGCCGCGGAGGTCCTGCGGGTTCTGCTCGGCGAGCTGTGCACGGCAGGTGTTGAGGAGTTGGCTGCGAGCGTGGGCGAGAGCGGCGGCAATGAGCGCGTCGCGGGATCCGAAGTGGTGGACGAGCATCCGTGAGCTCGTCTCAAGAGCGTCTGCAAGGTCTCGGAGAGAGATCTCGCAGCTTTGACGGGCCACGAGCAGTTCTGCTGCTTGAGCTTGCAGGCGTTGTCGTTGTCGCTCGTCACGCGGTCGACCAGGTGTTGTAACGTCGTTACACGAATTCGACGCCGACCCAGGAGGAACCATGATGGACACCGTGCCAAATGACGCGAAGCGACGTACCCCTCAGCACATTCCCGCCTCCAGAGCTCAGACTGTCGTCGCAAGAGAAGCAGCTCTGTCCTCTGCCTGTCCGCGGGTCTGTGTGACGGGCACTCGTTCCCCTGAAAGTCCAGCAACGGCCCTCGCCTCGCGATGACGACCCTGATCTTCGTTCACGGCGCCTGCGTGCGCGACGCCGAGTGGTGGTGGGCTCAGATGACCCAGCCGCTCGCCGACCTCGGGATCGCCGGCGTCGCGGTGCCGCTGCCCAGCTGCGGTGAGACCGGCGCTGAGCTTGGCGATCTCTACGCCGACGTTGACGCGTGCCGCGAGGCGATCGCGGTCGCCGAGGGACCGGTTGTCCTGTGTGGGCACTCCTACGGCGGGATGGTGATCACCGAGGCCGGCGCCGATGACCGCGTCACCCAGCTGCTCTACGTGACGTCGGTGATGCCGAACGCCGGACAGTCCCAGGCCGAGCTCATCGGCTCTGAGCCAGCGCCATGGCTGCAACCGGGCGAGGACGGCACCGTCGGCGTCGATCCCGACATGATCCGGGAGTTCTTCCTCCAGGACTGCGACGAGACCACGACCGAGCAGGCGGTCGCCCGTCTCACGCGTCAGTCCCTGACACCGTTCACGCAGCCACCCCGCCAGATCGCCTGGCAGCAGAAGCCCACCACGTACTTCGTCTGCACCGAGGACCTCGCCACCCCAGCCGACGTCCAGCGCCGACGCGTCAAGGAGGAGACGCGACTCGTCGAGTTCACAGCTGGGCACCACCCGTTCCTCTCACGCCCCCACGAATTCGCGCACAGCCTGGCAGCCGCGATCGAGCACGTTTAGTCAAAGACCGCGGCTTCCGCTTCGTCGCCGCAGCAGCAGCGAGCCCAAGACTGCCGCTCTTGAGCAGAAGCAGCCACCTGCTCGCGAGCGGCAGCAAGACTGCCGCTCAGCCGCAAATGCAGGAGCAGGCGCCTCTTCGTGCTAGCCGGCTCGGCCCGTTCCAGCAAACGCCAGCGGAAGACCGGGAGATCACCGACCGCTTGCTGACGATCGAGTCCCGTGCGTGCAGCTAACGATCCGCACGACCGCCGCCGCGCTCGCATTCGCCCAGAAGGAAGCGTCCCAGCAGACGCCGCCGGACGATCGCTATCGACGGCGAGCGGCGTGCGACCCGGCCGCGTCGGGGGTGATCGCAATGCCACGGTTGCGATCATGTGCTCGCCGTCGACCACGTCGCTGCTTGCGCTGCGATTCGATTACGACCGACGCCGGCAGGCAGGGGGATCAGGGACGACGTCGCCCCTATGCACCAGAAGGGGCAGCGCGGTGCCTGGTCTGGGAGACGGCCGGTCTTCGGGCAAAGGGGCAGCCGAGCGACGTCGATGCCGGACTGGCGCAGCTCGTCCGGAGCGACACTGGGCAACGGCGGCGCCGGGACGACCGCTTGCTGGCGGATGCGAAAGTGAGCCAGCCCGTCCAGCCTGAGCCATCGCGCTTGCTGGACGACAGGGAACGCACCGTCATGTGGCTCCGCGCTCCGAATCGGGGAGTCCGCGCATGATGCTCGGTTCCCCGGCTGGGCGCACGCGCCGGTCAGGCTCGCTTTCGACCGGGCTCGCGAGCCACTCGACGCGCGGGATGAGCGAGTGGTCGAAGCGCTCGGACCTGCCGACGCCGACGCGCTCAAGCTCGATGAGGCAGCGCTTGCTGTCGGCGATGAGGCGGTCGACGTCGACGTTGCCGCGTCCCGGGCGGGTGTTCCCGGCAGTGCTCGCTAGTGAGGTCAGTCACTCGCGCAGCGTACCCAGCTCGGTTGTGGGCGCCGTGATCCTCGAGCGCTCGATGCACGCCCAGTTCCTGTTTCGCCTGACATGGAGCGCCTGGCGGAGTTCCATGACCAGAGCTGGTTGGGCTCGCGCGTCGCGACACCGCCGCAGCCAGCTATATCTCGCATGCTTCCGACCACGCGAGTACATTTGTCAGGAACGACACGCCGTACGAGCCGGGAGGAGAACGATGAGCGCAGGAGCCATCATCGCCATCGTCGTTGGAGTCGTAGTGGTGATCGCGTTGCTGGTGCTGCTGAGCCGTGCGGCCCGTGGACGCCGGTTGGAGGGACGCCGCGAGCAAGCCGCCGAGCTGCGCAGCGATGCGGCGGACCGGGGCGTGATCGCGAAGCGCGAGCGCGCGTTGGCCGACGAACAGGCCGCGCTTGGCAGCCAGGCCGAGGCCGAGGCTGAGCAGAAAGCTGCGGTCGCCCGCCGTCACGCTGCCGATGCCCAGCAGCAGGCGCAGGTAGCCGAGCACGAGGAGCGATCCGTCCAGGAGAAGCACGCCGAGGCCCGCGAGGTGGACCCTGACGTGACCGACGACGCCGGCGAGGAGACAGACGCGAAACGCCGCGACTAGTCGAGCACCGGTAGCGTGCGCTCTGCGGACAGCTCGTCGCGCGCCGTTAGGCGGACTCGGGTACTCGTCGGCCGCCGCTCATCATCCACCCCTATGGCATGCAGGCTGCACTCCGCAGGGACGCGACTTCTCTTCAAGCGCCGTCACGGGCGTCGAACGCGGGGCCTTGCCCAGCTTGAGCGTCGCGTTCAAGGCCGCGCTTCTAAAAGAACAACTCGAATGAGCCAGCCAGCGTTGCGAATGACCGCGATCGCGTACGCCTCCATGACGATGTCAAGGGGAGTCGTCGGCGGGGCGAGATCGGATTCTTGTTTGGTCCTCCATCACTTGAGTTGCCGTTGCCGTGAGCAGGTACGCTGGAGCTATGGGACTACTTGAAGTACTCATCATCATCCTGGTGCTAGCCGCCATCTTCGGCGGTATCGCCGTCAGCCCGGTGCTGTTCGTGCTGCTGATCGTCGTGCTCCTGATCCTGTTCACCAGGGGCGGGTTTGGCTATCAGCGGGGGTCGCGTAGACGGGGGTCGCGTAGATGAGGACGGCGAGGCGCCCCGTCTGTGATCAACTCTCTTGACCGGCTGCGCCAGGCCTTCGAAGTCGCCCAGGCCGCGCTGACCACACCGAAACGCCTGAGTCTCCCCCTGACGTCCTGAGGGCCGCGCAATGGCGGTCCTAGTGCGGCGGTTCAGTTGCGCGAACGCTCCTCCCCGGTCGGCGGCGAGCAGACCCCCACCACCCTCGCAGCCGCGCCGCAGCAAATCCTGCGTCGCCGCTCGACATGACCGCTCCCCGCCTGGTCCATGGCGCCCCTACCCCGGT
>OCTA010001921.1_pt1 | contig 19023 bp, 14 predicted proteins | sample 1538991 | NCBI WGS metagenome assembly OCTA01 (sample SAMEA3539302, study PRJEB22396) | soil metagenome | biome: tundra; feature: field; material: soil | place: USA | collected 2010-05 | depth 0.15 m | reverse complement strand
GGCATCGTACGTTGCCGCATCTACCTTCGTCTCCTTCAAATCTTCGAGTCGTAGCGCATTGATGGTTTGACCGCCTTGATGATGGACCGCTTTGGTTACTTTGCCCTGATTGTCTTTAACGAACGTCACTTGCGCATCCACCGCCTTCCAATAAAACTCGGTGTCCGATTTTGGGAAAATCTCGACGCGCGGCTGACCGGCGAGTTGGGCGTAAAGGTGCCGGCCTTCTTTGGTCACGGTCATCACCGCCATGCCATAGTCGTAGCGGCCGACGAGAGCATCAAAAGCTTCTGGCGAAACGCTTGGATTGACCTGGTGGGTGGGGCGCGGGTCGAGCTTCTCGCCGAGATAAATCTCGGTGACCAGATGGGCCAGCCGGCCCGGTTCGGCACCGACCGCGCCCGGCTGTGCGTTGGCGAGGATGGCGACGGTGAAGTTCTCGCGTGGGAGCCTCATGATGAAGCTGCTGAAACCGTTGAGCCCGCCGCCGTGGGAAATCTCCTGCGCGCCACGCGTAAGGGCGCTGAACCAGCCGTAACCATAGCCGTTGCCTGAATCGTCGTCTTTGTTATCCTCCGTCTTCACGGGTGTCCAGGCAGCTTTCAGGCTGGCTTCCTTCAAGACTTTGCCGCCGAAGACACCCTCATTCCAACGGAATAAATCCTCCACCGTCGAGTAGAGCGCGCCGGCGCCACCGGCCCAGGACATGTCCCAGTCCAGCGCGTTGGTGAAGGCGCCGCCGTTGTATTGATAGCCCAGCGCCTCGTGCTTGAGCGCCAAGCCGGCGCGGTGGACCCCGGTATTGGTCATGCCCAGCGGCTCGAAGAAATTCTTCGTCAGGAAAGCGCCGTAGGATTGGCCGGAGACTTTCTCAATGATTCTGCCCAATAGGAAGTAACCGGAATTGTCATAATGCCATTTCTGTCCCGGGGCGAAATCGTAAGCATCGTTCTGAAACGATTTGATGAGGTCATCCGGCTCGACCGGAGCCGTGACCTTGTCCATGAAGCCGGGTTTGTCGGTGTAACTGCGGATGCCCGAGGTATGGGTGAGCAGATGGTGCAGCGTGACCTCCTCGCCGCGCGGAAAATCAGGGAAGTACTTCGTGAGCTTGTCCTGCACGCTGAGCTTGCCTTGCTCTTGCAGTTTCAAGATTGCCGAGGCCGTAAACTGTTTGGTGATCGAACCGATGCGGGATTTGGTGTCCGGGGCAAAGCCGGTACCGCGGGCCACATCGGCGAGGCCGTAACCCTTTTTGAAAAGAACCGTCCCATTTTGGGCGACCAACACCGCCGCACCTGGCGCGTCGTTCGTGATGACGTGAGTGAGGAGCGTATCAACCAGTTTGTCCGGCGGCGGCATCGGGGCGTTGGTGACAGCGCCACGGCTGGCCAACAATCGGGTCATCTCAGTATCGCCGTGCAGGCGAGCCGCCTGGTACGCCGTGAGGCCGGGTTTGGCCTGCGCATTTACATCGAGGCCCTGCGCCAGCAATTTCTGGATGGTTTCGGCATCGCTAGTCAACACCGCGCCAATCAGCTTGTTGGCCTGCAATTCCTGGCTCAACAATCGGCAGGCGAAACTCCAATCGCCTCGCATATTTTGCACCTTCAACAGGAGCTGATTCTTGCCGGCGGCGAAATCCACCGGCACAATATCCTCATCGGGAGTGCAAGGGCGGGCGATCCAATTCTCATGGACCAGTTTGCCGTTGAGCCAAACCTTCACCGCATCGTCGCTGCCGAGACCGAGGACGCCCTTGGTTTTCGCTGGCAATTCGATTTCAACCCAGGCGTAAGCAATGGCATAATCGCTCGGGCTATTGCCGGCTATTAGATCGATGACATCGCGCGTGGACTTGACTAATTCCCATTCGAGTTCGCGCCCGTTGATCGTTTGCTTCAAGCCGGGTCGCGGACGCGCCTTCGCTTCGCCACCCTGGCTCTTGAGTGAATCTTCGGCGAATGCTTTCTTTTGGACTTCCTCGGCCGGCTCGCCGGACTTCTCAACGGAGACTGGGATGGATTTGAGCACGAGCCAGTTTCGCATGAACTCGTCCGGTTTGAGGCCGGCGTAGATGGCGGGATCGCTCGCGCTCAACGATGCTGCGCTTAGCAGCAGAGCCAGCGTGGCGCAACAGACTTTGGCGCATAAGGAAGGCAGGTGCTTTGTCATAAGCGGATAGAGACCCACGTGAATCCGGTACCCAAACCCTTTCATCTGAATAGGTTATGCCCTTCCGCTCCATAAGGTCAACACCGAAAAAACCAACTGTCGAGAGAACCTACTCCTCTCGGCTTGGCCTCCACAGTTTGGTTCTCAAGGCCAGCCGACGGCGGCCTCGCCGTGAACGAGGCGCATTGCCTGCGCCACCGGTTTGCCGTCCTGAAATCCATCACCATCACCAACCGGGATGGCTGCAGATATTACCAGCCCGCCCCCACTGGACTCGAATGCCTCTTTAGCATCGCCTAGTTTCAGGACGACAGGGAAGGCACTTATGCTTATGAGCGTTCCTCGTGAACGCTTACTGACACATTGACAAGTGGTCAAATCTCTACACTGCCAATTCGGGCGCCGATCTTCACGGCGAAAAGGTGGTTACTTTCGTCCCCAAAAACGCCGGTCAAACCTCCCCCAAGCCGACCTCCAATTCTCTTCAAATTCACCTCCTCTGAGAACCTCCACATCTGCTCCTTGAAACGGCTGCCCCTTTGAACCTGTAAAACGTCGTCGGATCCACCGTCTTTCGCAGAGGTTAAAACGTCCCGTTCCGGCCGGGTTGTGCAGGGGCTCTTGCAGGCGCTTTCGCGGAGCCTTGCTGGGAACCTAACTCAGCTCCCGAGCAGGCCTAGTTCGCGATCAAAAATTCGTTCTAATTTGGACTCAAATTGGCGGCGAGTTTGACACTTTATCTGGTGGCGGGAAAAGCTCCCTTTTTCGGCCAGTTTGAGCGACCGCGGGCCGGGACGAATCAGGCCGTTCTGGAACAGGTAATGGGCGCGCTGTCCATGTGAGGATATTTGGGGGCCTTCAAGTCAATCGCTCGCAGCCGGTTTGCAGGGCACAAGACCACCCGCCGATCGGACCCGATGCAAATCAAGTCGCGTCAGGCGCGCGGATTCTGGGGCATTGCCGAAGTCCATGAACGTGGGCCGAAGTCGCCGCCAACTCGGCGATCCTTTTTGAAAAACAAAGAAACGTGAAACTACCCTCCAAAGCGCGGAAGTCACAGCGCGGAAGTAGCACCGAAGCGAGCGCGATCCTGTCAGTCTGTCAGTCTGTCTGCCAGTGTTTGTTCCGGTCCTTTCTGACGAACCGGCTCCCGTCGCCTTTAACGACCGACGGCGATGCCCATTCGACGTGCAACTGACAGTCGGCGAATTCTGCCTTGGAGAGAATGCCGCCGGTACGCGTGATTTCCATTACCCCGTCTTCCAGCTTCCATTTCGGCTCGGCACTGCGCTCGCCGCGGAACTTGGACAAGCCCTTGCCGTCGAACAGCACGATGGCATCCGAGGGCGGGCCGCCGGCGAGGCCGGGATCCACTACAGGCGGTTCCTGGTCTAGCTTCGGAGCGTCCGCTGCGCGGAGGCTGGTAACGAAGGCCGGGAGGACCAGAAGCCCAGCCAAGGCTGCGAGTCTCCCCGTTCGGCTCAGCCGTAGTGTTCGTTTCATATACATGCTTTTCGATTCTTGCTCTTGCTTGGACGGCCCGTTTCCGACCGAAATCCGATTCGTGCGTTAGAGGCTCCAACCCTTGCGATACGCGGGGTGAACGTATGCGTTGGCGTTCTCGTTGTTGGTAAATCGCCCCTTCTTATTGTCCCACTTGAGCGTTTGGCCAGGGAAGCGGATGGCAATGGCCCAGAGCAGCGCAGCCTGCGTCAGCGGACCGCCGTAGCCGAAGTTGGACCCGGCCTGGCGACCGGCCCGAATCGCTTCCACCCAGTCCCAGGCGTGGTTCTTGACCCGGGTCAGTTTTTCGGGCAGGGCATTCTTGCCGGAGTATTGCTCCATGAGGTTTTCCGGCAGCAGCTGGCATGCGCCGCCTCCGTGAGAACCGTGCATGATCATCCCCTTGTCGCCAAAGAGAATTGCCCCTATGCCCGGCACCTTGTCGTCGGCCGCAAAACCCTGGGGTCGGGGAATCGGATTATTGCCGTCGTACCAAACCAGTTTGACCGGGCCGCGCTGGCTGCGGGCTGGAAACTCGAAGGTGATCTTCGTGGTGGGAGGATAGGTCAAACCCTGTTTCACCGGGTCATAATCGGTCACCTCCGCTTGCACCGTTGACGGGGCATCCAGGTCCAGCGCCCAGAACGTCGGATCGATCACGTGACAGAACCAGTCGCCGATGGCACCCGTGCCGAACGGCAGCCAACCGCGCCAACTCCCGGGAATCCAGAATGGCGCATAGGGACGGAAGGGAACCGGGCCAACCCACAGATCATAGTCGAGGCCTTTGGGCACCCCATAGTGCTGGTCGAGCTTGTCCAGGTTGCGAAGCTGGCAATACATTTCCTTAAAGGCGTCACAGCCCGCATGAACGGTGTGCACCCGGCCGATGGCGCCGGCCCAGACTCATTCGCAGAGCCGGCAAATAGAAGCAAAGGAATGCCCTTGATTGCCAAGCTGGGTCACCACCTTGTACTTGGTAGCGGCCTGCATGAGCTCCCGAATCTCGTGGACGCTGTGCGCCAACGGCTTTTCGCAATAAACATGCTTGTGGTACCTCATGGCCTCCATCGCGATAACCGCGTGCGAGTGATCCGGCGTGCCGATGACCACCGCATCTATCTCCTTGTTCATCTTGTCGAGCATGACGCGGAAGTCTTTGAACTGCCTGGCGTTCGGATACTGGGCGAACTTCTTGGCGGCGTATTTATCGTCCACGTCGCAGAGCGCGACCATGTTGTGGCCTTCCCCCGCTACGGCATCGATGTCGTTCCCCCCCTGGCCGCCAATGCCGATCCCAGCCACGTTGAGCTTTTCGTTGGCCGCAAGGCGTTCTGTCCCGTGTACCGCACTGCCGGGGAGAATGTGGAACAAGACCACGCCCGCACTGGTAGCGCAGAGGAACTGCCGGCGGTTGATCAGGTTGGTTTTGTGTTGGTTCATGGTGTTACGGGCTCGCTTTTTCCTGTTCCTTGCCGAATTCAGCCACGGCTGCGGTATGCAAGCGAGTCCAAAGTCATGCTCAAGACCAACGGAAATTCCCCATCTTGGCAAGCCCCATCTGGCGATCATGTTGCGGGCGGAGCGATGGGCATCCAGACCCGGGCGGTCTGTCACATCAGAGTCGTCTCCGCCGGGCCTTAAGCTCACGACTGCCCTCGGGCCTGTGGCCTTAATTGCTTGCATAAGCGGGTTCAGTTTGTTTATGCCTTTGTTAACAATCGACCGTTATGGACATCACTCGGCGCGACTTTCTCAAATTCAGTGGTCTGACCACGGCGGGATTAATAGCCCCATCTGTGCAGCAGGTGGCTGGGTGTAGGGGGAGATCAGGAACATGTTCCGATTTCCGGGACTCTTTCTCTGCGCGGCGGAGTTGCAGAGGCGCTTTTAGCAGCGGAAGCGTCTCCCCTCAAGGAACTGCCTGCGCACGGTAGAACCGGTGCTGGATGCCAGCGGGGTCGGAGTTCGTGAAATCGGCACGCCCTCCGACGAGTGCATTGGTGGAAAGCGAGCTCCAACTAAGCAGATCCGTCGAGGCCTGCAGGATGAGACCTCGCGGGGCGGTCCCGATGACGCCGAAGGCGAGGCGTCCGCCTGTCAGCGTCCGAGCCGAGACCAAGGTCATCTGGCTCAGGCTGATATTAACGGTCCAGGTGACGGAGTTGCTCAAGAGATGGAACGGGTCAGAACGAACCAGCGTGGTGGTGTCCAGGACTTGCGCGCGGAGAGCGTGGTTGCCATTGGCGAAGAGTTGGGGCTGGAGGGTGAAAGTGGAGTTGGTCGCAGCGGCAATCGGCGCCCCATCAACGAACCATTGGAGGGCGAGGCTATGAGTTGCTGGGCGCAGCGGGATGGCAGCGAATGGCATGGCCTGCGCATAGGTCACTGAGAGACTTGACGAGGCTGGGGAGTATGAGTCGATTGCGCTTATCCGGCCATAAATTGATGTGACCAACTGCTCGGCGCATACTTCGCAAAAGCTGATGCCTAGATGGTTCATCTTGCAGTCAAGCTTGGGACGGTACCAGCCGGTGGTCTGGTATTCAGCTCCTTGAAACAGTCCAACCACCATGGAATAGGATGAGGTTTGCGGCGTCGGAATGGGAGTGGCGGAGTCAATCCAGGTTCCCCACTTGATCAGGGGGCGGCTGGTTTGGGCGGTAGCATTAGGCTTCTCGACGGTAGTGTAGGCGGGATAGGCATTGGTGTATTCATCGGTCAACCCCCCAAAGGTATGCCCGGACTCATGCTTCACGATTTCGGCTGAGGAGCTGTTCAGCGAGGAGATCAGAGTCGTGCCGCCGGAGCCGCCATATTGGGTGTCGTTCACCAGCAGAATCACCAGATCATATTCGGGCATCAAAGATTGGAGCAAGGCATCGACTTTGCCCTGACCGTCAGCGTAGGCGCCGTCCCAATCATTGGGCGGGATGGTAATGAGCCTCTGGGTGCCAAAGCTGTCGTACGTGCTGTTGAAGTAGGTATTGACCAGGCTGAGCGTAGGGGTGTGGTGGTCCGAGCCCGACTCGGCTGATGCGACCGAAATGGCGAAGGCATTAAAGTAGTTGCTGTATTCGAGATAAGGTGGGCTCGCCAACAAGTTGCTAACCGCACTCCGGGCGTCGTTGAGGAATTGGCCGAGTTGGCCGGCTGTGTATCCTTCGGACAGCACCACCATATTGATTCGCTTCGCTGCAGGGCCGTTCGTGAAAAGCGTGGTGAGCGTCGCTTGCGCGCAAGCCTGGGGTGAAAACCACGCGACCAGAGCTGCGGCCAGCAAAGCAAGCACTGCGGGGGAGCGTTTCATTGTGAGGGCTGCTGGTTCAAAGGCAAGGTGATGCTCCCCAAAGATGTCCGGGAAGCTGCTTGCTGCGCCGCCCCCGGTCCGCCAGCGGACAGCTTGAAGAAGTTGATCCGCCGGGCCTGCTCGTGGAAAGGAACGCGGAGGGTAAACTCCGCCTTGTCCAACTGTACGCTCTTGTGTAGCAGCCTGCCGGGGTTGGCTGGATCTTCATATTCCAGATGGCGCACGCTGGGATCGGCCATGCTCCCTTTCCACAGCGCGGTGCCGGCCTCCGAGATCAGCTCGAAAAACAAGCCGGTGGAATCGGCCTCCAGCCCCGGTTTCAGAACCCCAGGCCGGAGATTGGAATCCACCAGTGAAACGGCCTGATTTGTAACGATCAAATGGAGAAACAGAATCTGAGGCCGGGCGTTGGTTTGCGCCTCTACGGCCCACGCGCCAGCCAGCGAGAAAAGGGCGACCATCACACCGCAATGGCGCATGAATCGCAACGGGTGGAAACAAGCTATCTTCATAATACAGATGGGTCAGGAAACTGTGAAGACACCGGCCCATTCTTCGGCTTACCGCTTTGGAAAACGGAGTTCCCTTGCAGCGCAACTCTTCCAATTCGCGCGTTGATGGGGCATTGCTTGCCGTAGCCTCCGCCGGGGAAGTAAAATGGGCTGCTGGTCACCGTCATCGTTCACCTTTGTTACAACCACTATATGAGCCGCGAGCCGGGCGGCAAGGAAAAAGCGGCTGGCCAAGTGGGCCGTATGAATAGAGAGAAGGATTCAGAAGAGAACGCGATTCCGTGTGAATAACCGCTTAACCTCTGCGGTTGAACTCACCTTCGGGCTTGTTAATGCCGCCATAGGGCCTCCAATATCCTTGCGGCATTGGGATGGATTCAGAAGGAAACACCTTCGGAACTCCTTCGGACCAATACCGTGGTCCCTCCATAGCACCGCTAGCTCGTCACGCTTCTCCCACGCCGGCATGGGCGAATTCGTAGTTGAGGGGCGCCGCGGCGGCGATCCGGCTCCCTTGCCACCGAATCCCCTGCTGCGCAAGCTGCTGGCCCATGAAAAACGCGATAGTATTGCTGATGCATCTGCTGGCGGGACCCGCGCCGTTCTCGCTGAGAATATCCTCTTGAAGCAGCAGCTCCTGGTCCTGCAGCGCTCTCGCCGCCGAGCGCCCAATCTTCGCACAGCCGCCAGTCCCTCCCGCTCCTCCAGTCAACGACAACTTTGCCCAAGCCACGTTGCTCCCTGGCAGTTCGATCACGATGACGGGCACCACCGTAGCTGCTACCCGCCAACCCGGTGAGCCCTCTCTCGGAGTTGACCCCGCCGCCAGGACCGTTTGGTATTCATGGACTGCGCCTGCGAGCGGCACGGTGCAGGTGGGTGCCTATGCAAGCGACTCTGGTGGCGGGTTGGCCATCGGAATTTATGCCGGCTCCTCGTTGGGGAATTTGATACCGGTAGCGACGGGAAGTGGTGAGGCCTTGTTTTACGCCCTGGCAGGTACGACTTACAAAATCGCGATAGCGGGACCAGATGGCCTGGAGGCAGCTTTTTCGTTGGCACTCATCGGCCCCCCACCGCCCCCAACCACCGACACCGCCCACACCGCGCGGCTTCCCAACGGCAGCTGCCAGGTTCGTGTTACGGGCGTCGCGGGCCAAAGTTTTGTCGTCCAAACCTCTTCGGACTCCCGGAGTTGGGTAACCATTCACACTGACACGCTGGTGGGCAACTACCTTGATTTCGTTGACACCACCGCATCGGCCTTCCGGCAACGCTTCTATCGGGTTTTGTCATTCGAGGCAGCGTTCGATTACCAGCCCTTCATCCTCCTCGCCCCAAGTTTTCAGCCCACCGGATTCTCCTTGCATCTGGCCGGTATGGCAGGTCAGCCCTTCCGGCTCCAAGTCTCAGCCAGTTGTTTAGACTGGAGCGATCTGACCGGCGGAATACTGGTCAACGAGACGTTCGATTTTACCGACCAGGACGCCCCCAAGTTCAACTCTCGATTCTATCGGGCCCTGAAACAGTAGAAACCGTATTCGGAGTCAGCGTTTAGACTGGCTTGCAGTAATGTCACCCACAATAGCGCGGCTGGCTGTCGAGCATTTGCGCGCGGACATCATGGCAGAGGTGCAGCGGCCGCCCCAATGGCGCATCAACATCAGAGCGGTCCGGGAGATGTTGGCGTGCCGTTATGAGCGGCGGCCGGCGTAGAAATCAAAGGAAGTCATGCCGCGAGGCGGGCTTTCCTTTTAGCTATCAGCCGCGGACCGCAGGAAGGCGGAGGTTGGAGTCGGACGACAAATGCCAGTTTCTGAGGGTAAAAACTGGTTCAGCGGAGCATCGCTGGCGAATGGGTGAGTTCGTAGGCGCGATTGATGAGGCGTAATGGACTTAGCTGCAAAATGCCAGGAAAGTCTTTCATCGTGGCTAGCAAATCAGCTGCGCTCGCAGCCCTCTGGACAGAAAACAGCAGCATCAGCCCGAGTCTTCCAACTACCAGCGCGGCCCACAATCGGAGTTTGAGCGATAGGCGAGTTTGCACGAGTGCAGCGCGCAATAATCCCTGAAACGCGAACAGACTTGCCGCAGCATAAAGCCAAGGCACGACGGTTTGCGCCTCCAAGTGAGGTGGAAGATTGCTATTCCCATATACCGTCTCGGTTAGCCCACAGACTGCCGTCGTTCTTGAAGGCGTTTCTGCCGCGTTCATGAATCAAAAAGCCGTAGAGCATCTCAACGGGCATTTCTACAGAAAGCCTATCGAGGGCTTCTTCAGATGACCTTCAACGATCTTGATTCCGGTCGAGATTGAATTAACTATCGCCGTTGATGGAAGCCCAGTGCCCATTTTGCAGCCTGCCACCAAGCCGAATCTGGTTTGCATTAAAGCATTCTCTCGCATTCCTGAGTAGATTGCGGCAGGAACCCGCGTCACCGGGTGGCAACCGGAGTTCCCAATTCAGCTTTATTGCCGGCGTTTGCGGGTTTTCGTCGCTCTACGGAGAGACAATGTCCACCACTCTGGGACGTCTTGCCGCGGTTCTAATCTGGCTCGCGGCGGCGTTGCCAGCGTGCTGCGCCTCGTACTACTCACAACGCCTGGAGGACCCCCGGGCGGTCTATGCTGCCGGCCCATCTGGCGGTGATGACACCACTGCGCTCCAGCAAGCCATCGATCGCGTCCACGAGACCGGCGGCCAAGGCATCGTGCTCGTCGGGTTAGGGCGCTATCGCATCAACGACACTCTTTATATCTGGCCAGGCATTCGCGTGATTGGCTACGGAGCCACACGTCCGGTTATCGTTCTGCCCGCCAACACCCTGGGCTTTGAGGAGCCCACGCGCGAAAAGGTGATGGTTTTCTTCGCCGGGAGGCGCCCTGGCTTCGACCGCAGCCGCTCACGCAACTCGGAGGGAGCCCGGACTCCGGTTCCCGACGCCGGTCCTGGCACCTTTTATTCCGCGCTTTCCAACATCGACATCGAGATTGAGGATGGAAACCCGGGGGCAGTTGCGGTGCGCGCACGCTACGCCCAGCACTGCTTTCTCGCCCACATGGACCTCCGTCTCGGTTCGGCACTGGCGGGCATCCACGAGGCGGGAAACGTGGTCGAAGACGTCCACTTTTTCGGCGGCCGCTACGGCATCTGGACCTCGAAGCCCTCGCCGGGCTGGCAATTCACGGTGATCGACTCATCCTTTGAAGGGCAGCGCGAAGCTGCCATCCTAGAACGCGAAGCCGGACTCACGCTCATCCGCCCCCATTTCCTGCGCTTGCCAACGGCTGTCGCGCTCGAACCCGGTAAGGCCGATGCGCTTTGGGTCAAGGACGCCCGCCTCGAAGAGATCTCCGGCCCGGCCTTTCTCTTCGGGGTCGAGAACAATCCGCGCAACGAAATCAACGTGGAGGGGGCCGTCTGCCGTGCGGCGCCGATATTCGCCACAATGCGTGACAGCGGCAAGTGCCTGGCCGCCCCCGCCGAAATCTATCTGGTGAAAACCTTCTCCCACGGCCTGGGCTACTCCGATATTGGGGACGCTCCACGGATCAGGACTTCATTCGACGCCGCTCCGCTCGCTGCCTTGCCGCCGCCCGGAGTTTCAGATCTGTGCGAGCTGCCGGGGGCAGACACCTGGGTGAACGTGCGCGACCTGGGTGCCAAGGGCGACGGCACCACCGATGACACAGACGTGCTCCAAAAGGCCATCGACACACATCGGGCCGTCTATTTGCCCTCCGGTTTCTACGTCGTGCGCGACACTCTGAAGCTGCGGTTGGACAGCGTGCTGATCGGTTTGCATCCCGGGGCGACGCAGATTGTTCTGCAGGATAGCACGGCGGGCTATCAAGGTGTAGGCGCGCCCAAAGCCCTGATCGAAGCGCCCAAAGGAGGAAGCAATATCCTCATCGGCCTCGGCCTCTACACCAGCGGTGCGAACCCCCGCGCGGTCGCCGCTCTCTGGAAGGCCAGCTCCGGTTCGATGGTTAACGATGTCCGCTTTCTCGGCGGTCACGGCACCCCCAAACCCGACGGCTCACGCGAAAGCCCTTACAACAACAATCACACGTCCGACCCTGACCTCAACCGCCACTGGGACAGTCAATACCCCAGTCTTTGGGTCACCGACGGCGGTGGCGGCACGTTCCTTGATCTTTGGACCCCCTCCACTTTTGCCCAAGCCGGCATGCTTGTCTCTGATACTGAGACTGAAGGCCGCGTTTACCAAATGTCCAGTGAGCATCACGCCCGCAACGAGGTCCAGATCCGGAACGCCGCCCACTGGGTTTTCTACGCTCTGCAGACGGAAGCGGAGCGGGGCGAAAGTGGATTTGACCTGCCGCTGGAGATCGACTCTTCACACGACATTAGCTTCGCCAACTTCTACGCCTACCGCGTCATCAGCATGTGCCAACCTTTCCCGTGGGCGATCAAGGTGTCCAACTCGCGCGATATCCGTTTTCGCAACGTGCACTGCTTCAGCAACAGCAAAGTCAGCTATGATTGCGCCGTTTACGACCAAACCCATAACGTCAAGATCCGCCAGCGCGAGTTCGCCTGGCTTGACCTCTCTGGCCGGGCGCCGCAGTCCAAGGCGGCTCTGCATTCGCCTGGCCTTGTGCGGGGAGCAAAAGTGGAAAAGCTCGCCGGTGGCTTCTATGACATTTCGGGTGGGGCTGCCGGCCCCAAGGGAGATTTCTACTTCGTGGACGCGCAACGCCAGCGCATTTATCATTGGAACCCCGTGTCGCGCCAACTTTCCACCGTCAGCGACTTCCCGCTGGAACCCGTCAACCTGGCTGTGGACAAAAGCGGCAACCTCGTAGTGGTGTCTCACTCGGGGAAAGGCATCGTTTACTCGCTGAAGCCGCAAGGTGTCATCGTGCCGTTGCAGCCCGAAGCCGTTGCCGCCCGGGCGGGGAAGACCTTCTTCCTGCCCGTCAGCGACTGGCGCTTGAATCGCGAATCGCTCTCGCGCCCGACGGCCCATTTCGTCTCGCCTGACGGCAGCACAATTCTGCCGACCGGCGCGGACTTTCTTGGCGGGGCGACGAGTTGGGGCGTCAAATCGAGCCCTCAAATCCGAGCTTTCGGTCTCGCGCCGGCCACGCCCGGGCAGCAGTTTTACGTCACCGAAGAAGCCGATCTCACCACCTGGGCTGCCGCCGTAAGCCCTGACGGGAGTCTAAGCGACTTCCGCCTGTTCGCCGAACAGGGCGGCGAGGGTGTAGCGGTGGACTCGCGCGGCAATGTTTACCTCGCCGCCGGCCAGATCCACGTTTACAGCCCCGCCGGCAGGCTTATCGACCTCATCGAAGTGCCCGAGCGCCCTCTGCAGCTCGTTTTCGGGGGAGCTGACCGCCAAACGCTTTTCATTCCAGCCAGAACCTCGCTCTATTCGGTGCGCACGCGCTACCCCGGTCGGTGAGCAGGAAGGCTCCGTTCGACGGATAATAAAACTGGCGAAGGTGCCCCACTAAAGAGCCGCGTATCAGTTCAGGAGGTACCGGCTCTGGAGCAGCAGTTCCCACCACCAGACCAACAACACGCCGCCGCGTAGGTAGAGATAGACCGATAGGGCCTGAGCGGCGCCGCGGATCGCCAACAGCCCAAGAAAGCATGGCTCGGCCAACAGGGGGTTCAGTGAACGGTATTCACGGATGACCACGACAGCGAGGCCGAAGACGACCGTGAGTATGAAGGCCGGCTCTTTCCTCCCGAAGAGCCGTACGAGCCATGCGAACGGCGCGAAGACCACGAAGAGTTGCTTGAGGCCGAGGCTCAAGAGGTTCAGCGCCAGCCATTGCTCCATCGTCGTGGGGTAATCTGCCGGGGCTTTGACCCGCAGCCACGGATCGATCGCAAAGTGATTGAATACCGCCGTCGCCAAACCCTCTCCGGTCGCCAGCGCTAAGGGCCAGGCAGCCACCTTCAAAGTGAACACCGGGCGTTGCGTGTACTCGGTGTGCCACGCAAATACGACGCCCCAGAGAGCGATGCTGCACAAGAGCACCATTGCCTCCAGATACCAATCTGGGACCAGTCCTTGCTTCCGTAGTCCGAGAAGCTTCCTCCTCTCACGGGAAGAGCGATGCAGCGAACCAATCTGGCTGGTTTCCGTTAACTTGAATCACGATGGAATTCACTCCATACTGGCGTGGATGAAGCTCAAACGAACTCATGCTTACGGCCAGCGCTTGTTGCTCGGTACAGTGTTGATGGGAGCGTTTTCCTGTTCAATCGCGGCGGAGGCGAAAGCTGATGCGGCCAAAGCGGGCTCGCAAAGGTCCATTCCCATCCTGCCGCTGGAAGAATCGGCAAGTCGCGGCATTAGCACTCGCGATCCTTCCAGCATCGTGAAATGTAAGGACGAATACTGGGTCTTCTATACGGGCCGTGGCGTCCCTTCATATCATTCCATCGATTTGGTGAAATGGGAATCCGGGCCGGCCGTATTTAAAGCGGCACCGGAATGGGTCGCCAGGATCGTTCCAGAGAACCGCAACATGCAGTATTGGGCTCCCGACATCATTAAGCTGGGGGACCGGTATCTCCTGTATTACTCGGTTTCGTCGTTTGGGAAAATGACCTCCGCCATCGGTCTTGCAACCAACCCCGCTCTGGACCCGGACGATCCGGCCTATCAGTGGACCGATCAAGGGTTCGTGGTGCGGACGCAGGACGGCGACGGTTACAATGCCATTGACCCGTGCGTGTTTCATGACAGCGATGGAAGCCTGTGGCTGACTTTTGGCTCTTATTGGTCCGGCATTAAACTGATTCAGCTCGATCCGCAGACCGGCAAACGAATGGCATCGGATTCGAAGTTGTTTTCCATCGCTCACAATGAGTCAATCGAAGCTTCGTATCTGTGCCGGCATGACGACTATTATTATCTATTTGTGAACTGGGGTAGCTGTTGTCAGGGCCCCAAGAGCACCTACAACATTCGCATCGGGCGGAGTAAATCCGTCACTGGGCCATATCTGGACAGAGCCGGTGTGGACATGCTGAACAGCGGGGGCAGTCTGTTTCTGGCAACGACCAACGGTCCGTTGATCGGCCCGGGACATGCGGGGACTTTAAAGGCGCAAGGAAAGGATTGGTTCACGTCGGACTTCGAGGGCGACCTTCGAATGAATGGAAAGGCCACCCTGGCAATAATGCCGCTGCATTGGAATGCAGACGGCTGGCCGGATGCGACAGTAAATGATGTGAAGGGTGCTCGCTCCGCGGACTTGTAACCGCAGGTGCCATTGATGGTCATGCACGTTTCCCAAGCCTCCGTTTGATTTGTGCATGATCCTGTTGATTGGTTCAGCTGGCCCCGTCGAAGAGCAGAAGTGTGGGCGGCCGGTCGCAGCTCCGTCTCGATTCCTCAGACTTTAGGCAGCTCGTATCCTTTGCGGCGCGGCCGGTCCAGCATCGAGTTGGCCAGGGTATTGTCTTTGAACTCTTCCTTGACGGGATCCCAGGTCAGCCTGGTGCCGACCGTCTGGGTCTGCTGGCTGATCCAGCGGGCAATGTTGCCCAAGTGACACACAGTGGCCGACCGGTGCCCAGTCTCCACGTCGCACACACACTTCTTACGCTCTTTGATGCAATCCACGAAGTTACGGTAGTGGTTGCGGGCGGTGTAAAGCTGCACCGGCATGCTCTCCAGCGAGATGGTCTTCCACGCCGGGTCGCTGACCGTAAAGCGCCCGCGGTCAATCCGGATCTGCCCCTTCTCGCCGATGAACAGGGCCCCGCCGTTGGGGTCGGCATTCTCCGACAGCTCCAGGTGGATGCCACCGGGATACGCCATGTGGATGATGGTCTCTTTGGCGCCGAAGAACCGGCCGGTGCGTGAGCCGTCCTCGGCCACCCAGGGCTTGTTCGGCTGGCCCTCCACCCACACCTCGGTCGGGCCGCTCTCATCCATGCCCAGCGCCCACTGGACCTGGTCCAGGTCATGCGAGCCCCAGCCGCAAATCTCGCCGCCGCAGAAATCCTTGATCGACAGCCACCCTGGCCGGGAACGGCTGACGCGGATGTTCTCGTTGAACGGCTTCGGCTCCACCGGCCCCATCCACTTGCCCCAGTCCAGCGTTTCCGGAACAGGCTGGGCCGGCAGCTTGCACTCCCAGGCGCCGGGATAGTTCACACCGATCACCTTGGTGACCTTGCCGATGTATCCGTTGCGGATCAGCATACACGCCCGGTGGAAGTTGGAACTGGAACGTTGCTGGCTGCCTACCTGTAGCACGCGGTTGTTTTTGCGCACGGCCTTGACCATCGCCCGCCCCTCGACGACGGTCAGCGTCATGGCCTTCTCAACGTAGACATCCTTGCCCGAAAGCGCGGCATCGATGGAGTGCAAGGCGTGCCAATGGTCGGGGCTGGCAATCACGACCGCATCGATATCCTTGCGCTCCAGCATGGGACGGTAATCCTGGTAGACGCCCTTCTCGTCAAGGCGCAGGGTTCTGGCGTTCTGCCGCGCCCGGGCCAAGTCCACATCGCAGACTGCGGCGAACTGCACATCCGCGAATCTGGCCAATCCTCCGGTATCGGCAGGAGACCGGCTGCCGGTGCCGATGGCCGCCATGATCACCTTGTTGCTGGGGGCCGCCTCGCCTCCGAGCACATGGCTGGGCACAATGTAAAACCCGGCCACTCCTGTCGCACCGGTTCTAGCAAGGAGTTGGATTGCACGTCGTCGGGATACCTTCCTGTCTGTCTGTCCTTCATTCAGGTGCAGGTCTCGGTTCGTTTTCATAGCGGTCTCCTCTTTATTTAGGTTGGCAGCGGCCGGGTGTCACTTGTTCTTTAACCATTCCTTCTGGCCACTCTCCAACTCGGCCTGTGTCCGCGCCTTTGGGCTCACGGCGATGCGGTAGCGGAGAGCGAATTGGCTATGCGCCGGTACCGAATGGGGTTTTGGCGCGAGCAGTGCCTGGCAAATAAACGGCATTTGCCCGGAATCAATAATGTACCACGGCGCATCCCCGCCGGTGTTGGCCGGGTCGGAGAAGAAGGCGAGGCTACCGATGTCCCGCGAACCGTCGCTGAAATTGCAGGCGACTGCCGCGGCATTGGGCCGAGCGCGATGGCTGACAAAACGCTCCACCGGCCCGGCGGTGGTGACAACCGACATGGTATCTGGCAGTGGGACCATGCGCGCGCTCAACCCGGCGTAGCCGCCATTCACCTGACCGCCCGGTTCCGCTGGCATTGGCGTCCGATCCAGCACCAGGTCTTTGTCGCCAACCGTAAAACGCGCCAACCAGTCAATGAAGAAACCCCCGTCTGCCGCAGGCGCGGAAACGTTCAGTTCCCGGAGTTCCGTCATCTCGGTCTCGCCCGAAGGATTCACGTAGCTGAGTTTCAGGCGGAGCGCGGCCCGCCCGTCCGTCTGCGTCTCAATCGTCGGAGGGTCCCAGCGCGTTTTGCCTTGCGCGTGGCCGGCGCTGTCCTCCTCCCAGTAATTCACATGCCTGGCTTCGTTGGGGTGGTAAATGTACTTCCAGGAAAACCAAAGCGCGTAATGCCACGGATGGTCCGCAGGTTTGAAGTTGGTCAGGGACATCTTCCCGCCTGGGGCCACCGGATGAAAAAACGGCTTGCCCTTGCCGGGGTCGAAAGTGAATCGCCAGAAGACATTCGTGCCGCTGACCCACGCCAGGCTTTTGTCGTCGCGTTGCCATTCCCCGAGCGCGGCGGTCCGAAAAAAACCAAGTATCAAGATTCCGAGCGAAGCGGCTTTAAGGAGTTTCGTCGTATTTATAAGCATAATCCTTTTATTTCTCATTCTGGCGTGACTTTCAGGGCATACGCCCAGTCATCGTCATCATGGCTAATCTCGGAGTCGGAAGCTATCTAACCGCCGGGCTAATTGCGCGGTGTAGAGATTCGCCGGGCGCAACTGGACTGGATCAATCCCCTCGAGCCACCGGCCAGCGTTACTAGTCTCGGACTTCCCGTCGCTTTGGACGCCGATCAAGTTCATGAGGTCCGGCCCCCAGCCTCTGGGCCAGGATTGAGGTTGGCGGGCACGGATGTTCCAGAAAGTCTCACAGGCGCCGCTATGACGGCCCAGGTCGGCACCGCCGCCGGACTGGAACATGCGGCTGCCCTGGCCCAGATCCAGGTCGGTGAACAGGTTGGCGTGCGGCGCATACTTATGATGGTCCAAGGCCAGGTCGAGGCCGCTGCCGAGGGCCACCACATTGCCCGCCGATCCGCTCGTCATCGTAATGTCATGCATGAACCGGGTGCGAAACACGAAGTCACGCAGGAGGTTGTCCTGGCCGCTCAGCGTAATGCCGTGGTGTCCGGTGGCCTGGCGGGACTTCTCGGCCGACCGCTCCGAAGTGATGAGGATACCTTGGATGGTTACGTTCACCGCGCTGATGAAAATGGCGCTGTCGCAGTTATGAATCCTTAGGTTGCGCAACCAGCAGTTACGCGCGCCGCTCACGGCGATGGCGTTGTACCCAACTTCCTTGAAGTGCCCCAGGTAAGGCGTGTTGGGAAATGAAAACCCCAGATCTTCAACTCCCACCTCCTCAACACTGCTTGCCGCGGGGAACAGGGCCGGCCGCCACTCGGGCCGGACGTCCGTGCGCAGCGGCCGGTCAAACTCGATGCGGCGGGAGACGGCATCTACTTTCGTTAAGCGGCAGGCGAAAGACTCGCGGATGCCCTTGAGCTTGTCCAGCGGGCCGGGATCGCCAGCGTACAGGTGCTGAGCCAGCGATTTGTCTGGCGTATCGGTCAGTCGCAGCACCACGTCATCCCCCGCTTGGAACTTCTCGCATGCTGACACCGAAAGCACGCGGTCGCCGCGTTTCGCCGGGGCCATCACCTGTGCCAGAGGCTGCCGGGACAGCGAGCCGAGGACTTGGAGGAACCCGCCGGACCAGGAATAGTTGGACGTGCGCTCGCCGGTGGTGGTGGCGCCCCAGTTGGGCTTAATTGTGTTGAGCGGGATCGGAAAGAAGAGCACCGATTCCTCCGCGCCGGCCCCTTGCATTACCGTGCCGCTGCCGCTGATAGTCAGGAAGTCGGTAATCTTGTAACGCCCGGGCGGGATGCGGATAACCTTGCCTTTAGAGGCGTCAATTGCCTTCTGGAAGGCGGCCGTATCGTCCGCGAAGCCGTCGCCGACGGCGCCAAAGGCCTTCACATTCGCCTCGTCTTTCACAGTGGGTAGCGGTGCTTCGCCCCGGCGGTAGCCGGCGAAGGAAAAATCCGGCAGGCGGCTTTGGGGCGACCAATTCTGGCCGTCGCGTCCCCACAAGGCGGAGTATTGCGCAAGGCCGCTGCTGGAGACAACAAGGACGGCGGTCAGGACGATCGGGAATATGGCGATGTTCATTTCAGTGGATAAGACGGTAGAGATCTGCGGAGGTTTCACGGCATTTCGAGCAACCCGGCGAGCACATCACGAGTGCACATCTCTGTTCTGAGCTCGGAGTCCTAGATGAACGGGAGACCCCCCGGCTTTGCCGGGGAGGCTCCCAGAGTTTGACAA
>OCTA010001920.1_pt1 | contig 19027 bp, 18 predicted proteins | sample 1538991 | NCBI WGS metagenome assembly OCTA01 (sample SAMEA3539302, study PRJEB22396) | soil metagenome | biome: tundra; feature: field; material: soil | place: USA | collected 2010-05 | depth 0.15 m | reverse complement strand
CGACGACCTTCTGCCCGTCGTCGAGGCCGTGATTCACCTCGAGCTCGTAGAGGTGCCCGATGACCCACGCCTTGTCGATCTCGTCGATCGTTAAGGGGTGCGCAGTCACGTCGATGTGCAGAACGCGGCGGTGCTCGAGCGAGAGGCCGAAGAAGACATAAATGACGTCGAACGTCACCGTCGGCACCGTCAGGAAGTCGATCGCGATCGTGCCCGCGAGGTGGTGCGAAGGAACGTCTTCCAGGTCGGCGAGGGGGGACGACGCGGCCGCTGAATTGGCTTCGGCATGTACTTCGCGACCGTGTCCTTGTCGACGGCATGTCCTAGCTTCGCCCGCTCGCTGGCGATCCTCCGGCGGCTCCAAAGCGGATTCTCGCAGCGCCATCCGCTCGATGAAACTCGCCCACCTGTTTGGACCGGGCGCGTTTGCGGTTCTGCCGCGTCCAGAATGCCTGCCGGGCGTTCTCGTCGAGATGCTCAGGCGCCTCGTCACGCGTAGGCGGGCGAAAGCAAGCGTGGCGCTGGCGCCACCGGACTCGACCAAACGTTGGCGGACGCGAGCGCGCAAGTGGCTCGCTCCGGCGCTGCGTTTCCGTTATTAGATGTGCTCCCATACATTCGCATCAGAAAAGGAGACCGACGATGGGGGACAAACTGTCGCGACGTGACGTGCTTCAGCAGAGCGCTGCCCTCGGCACGTTCGTGGCCTTCGGCTCAGTCGCGTGCAGCAAGCCCGCGGGCCTCGCGTGCGTCGACACGACGGGGCTATCGGCGACGGACATGCAGGTGCGCACTGCGCTGGTCTACGTCGACAAGTCCACCGAGGTGGGCAAGACGTGCTTGGGCTGTCTGCAGTACGTTCCCCCTCCCGCCGCAGGAAGCTGCGGGACGTGCAAGATCGTCAAGGGGCCTATCAATCCGGCGGGGTATTGCAAATCGTTCGTGGCGAAACCGGCGTAGCGGTCCCCGCTGGTCTCGGCCCGGACTCCAATGCAAAGATCTCTGCTCCTCCAAGGCGAAGTATCCAAACAAACGCGGCGGCCCCGATGGGCGCTTTCGGCCAAGGGGTTTCGGCCGTTCTTCCTGCTGGCCGCTGTCTTTGCGAGCGCGATCGTCCCGCTGTGGATCCTCGTCGTGGCCGGCGTCCTGCAACCCGGCCTCTATCTCGACGCGACGGGCTGGCACGCACACGAGATGGTGCTGGGCTACGCCGTCGGTGTCATCGCCGGCTTCTTGCTGACAGCCGTCGGCAACTGGACCAAGCGCGAGACGCTGGTCGGCCTACCTCTCCTGGCTCTTTCGGCGCTCTGGGTCCTGGGCCGGGCGGCGATGGCCTTCGCGGGCGCCCTGCCGCGAGGGGTGCCCGCCATCGTGGATCTTGCGTTCCTGCCGGTGCTCGTCGTCGTGCTCGCGCGACCGCTCGTCGCGGCGAGGAACTGGCGCAACTTCGTCATGCTCGGAGTCCTCGGCGCGCTCTTCGCCGCGAATATGGTCGTTCATCTCGAGGCCCTCGGAGTGATGGCGATCGGCGCGGCGCGACGAGCTTGCCTCGTGGCGTTGGATGTCGTCATCCTCGTCATCCTCGTCATCGCCGGTCGCGTCTTCCCGATGTTCACTCGCAATGCGATCAGCGTGACGTCCATTCGGTCGATCCCGTCCCTCGATGTCCTGACGGTCGCCGGGATGGCGGCGCTCACGTTGCTCGACGTGCTCGTGCCGGAGCGCGCCGTCACGGCCGCGACAGCGGGCGCCGTGGGAGCGCTCTCGATCGTGCGCGCGGCGCACTGGGGGTCTCGGCACACTGCGCGGCACCCTCTCTTGTGGATCCTGCACGCCGGCTACGCGTGGCTGGCCCTTGGGCTGCTGCTTCGAGCACTCGGGCGCCTTGTCCCGATACCCGGCTCCGTCGCGACGCACGCGCTGACGGTCGGCGCCATCGGCTCGATCAGTCTCGGGATGATGGCGCGGGTCGCGCTCGGCCATACGGGACGCGCGCTCGTCGCCTCGAAACCGGTGGTGTGGGCGTTCGGTGCGATCACCATGGCCGCGTTCGCCAGGGTGGTCGTCCCCATGTTCGCGCCCGGCTGGTACTTCGGCACGCTCGTGGCGGCCGCCGCCCTCTGGACGCTGGCCTTTCTTCTCTACGTGGTCGCGTATTTTCCGATCCTGGTCATGCCCAGGGTAGACGGAAAGCCAGGCTGAGAGCTTCGCGTCCGGGCCCATGTACACGCTCTACACCCTCTCTGTCTTCGTCCACATCCTCGCGGCGTGCGCGTGGATCGGCGCCATGATTTTCTTCGCCGTTGCGCTGGTACCGGTCGTCCGACGGCCCGAATACAGGGGCGTCTTCGCGGAATTGATACGTCACGTCGGCGCGCGGTTCCGCGTCCTCGGGTGGGCGTGCTTGCTCGTGCTGGTCGCGACGGGCATCTCCAACCTCACGATGCGGGGCATCGGCGGTTCGACGCTCTCGACCGCCGCGTTCTGGTCGACGAGCTTCGGTCGCACGCTCGCATTCAAGCTCGTGGCCGTCGCGCTGGTCGTGCTGGCGACCGTGGCGCACGACGTTCTCTTCGGCGCCCGTGCGATGCGGCGACTCGCGCAGGACCCGACTTCTCCCGTAGCACTGCGCGTTCGGCGGGTGGCCAGCTGGCTGGGCCGCACGACCCTCCTCCTCTCGCTCGCTGTGCTGCTCCTCGCGGTATGGCTGGTCCGCGGGATGCCCGGATGAAGGAGCCAAGCGCGGCAGCGTCGGGGCCGAGCCAGGAGCCGTAGACCCTGCGCGTCTTTGCAGAGATTGCGGCGGTTGCCGTGCAACTACGGCGCGAGTCGGCGCGTCACGTCCGGCACGTCTATTGAACCACGGAGGAATGATGCGCTCCCATACATTGGTCATCGCGGTCGTGCTCGCTCTCGCTAGCGCCTGTCGCGAATCGGGCAAGATATCTCCGTCGCCGTCCTCCAGTGCGGGCAACGAGCAGTCGCTCGAGGTTCTCAAAGCCGAGCCCACGCATGCACCAGAAGTGCCTCCTCCCACGCGCCGGAGTCACGCGGCGAAGGTCGTCGTCGAGCTGGAAGTGCGGGAGGTCGTTCGCGAGATCGCCGATGGCGTCAAGTACACGTTCTGGACGTTCGGCGGCCAGGTTCCCGGGCGCTTCATTCGCGTCCGGGAGGGCGACACCGTCGAGCTTCATCTGCAGAACCACCCCGAAAACAAGATGCCGCACAACATCGACCTGCACGCCGTCACGGGGCCCGGCGGAGGAGCCACGAGCACGTTCACCGCGCCGGGGCACCAGACGCAGTTCACCTTCACCGCGCTCCGGTCCGGCCTCTACGTGTACCACTGCGCGACGGCGCCCGTCGGCATGCACGTGGGCAACGGGATGTACGGGCTCATCTACGTCGAGCCGAAAGACCCGCTGCCGCCCGTCGACCACGAGTACTACGTGATGCAACGGGACTTCTACACGGTAGGCAAGTACCGGGAGAAGGGCCTTCAGCCCTTTGACATGCAGAAGGCCATCGAGGAGAACCCGACGTACGTGGTCTTCAACGGCAGCGAGGGATCGCTTATCGGGGACAATGCGCTCAAGGCCAAGGTGGGAGAACGCGTCCGCCTCTTCGTCGGCAACGGCGGGCCCAACCTCACTTCGAGCTTCCACCTCATCGGCGAGATCTTCGACCGCGTGTACAGCGAGGCAGGGACCAAGGTGAACGAGAACGTGCAGACCACCGTCATTCCCTCGGGGGGCGCCGCCATCGTGGAGTTCACCGCCCAGGTGCCAGGGACGTACATACTGGTGGATCACGCGCTCTTCCGCGCGTTCAACAAGGGGGCGCTCGGCATGCTCAAGGTCTCGGGCCCAGAGAGCAAGGATCTCTACTCTGGACGCGAGATCGATGCCGTGTACCTGGGCGACAAGGCGACGCCATCGACGGCCCTGGGCACGGCTGCGGAGAACGAGGCACATGGAACCCTCACCAAGGAGGACCAGATCGCGGCCGGCAGGCAGCTGTTTCTGGGAACTTGCTCTCCCTGCCACCAGACCGAAGGGCAAGGGGTGCCGAACGCGTTCCCGCCACTCGCGGGGTCGGACTTCCTGATGGCGGACAAACTGCGAGCGACGGGCATCGTCCTCAACGGTAGGACGGGGCCGGTAACGGTGAGCGGTAAGGACTTCAACTCGGTGATGCCGCCCCAAAGTCAGCTTCCGGACGACGACATCGCCAACATCCTCACGTTCGTTCGCAACTCGTGGGGCAACTCAGGCGACGCCGTGTCGCGCGACGAGGTGACCGAAGTGCGCAAGAAGACGCCGCGCACGCCCGGCGCGGCGCTCTGAGATCCCCCCCTTGCGCGCCGTCGCCTCCGTCCTCGCCGTCCTGGCCGTGAGCTCGCTCGCTTGGGGAGTTCGCGGCCAGTCGTTGCCCCTCGCGCGCGAGGCCGCGATGGTGCGCGTCGGCCCAGGCACCTACCGGCCGCTCTATCCATCGTCGGCGGCAGAGGCCGAGGTACGAGTGAAGGCATTCCTGCTCGATCGATTGCCGGTCACCAACGGAGACTTCGTAGCATTCGTTCGCGCTCGACCGGAGTGGCAGCGCGACCGCGTCCCCGGCGTGTTCGCCGACGAGGGCTACCTCTCGCACTGGGCAGCGCCTGCCGAGCTGGGCGCGAACGTCGATGAACGACAGCCTGTCGTGCGCGTCAGTTGGTTCGCCGCGAAGGCCTATTGTTCGGCACGGCAGGCGCGGCTCCCCGCGGAGGCCGAGTGGGAGCTCGCAGCGTCAGCGAGCCGCACGCGTGCCGACGGGCGTGACGACCGCGCCTGGCGCGAGGAGATTCTCGCGTGGTACTCGCGTCCCAACCCTCAGCGCCTCCCCTTGGTGGGCTCGACCCCCGCGAACTATTGGGGTGTCCAGGACCTGCACGGACTGGTCTGGGAGTGGGTGCTCGACTTCAACAGCGCGATGCTCTCGACCGACGCGCGCAGAAGCGGCGACAAGGAGGGGCTCACCTTCTGTGGTGGCGGCGCCATCAACGCCACCGACAAGGGAAACTACCCGAGCTTCATGCGCATCGCGTTCCGTAGCTCGCTGCGCGCCGCCTACACGACGCACAACCTCGGCTTCCGCTGCGCGGGGGACGACCGGGAAGTGGTGCGATGAGACGGATCGCGCTCGTCTCGATCCTGGTCGCCGCAGGGGTTGTAGGGTGCCGCGAGCGAACCGTGGGGACCTCGGCTGCCCCCTCCCTCGACTCCGCCCCTTTGCCGGCGCCATCGACCCCACCTCGGAGCGACCTGTCCATCTACGTCCTGTCAATGACGCTCACCGACCAGAACGGCGAGAAGGTCGGTCTCGACGTCTTTCGCGGCAAACCGGTCTTCGTCGGCATGTTCTACGGCACGTGCCCGAGCGCTTGCCCGATGCTCATCTCGACGATCAAGCAGGCCATGTCCAAGCTCGACGCCGCGACGGCGGCCGAGGTACGCGTGCTGCTCGTCAGCTTCGATCCGGTGCGTGACACTCCGGAGGCGCTTCGAGCGATTGTCACGCGTCGCGAGCTGGACCCACGATGGAAGCTCGCGAGCGCTCCGGAGGACCAGGTGCGAGACCTGGCCGCCTTGCTAGGCGTACAATACCGACGGCTGCCGGATGGAAACTTCAGCCACACATCGAGCATCGTGTTGCTGAATCGAGCCGGAGCCATCGACACGAGGCTCGACGACACCGCTCAGCCGGTGAATTCGCTCGTGGTGCGGGCGAGGGCAATCTCCGTAACGAACTGACGCGATCGGGGGGTTGGACCCCGTCCTGTCCGGAAACTGGGCCTGGCATGAATCGGGGGGCTTTCGCAATGGCGGCGCCCTCTGGCGCGGTGGCGACCGGCGACTATCGTGCCCGGCCGTGAGACCTCCGAAGCCGGCCGCCCCATTCCAATTTCTGGTCCTTCTGATGGCCGGTTGGATCCATCGGCGGCAGCAGCTGGCCATCGCGTACCTGTGGTGGCTAAATACTCGTTTCGCGCGACGTTTTCGCGGTCAAGTCGCCTGGCAACCGCCCACCTGGCCGCAAGTGCATGCGCAAGTGGGAGCGCCACCTTAGACGATCTCATCCACGGCCCAGCCCCGGGTAAACAACAACACGCACAAGTGCGACGCGACGGCGGCTTTACGCATCGGGTGTTCAGCAACGGCGGCGCTGCCCGCGCATACGCTCGCCGCGCCGGGCAACTTCTCGGAACCCAGATCCCTCACGCGTCGGCCGCGGCGAGCACGGTAGGCGCGCTGGTGATCGCGATGGTCCTGTCGTGGCGAAGAACTGATCCGCCAGGTCACGCGGCCCTCGCGTAGCGGTGGTGCAGCCCACCGATGCGTGGACGAGAAACGACCATTCCACCACTCGGCGGTTGGACCGCCCGCGCGACCGGGGCGTCGCGATCGAGCGCCATGTGCGTCCGATCCTCGTTTGTAGTAGGATTTTTCTGACTATTTCGCGCATCCGCACGTCAAAGGCTGCGTCATTTCAGCTTGCGCGAACCCCGCGATGACGCGCTTTGACGCACCTCGTGCAGAACCCCTGGCTCGGCTGTTTCTCGGCGATGACGCGCGATCGGACCAAGTGGCCAGCACAGCTACGACGCATACGCGCTCGAGGCACAATGTTTGTGCACCTCGGGCCATTCCTGATCCCCGCGGCCCGCTGCGTGCGATGAAGCAAGTGCATTGTCGCTGGCCACGCCCTTCGTGAAGCAGCCAGCCGCTTGGGCGCGTCAGCGACGACGGGAGGATCGGATGAGCCTTTGCATGGGCAGTGATCGCGGCGACGTCGCTCTGTTCGTGTCGCTTCTTCTCTTTGCGCTCCTGCTCGGCGGCTGCGGCGACAGCCACACGGCGACCGGCGCTGCGCCCGATGCCGGTCCCGACCCCACGCGCGTCACGGTGGCCGGCGGCGCGCTCGAGGGCGACGTCGTCGGAGGCTCGGCGCGGTTCTTGAAGATTCCGTACGCGAAGCCGCCCACGGGTGCGCTGCGGTGGAAGGCGCCCCAGGCGGCCGATGCCTGGGCCGGCGTCCGGCACGAGGCGAGCTTCGCGAGCCCGTGCCCGCAGCCGCCCTCGCAGCAGACCGCGGGGAGCACGAACGAGGATTGCCTTTATCTGAACGTGTGGCGGCCCAAGGCGGCGACGCACGGGGCGCCGGTCATGGTCTGGCTTCACGGCGGGGGCCTAACGACCGGATCGGCGGCGGACATCGTGCCGCTCACCAGCAAGTTCCTCTGGTACAACGGCCAGGTCTTCGCCGAGAGCGGCGTGGTGCTCGTGACGCTCAACTACCGCCTCGGCGTGTTCGGCTTCTTCGCGCACCAGGAGCTCCCCGGCGAGGGCTCGCCGCTCGGCAACCAGGGACTGCTCGACCAGCGCTTCGCCCTCGAGTGGGTGAAAAGCAACATCGCGGCGTTCGGCGGGGACCCCGGCAACGTGACGATCTTTGGACAGTCGGCCGGCTCGGGCTCGGTCTGCATGCACGTGGCCTCGCCTGGGAGCCGCGGGCTCTTTCACCGCGCGATCAGCGAGAGCGGCGGGTGCACCACGTCGGGGGCGACCGACTTCAGCGCGATCAACACGCAGATCACGACGTTCGCTGGCAATCACGGCTGCACGGGAGCCATGACCCTCGACTGCCTGCGCGCACTGCCGGCGGACCAACTCGTGAGCTCGATGTACGTCGACCGCACGATGGGCATGGCCGCGCTCACGACGGCGTTCGCCTTCGGCGCGGTCGTGGACGGACCCGGGGGCTTCATGCCGAAACCCCCGAAGGACCAGTTCGCGGCCGGGGACGTCGCGAAGGTGCCGTACATGCTCGGCAGCACGAACGACGAGGCGCGCCTCTACTACATCTCGGCCACCGTGCCGGCGAGCGAGACCGACTACCAGTCGTGGCTCCAGACGACGTACGGCACGTTCGCGAGCCGGGTGGGCGCGCTCTACCCGTCGTCCAAGTTTGGCGGCGACTACCGCCTGACGGTCGCGCGCATAGCGACGGACTCGGGCGTCGTGTGCGGGACGCTCGACACGGCGCGGCGCGCCTCGGCCGCGGGATTGCCGGGCGTGTACATGTACAACTTCAACATCGACTGGAGCGTCGCGCCCACGCTGTTCGGCCCGTGCCACACCTCCGAGATCAGCCACGTGTTCGGTGTGCCGTACATGGTGAACGCGGCGAGCGCCGCGGTGTCCGACGCGATGAACCATTACTGGGGCGCGTTCGCTCGGACGGGGAATCCGAACTTTACCGGCGCTCCGGGCAAGTGGCCGGCGTTCGGCCCGGACGCGCAGGGGGCCGACTCGCGGATTCAGTTCGACCTGAGCCCCGGGTACGAGACGCTCATGGGCTTTCGCAAGGACGAGTGCCAGCTCTGGGCGGACTACGCCGCGACGCAGCCGTAGCGCTCTCCTCGACAAGCGCGATCGACTGGCCGACAGGAAGCCGTAGGCGTGTTCGCGCGTCAAGGACCCGCGGGGGGCCACATAACACCCATCGGGCGTTCGAACCGTCCGTTCGTTCGAGAACGCCGACCAAGTTGGCGGAAGCGCAATCGCCAGGTCTTCGAGCGGGTGCGCGCGATGTTGCGGCGCGAGTTGCCGGACGTCCGGCTCGGGTGAGGACAAGCGCGAAGCGCCGGGCATTGTGATGCGCCGAGGATGGCGGCGCATCGCGAAACGGGGCGAATTGCCCGGCGTTCTAAGCCTGGATTTCGGTGCGCCAGGCAAAGCCTGGGTGAGGAGGATGCCATGTAGAGGACAGGGCTGAAACTTCACGAAGGGACCCAGCGGGTTCGAATCCCGTCCGGCCAAGGAGGACCACCAGCCGGAAGCGAGTCTTGCGTGGCCGTGCAGCATCACGGGCGACCGTGGTCACGAAGCGTAGACAGCGAGCGTGCGGGCCGTGTGATTGAGCCTCGAAACGAGTGTGTCGCGGGAGCCGACGGCGTCGAAATACCGGAAGGCAATATGGCTGCGCCGAAGGGTAGGGCAGAGCGCCCGATGGTCTGGCGTGGCGATCCCGCCGGGGTCGGAGAACAGGGCACGTACGGGAGGGTTCCCCAGGAACCTGGGAGGCTTCGACGTCGCCGCAGCAGTCGGGCGGTACAGCCGAGCGAAGGAAACGAAGCGGAGCCGAGGACGTCGAGGAGTCCGAGCAGCTCGTAGTAGCCGATGAAGCGGGGGAACCGACCCGAGGGACCCCGTGGAGGGAAGGGGCTGCCGGGACACGGAATCGAACGAGGGAACGATGACGGAGATACCGAGCTCCGCAACCATCTCTACGAAACTCGATCGGATAGCGACGCTGGCGAAGCAGGCGCCCGAGATGGCGTTCACGTCGCTCTCTCATCACATCGACGTCGACTGGCTGCGCGAAGCGTACAGGCGCACGCGCAAGGATGGCGCCACGGGCGTCGACGGACAGACCGCGACCGAGTACGCGGCGCATCTGGAGGACAACCTCCGGTCGCTGCTCGACCGCGCGAAGTCCGGCACGTACCGAGCGCCGCCCGACTATTGCCCGACGCGCTTTTGTCCGAAGGCGGGCTTCCACCACGGCCGCAGTCTTGGCTCTGTATTTGAAAACAGGCCGTCAGCTGCACGCACCCACTGGGATAAAGAGCGGTAATAGAGGCCTAAATGCGTTGCAAAGACAGAATTATACCGTTTGACACCCTCGGTTTCATGAGCATATGCGAGCCACCAACCAAAGCTAGAGCGCCGATCATGAAGAATTCGTCATGATGTCGATCGCTTGCGCAGGGGGGATCGACAGCCCGCGCGGTGCATGATCTGGTGCTGCCCGGAGGTACGAGCATGCAACGGTGGACGCCCCCGGTGGATCTCTCGCCGCAAGAGAAGATGTTGATGAAGCGGCTGACGCGCGTGCGGGCGCTGTTCGGTTTTCTCCGGCAGCACCGTCACGAGCTGTTCGATGACGCGTTTCAGGATCAGCTCGAAGGCATGTACCGGGCGATGGGAGCCGGGGAGGAGGCGCATCCCCCGGCGTTGGTCTGCATGGTGGTACTGCTCCAGGGCTACGTGGGAGCCTCGGACGCTGAGGCCGTGGAGCTGTCGCTGGTGGACCTTCGACTGCAGCTGGAGCCTCACGAACGGGACGGGCGCGAACGGGATGGCCTCCATCACCCTCAAGACCCTCACCGGGACGTCGAACGGGCAACCGTACACGCCAGCTGCAGGAGATCTCGTACAGGTCATGTTCAGCGATCCGAACGGACAGACGTTCGCCAGCGTCTGGCCAACGCCGTCGGGCAGCAGCCCGCCGTACACCGTGACCAACGCCAACAACGTGACCACGGTGCAGCTGATCTCGACGAGCTTCGTCGCGCTCCCGCCGGTCGCCCTCGCGTCGAATCAGACGGTGAGCGTGAGCAGCAAGGTCATCCCGGCGCTATTTTCGGGCACGACGATCGACGTGCAAATCGCGGCCGCGCTCAAGAACGGCGGGACGACGTCTCCGACCGTCTCGAACGGCGCTTCTTGTCAGGCGACCGCGAGCCAGGGGTCCACTCCCAAGTAGCGCGTCACGAATGGAAGCGCGTCGCCAGGCCGATCAGCTTCGCGTTTGCGAGGGTGCTGGCCTGCATGGCCGCGAAAACGGCGGCGCCCGCCGATGACGTCGTGACCCCCGGCAAGGTCGCCACGCTCAACGCATAGACGGCAAAGGTATACGGCGTATTCGGGTCCTGCGGGCAAGGGCCCGCGTACCCGGGACCACGTCGACCCGTCGAGCCCGGACGCGATCTGCTCGCTGCCCGCCGGCGTGGCGGGCATGGCCGCGTGGTCCACGCCCTGCGGCAGGCTGGTCGTCGTCGCGGGGATGTCCCAGAGGACCCAGTAGTAGAGGCCCTGCGCGTCCGTCAGCACGACGCCGTAGCTCTGGGTCCCTGCCGGCCCGGGCGTCCACGCGAGCGGCGGCGAGACGTCCGAACCACAGTCGAAGACCGCACTGATGCCCCCCTTGTCCGCGAACGCAGAGCTCGTGAGGGTGAAGGCCGCCGACGCGACGTCGACCTCCGCAAGCGCATCGGCAATCGCTCCGTCGCGCGCGTCCAACCCCACTTCCGCGTCGTTGTCGGCGGGTCCGGTATCGGCGCTCGCGTCCGGCGATGAGTCGCCAGTCGCGCCGCTGTCACCTCCCGGACCCGGCTGCGTACTGTTCGGGGCGGTTCCGCACGACCAGCACGCTGACGCGGCGAACGCGATCGCCGCGCCTCGCAGGAGAAGACGAACCATTTGCGAGCTCCTAATCGCCCTCATCGACGCGGGGATCAAGCCGGAGGGCTCCGGCGATCCACGAAGAAGGCCTGTCGCCTCGGGGTCTTCGATGCCGGCATCGGCGGGAGGGCCGCACCCGATCGGTCTGATGGGTAATGGGCTTCGCACGCCGGGCGTCGGGAGCCACCGTGAAGGGCATGCCTTTTCAGGTGAGACGGGCGCGGCAAGGTCGCTGACCGCCTGCCCGTCGAGCGCAACGAGGTCGGGCCGCCCGAGAGGCATCGGAAGACGCGCGTCGGCCGGCGCGTCTCGAGACGCGCCGGCCCCGCGTGGCCGTTACCGGTTCTGATCCCCGTACGTGCCGTTCGAGACGAGCGCCGGGTTGGACCCCGTCAGCGGGGTGAAGGTGGCGGCGATCGCCGTGCCGTTCATTCGCCAGGTCTGGAGGTTCTCGGTGCTCGTGCTGCGCCACTCGATGTCGGCCTTGCCGTTTCCGTCGAAGTCGCCGACGCCGATCAGCTCGAAGCCCGTGAACGCCGCCTTGGCCGTCCCGCTCGCCTTGATGGTGAGGCCGGACATGAGCCACACGACCACGTCCTTGGTGCTCGTGTTCTGGAACAAGATGTCGCTCTTGCCGTCGCCGTCGAAGTCGCCGGCTTGTCCGATGACCTGCCAGACCGCGGGGAGGGCCGCGGCGACGGTCCCGCTGCTCGACGCGACCGATCCATTCATGAGCCACATGAAGACGTCGCCGGTCGACGTGTTCCTCCAGAGGATGTCGCTCTTGCCGTCGTCGTTGTAGTCACCCGTGCCGTTCGTCGTCCACGCGAGGGGAAGGGCCGAGAAGACCGTCACCGACGACGTCACCGTCGTGCCGCTCATGAACCACACGACGACGTCGCCGGTCGACGTGTTCCGCCAGAGGACGTCCATCTTGCCGTCGCCGTTGAAGTCGCCGATGCCGACGGTTTTCCACGCGAGCGGCAGCGCCGCAGCGATGGTCGTCCCGCTCACCACCGCCGTTCCGTTCATGAGCCACTCCGAGACGTCCCCGGTGGTCGTGTTCCGCCACAGCCAGTCGTCGAAGCCGTCGCCGTCGAAGTCGCCGTGGCCGACGATCGACCACTGAGTCGGCACGGTCGAGGTCAAGACGAACGTCGGTGTCGACGCACCGTCGCCACGCTGGGTGACCACGTCGCCCGTCGTGTTGTTGCGCCACACGATGTCGTTGTTCCTGAGGTACCGCTGCGAACAGAACTGCGTCGACGACCCGAGCACCAGCGGGATCTGCTGCATCAAGTAGTCACGTGAACCGATGCGCTCGTTCGCGCAGACGCTCCCTGAGCACGACGACGCGGCGTACATCGTCCCAAAGTTGAAGTTGCATTCGTCGCCGTTCTCGTTGCCCGAGGCGTCGAGCCACCCGGTGCCTACCGGATCCGTGAGGGTCTCCATCATCTCGTGCGACAGCGTGTTGACCATTGCGTCGGCAGACGGGTTGTTGTTCGGGCTGGGGTAGCCATAGAGCGCGTGCGGAATGCACCCTGGGCTCCCCCCGCAGACGACCGACGGATCCGGAACGAGAGCGAACTTGATCGTGCTGCCTGCGACCGTCGTGAAGTTGTGATAGCCGCAGAACCCGCAACTCGCCTGCGTCGTGATGTTCGACCCGGCGAAGACGACGTAGATGCCGTTGGGGTCGTTGGGCAGGTGGGTTCCGCTCGCGGTGATGGCGTGGTTGACCACCGTCGCCACGGCGGCCGCGTTCGGCAAGCTGGTCCCCTGCGACGCCGCAGAGTCGGTGTAGCTGCCTCCGTTGGCGATGGCGCTGGGCACGCTGTTCCCCGTACCGTCGTAGTCGCGAGTCGCGATATCGTACCAGGGTGTTCCGCCGACGGCGTTCGCGTAGTCGGTGAGAATCGTTTTTGCGCCGGTGTTCCCGGACCAGTTGCCGTACCAGACGTAATAGAGCTTGTTCGACGCCGAGGTCATGACGGGCCCGCCGTGCTCGGTGAGCGGTCCGGTCGGGGGCGGCGGCGATGCCCCATTGAGCACGGGAGTCTGGATGTTCGCAGGCCCCGAGAGCGCCTCCTCCGACGAGGCGACCCGCTCGGACGGCGCGTTGCCCGGGTCCCCGGACGCCCCGCACGCGGCGAGCGCGGAGACGGTGAGCGCTGCGTGAACCGCGGTGCTGAAACGGAATTTGGACATGAAACGTTTCCTCCTTCTGACGTGAGCGCGCCATAGGCTTCGACGCGCGCGAGGGCGCGCGCGTCGAAGCCTTCCCCGGCGCGCGCACGGCCCACAGCAACTCGCGGGCCGCGGCAGAGACGTCGCGCTTCTGCGGGTTTCACCGCGCGCCGGGCCGTCACGCCGTTCGGCGTGCGCGCGCGAGCACGCGCGCGCATGCGCGCGCACGTGCTCCATTCGCGCCTCTGCGCCTTCGCGGTCCTCTCCCTCTCCCTCTCAAGAGCCCCGCAAAGAGAAACGGCCGCCGCGAGATACCTCGCGACGGCCGCTGTCCCATCCACCTATGCGCCTCTGCGCCCTCGGCGGCTATCTCTCTCTCACTCTTCGTTCACCGCCGTAAGCGCAGCCTCGGGCGCTCAACTTAGTCCGCCACTTGTAGCGCTTCGCTCGAACCGTTACGGCGAGAAGGTCGCCGATGCGGCTTGACCGGCGAACAGGTCAAGGACCAGCTACCCGTACTGTCCCAACCTCGATCGCCCTGCATTTCGGCCGAATTGCGTTCGCTCCGGAGGCCTGGGTTGGTAGGGTCCGGCGATCGTGCCGTCCTTAGCCCCGCTTCAGTTCCTTATTCTGCTGGTCGCCAGCTGGCTTGGTCGCCGACAAGGCCAAGCGATCGAGTTTTTACGGACCGAGAACCGCGTGCTCCGTGCGCGCCTCGGTCCCCGGCGTCTTCGGTTCACGGACGCCGAGCGACGGCTCTCGCCGAAACCGGAAAGCCGCTAGGCCGAAGTCTGCTCGCCGAGGTGGCGTCGCTCGCGACGCCGGAGACTATCCTCCGGTGGTACCGCGAGAGCGTTGCCGCGAAATACGGCGGGAGTCGTTCGCGGAGCGTTGCGCGATGTTCCCCGCAGGATCCGTCACGACCTGATCGATCTGTGACGCGTTCGCGTTCGCGGCGAACGCCTTGCTCCACGTCGTGTTGCCTTGCGGATCGAGCTTGATGAGAAAGGCGCGGGGATCGCGACGACGATGCCGCCGAGGGCATCCGTGGTGACGGCCGCGAAGTACGCCGCCGAGCTGGCGGTCGCGTTCCACACTCCGGGGGCGGCGGCCCAGGTGTGGCTGCAGAGCTCGTGCGCCTCCGTGACTGGCGCGGCTGCGCCATCTGCGCCTCCAGCGTCGCATTGCGGCGTGACGGTCACGGTCGCGCCTCCAGAAGCGCGCGCGCTCGCCGATGCGAACTCGCCGCCGCGCCCGGAGCTGTCGGTCGCGGTCACCATGTACGTCGTCGTCGAGGTCGGGCAGACACGTTGCGCCGCGGTCGTCCCTTCGAGGCCGCCGCTCCACGCGTACGTGTAGGGGGCGACGCCGCCCGCCGCCGTCACGGTGAGATCCGCGCATTGCCCGGAGCAAACGCTGGACTGCGCCGGGCTCACCGAGACGCGAAGAAGGGCGCCGCCTCCGCCGTCGTCGCCCGCGAAGGAGCCGCCGTCCGCGTACGTACCGACCTCGCCGAGGGAGCCCGCGCCCGAGCCGCACGCCGTCGACACGGCGCCGCACGCCAGGACCCAGCGGAGGCGACGGCCCGGCCGCGCGTCTTGCTCGAGCCAAGGGATGACCGACCGCCGCATGCAAGGGGATGCCCGGGTAGACGGCGATCCGTGTGCCGACCCGTCCTCGATGACGTCAAATGCGACGACACCCGACGGAAGTTCCGTCAGCGGCGTCCAGGCCGTCTCCTCGAACCCCCGCTTGGGCTCTGCGCGTGTGATAGGAGAACGGCGTGGGATCATCGAGGGCGTTGGCGGTTGTGGCGATGATCTTCGTTGCCTGCGTTCCGGCGCCGGAACCAGCGGCGGCTGCACCCAGTGCTCCGCTTGCGGTGAGCGCGGTTCCGGCCGCGTCAGCGGGGACCGTCGCCGCGGCGCCGAGCGCACCGACCACGCCGAGCGAAGTCCTCGAAAGCAGCCGCGCTGCGTTCGACGGCTGCTACGCACAGGCCCGAGCCAAGGATCCCACTCTGGGCCGCACCAAGGTGGAGATGACGTTCACGATCAACGCCGACGGACGGCCACAGACGGTCGATCTGAAATACCGGAATCGCTTCGAAGACCGGGAGAAGGAATGCATGCGCGACGCGGCGCTCTCGCTTCAGTTCCCAGCGTCGATGCAAGCGGCGACGAGGGCCCGCATCTTCGTGTGGCGCACGCTGATCGATCACCAGCAGCTCAGCTTCGACGCCTACGCGAAGTTCATCGAAGACACGTTCCTCTCGAGTCAGCGCCTCGACCCCAGCACCGACGGCCGCTCGGACTCCCGACCCGACGTGCGCGAAGCCATGCCGACCGCGGGGGACCTTCGCCTCGATTTCGACTTCACCCAGACGCCGAGCCCGCCGCTCGTCCTCAAGCCGATGTGATCGCGCCGACGGCGTCTCGTGGGCGCTCCACGGCGACTATCGACCGAACGCGCGCTCGATGGCGCTCACGTCCGCCTCGGACAGCGTCACGTCCGCCGCGCCGGCGCTGTCGGCGATGCTCTCGATGCGTCGCGCGCCCGGGATCGTGATGACCGCCGGGCTCTTGGCCAGCATCCAGGCGAGCACGAGGCGATGGGGCGACATCTCGCGGAGCTTCGCCTCGGCCGCGAGCTTCCCGGCCGAGAGCCTCCGTGCGCCGCTCGCGCCTCCGAACGGCGAATAGGGCAGAAATGCGATCGCGTTCGCCGAGCAGGTTGCGAGAACCCCGTCCGTCTCGGGGGCCCGGTCTCCCGGGTTCCAGCGGTTCTGAACGCTGACGACGGGAACAATGCGCCGCGCCTCCTCGATCTCGGAGACGGTGACGTTCGAAAGGCCCACGTGGGCGATCTTTCCCTCGGCGCGCAGGCGGGCAAGCTCGCCCACGCTGTCCGCGAACGGGACCGACGGGTCCGGCGCGTGAAGCTGGTACACGTCGATGCGATCGACGCCGAGTGCCGCGAGGCTGGCCTCGCACGCCCGGCGCAGGTGGCCCGGGCGGCCGTTGCGCGTCCACGCGCCGTTCGGCCGCTCGAGCCCGCCCTTGGTGGCGACGGTGACGGCAGCGCTCTTTCGTTCGCGCAGCGCGCGCGCGACGAGGCGCTCGTTGTGCCCGATGTCGCGTTGGTCATGGCAGTAGACGTCGGCCGTGTCGAGCAGGGAGATCCCTGCGTCCATCGCGGCGAGGAGCGTGCGCACGGCCGCCTCTTCGGTCGGTCGGTCTTGGATGGACAGGTACATGCAGCCCATGCCCACGGCGCCGACCGCGAGCCCGCTGGAGCCGAGCGCTCTCGTCTTCATGGTCCGAAGGCTAGGACGAGACGCACGGCCGTTCCATCCGTCACGCCGGCCGGCGCTGGCGGCCACATCTCATTTGCAGGCCTGCGCGGCGACGTCGTCTGCGCCGATCGACGTCGGGCTCGTGCGGGAAGCTCCGGACTGGTTGGTCGGAGCGCAGAGAGGCGTTGGCCGGAAGCACCTCGATGCGAGGCACGCCGGCGCCGGTGCCGTGTCCGGTGCGGAGGCCATCAGCCGGCCTCCTCGTGACGTGGCGAGCGCGCGGCGGAGCTCGCGTTGCCTTGGCGCTCCGCCGACAGACGGCGTACGCTGTCCGGCATGAGCGCCTCGCGCCCCGCCCCCTCGCCCGAGACCGCGGACCACCCCGCCGTTGCGGCGCTGCGCAAGCGCATCCGCGGCGAGGCCCTCACGGCAGAGGAGCGGGCTCTGCTCGACGCGGGGCGCAAGCCCACGCCGGAGGCCCGAGCGGCGGCGATACCGCACGCGCAGATCGAGGCCATGCTCGAAGAGCGACGGTTGCGCGAACAGGGATGACGGGGCCGTTCGAAGTCGTCTGGTCCGACCAGGCGACCGAAGACTGGCTTCGCCTCGCGTTTGCCGACGCGGAGGCTGTCGCCCGCGCGGTGCGGCGGTTTGCGGAAGGGCGAGGGGGAACCGTGGTCTACGTCGAGGGCGAGATGCGCCTGTTCGTGGGCGCCCACGTCGTCGTGCTCCTCGCCGACGGCGATACTCTGCACGTCGACCGCGTGCGAAGGGCGTAGGGCGCGCGCACCCCTCACGTCATCGACGTTTGTCACATTGCGCTCGTCATCGGTCTCACTCATCAGTCGAAGCCTTTCTCGTGACGCTGGGCGCCTCCCTGGCGCGTCGACGCTGGCATCGGCCAACGTGGAGCTGCTGCGCCTGCCGGCGCGAAGCCCGAACTTGAAGGCCTACGCCGAGCGTTTCGTCGGGTCGATCAAGTCCGAGTGCCTGCGTCACATCGTGCCCATTGGCGAGCGGCATCTTCGAGCCGTCGTGCGTGAATACGTCGAGCACTATCACCACGAGCGCAATCACCAAGGCCTCGACAACGTCATCCCGTTGCCTCTCGGGCAGACAGGCAAGGGAGCGATCCGACGCCACGAACGCCTCGGCGGCGTACTGGGCCACTATCGGCGGGAGGCCGCATAGCGCGGCCGATCCTGTTTTCGGACAGGACGTGAGGCGATCATCCGCGATACCCTCGGCTCGCGCTACACCGCCGACGCGCACCAGCCGAAGCCGGAAGAGCGCAATGACTTCGCCGCCGCCGGAATCGAGAAGATCGAAGACATCAAGGCGCGCTGGGTCGACAATTTCTTCTTCGGCTCGGAGTCCGACGACCGGACCGTCGCGCACGCGTTCAACGACAAGGCCAACCCCCTGGGCGTCAAGATCAACGCCATCTACTCGTCCGACGTGGGGCACTGGGACGTGCCCGATCTGACCGAGGTGCTGGCCGAGTCGTACGCGCTTGTCGAGCAGGGCGTCATCACCGAGGCCGACTTCAAGGCCTGGGTCTTCGACAATCCGTACAAGCTGTATACGGAGGCGAACGCCAACTTCTTCACAGGGACGGCGATCGAGTCCAGGGTCGAGCGAAGGCGGGCCGTCGCAGCCGAGTGACGTGCTCGATCGATTGCAAGCCGTCATCGACGTGAAAGATTCCGAGCCCGGGGTGGGGCTCGGAGCGATCCGCGACGGGCGGGTGGTCCTGCGATGGTGCGCGGGACGCACGCGATCGCACGACGTGGATTCCTGGAGGGACAGCGGGTGTCGGCGATCCTGTCGAGCGCCGCACGGGTGGGTACGTAGCCGTAGCCACCGGATCGCCAGACGACCCGGGCCGAGCCACACGCCGTGGTGAGCGAAGGTTCAGCGCCTCGAACGCCGAGGTCCGGAGTCCAGCGGGCGGACCTACGCGCGGGTGAACCGAGCCTCGCCGTCCGTGTCGGTCGGGGCATCCCACGTGCCCGTCGGTCGATGCGAGGCGCAGAGCGTCGAGGTCGTGGGCGGCGCTGCCGAGGAGGGTGAAGAGGACCCTCCAGAGTCGACCGTCGGGCGGGATCCTCTTGTCGTCGGTGCGATCGCGATTGCACAGTCGTGCTGGCGAGACTTCACACGAGGGCAGATCGCCCTGCTGGTGCGTGACGTCCCCCCTGCACTCCGATGAGGATCCCGTTGCACGAACGTGAACAGCGACTTGCACGCGACC
>OCTA010001919.1_pt1 | contig 19029 bp, 16 predicted proteins | sample 1538991 | NCBI WGS metagenome assembly OCTA01 (sample SAMEA3539302, study PRJEB22396) | soil metagenome | biome: tundra; feature: field; material: soil | place: USA | collected 2010-05 | depth 0.15 m | reverse complement strand
GCCCGTCTGCCCGTGGCCCTCGAGACCCGCGAGCTCGGCCCCGCCGGCGCCGATCGGGTGCGCTTCCTGTTTGCGCCCAATCCGGGTGAGGAGCCCCGGCCGCTCGCGAAGATCGCCTCGGGCGGCGAGCTGTCGCGGGTGATGCTGGCGGTCAAGCAGACCCTGGCGCGCACCGATCGGGTGCTCACCTACGTGTTCGACGAGGTCGACGCCGGCCTCGGCGGCGGCACCGCCGAGGTGATCGGGCGGAAGCTCAAGCGCCTGGCGGCCGACCGTCAGGTCATCGTCATCACCCACCTGCCCCAGGTGGCGGCCTTCGCCGACGCGCACGTCCGGGTAACCAAGACGACCGCCCGCGGCAAGACCCGGGTCGAGATCGTCCGCCTCGCCGACGCCGATCGCCCGGGCGAGATCGCGCGCATGCTGGCCGGCGCCGCCCCCTCGGCTCAGGCGGCGGCGCACGCCGAAGAGATGCTTCGCAACGCGCGGCAGCCCGCGGGTTGACCTCCTAAATTGATCTCGATCGGCCCGCATGCTACGTGGAGAGACTGGCCGCTGCGCAGGCCCCCCTTTTCGTCCCACATTCCCCTATCCCCGCAAGGTCGCGATTGGCACGAAGACGACGTAAACGGCGCTCCGGCGAGATGAAGAGCTCTCTCCGACTGGGGGTGCTGCTCGTCGGCCTGGTGGGCGTCAACGTCTACGTCTTCTTCTTCAACCGCAAGACGGCGCCCCGCGACGTCCTCAACATGCAGTCGACCGCCAAGACCATGGAGGTCTCGCGGCGCGAGGTGTTGGCCGCGGATGTGCGGAAGCTGAAAGCGGGGCCCTCGAAGGTCTCGCCCTCGCCCTCACACCCTGGCGCCGTTGCCCATGCCGCCGAGTCGTCCCTCGATCTGCCCGCGCCGACGCGGTTGGCGCTCAATGGATCGGCGAGCGCGCCGATCGCGCTGACCGGCCCGCCGGTGATCTTGGCGAGCGCGAAGAACGGCACGCCGATGATCCGGGTGCCGTTCGCGCCCCCGCCCGAACCGATGCCGACGTCGGCGCACGGGACGACGCCGCACGCCGCGTTCCAGGTGCCGTTCGCGCCCCCGCCCGAGGACGACGGCGAGGCGCACGAGGACCTGGTCGAAAAGAAGCTCGGCAACGCCGACACGCTGGGCCAGGTGCTGGCGCGCGAGGGGTTCGGTCCGGCGGGCCCTCAGGTGGTGGCGGTGCTGGCCAAGCTGGTCGATCCCCGCAGCATCCGGGGCGGACAGAAGTACATCGTGCGGCTCGGCGACGACGGAACCCCCGCCTCGTTCGAGTACCAGCCCTCGGCGATCCTGCGCTATCTCGTCGAGAAGGACGAGGACGCAGGCACCTGGAAGGCGCGCAAGCTGGAGGCCGCGGTCGAGCTCAAGACCGCCGACGCGGGCGGCGTGGTCGAATCGTCGCTCTACGAATCGGTGCAGAAGGCGGGAGAGTCGACCGCGCTCGTGAGCCTGCTGGTCGAGCTGTTCGCCTGGGACGTCAACTTCTACACCGACACCCACCCCGGCGATCACTGGAAGGTGGTGGTCGAAAAGCAGTACCTGGGGGGTCAGTTCTTCAAGTACGGGCGGGTGCTGGCGGCCGAGTACGGCGGCAAGACGGGCACCTTCCGGGCCTTCTTCTGGAACGGCAAGGGCGCCCCGCGCGACAAACCGGGCAAGTACTACGACGAGCACGGCCTGGCGAACTCGAAGACCATGCTCAAGACGCCGCTGCGGTTCGTGCGCATCAGCTCGAAGTTCGACCGCAAGCGCTTCCACCCGATCCTGCACGTCGAGAAGGCGCACCTGGGGATCGACTACGCGGCGCCCACTGGCACGCCGGTCTGGGCGTCGGCGACGGGCCGGGTGACCGAGGTCGGCCTCAAGCGCGGCTCCGGCAACACGATCGTCCTCGCGCACGCGAACGGCCTGTCGACCCGCTACTACCACCTCTCGCGCTACGCGCGCGGGCTGCACGTCGGACAGCAGGTGAAGCAGAAGGAGGTCATCGGCTTCGTCGGCATGACCGGCCTCGCCACCGGGCCGCACCTGCACTTCAGCGTGACCAAGAACGGCGCCTTCGTCGATCCGAGCAAGCTTCAGGTCAGCCGCGACGCGCCGGTCCCCGACCACGCCGCCTTCCTGGACGCCATCCGCCCCCGCATCGCCGCCCTGCGCACGATTCAACCGGGCGCCGTCGCGCGGAACTGAGACGGGCCCTTCGGTCCGACGGTTCGCCTTCACGCCACGGGCGGTTGACGGTAAAAGGCCCGTCTACGCGCTTCCCCGACTGAACTGAGGAGGACAGCATGAGTCTGACGGCAGCAAGGTCCGTGCTCGTTATTTCGGCGCTCGCCATGCTCGCGGCGGCCGAGACCGCGCCCGTCGCCGAAGCCGCGCCCGAGCCGCCGCCGTCCGCATCGCCGTCGGCCCCGCCCACGGCGGCGCCGTCAGCCGCGCCCGCGGCGTCGCCGCCGTCCGCATCGGCGCCATCCGCGCCCGCTCCATCCGCGCCCGCTCCACCGCCACCCGCGATCGCGCCCACGGGCGAAGCCGCGACGCCCGCGGGCGTGCCTTCGTCCCCACCGAGCCCCACGCCCGAGCCGCCGGGCCCGTCGCCGAAGCCGCGATCGCTCGCGCGCGACGTCGCGCCCCTGGCCATCCAAAACGCGGACGTCAGCGTCAGGTTCGGCCTGCTCTTGCAGCCGCAGTATCAGAGCCTGGGCGAGACGACCTACACCGGCCAGGGGCAGAACCTCTACCTTCGCCGCACCCGCGTCATTGTCGGCGGCACGTTGTTCGGCGTCGTCGATTATTTCTTCGACACGGACTACCCGAATCTGTTCCTCGGGCAGGCCGCGTCGGGGACGCCGTCGGTGAAGTACGTGCCGCAGTTCAACATCCAGGACGCGTTCGCGACGTGGCGCCTCTTCGGCAAGACGCGGTACGGCGACACGATCATGCTCGACGCGGGCTACATGCTGCCGCCGATGGCGCACAACGCCGTGCAGGGCGCGGGCACGCTGTTCGGCTGGGACTACTTCAAGTTCACGTTCCAGCACGACGAGGCGTTCCAGACGCCGCCGCTCGTCGACGACCCGGCGGCGCGCGACGTGGGCGTCCAGTTGCGCGGACTACTGGTCGGCGGCCACCTCGAATACCGCGCCGCCCTGTTCCAGGGCTTGCGCGGCGCGAAGACGACCACGGCTACGGGGTCGCAGAACTTCTTTCGCGTAACCGGCCGCATCCAGATCAACCTTCTCGATCCCGAGACCGGGTTCTTCTACGCGGGCACGTACCTGGGAGAGAAACGCATCCTGTCCGTGGGCGGGTCGTACGATTTCCAGAACGGGCTCGACGACGGCTACCAGTACTGGGACGCCGACGCGTTCCTGGATCTGCCGGTGGGTCCTGGCGTCGCGACCGCGCAGCTAGACGTCGCGCACTGGAACGGGCACAGCTTCATCCCGCAGGTGCCGATCATGGGCCAGGTCGGCGTCGTGCTCGAGGACCAGACGGCGGTGATGGCGGAGGCCGGGTACACGTTCTTCTGCGCGCGGCTGAGCCCCATCGGCCGGTTCGAGCACCTGCACGGCCCGAGCTTGCCGACGCAAAACCGTTACAGCGGAGGCCTCGCATTCTGGCCGTACGGCCACAACTCCAACATCAAGGCGTTCTACACGCGCATCACGCAGGATCCGACGCCGCCGCCGTCGCCCGCGGTCCACGCGACGAATCAGTTCAACCTTCAGTGGCAAATCTATTTCTTCTAGGTGCGGTCGGTCTTCGGCGCTATCTTCCGGCCCATGCATGAGCCGAAGCGGTCGTTGATGTCGTCGGGCTTCCCGTGGCGCGCGGCCCTGATCGTCGCATCCGCGATTCCGCTCGGGTGCAGCTCGAGCTCGTCCGGCACCGGCGGCGGCGGCGCGGGCGGCAGCTCCGCGGCGGCCGGCTCGGGCGGCGGATCGGGCGCGACGGCCGACGGCGCCGCGGGCAACGCGGGCCTCGGTCCCGTCACCGGCACCGGCACCAACGGCGCGATACGGATCATGCCGCTCGGCGACTCGACGACGGCCGACATCTGTTACAGGTCGGACCTGTGGCAGCTGCTCAACACCGCGGGCCACACCAACTTCGACATGGTCGGCACGCGCCACGGCGATCCGGGCTGCAGCTTCACCGCCTACGACCAGGACAACGAGGGCCACGGAGGCTACATCACCGCCGACATTCTGAAGCCGGCCGGCACCGGCACGCGGCCGGGGGGCGCCGATCCGACCGATCCCTTCACGTCGGACGCGGGCGATCTCGCGACCTGGTTCAACAACAACCCAGCCGACATCGTGCTCATGCACTTCGGCACCAACGACGTCGCCAACAACATCGCGCCCACGACCATCCTGCAGGCGTTCTCGGCCATCCTCGCGAAGCTTCGTACCGTCAGCCCGAACGTGATCATGATGGTCGCCCAGATCACGCCCGAAGGGCCGACCTATTGCACCGCCGACGTTTGCGGTCCGCGCATCACGGCCCTCAACGCCGCGATCCCCGGCTGGAAGGACCAGAACTCCACCCAGCAATCGCTGATCTACGTCATCGATCAGTTCACCGGGTTCGACATCACCAACGACACCACCGATGGCGTCCACGCGAACGCCTCGGGCGCGATGAAGATCGCGAACAACTGGTTCAGCGCGCTGCTGCCCGCGTTCTGACCGCGGCGCCGGTGTCCCGCGTTCGCTGTCGCGGGAATACCGCGCTTGACCGCCCACGCGGTCACTGCGCGGGTGTGATCGCGGTGTAGTCGAGGAAGTTGCCGGTCATCATGAGGAGCGACAGGACCGTCCAGGACTCGTCGTAGTAGGCGCCGCCGATGGTGAGCTGGCGGGTCTTCACGCGGGCATAGGCGGCGTCGAGGAACGCCTGGTTCGAAGCGCTGCTCATGGCGCCGACGCCGGCCGGGCCGATGAACGCCGCCGACTGTCCCTGGGCCGTCGTGTGCACCCCGGAGGCCTGGGTCCCGTCGAGGTTGTAGCCGTCGACGATATTTGCCGCGCCGACGCCGCCGAAGAAGGTGCTGGTCTTCGAGACGTAGGACTGCGCGCGCGACGGCTTGAGGAGCGCGGTGATGGCGCTGTCTTTGGAGGCGTTCCAGCACCAATCGATCCCGAGCCGGAACGGCGTGCGGCACGAATCGTACTGGTAGTTGAAGGGGCCCGCCTGCGACGAGACGCAGCTGGTGCTGGTCGTGCTGCACCAGGCCGGCACGAGACCGTTGGTCCCGTTGCCGTTGCCGGTCAAGGCGAGATCGATCGTATCGAAGACAGTCTGCGTGACCGCCTCCCAGGCATGACCGCCGTCGAGCGCCTTGAACACGCGGTAGTAGGCCGGCGCGAAATAGGAAATGTTGATGTCCTGAAAGAGATTGGTCGGTCCCCAGCTGTCCCCGGGTCCGGCCAGGTTGCTGTTGTAGACCTCGTGGTTCCAGATTGCCCCGATCTGCGCGGTGGCCAGGCTCGCGTAGTTGAGCGCGCCGCCGCTGCCCCACTGCTTGTCGGCCATCACGAGCGCGAACGCCATGTCCTCGTCGGCGTCGGTGGCGCCGCCGGCCCCCAGCGTCATGGTGCTCGACGCGCTGACTTTACCGCTCGAGTCGATCGACCAGTTCATCAGGTTGTTGCCGTCGAGATGGAGCTGATCGTATTTCCACAGGTTGTCGAACAGCGTGTGGGAGGCGGGATCGCCCATGTAGACGGCGATCAGCATGCCGTAGCCTATCCCTTCCGACACCGTCGAGTTGAGCGGCGTGGACGCGCTCACGCCGTCGCTGGAGGTGCGCTGGACCCGCTGGAAGGTGCCGGCGCCGTTCGCGGTGACGAGGTCGGTCTTCCACTGGGTGTAGGCGGCCAGCACGTCGTTGTTGTCGTAGCCGGTCGGGTAGACGCAGCCGGAGAGCTGGCGGTTCTGTGGGAAGGGGAAGTTGGCGCCGTTCATCGGCGGCGTCGGGCCACGCGACAGACCGCTGCCCGCCGCGCCGCCGCTGTTCCCCGTGCCGCCGCTGTTGCCGCTCCCCGCGCTGCCCGTCCCGGCGCTGTTTCCGGTCCCGGCGCTGTTTCCGGTCCCGCCGCCGATGCCGGTGACATTGCCTGCGCCGCCGCTGTTGCCGGTGCCGGCGGTGCCAGCTCCGCTGCCGGCACGGCCGCCCGTGCCAGATCCGCCGGACGCGCCGCTGCCCGTCGCTCCCGCGGCCATTCCCTGTCCGCCCGAGGCCCCTGAGTCGCCGCCCGATCCCGTGGTCATGCCGGGCCTGGCCGGCGGCGCACAGCCGAGCGGCGCGGCGCCGGCCAATGCCGTGAGCAGGGTCGCCAGGAGGGCGCGATGCGGAACGAGACGTTCTTTAGGCATAGGGAAGATCCAGGCCACCCAATCCCCGCCCCCGCTGATCAAACTGCGGCCGAGCCCGCCGGTCAAGCTCTTTCATTTTCTGGAAACGCCGCCGCGGCCTCTGGGAACACCAGCGCGCCGAAGCTGACCACGCTCGCGTCGTCGATGTTCCAGTGATCGTACGAAAGGAGCCGGCCGCGTACGTCGGGAAGCGCCCGCAAGAACGTGTAGAGAGGCGACGAGCCGCACCATTTGAGATCGTCGTTGCCCGGGCTGCCCCGACCAGAGACCAGGTCCCAAAAACCGCCGGCATCTCCGGCCGCGACCCGGTCGAGGCGCGCCCGATCGCGCACCGCGACGGCCGCCAGCGGCCCCTCGTGCGCGCGCGCGGGCAAGGGATCCCCATAGCGCCGGCCCAGGTGTGCAAAGTCTACGCCCAGCACGAAGGTGAGCCGACGTCCCTCGCGCGCCGCCAGCTCGCCGAGCGCGCCGATGAAGCGGGCGACCTGGTCGCTGCCTTCGGGTGGACGGCCCGCGAGCGGACCTTCCGCGAACGCGCCGCACAGGACGGGGAGAATCCGCACGGCGGGTCCAAACAGGTGCTGCAGGAAGACCACCTGGAACTCGATCGAGTGCTCGACCGCGTGGCAGTAGTCTTCCACGGTGACCGCGCCCGGCGCCGCGCGCGCCAGCCCGTCGACCAGCTCAGTCGCCGTGCGCGCGAGGCCGAAGGGGGTCACGAACGGCTTGCGGGTGAGCCCGTACCGATCGATCGGCCCGTAGTGCGACGTGCCGAGAACCACGAAGGTTCGATCGACGGCGCCATCGGTCGAGAGGGCGATATCGGACGAGAGGGCGCGATAGGCGTGGGCATAGCTGGCGCGGCCCCCCTCGGGGCTGACGTGGGGGGCCACGATGGCGCGGACGCGCGGGTCGACGGACCCGCCCGAGGGCGGACGCGGGGCCGTTCCGTCGAAATAGCCGCGCAGCGTTTCGGCGAGCGGCGCCCGCTCCGCCGGGTAGGCGCCGCCCGCGTGGGCGGACGCCCTCTCGGGGAGCGCGGCGAATTCGCGCTCGCGCGCCCCGCGGAGATCGGCAAAACGCTGATCCTCCAGAAAGCCCGCCTCGTGCAGCGCCTCCACCAGTCGACTGGCCGCCTCAGCCACCGCGATCTGGCCGGCCAGGCGGGCCAGCATCGCGCGCAGATCGCCTTCGTCCTGCAGGCCATCGAAACAGCCCAGGCACCGCGCGAGCAGCGGCGGCACCACCAGTGTCACGTCCGAGTAGCGAAAGGGATCGCGCAGCACCAGCCCCGGCTGTTCCGGCAGGGGCGAGGGCATCAGGTCGAGATCGGCGCGCAGACGTGGCAGGGGGGCTGCCATGAAATTGGGCTCTCCTGGTTTCCGGTGGATCGGGCCTTCCCTCAAGGATGCACCACCACCCCCGGTGCGGGCCAATGGTCTGGCGCCGATGCCGCGCCCGCGGCATGCTCACGGACATGTGGGGAAGCTCCGCGAAGAACAAGCTGCCGGCGCCCGGCGAGGCGCTCCCTGGCCGCGCGACTCAGATGCCGGTCTCGAATCGCCACGCCGTGAGCGGCGCGCCGCTGGCGCCACCCTTTCCCGACGGGATCGAGCTCGCGACCTTCGGGATGGGCTGTTTCTGGGGCGCCGAGCGTCTGTTCTGGAAGCACCCCGGCGTCATCAGCACGGCGGTCGGCTACGCGGGCGGCGCCACGCCGAACCCGACCTACGAGGAGGTCTGTTCGGGACGGACCGGGCACACCGAGGTCGTGCAGGTGGCCTTCGATCCCCAGATCACCTCCTATGACCAGCTGCTGAAGCTCTTCTGGGAGGGGCACGACCCGACGCAGGGGATGCGGCAAGGGAACGACAGCGGAACGCAGTATCGATCGGCGATCTACGCGCACGGCGAGGCCCAGCGCCTGGCGGCCGAGGCCTCGCGCGACGCGTACGCGCGGGCCATCGGCGCGGCCGGTCACGGCCCCATCACGACCGAGATCGCGCCCGCCCCGCCCTTTTATTACGCCGAGGACTATCACCAGCAGTACCTGGCCAAGAATCCCAACGGCTATTGCGGTATCGGCGGCACCGGCGTCGCATGCCCAGTGGGATCCGCGGCCCGCTGACGGTTCCCGAGGAACGCGCGCGGATCGGCGCGCTGGTGCGGGCGTACGGCTGGAACTCCACCTCGTTCCAGGTCCTCGAGCCGGGCTTCCGATACTTCTTCGAGGGCGCCGACGCCGCCGTCGCCTACGTCGAGACCAAAGGCGCCTGGATCGCCGCGGGCGCGCCGCTTTGCGCCGAAGAGCGCCTGGCGGCGGTGGGCGAGGCGTTCGTCGCCGCGGCGCGGGGCGCCGGGCGACGGGCCTGTTTCTTCTCGACCGAGGAGCGGTTCGTGTCGAAGGCGCCGTTCCCTTCGTTGCTGATCGGTGAGGAGGCGGTCTGGGATCCCGCCGCCTGGCCCGATAGCGTGCGGGGGAGCCGCAGCCTGCGCGAGCAGCTCCGGCGGGCACGCGCCAAAGGGGTGCGCGTCCGCGCGGTGCCGAGCGACGAGCTGGCGGCGCCCGACAGCCCCACCCGTCGCGCGGCGACCGAGCTCTGCGAGCGCTGGCTGGCCCGGCGCGAGCTCGCCCCGATGGGCTTCCTGGTGCAGATCGAGCCGCTGGTTCTGCTCCCCGAGCACCGGCTCTTCGTGGCCGAGCGCGACGGCGGGCTGGTCGCGCTGCTCTCGGGCGCGCCGATCTGCGCGCGCCATGGGTGGCTGCTGCAGAACCTGATCCGATCGCCCGACGCGCCGAACGGCACCCTCGAGCTGCTGATCGATCACGCGATGCGGACGGCGATCCTGGAGGCGCCACGCCTCGTGACCCTCGGGCTCGCCCCGCTGGCGGGCGCGGTGCCGCGCGCGTTGCGCGTCGCGCGGCGGGTCGCGGGCGGCCTCTACGACTTCGAAGGGCTGCGGGCGTTCAAGGCCAAGCTGCGACCGACCCGCTGGACGCCGCTTCACCTCTCGTACCCCGCCGAGGTCGGCGCCCTGCGCGCGATCTCGGACGTCCTGGGCGCGTTCGCGCGCGGCGGCCTGCTGCGCTTCGGGCTGCGCACGCTGCTGCGCGGGCCGGCCGTGGTGGTGCGTCTGCTCGCGCTGTTGCTCCTGCCCTGGACGGCGCTACTCGCGAGCGCCGAGGCAAACCGGTGGTTCCCGAGCCCCGCCGTGAAGTGGGGCTGGGTGGCGTTCGACGCCGCGCTGGCGATCGGGCTCATCGCGCTGCATCGCCGCTGGAACGAGACGCTGGCCCGCCTGCTCATCGCGGCGATCGGCGCCGACGCGATCGTCACCGCCATCGAGGCGGTCGCCTGGAACGCGCCCCGCACGGCGGGCCTCGGGCACCTCGCGCTCTGGATCGCCGTCGCGGGCCCCACGGCCGCGTTCCTCACCCTGTGGCGCGCCACCCTCCGTCGGGCGATCTAGCCCGGTCTAGCCCTCTTCTAGCCGTCTTCTAGCCGTCTTCCGCGGGCGCGTCGTTCTCGTCGGTCCAGTCGGCCAGCTGGCGTTCGGCCTGGCGGAGGTTCTCGAGCTGATCGCGCAGCCGGGCGACGTTGGCCTGATAGACCCGATTTTCGGGGGCCAGAGCGAGCGCACGTTCCCAGGCCTCCAGCGCCTCGCCGTAGCGGCTCTCGGATCGGAGCTCGAGCCCGCGATCGAACAGCTCAGCGGCGCGCTCGAGCGGCTCGCGCTGGCTCTCGGGCGGCGGGACGTCGGGCGTCCGGCGCCAGCCGAGCACCCCCGGCGCCGCCGAGGTGGGACCGCCGCCGAACACGCGATCGAACAGATTTCCAGGCGGGCTCCAGTGCGGCAACGACGGCTCCGTGGGCCGCGGCCGGCGTGGGGGCGGCGGCGGGACGCCCGCCTGCGCGCGGGGCGGGATCGCCGGCATCGGGGGCGGCTCGGCGAGCGCGTGGATGGGGCCCGAGGCCTCGATGATCTCGACCTCGCACAGCGCGAGATCGACGTCCGAGGTGGCCTCGGACGAGACCCCGATCGGCTCGGGCACCGCCTCGGAGGCCGGCTGGAACAGCACCGGGGCCGGGGTCTCCGACGGTGATTCGATGAGCGCCGCTAGCGAGGCCGTCACGTCGCGCTCCTTGTTGGAGGCGCCGAGCTCCCGCAGGCAAGCGCCCAGCGCCAACCCCAGGTCGCGCGCGGTCGCGAAGCGCGCGTCCGGATCGCGGGCCATCGCCTTCAGGACCACCTCGGCCACCTGCGCGGGAAGCTCGGGAACCCGTGCGCGCGGATCGCAGATCCGGTCGCCCAGAACCCCCTTGATGATCTCCGCGTCCGGCCCCTCGAAGGGGCGCGCGCCGGTCAAGCACTCGTAGAGAACCACGCCGGCCGAGTAGATGTCGCTGCGCCGATCCTCGGTGGTGCGACGGATCCGTTCCGGCGCCGCGTAGCGATATTTGCCCACGAAGACCGTCGGCTGTGGCGTGCGGGCCGTGGCGCGCGCCGCACCGAAATCGATGAGCTTGGCCGACCCGCTGGTCGAGACGATGATGTTGTCGGGGCTCAGATCGCGGTGGATGAGCCCCAGCGGCCCCTGGCGATCGCCGAGCTCGTGGACACTCTGCAGCGCCTCGCACAGGTCGAGCAGCACGTGCAGCGTCGCCACCATCGGCAGGCGCTCGCCCCGGGCCAGCATGCGTTTGTTTGCGAAGCGCAGGGTGAACCCGGAGACGTACTCCATCGCGATGAAGTAGCGCGCTTCGAGCTGACCGAAATCGAAGACGTGGGCGATGTTGGGGTGGCTGAGCGCCGCCGCCAGCGTCGCCTCGTCGATGAACATCTGGACCAGATCCGGCCGGCTCGCCAGATGGGTCAGCATCGTCTTGATGACGATCCGCTTCTCGAACCCGCGGGCGCCCTTGATCTTCGCGCGCCAGACCTCCGCCATCCCGCCGACGGCCAGACGCGAATCGATCTCGTACCTGCTGAAGTGTGTGCCGGCCTGCCACGGTGAAGGTGTCCCCACGACCGAGGCCTCACCGCCGGTCGAGCCGGTGACACTCGTCAAGGTCGCGGTCCGCACGCCAGCGGCCCGCAGATCATTCGCCATCACGACACCTCCCCCGCTGCCCTGCGGCCTTTGCGCTAGCTCCTTTTTCCTTTGGTGCGCACACGTTTGCGAGTGGGGGATCAACGGCGCACCGACGGAAAACTTAACTGGCGCACCAGGAAGTGCACGCCAGCTTGCACTTCCTGGGCGAGGTGCTCGCGCCGTTTGCCTCGACGAACGACCACCGGCATTCTTCCGCCGGTGTCGGGCATCTTTCAGACGCTTTTTTCGACCGAGATCTTCCTGCCGCGGGGGCACGAGTACCTGTGGACGCCGCGCCTGCTGACGCTCGAGCTCGGGTCGAACGCGATTATCGCCGTCTCCTGTCTGGCGATGGCGGTCGCACTGGCGCGGATGGTGGTCAAGCGCGTCGGGGTCGGCCGACGCGCCCAGATCGCGCTCGGGCTGTTCGTGGCGGGCGCGGCCGCCACGCACCTGTTCGACCTATGGGTGATCTGGGCGCCGCGCTACTGGCTGGACGCGCTGGTTCGCTGCGGAACCGCCGTCGTTGCGGTGACCACCGCGATCGCGCTAATCACCAACCGTGGCGATCGCTGAATACGGCGCCCTCGACGGGCTCGGCCTGGCCGAGCTGGTGCAGCGGCGCCACGTCTCGGCGACCGAGCTGCTGGAAGAGGCGATCGCGCGCGCCGAGCGGGTGAACCCACGCATCGGCGCCATCGTCGGGTCGCTCCACGACGAGGCGCGACGCGAGGCCGCGGCGCTGTCCGGCGGCGACGCCGGGGGCCGCGACGCGAGACCCTTCGCCGGCGTTCCCTTCCTGCTCAAGGATCTCTACGCCGAGATGGCCGGCGTCCCAGCGACGGGCGGCAGCCGCTACCTCGCCGACTATCGACCGGCGCGCGACGCGACGATCGTGACCCGCTTCCGGCGCGCGGGTCTCGTCATCTTCGGCAAGACCAACCTGCCCGAAATGGGCTTGCTGCCGGTGACCGAGCCCAAGCTCTTTGGTCCCGCCCGAAATCCCTGGAACCCGGCGCTGTCGTGCGGCGGATCGAGCGGCGGCTCGGCGGCCGCCGTCGCGGCCGGCATCGTCCCCCTCGCCCACGCCAACGACGGGGGCGGATCGATCCGCATCCCGGCCTCCTGCTGCGGGCTGTTCGGTCTCAAGCCGACGCGCGGACGGACACCGGCCGGGCCGGATCGGTCGGAGATCTGGAACGGGTTCACCGTCGCACACGTCCTGTCGCGCAGCGTGCGCGACAGCGCCGCGGCGCTCGACGCCATCGCCGGTCCCGAAGCCAGCTCGCCCACCTGGGCCCCCCCGCCCGCGCGCGCCTTTCTGGCCGAGGTCGACGCGCCACCCGGTCGCTTGCGGATTGCTCTGACCAAACGTCCGCAAGCGGCGCTGGCCGTCCCCCACGCCGACTGCCTGGCGGCGGCGGACGAAGCCGCCCGCCTGCTCGCCGAGCTCGGTCACCACGTCGAGGAAGCCGACCTCCAGGTCGACGCCGAGGCGTTCGCGCACGATTTTTTCACCCTGGTCTGCGTCGAAATGGCGGCGCTGCTGGCCCGCGCGGAGGTCTGGGTCGGTCACCGCCCGCGGCGCGGCGAGCTCGAGACCAGCACCGCCATCACCGCGATCCTCGGGCGACAGCGGACCGCAGTCGAGGCGGCGCGCGCGCGCGAACGCCTGGACGCCGTCGCGCGCCGCACCGCCAGCTTCTTCGAACGCTACGATCTCCTGCTGTCGCCGACGCTCGGCGCGCCGCCCCCCGCGATCGGCGCGCTGCAGCCGCACGGTCTGGAAGCCTTCGGCCAGGAGATCCTCACCCGGCTGCACCTCGGGGTGCTGCTGCGCATCCCCGGCCTGGTGGAGGCGTCGGTGCGTCGCGTTTTCTCGTTCATTCCGTTCTCGGCGCTGGCCAACGTGACCGGCCAGCCGTCGATGAGCGTGCCGCTCCACTGGAACGCGGCGGGTCTGCCGATCGGCAGCCAGCTCACCGCGCGCTTCGGCGACGAGGCGACGCTGTTCCGGATCGCCGCCCAGCTCGAGGCCGCCCGACCCTGGCGCGATCGCCGTCCGTCCCTCCACGCCGACGCTTGATCGCGGCGGTCTGCGCCGGCGTTTCGCGACGCGCTCAGTCCGTCCAGGTGGCGATGGCCCGCGGCGCGAGCACGGCCGGACCGACGACCACGCGCTGGGGACCCGCCCAGAAGACGCGATCGTCGGTCGACACCACGGGGAGCGTCCAGGGAAGCGTCTCCCGTCCGGCGTCGAGATCGGGGACGACGACCAGGCGCGACTCGCCCCGGCTGCGTTCGATCCAGGCCAGCGCGCTTCCGTCCCGCCGCCAGGTGGGCGGCGCGACCACGAAGACGCTGTCTTCCGACGGCCGCACGCGGCGCCCGTCGATCAACACCGCCCCGCCGACCACCTCGACGACGTGTCGTCCGCAGGGCGACACCACCTTGGCCAGCGTCTGCGGCGGGCGGGCGGCCTGACGCCGGCCCTGGCGCTGCGGCGGGCGATCGCCGGGAGCGCTGGCGCCGGTCTGAGCGCGCGCCCGCGCCCGCGAGGGCACCAGCATGGCGGCGGCGACCGCGAGCCACAACGTCCCTTTGTGACTCTTCATGCCTCAATGACGCCCCAGACCCGCGGGTACCGCAAGTTTTCGACCTTGCCCTATAGTTGCCGGGGTGCCGTTCCTGGAAGACAGTTGCTGAGGTCGGTCGTCAAGCGGGTGCTGTTCGGGACGACGATCGCCGAGGAATACATCTGCATCGGGCGCGAAGATCTCGAGCGGCGCTCTCGGGTCGTTCTCGGTGGCCGCGACGCCGAGCACCCCGCCCACCTCGACGACCACCTCGACGACCACCTCATTTTTCTCGGCTACAAGCCGCTCGTCATGGCCATCCATTTCCCGGCGGACGCGCCCGAAGCTCGGTGGCTGGCGGATCAACCGTCGATCTGCTTGTCGTACGCGCCCGATCCCGGCCCGTTCGATGCGGTCTGGAAGGGACACCGCACGTTTCGCGACGCGATCGCGCGGCTGATTCTGACCCGCGTCTCCCGGCGCCGCCTCGGCGCGCACGATCTCTCCATCTGGCGGGGCGTGGAGGGCGCACATCGGTTTCTGTCGCCGTTTCATCAGGCCACCAACCGGTGGCGCGACCGTCTGGCGTCGGACCAGCCCGGCAACGTGCGCCTGCCGGGGAACCTGTACGATCAGGCGCGGATCGCCTACTCGGTGCCGATCGGCATCTCGATCGTGACGCTGAAAGACGGCCCGCTCATGAACATGTTCCCCACCGATCTGCACGGGCCGGTCGGAGAGGATCACTACGTCGGCTCGCTCCGCTGCGGCAGCCGGGCCACCGAGCAGGTCGAGCGGCTGGGCGTCGCCGCGATCTCGGAGGTCGAGGCCGGCTGGCACAAACAGGCCTACGCGCTCGGCAAGAACCACATGCGCGATCCGCGCTCGCCCGCGGATTTTTCGCGGTCCGACCGGGTCTCCGAGGAACGCGAGATTCCGCTGCCCGCCGGGACGGTCGCCACCCGGGAGGTCGAGCGGCTCGACGCGATCGACGTCGGCATCCACCGGATCCATTTCTACCGGTCGGGACCCCGCGTGGAGCTCTCCCAGGCGATCACGCTGGCCCACCTGCATCGGTTCTATCTGCAGTGGCGAAACAACCACCGGTTGCCGACGACGATCTTTCCGCGATGAGCCTGGCCCACCACGAGGTCATGGGGTTGCTCGGGATCGGCGATCTGCATCCCGGCGGCGCCGCCGCGACGCGGCTCCTGTTGACGGAGCTGGAACGCGAGGCGCCCCGACGGATCCTGGAGCTGGGGGCCGGCATCGGCCTCACCACCGGACAGATGCTGGAGCGCGGCTGGCAGGTGACCTCCGTGGAACCGAGCCCGGTCCTGAGAAAGATCTTGAGCGAGCGGCTGCCCGCCCCGCGCGTGGTCGCCTCCCTGGACGAGATCGATGGCGCGGACGTCTCCGCTGGCGCAAGAGATCGTTTCGACGCCGTCATCGGCGAAGGCGTTCTGTACTCCCTCGACCTGCCGAGCGTGCTGCGCCGGCTCCGGCGCCTCCTGCGTCCCGGAGGTCGGCTGGCCTTCGCGGACATCGTTCTGGCCGAGGACGCCGACCCGGCTCTCGTCGCGTCGGTCCATGCGCGCACCCAGGCCATCTTCGGTTTCCCGATGGTCCCGCGCGAGCTCCTGACCCGGAAGAACTGGGAGACGCTCCTGCACGACGCCGGATTCGACCCGGTCTTTTCCCAGCCCGTGCCCCTCGTCGATCGCGCGGCGAACGATCGAAAGACCTGGACGGCCAAGGCGCTCGCGGCGGTCCGACATCCCCGCCTGCTGCCGGCGCTCCTGAAGTTCCGCCTCTACGGCCGGCGCGCCTGGATGCCGCCCGGATCCCTCGAAGGGTGGGCGGCGGTCTGGAGCCTCAACCGGGGATGATCCTCAGCCCCGATCGACGCGGACGCTGACCTCGCCGTCGGCACCGACCTGGACCGTCACCGACCAGGGGTTGCAGCAGACGGCGCAGTCCTGCACGAAGACCTGAGCGCCGCTGGCGTCGGGATCGTAGTCGGCGGCGACCTCGCCCGGCTCGCCGCAGAAGGGACATTCGACCTCACCGTCCATGGGGTGCGCCAATCGTAGCAGGATGACTTACTCTCGCGGCAAGATGGAGACCAGCGCGCCGCCGAGCTTCGGCCGAGAGCTGTGGGGACGCCGCTACGCCGTCGTCTACCTCGCGCTGCTGATCCGCTTCGTGATTGAAGTTGCGCGCTGGCACGATCCGCACACCGGGTTTTCGCCGCTCATCTGCTTTGGCGACCAGTTCGCGCCCCGACGGGTCGCCGCGCTGTCCGAGGTGCCGCTTTATACCTATGCCCACTCCGGCTACGACGGCCAGTTCTATGCCCAGATCGCCGTGGCCGGAAATCCGTTCGATCCGGCGCTCGAGACGGCGCTGGATTCTCCCGGCTATCGCACCCGGCGGATCCTCCTGCCCGCGCTGGCGCACCTGGCCGGACTGGGCCGCCCGGCCTGGATCATCTCCGCCTATGCGCTCGCCAACCTGGTCTGCCTCCTGATCCTGGCGGCGCTGCTGGCGCGCTGGTGGTTTCCGCCGACGGACCTGCACAATCTTCTCCGCTGGGTGGGCGCGCTGTTCGGCGCAGGCATGATGGTGAGCGTCACCCGCAGCCTGAGCGACGGTCCCGCGCTACTGGTGATCGCCATCGGCGCCCGGCTGGTGGAGAGAAACCGGCGCCTGCTCGGCGCCGCGATCCTGGGCGCGGCCGGTCTGGCGCGAGAGACCAGCGTGCTGTGCGCCGCCGCGTTCGCGCCGACGACGCCGACGGAGCGCCGGGCCTGGCCGCGGGTGGCGCTGGCCGGGCTGCTCTGCCTGGCGCCCACCTTGCTCTGGGGCGCCCTGCTGGCCCGCCACTACGGTGGCGGCGCCGGCAGCCGCAACTTCGATCTCCCCTTCGTTTCCTTCGCCAAGAAGCTGTCCGAGATCTATCGACTGTGCCGCGAGGGCGGGTTCGACCTCCATGCGCGGACGGAGATCTTCTCCGTCGTCGCGCTGGCGACCGAGGTCGGCTTTCTGTTGCTGCGCCCCAAGCTCGATCTGCTCTGGTGGCGAATCGGCGCCGCGTTCTCGGTGCTCTGGATCTTCTTGGGCTGGGCGGTCTGGGAGGGCTCGCCCTCGGCGATGGCCCGCACCGTCCTGCCCATCACCCTCGCCTTCAATCTCCTCGCGCCGCGCACACGACGGGGGTTGCTGCTCCTGCTGCTGGGAAACCTGACGGTCCTGTCGGCCTTCGACATCCTTCAGTCGGGCCCCTCCGAACAGACCACCTTCGAACGCGGGGTCACCGCCAGCTACCGGACCGGCTGGCAGGGGTCAGAGCAACGCGGACGGCACACCTGGCGTTGGGCCTCGGGACCCGCCGATCTCACCTTCCACAACCCGACGTCGCGGCCGCTGCGCGCGACGCTGACCTTCGACCTGGCCTCGGTGACCGCGCGCAGCGTGACGCTGCACGCGGGCGGCGACGCTCGGGTCGGCGATCGCTCGGTATCCCTGGCGGCGCAGAAGCGCATCCCGGAACACTTCGGCCCCTTTCGGTTGCCTCCCGGCGACACGATCCTCTCCTTCACGACCGCCGAGGCGCCCTGGGTCGAATCGGTCTCGAGCCGGCGCCCGCTCACCTTCTCGATTCACAACCTCTACCTCGAGATTGCCCCGGCCGAGGCGGCGGCCACGCCCTGAGCGGCGCGGCCCGCGTCTCGGCGACGGTCACCGGAACTTCACCCCCTGGGTGGCGAACCTCAGCCGAGCCTCCATGGCGCCTTCCAGTGCGGCCGATTGGACCGGGCGTCGGCGCAACCGGATGCACGGCGCGCGCGTTCCGGGACCCGCGCGGCTAGGCCGAGAAGTCGAAGAGCAGCGCCTCGGCCATCTCCGGCGAGGTGATCGAGACCGTCTCCTCGCCGTTGATCGCGACGCCGTCGCCGGCTTTGAGGGGGATGTCGTTCAGGACGGCGGTGCCGCGCGCGAGGTGCAACCAACCCCGGCGGCCGCCGAAGGCGTGGCTCACCGAGCCGCCGCCGCCGCCGAGGAGGGTGGCGTAAAGACGTAGGTCCTGCTGGATCCGCACCGAACCGTCGGCCCCGTCGGGCGAGGCGACCAGCCGCAGGCGACCGCGCCTTTCGTCGACTCCGAAATGCTTCTGCTCGTAGCCGGACGGCAGACCTGCGCGTCTCGGCAATACCCAGATCTGCAGGAAATGGACCGGGTTCTCCTTCGAGGCGTTGTACTCGCTGTGAATCACCCCCGGGCCGGCGCTCATGCGCTGCACGTCGCCCGGTTTGATGACCGAGCCGTTGCCGATGTTGTCCTTGTGCTCGAGCGCGCCCTCCAGCACGTACGAGATGATCTCCATGTCGCGGTGGCTGTGGGACGGAAAACCGCGGCCGGCGGCGACCGTGTCGTCGTTGATGACCCGCAGGGGCCCGAAGCCCATCTGCGCCGGGTCGTAGTAGTCGGCGAACGAAAACGTGTGGTGGGTGTCGAGCCACCCGTGGTTGGCGTGGCCCCGATCCTCCGCTTTGCGAACGGTCAACATGGCGGCAAGTCTACGGGGGAACGGGGGGTACCGGCCGGCGATTTCTGTGATCTTGGGGCCGCTTGGGGCGCGCTCGAGCTTTAGTCAACGCGCCGCTTCGTCGATATCTCCGCCCAGATGCGAAAGCTCGCTGTGGAGGTTCCCGTGAACGTAGGCCGAAGACTCTGGGGTGCACTGCCAATTCTGGCCATGGGTGGGATGTTTCTGGTGGCCTGCGGAGATTCGACGCCCGGCGCCCAGGGCGACGGCGCTGCCGGTTCCGGCGGCGCCCCCGCGGGTGGCATGGGCGGCGCGGCCACGGGCGGCACCGGCGGTGTCTCGTCCGGGGGCACGGGCGGTTCCGGCGGCAAGGCCGGCGGCGCCGGC
>OCTA010001917.1_pt1 | contig 19034 bp, 17 predicted proteins | sample 1538991 | NCBI WGS metagenome assembly OCTA01 (sample SAMEA3539302, study PRJEB22396) | soil metagenome | biome: tundra; feature: field; material: soil | place: USA | collected 2010-05 | depth 0.15 m | reverse complement strand
TGTTACCGGAGCCAGCGGCTGGCTCCGCTGGCGCGGCAGGCGCAGCCAGAGTACTTTGGTGGGGCGGGCCTTCAGCCTGCCAGGACTTCGACCACGGGCGGCTAGCGAAGAATTGGCTATAATTCAGAGCAAGGGAGGTGGCTTGGATTGACGACGCTGGACACAAAGCAGCACATTCTGGATGACGCCGGATTCGCCTATAGCATTGATCGAGCGGTCTACTTCAACCGAAAGAGCAAGAAGATCATCAGCGTGGAGTTTGCTATGGACCACGGCGAGAAAGTTCTCGAACGTGTGATTCGCGAAGATACCGGCGGCAAGGAATGGCGGTTTTACTTCAACTCCGGTGAGCCGCCTGAACCGGTCAAACGCGAGATCGAGGCTTCGCTTGGCTGAGGCTGAGCGCACGGCCGAGGATCGCCTGCGGGAAGAGTATTTCACTCTTCTGCCGGAAATCCACCGTGTTGCCGATCAGCTCGAAGCCGAGATCCGGTATCACATGCTGCCAATCTCCGGAAGGCTCGAGAGGCACGAAAGATTGGCCGTCAAGTGCCGGGTAAATCTTGTGAGAGCGCGCTTGAGAAGCTGCGGGCGCGTCAGGAGGGAAGGACTTTCCAGAGGAGCCGGCCGGAGATCTATACGCTAACAAGCTTGAACGATCTTGCCGGCGTCCGCGTCCTCGCGTTCCCGCGGAGCCGGTTGGCGGAAATCGATCGCTTATTGCGTAAGGAATTCCACGCCTGGACTCCAGACCCCGTCGAAGACGACGGCGAAGTTCAAGCGTTCAAATACTACGGCTACTGCCGCCCAGCGAGCGACAAGGTCAAGGGAGAATATCAGGTCGTCTCGATGCTGACCGGCCTCTTTTGGGAAGTGGAACATTCGGCCATCTACAAACCGGATGCCCGCCTCGGACGAATAGCTCTACACCTTGGTATGCGGCAGCGCACGAAAGACGTTGTTAAGGCGTTCAGGGCATTTGAAGAACAATTCGAGGCGCTGGCTCGCCAGGACTAAAGGGCCGGGCTTCCTGGCGGTTGCCTGGAGGTGTTTGCGGTGGAATCTGGGAGGTTCCCGAACATCCCTGGTTGTCGGAGCCAGTACCATCCGGAGTTCAAGAGCAAGCCGCGGAGCCGCACCGTGTCCCCCCCCGTTTGCGAGCCCGAGCTACTCCAGCGTTGATCGAGTGGGTGGTGGCGCGCTTGCCGGCTCTAGGGACACGCGCAGCCCGATCGCTTTCAGAACCGCCCACAGGGTGTCGAGCCGAGGATTTCCCCTCTTGGACAGCATGCGATAAAGATTTTCGCGATTGACTACCGCTTCAGCAGCGGAGAGATATTTAGAGCGGTATGGCAGGCCGCGTTACCGCGCTTTGCGCGCCGAAGCGGGTCCTGGAGGACCCGCGCAGACCTGGAGGTCTGCCCCACTACTTCAGCTCGGTCATCATGCCCGGCAGGCTCCACTGCGCCTGCATGCTGTTCGGGCCCCACCCGAACTCAGCCATCATCACCTGACCGACCTCCTCTTGACTCTTGCCCTCGTGGATCAGACTGGCCGCGCGATTGCGGAGTTTCTCGACGTTGTTCCGATACTCGACCAGCCCCGCCTTGTTGGTCACCGGACCGTGGCCCGGGATCACCGTATCGAAATCGAGCTGTAGCGCATCGTCGAGAGTCTGGGTCCACGCCTTGAGGCTGCCGCCGCCCGTGTAGTCGATGAGCGGAGTCTTGCCGGCCATCAGGTCGCCGGTGTGGATGGTGCGCAGCGCGGGAAAGTACACGATGGCGTCGCCATTGGTGTGGCCGCGGCCGAAGTAGCGCGCGCGCACTTCCTTGCCGCCCAGAAACACCGAACACTCCTGCGTGAACACGACCCGCGCCGGGGTCATATTCGCCGGAGCGTTGGGCTGCTTGTGCTCGACGATGTTGGCGCGCGCATTGGCGGTCGAGATGATTTCGGCCGTGGGGAGAAACTTGACGTTGCCGCCGCTGTGATCGGAGTGATGGTGCGTGCTCACCACGTACTTCACCGGCTGATCGGTCACGCTCTTGACCTTCGCCATGATGTTCTCGTAGTCCTGCTCGAACTTGTCGTCGACCAGAATAACGCCTTCGCTAGTGACATACACGGCGACGTTGCCGCCATCGCCCTCAATTTCGTAAAGATCGTCCTTGACTTTGTTGAGGGTCAACGCCGGAGGCTGCTTGCCCTGGTCTTGGGTGTAAGCGATCCAGCAACCGGCGAGGAGGAGTGCGCCCGCGGAAATCCGCGCGATCAGTGTTCGGCTCATGGGGGACAATATATCAGATAGCTGGTGGCTGGTGGTTGGCTGTCTACTTCGCGGGTTCCTTCTTCTTCGTCTCTTCTTCCTTCTTCTCGTTCTTCTTCTCGTCGGGCGGACGCCGCGGCTTGCGTGCGACGGGCTTCGCGCTGGCCATCTCGATGTAGGTCCGGATAATGCGTTCCTTCTGCTCCGGATCGAGAATCAGAGAGCGAGGCTTGCCCCCGTCGGAGAGCTTGAAGTAGCCGTCGCTGGGATGCACGGCGTAGAGCATCGCCGCCATCGCGCATGACGGTGCGTCATAAGGCATCGGCTGGTAGGCGCGGTACGCATCGACCACCGGGTGCCGCGCGCTGGACCACGCAAAATCCTTTTCGATGCTCGCCGCCGGAAACGGCAGCGCCTCGCCGATCTCCCGCCCAGCCGTCACAATCGGCGTGGGCCACTCGGCAAACACCTTTTCGGCGGCGGCGACGTCCGCCTGAATGCCGGTTTCGGCCACGCAAAGCAGCCTCACCTTGCGCGCGATCCAGTCTTTAACGCCGTACATATCGAGCAATTTTGCGAGATCGGTGGCCGGCCCGCTGAGCACCACCGCCGCATTCTGGTCGTACTGGGCCATCAGCGCGTTGCGGATCAGCGTCGCGACGTCGGCCGTGTCGTTGATGCTCTTGATGGCAGTCGCGTAGCCCGGCTTGCCGAACATCTTGTTGAAGATGGGCGATTCGGCTGCAGGCTTCCCGTCGGCCAGTCCGATCGGCATACCGTGCATGAACATTGCCGCGGGACCGGTGGTGGCGCTGGCATAGAAGAGGCGCACGGTATCGCAGAACTGCGCAGCCTTCAGATCCCCGCTGCTGACCGCGATCGCCGCGATCCGCGCCTGTTCCTTGCCGTCGAAGCCGTGCAGCATCGCCAGGGCCAGGACTTCGTCAATGCGGTGCATCGCGGAGTCGAACACGATGCCTACGGGCGGTTTGGCCGGTCCCGGAAACTGCATGTCAGGTGAGATCTAGCGCGTCCAGGCGTCCCGTCGAATCGCCGAAATGCTCGACGTGCACACCCATGCGGTCCATCATCGCCAGATAGAGGTTGCACATGGGCGTCTCCTTCCGGTACACGATCCGCCGCCCGGATTTGAAGTGGCTGCCGCCGCGCCCGGCGATCAGGGTTGGCAGGTCTTCGTGCAGGTGGCGGTTGCCGTCGGAAAGGCCCGCGCCGTACACGATCATGCAATTGTCGAGCAGCGAGCCATCGCCATCCCGGATCGACCGCATCTTCGCGATCCAGGCGGCGAACTGCCGCACATGATAAGAATTGATCTGCGTCACCTTCTCGATCAGGTCCGGCTGGTTGCGGTGATGCGTCAGCGGGTGATGGCCATCGGGGATGTCGATCTCGCGGTATGGGCGCGACGTGCCTTCGTGCGTGACCAGGAATGTGATCACGCGCGTCAGGTCCGACTGGAAGGCCACGGTCATCATGTCGGTCATCAGCTTGAAGTGCTCCGCGAAATCCGCGGGGATGCCGTACGGCTTCTCCATATGCGGATCGATCTGCGCGTTGTCCTTCTCGGCGTTTTCGATCTGGCGCTCGATCTCGCGAATCGACGACAGATATTCGTCGAGCTTGCGGCGGTCGGTGGGGCCGAGGCCGGTCTCCAGCTTGCGCGTGTCGTCGCTGACGAAGTCGAGAATGCTACGCCGATACAGGTTCTCGCGCGCGCGGGCTTCGGGCGTCAGCGCCATGCCATTGCCGAACAGCCGTTCGAAGAGGGCGCGCGGGTCGAGCACCGGCGGCAGCGGCTGCGTCTCGCTCTTCCACGCCAGATTATTGGTGTAAGCGCACGAATAACCCGAGTCGCAATCGCCGGCCTGCCGCGCATCTTCCATGCCCAGTTCGAGCGAAGGGAAGCGCGTCTGCTTGCCCACCTGGTTCGCCACGATCTGGTCGAAAGAGACGCCGGCCTTGATATCGATTACGGTCTTGCGCGGTTGCACGCCGGTCAGGTAGGAGGCGCAACAGCGGCCGTGATCTCCGGCGCCGTCCAGCAAAGCGCGGCCGGTGTTGTGGGTCAGATTTCCGAACAGCGTGATGTCCTGGCGGTACGGCTCGAGCGGCTTCAGAATGCGCGGCAATTCGCCCAGCTTGCCTTCGTAATCCGGATTCCAGCCGTCCATGATAATGCCGTTGGGCACGTAGACGAAGGCCATCCGCACCGGCGGATTCGAACTGCGCGGGGCGGCCAGCGCGGGGACCATGGCGTCCAGGAACGGCAGCGCGACGGCCGTGCCCATGCCACGCAGGAATGTGCGTCTGGGCAGGGCCTTCTTGGTAATCATCGTTGAGCTACCTCCTTATTGAAGAGCGGGTCCTGGAGGACCCGCGCAGACCTGGAGGTCTGCCCCACGTCGGCCCGGCCCATTTGGAACGGAGCGCTGTGTACAATCTCAAAAATCAGCGATTGAAAACGATACCCGGACGCCGCCATATCGCGGTTGATCCCATTCACCGTCAGCCGATCGTACGGATGCAGTCCGCGCCCCAGCGCATAGGTCAGCATCTTCTCCGTCAGGCATCGGGAGAACTGCGGCAGCCCCGCCATCAGCAGGGCGCGCATCTCGTCCGGCGTCTTAAACGACTTCCCGTTGGGCAGAGTGCCGCTCGAATCCACAGGGAATTTGCCGTCTTCCGTGCGCCATTTGCCGATGGCGTTGTAATTCTCCAGGCCGAACCCGAGCGGGTCCATCTTGTTGTGGCACGACGCGCACATGGGATCTGCGCGGTGCTTCTCCATCTGCTGCCGCAACGACATCAGCGTGCCCACGGCGCTTTCATCGAGTGCCGGCACGTCCGGCGGCGGAGGTGGAATCTCCGATCCCAGGATGTTGTTCAGCACATATTTGCCGCGCAGCACGACGGAGGTGCGCGTGGGATAGCTCGAAACGGTCAGCACGCTCGCCTGGCTGAGCAGCCCGCCGCGCTGGCCGGTGGTCAATTCCACGCGGCGGAAATCCGGCCCGGTGACGTCCGGGATGCCATAGAACTTCGCCAGCCGTGCATTCAGGAAGGTGTACTTGGCATCGATGAAATCGGAAAGCGGGCGATTCTCGCGCAGCACATACTCGAAGAACATGCGCGTCTCGGTCTTCATGGCTTCGCGCAATTCCGGCCCCCACTCGGGAAACTTGTCGGGGTCCGGCTTCACCACGTCCAGATTGCGGATCTCCAGCCACTGGCCGGCGAAATTGCTGGCAAGCGCGGCCGAGCGCCGGTCCGCCAGCATACGTTTGACCTGCGCGTCGAGCACGGCCGGCTCGTGCAGCTTGCCCGCCTCGGCCAGGCCCAGCAGGTCGTCATCCGGCATGGAGCTCCACAGGAAATAGCTGAGCCGCGCCGCCAGCTCGACGTCCGAAATCCGGTGCACGTCCTGCGCGTCGGTGGGGTTGGGATCGTGTTCGATGCGGAACAGGAACTGCGGCGTCACCAGCATGGCTTCAATTGCCAGTTGGATGCCTTGCTCCGTGGTCTCGCCGCGCGACCGGGCCAGTGCGACGAACTTCAGCAGCGACGCTACTTCGGCGCGCGTTACGGGCCGCCGGTAAGCGCGGCGCGCCAGCGCGGAGACGATCTTTTCGACACACGCCTGCCCGGACTTGGGATCGCAAATCAGAATCTTCTTGCGGCTGGCCCGCTCCACGTCCGTTGGGAACGGCCCCACAAAGACCATCGAATTCAGAAACTTGTTCTTCTTGTTGTTGTACGCGTCCTTCTCGGACAGGGTTTTGACAAAGTCGTCGTCGATGAAACCCGCGCGGAACACATGATCGCCCGAGGGCAAATACATGCGCACCTCGGCCTCCGAGTAGGGGTCGAAGTATACGAGTTTCGATGGCTTGGTTTCGACCGGCAGCGTCTTCAGCAGCGTGCCATCCATCCAGAAGCCGAGCGCCACCGGCTTGGCGTCAGCGGCGCGCTCGCCGGGCATTCCGAAACGGACGATGTAATCGCCGTCCCATTCCACGCGATGCGATGCTTCGATGGTGCTCAGGTCCACACGCCGGATGGTCTTGTCTTTGGTGTGGTATTGCGCCTCAAGCGGTTTGGCCGGCAGCGGATCGGCGCCCATGGCGCGCGATGCGATGGTTTCGGCCGCGTCCATGTACCTTTCCATCAGCACCGGAGAAACGGTCAGGACGTCCGCGATGTTGTCGAAACCATAGCCCGAGTCGTCGGTCGGGAAATCCCGTTCGGCGCGGAAATCCACGGCCAGCAGATCGCGAATGGTGTTCGAATACTCGCTGCGGTTGAGGCGGCGCGCCGTGACGTGCCCCGGGTCCGGTTTGATGTTGCGGTCGGACTTCTCGAATTCACCTTCCACGTAGTGGATCAGGGCCTGCATCTGCGCCTCGGGCGGGCGCGGAATGCCTTTGGGCGGCATCTCGCCGGCGCGCAGCTTTTCGAGAATCGCTTCCCAACCATCGCGATAGGTCGTGACCGATTCCGGCGCCAGGAATGCTTTGACGTTCAGGCCCCCGGACGAGAGCCGGTCGTTATGGCATAAGGCGCAGGTCTTGGAGAGCACGGGCTTCACGGCCGAGTCGAAATTGGCCGGCGGGGCGTCGGCGGCGCACAACGAGCCGGCTATCGAGACAGCGATGGCGATGGTGCGCAGATTCACGTGCAGTACCTCCGGCTCCGAATGGCTTATTGTTTTATAATACCTCTGGAAATGGCGTTTGCATTGGAGTCTCGGTTACCCCGCCGGTCTTTTCTTCTTGCCACGGCCGCGTTATGGTCGCCGCGGCTCTCCGCCCAACAAGACGCCGCCGCATACGGCCTCACGGCATTGTTGGATGGAAGCGGGATGGTGTCGATCCCCGCGGGCGAGTTCCAGATGGGATCGGCGGGCGGCGAAGCCGATGAAGGACCGGTGCATCGCGTGCGCATCAGCCGGGATTTCGAGATCGGCAAATTCGAGGTGACGCAGGCACAGTGGGAAACGGTCATGCTGGACCCGCACGCCAAAGCCGGAGCCGTCCGGACCACCCCGGAAGGCGCCACGGTCGGTAGCAATCCCAGCTACTTCAAAGGCGCGTCGCTGCCTGTGGAGAGCGTCTCGTGGGACGATATCCAGGTGTTTCTGGCACGGCTCAATGCGCGCGATCGCGACCATACGTATAGGTTGCCGACCGAGGCCGAGTGGGAGTACGCCTGCAAAGACGATGCAGCCGGCATGGCCGCGCACGCGTGGTATAAGGACAATTCCGGAGATAGTACGCATCCGGTTGGCGGAAAGCAGAGGAACGCGCGGGGTTTGTACGATACGTTGGGCAATGTCGCGGAGTGGGTGCGGGATTGGTACGACCGCGATTACTACGCGGCCAGTCCGGCGGCCGATCCGCAAGGGCCCGGTTCAGGCTCGTACCGTGTTTTTCGGGGAGGGAGCTGGCTGGATCCGGCCAAGTACTGCCGCGTCACGGCCCGCAACTTCGAGTTTCCGGTGAGCCCGCTTCATAATGTGGGCTTCCGGGTGGTGAGGATCGCGCGGTGATCAAACTCGCTCTACTAGTACCTCTTACATTGGCGGCGATGTGCGCACAAACGCATCCGCTGCAGGCTATTATCGAAGCGGCGCGCGCCAATCCGCCGGCCCTCAAAAGCCTGCTCGCCACAAACTTCCCCAACCTGAAAAACCAGGGCACCGCACTCGTTTGGGGACAGGACTTCCTGTTCGTCGCGGACACTGCCAAACAACCGGCGGTATCGATTGACGCGCAGCCGCCCGCGGCGATGACGCGCGTGCAGGACTCGGACATTTGGTATCGCCTGGTGAAGATGCGCACCGGCGTGACGCATTCTTACGAGTTCCACGCCGAAGGCAAAACGCTGTTTCCCAGACGCGACGTGGCCGGCTACAATCCCGATGCCTATCCGAAACCCGGCGTGCCAAAGGGCACCCTCTCCGAAAAACACACGATCTCGAGCAAGATCTACGATGGCTCGACTGCCGACTATTGGGTTTATGTGTCGCCCGGAGTCGACCCCGCGCGGCCGGCGCCGCTGATGGTCTGGCAGGACGGGCAAGGCCTGGTGAACGGCGACCTATCGGCCTTGCGCCTGTTCACCGTCACCGAGAACCTGGTGGCGCAGAAGCTGATCCCGCCCATGATCCACGTGATGATCTCGCCCGGAACCGGCCCGCGCATGCGCAGTATTCAATACGATACGGTGTCTGACCGGTTCGGCCGCTATCTGCTGGAAGAGGTGTTGCCCGAAGTCGAGAAGACCTACAAACTGCGCGCCGACGGTTATTCGCGCGGCATAGCGGGCGAGTCTTCGGGCGCCATTTGCGCGCTCAACGTAGCCTGGCACTTCCCCGAAAAGTTCAGCCGCGTGCACTCTACCATCGGCAGTTATACGGCGCTGCAATGGCATCCGGAAGAGCATCTGGATGGCGCGAACGTCTATCCGTTCCTGATCCGCAAGGAACCCCGCAAGAACATCCGGATCTGGCAGAGCGACGGCGTGGACGACATCGAGAATCAATTCGGAAGCTGGCCGTTACAGGCGGTCGAGCTCGCGAATTCGCTGAAGATGCAAGGCTACGATTTTCATTTTCGCTTCGGCGAAGCGGCCCACAACAGCGCGCAGGCCGCGCTCGATCTGCCCGAGTCGCTGGCCTGGCTCTGGCGCGAGTACGATGCGGCGAAGACGGAACAAACCTATGAGATGGACCCGGTTGAGCGCGACAAGCCTTTGTATCGCATCCGCATCGCTAACCGCGATGCTTGGTAAAGGCATTCTAGCCGCAGATGAACGCAGATGAACGCGGATAAAAAAATCGACTTGAATTGCGATATGGGCGAACTGCCGGATGCCGCGCTTGAGGAAGCGTTGATGGCGCACATCACTTCGGCCAACGTGGCTTGCGGCGGGCATGCGGGAGATGCGGCCAGCATGCGGCGAACCGTGGAGATGGCGCGGCGGCATGGCGTCGCGGTGGGCGCCCATCCGGGCTATCCGGATCGCGCCAACTTCGGACGCGTGGAAATGGCGCTATCCGCGGAACAGATCGCGCAGACCGTGTGCCAGCAGATCGGCGCGCTGGCCGCTATCGCGGGCGATCTCGCGCACGTGAAACCGCACGGCGCGTTATACAACGTTGCGGCGAAGAATCCGGATGTGGCGCGGGCCATTGGAGATGGAGCCGCCCGGTTCGGAAAGGAACTGATGCTGGTGGGGCTGGCCGGGTCCGTGATGCTCGACGTCTGGCGTGAGATGGGATTCCGCGTGGCGGCCGAGGGATTCGCGGACCGGCGCTATGAGCCGGATGGCAGCCTGCGATCGCGCAAATTCGCCGATGCTTTGATTACCGAACCGGATGATGCCGCCGCACAGGCGTTGCGGTTGGCGAGCGAAGGGCACGTGCAAACGATTTGTGTCCACAGCGACACGCCTGGGTCCGTGGAGATCGCGGCGGCGGTTGCGGAGGCGTTGCGAAGATTCGTGGGGCAGGACTCCAGTCCTGCGGCCGACGTCCACGTCGGCCTGTAGCGGGTCCTGGAGGCCCCGCGCACGGTCGAAAACCCACCGTAAGTTATTGAAAGCCCGTCCGGGCGGCCTGAGAGGCCGCCGCAGGCCGAGGGCCTGCCCCACCTTAGTTCTTATGCCAGTGCATGTCCCAGCCCAGGTAACGCGCGCCGGCCTCATGCACCATCCCCGCCACGGAAGAAAAATTCGCGGCCACGTGATGCTCCCAGCCGTTCAGGCAGATATAGCGCAGCAGGTCCTGTAACCGTTCGATGCGTACTACGCCGGCGCCGCCGAATGTGTCGAGTGGATCGTTCGTGAACTCGCCTTCCCCGACGTATGAGCGCAACTTCCCGGTGCGGTCGTTAGTCGACACGCGACAGAAGCTCATCGGCCCGGCCTTCACTCTCCCGACGCAGGTGCCGAAGGTGTTCGCCTTGCCCACCGTGCCCGCGATGATTTCCTGGAAGTCCATGCGCACGTCCGCGAAGAAATGTTTGGGCAGGTTGCTGCAGTGGAAGCAGACCGCCTTGTCGGGATCGTCGCCGTAGTTGTTGTTCCAATCGAGCAGCGCGCTGGGCGTGCCGGACGCCATTTGCAGCGCATACATGCCCACCACGCCGCAGATATCCACCTCGCAGGCGCTCGGCAGCAGGTCGTTGCTCATCATGCTCATGACGGTGCAGGGGACCACGCCGAAGTATTCTTCAATGGCGGTCCAGCATTGCACGGCGCTCATCACCACTTCGGTTTCCTTCATCCAGCCGTCGACCACCGCGCCGAGCTTGGCCATCTTGATCAACGATTCGTCCGGAATGCCTCCCGTCGAAACATAGCTCTTGATGGCGGCCAGTTTCTGCTGCGCGGCATCGTCGTTGTCCTTCATGCGGTGGATGCGGCCGAGGATCTCGGTCAGGTCCACGGTCTCGATGGAGATGCCATGCTGCTCCAGGATCTTCTCGCTGTAGCGCACGGTGTTGAAGGCCGCCGGGCGCGCGCCCAGGGCGCCGATGCGCACCCTGCGCAGGCCTTTCACCACGCGGCAGACGCCCGCGAACCACTCCAGGTCCTTGCGGAAGATATCGGAATCGGGCGCTTCGGTGTGCTGCGTGGTGATGGAGTAGGGAATGCCGTACTGGGTCAGGTTGTTGCAGGCCGACATCTTGCCGCAGAAGCTGTCGCGCCGGAACTGGATGGACATTTTCGACGCGGAATCCGGCGTGGCCTGCACCAGCACGGGAACGTTCAACTCGGCTAAACGGAGCGTATCGGCGATGGCGCGCTCCTCGCCGAAATTCGGCAGGGTGACGATCACGCCGTCGATGCGGTCGCGGTTGGCGCGAAACAGGTCGGCGCATTTGCGCGATTCCACGCGCGTTTCGACGGCGCCGTACTTGCTTTCCTCGGGGCTGAGCACCAGCGGCTCGATGCCCGCGGTGGTGAGCGCCTTGATAATCTCCTCGCGCCCTTCTTTGGCGAGATGGCCGGGAAAGAAGCCCCGGTTCCCGACGATAACTCCCATGGTCATTGGTCGTGTCATTTGTGAATAATCTAGCACGCGGCGGCGGAAGGGCGGGTGCTGGATGCTGGGTGCTGGGTCTTGGGTAAAAGCGCCTGTTTTGCGGCTTTAGAGCACAGGGTATATCCTTGTGTTCGTATGGACTCCTGCGATCGCCTGTTTCTGGATTACTCCGCCCGCAAAGTCCGGCAGCTTAGCGGCCGCATCGAGGATTGCCTGGGCCGTCTTACCCAAGAGCAGATCTGGGCGCGCGGGGCGGAAAGTGAAAACGCGGTGGGCAATTTGGTGCTGCATCTGAGCGGAAACGTACGGCAGTGGATTATTGCCGCGGTGGGCGGGCGGCCGGACAACCGCCTTCGCGACGCGGAATTCGCTGCCCAGGGCGGCTTGGCGGCGTCCGGCTTGGCGGAGCATCTGAGCGGCATCGTCGCGGAAGCCGCGGTCGTCATCGAAACGCTCGCGCCGGAGCGCCTGTGCGAACAACTCGTCGTGCAGGGCTACAACGTGACGGTGCTCGAAGCCATCTACAGCGTCGTGGAACACTTCTCCGGCCATACAGGCCAGATCATCTACGCGACCAAACTGTTAACCGGGGAAGACCTGGGGTACTACCGCCACCTGAAGACCACGGCGGCGCATGCGGAGCGGACGCCCTGAACGGGGCTACTTTTTGAATAGCTTGTCGAACGCGCTGCGGGCAGCGTCCGACGAACCGGGCGCATCGACGATCGGGCTGGGCGGAGGCGCCGCGGCGCTGCCATCGCGTGCCACAGTAACGCGCGGCGAAAACAGGGTACACTCGTTGGCCTTGTCCTTCAGCGGGATGCGCGCCGGAATCGGCTTCAAGCACTGAAATCGCGTGGACGGCTCGAAATGGGAGCACTGCTTGCAGCAATGCAGCGGGGTGTTACATTTCGGACAGTTGCCGTTCCAATCGATCCCGTTCGGCAGTTGCGTGGAACAACTGAAACAGCGAGCTGCGGTCACTGCCTGTACGAGGCGTGGCAGGCGCGGACCAGTTATGTCGAGCGGGGGTTTCGGGCCAGGGGTCCGAGGCCGCTCGTCGCCGCCGCGGCGTTCTCTGAAATCCGAGCGATCCGAGTCCTGGTAACCCGGTTGTCTGTACTTTCGATCGCTGTCCATGGGGAATTGGGTACTCCAAAAATCGCAGGGGGGACAAATTTCCAACCCAGAGAGCGCCGGTTTGTCGCGCATTACCGATCGACCACCACGTCAGCGGTCCGGAGTTCAGGCTACCGTTGTTGACGTCGGGTTACCGGAGGGAGTCTGTGGAAAGGCCGAACGCTCAGCACAAACAGGTCAGGAAACCCGCCAATGCTGCAAACCTATCTATACCACAGTTCGGCTGGCGATTGCACGTTAAATCGGAAGGGCGTCCCCAAAAGTAAAGGGCCGATTAGCAATCGGCCCGCAGGTTGACAACCTGCCCCACAGAAGCCAGTCTTTTTTCGATCGCTTCGATGGCGTTTTTGGCCGCGCGCGAGATGTCCAGTGCGGGCATCAAACCGAAGCCGCGGCCGCGGGTGCCCAGCGGTTGGCTTTTGGCGGCCAATTCGCGCAGCTTGGGCAGATCGCCGGCGTCGCCGCACTCTCCCACAATAAGCAGCGCGATCAGTTTGGCTGCGGGATCGTTGCCCGAAAGCAGCTTGCGGGCCACCGGAAGGGTGGCGGGTTCATCGAACTGCGCCGCGCGGCTCAGAGCGGCCACACCCACTGCTCCGCCGCCCGCGGCCAGATCCAGCAGGTAGGGCAGCACGGCGCGGTCATGATATTGGCCGAGACCCATCACGGCGTTGGTCGAGACCAGCACACTCGGATCGTGCGCCGCCTTCACCAGCACTTCCATCAGCTCCGGCCGTTCGAAGGAGCCCAGCTCACGGGCCGCCACCGCGCGAACTTCCGGTTCCGGCGCAGAGAGGGCGCTTTTGAGTTCGTCCACCGCGCCCGCTTCCCGCAGGTTGCGCGCCGCGCAGGCCCGCACCACCTCGCTGGCCATAGCGCCGCGCATGGCGGCGATGACTTCGTGGGAACGGTTGCCGCGCAGCGCAAAGCACGCATCGTTACGCTGGGCCACAGTCAGCTTTTCGTTGAGCATGCGGCCTACTGGATCGTCGGCCGCCGCCAGCGCGCCGGCGCAAAGCAAAAAGAAGCCAAAACGTTTCATTGTGCGATCTCCTTTAATGCAGCCACGGCCAGGGGCGCCTGGCGCGGATCGAAGCGCGCGTTCAGCGCCAGGGCCTTCTGCAGATGCTTGCGCGCCTGGTCCGTCTGGCCAAGCGCGCGCTCGATCATCCCCGCGTGATAGTAAAACGCCGGCTCGGGCGTCCCCAACTCCAGGGCCTTCTCCTTGGCCTTGCGGGCTTCCTCGTATTTCTTGTTTTTGTAGAGCGCCCAAGCCAGCGCATCGTAGGTGTAGATGTCCCGCCGGCCGCGCAATTCTCCTTCAACGAGCGCCAGGGCGCGATCCAGCTTGCGATCGCGATCCGCGTAGGCCATGGCCAGATTCCGATTCACGTTCAGCCCGCTGGCCTGCTCCATCTTGTCGATCATGTCGACCATTTCAGCCTGCTTGCGAGCTTCATCCGGCTGGCCGGCCAGCGCGTACAGATCCTGCAAGGCGCCCGCATATTCCACCAGCGGCACAGAGGCCTGCGCCCGCTTATAGCTCTCGATGGCTTCCGGTATTTTGCCCTGCGCGGCGTATGCGCGCCCTAGTCCCGCGTGCGCCGGATAGTAGCCCGGGAAGGCCCGCAGGGCGGACAGGTAAGCGCGCTCGGCCTCGCCGACCTGCCCAATCTTGAAGTACATGTTGCCTAAATCCACGTAGCACCAGGCGACGTTCTCCATCGACCGGCTGCCCGCTCCGATAGCCCGCTTCATCACTTCGATGGCGCCCGCGGCATCGCCGGACACGAAGCGATAATACGATGCGCGATTGTAGCTGGACAGATCGGGCCGCATGTTGACCATGCGCTGGTACGCCTCGGCGGCTTTGTCGTACTGGCCCAATTCCATCAGCGAATCGCCCAGGGTGCCCCAGTTCCAGGGATCCTCAGGTGAACTGGCGATTAATTCGCGCGAGTACTCCGCCACCTTGGTGAAGTTGTGGCGCTCCAACTCGATCTGGCTGCGTAGCCGCAGCGCCTCATAATCGGCGCCGTCGGCCGAGAGCACCGCGTCTACAATCTTCGAGGCGCGGTCCAGATAGCCGGGGTCCATGGTCTCGCGCATCTTTTGAATGAAGGCGCCGGCCAGCAGGCTTTGATAGTGGAAATCGCCCGGCTTGTAGTTGGCCAGGGTTTCGTACATTTTGATGCGTTCATCGGTCGCCATGCGGGCTACCTGGTCCGCCATCGCGCGATCCGTGAATGCCTGCATCAGGCGGTCGGGCTCGTTCACTTGCGCCGACGAAACGCAGCAGAGAAATAAGAAAGAGAAGATGGCTCGCATTTTAGGTCCTCACTTTAGGGGCGGCCTGGGAGGCCGCCGCAGGCCGGGGGCCTGCCCCACAGCCTGCAGCACGGCCTGCAGTATGGTTTGCTCCGGTTATTGCCCCGTAGGTGTTCCGCGGCCGTTGGTGCCGTTCTCCTGGCTATGGAGGTAACCGGCGTGCGGCGGCGCATGGAACGGGAAACGGTCGAGCAGCGGCACGTCATTGGAGTTCACGCCGTCGCCCAACTCATTGTTCGGCGCTACGCCAAAACCGGATACCAGCACGCCCGCGGCGGCACGCAATCCGATATCCACCACGTCGTCGCCTGGCCGGCGCCCGCCGACGGGCCATCCGGCGTTGTCTCCGCCGAGCGGGCCCAGGCGGCTCTGCTGCGCGTTGGGAATCCCCGGAATCGTCAGGTCGATGCGCGTGATGTCCGGCACGTACACGCCTAACAGGTCGTTGCGTGGCGCCGGCGGCACGTTGAGCTTGTAGACACCCTTGAGCACCGCATCCACGAAGAACGGATCGGAGATCAGCGGCGCGAACTGCTGGTCATTGGAAGGAAGGCTGCGGTTCCAGTAATCCTTCATGCCCAGCGGAATCAGCAACTCGACGGTCAGCGGGTTGCCCACGCGGTCGACCTGCACATAGTCCCCGAACTGCGCCGGATCGTTGGGGCTTTGCCGTACGGTTACCTGCTGCCGCATAGTCGTGGCCCAGGCGGCGATGTGGGCGTTGGTGTCCTTGGTGTCCGTCGGAACCGAGCCATTCGCGGTCAGCATGTTGATGGGCACTTCCACCGCGATCAGGCTGATGTTGTAGCCGGCAAAGCCGTCCACGGCGTTGGGATAGGCAGCCCCCTGACCTTGGTCGGCAGCACCGGACAGCACCGGCGCCGGAGCGCGGAAATTGAGGTAATCGAAAGTGGCGCCGCTATCGAAATAGAAAGCGTCGTCGCGCGGGCCGGCAAACACGCGCATGCCATTCGATAGCGTGAATATGGAAGGCTGGCCGAGGTTCTGCTCGTAGTTCGGCGTGCCGTTGGGGCCGGTGTTGGGCGGGGCCACCGAAAGCACGTGGCCGTTCACGTCGTTGAAATAAAAGCTGGCCTTACCGGTGGCCAAGTCCCGGATCACCACGACGTAGGTTTCCTTCAAGTAGATACCCGGGTCGTCGATGCTCGTGATCTGGCCCAAATACGACACGAAGGGCGCATTCGGCGCGATCGTGTCGACGAACACGAAATCGATCTGCATGTCCGGATTACCGTCCAGACCGCGTGAATTGTTAACGTTGAACCGGTACAGGACGCTATTGGAGAACTTGTAATAGCTGGGCCCGTTATCCGGATTCTGGAAACCCTGGACGCTCATGCTCATCACGACGCTGCTGGTATGTCCTTGCTCCCAACTGCGAAAGATGTAGAAATCGTTCAGGTTGGCTGTTTGATCTTCGAGCAGCAGTGGTCCGTTGCGATGGCTGGCGGCGAAAGCGCCGGATGCCACCAACAGAACGGCCGCAGATGCACTGAAGGCGTTTACTCGCATTCATTCCCTCCTCGGTGAAGTTAGACTTCAAGGGTTATACGAGGAGGCGGCGCCATTTGGATTTAGTTAGGGTCCCCAAGTCAATCGTGGGGCAGGACTCCAGTCCTGCGGCCGGCGTCCACGCCGGCCTCTTCGTGCTCGAATAAGGCTGAGTTCGTTGCGCAAGAGCGGGTCCTGGAGGACCCGCGCAGACCTGGAGGTCTGCCCCACAATCTCTTCGCGGATTGCCGATATTTGGAAAAGTATGCGGCATTACGCACGAGTGGATGCGCCACGTTAGTTAGGAATGCCGCAAAAACCGGGCCAGGCGCTCCATGGCGGGCTCCAGGATCTCGCGTCCGGCCGCGTAGCAGATGCGGACGGACCCTTCGCCCCCCGCGCCGAATGCCACGCCGGGCGCCAGGCCGACCCTCGATTCTTCCAGCAACTTCCTGCAAAAACCGAAGGAGTCGGTCAGACCCTCGATTCTTGGGAAGAGATAGAAGGCGCCGTCCGGGGTGGGCACCGTCACGCCGGGCATGGCGCTGAGCGCGTCCAGGCACAGGTCGCGGTTCTGCTTCAGGCGCTCCAACATGCCGGCCAGTTCCGCTTCGCCGTGCGCCAAGGCAGTCTCGGCCGCTTTCTGCGCGAAGCTGGCCGCGTGGGAAACAATAAACTCGTTCAACTGCGTGGCCTTGTGCGCCAGGTCGCGGCGGGCTACCAGCCAGCCCACGCGCCAGCCGGTCATGCAGTAGGTCTTCGAGAAGGACTGCACCACCATGACCGCATCGTCGCGGGTGGCTTTGCGCAGGATGGATGGCACGGGCACTCCCAGCGAGCCGCCCGCATAATAGAGCCGGTCGTAGACTTCATCGGCCAGCAGCCAAAGTCCGTGCCGGCGGGAGAAATCCAGCAGGCGCTGCTGTTCTTCGTCCGTGGCCACCCACCCCAAGGGATTCGATGGCGAAGTATACAGCAACAGGCGAGTACGCGGCGTGATGGCCGCCTCCAGTGCGTCGAAGTCGATGCCGTAGCGGTCACCGCGCAGGGGATGCGGGATTTGCCGCACAACCGCGTTGGCCATCGCCACATTGGAGGAGCCATTGGGCCATGCGGGCGTCAGCACCAGCGCCTCGTCGCCTGGGTCGAGCACCGCGCGAATGCCGACATTCAAGGCTTGCACACCTGAAGCCGTGACGACGATCTCCGTGCCCGGGTCCAGTTCCACGTTATGCAGCTCGCCATACTGTCTGGCGATGGCGCGGCGCAAGGACGGCAGTCCGGCATTCTCGGTATAGAACGTGTAGCCATCGGCCAGGGCGTCCATGGCGGCGCGCTTGATGAAGTCCGGCGTGGGCAGGTTCGATTCGCCAAAATACAACCGCAGCACGCCCTGCATGGACATGGCGATTTCGGCCAGCTCGCGGATGCGGGAGGGCGGAACGTGCTCGACGGAACTTGCGACGTGGGGCATTCTGGGGCTTCGGACAGCCCGGTCTACAGCGTCTTCAGGTAAGCGATGAGATCGGTCTTTTCGTCGTCGCTCAGCATCTCTTTGTAGGCGGGCATGCCGTTGCCGCCTTCGTCGAGCTGGGAACGCACGTTCTCTTCCGTGGGCTTCTTGCCGTTGTTCAACTTCTCCTTACTGAAGAGACCCTTTAGCCCCGGCCCCATTTTCTTTTCCGTGCTGTCGGCGTTGTGGCAGGGGGTGCACTGCTGGAAGACCTCTTTCCCCTTTTCGGGGTCTCCCTTCTTGGCCGCCAGAGCGGTCGAGGAGGCCATGGCAAAGGCCAAGCCAAAAGCAAAGACTTTCGAGTGAAACATACGGATTAGTGTTCTCCAGATCGGCGAAACAACTAGTCTACAATTTTTTGGGTACGGGCGGCAGCCTGCCTGCACGCCGGCACGCTCGGGGCGCTGGGTGGTATCGGAGAACCGAGGCTTTCGGCAACCGCGACGGGCCGACGTGGACGTCGGCCGCAGGACTGGAGTCCTGCCCCACAATTAATGCAGGCGCCCGGTCATAGGAAAGGTATGCGGCATTGCGCACGAGTGCGTGCGCCACCTCTACGGTCTATTGCGGCATGAGCGTCAGCAGGTTCAAGGTGTTGGTGGCATCGTCGACAAAGTAGAGGCCTTCGTGGGCGGGGGCGAGCCCGAAGAGCGCGCCGGCTCCGGGCGGCATTCCACTTTTGTCCAGCAACATGCGGCCAACCTGCCCGCCAGTGGGAGTGGTTACCACGAGCAGGCCGTTATTGCCGTTTACCGTCAGAATATTGCCATTGCTGGGAAGCGTCGTGAGACCAAGCGGATCGTTCAGGGTCGGACTCTTGGATACGGTCACCCCAATTCCTGCGCTCGAAGTCCGGTTGGCCGCATTGGGTATCGCGGCAATCCGGTTATCCAGGCTGTCGGCGACGTACAGCGTCCCTGTCGCAGACAGCCCGAGTCCGGTCGGACCAATGACCAGCGCGGCCGGGTCTGTTCTTTCGGGGAACCCCGAACCGATCGTGGTCATGGACACCACCGATGGCATGCTGGTGTGCGAAAGAGCCAGATTGATGCGGACGACCGTGCCTTCATCCACCAGGCTGCCGTTGCCGGCCACCGTGTCGTTGAGCACATTGGTTACGAACAGGTCTGCCGTCGTGTCCATGTCCAACGCCGTCATATCCCAGGGACCATTGATGAGATTGTTGAAGATCGTTTCCACGACTG
>OCTA010001916.1_pt1 | contig 19039 bp, 12 predicted proteins | sample 1538991 | NCBI WGS metagenome assembly OCTA01 (sample SAMEA3539302, study PRJEB22396) | soil metagenome | biome: tundra; feature: field; material: soil | place: USA | collected 2010-05 | depth 0.15 m | reverse complement strand
TCCAATAGGGGCGCATAGCCTCCAACACCTCCGGCAGCAGAGGGGTGGTGGCATTTGCATCCATATAGATTCGGCGCATCGCGGCAACCTCCTTCTTATGGATTGTACGGGGAATCGGGATTTTTCGCGCTGCGCTCCGTGCCCAATGGGAGATTCGCGGGGCTGTGCTGACGGGAATCTGCGCCGATGTGGCGCGGCAATTCGCCGGGAACAAGAGGGTTTCCCGACTCATGGGTTATCCGTTCTGCCCCAGGCCGGAAATCATTTATGGAATGTCTACAAGGGAAGGTTTCTGCGAGTTACTGTCAGGCCATTGGTCGAGCAGAACCACATTGAGCAGCGACTTATGCACCTGGATGCGACCGTTGTAATCGATAAAGCCGAGCTTGCGAAAGCGATTCATGAAGAAGCTGACGCGGGACCGGGTGGTTCCGATCATTTCTGCCAGCGTTTCCTGCGTGATGGGAGGAATGAAGGTCTCCGGTTCACCCGGCTTGCCAAACTCGGCCATCAACAGGAGAATGCGCGCCAAGCGCTTTTCGCTGGAGTTGAAGAGCTGATCGACAAGATCGGCCTGGGTTCTCATGCTGCGGGCCAGCAAGAACTTCAAGAAGATGTCGGCGAACGCAGGTTCATCATGCATGACGCGGGCCATCTCCTCAATCTTGATCTTGAGCGCCGTGCAGGTATTGACGGCAGTGGCCGTTGCCAGGCGCAGCCCAGCCACCGCCGCCAGGGACTCCTCACCAACAAAGTCGCCAGCGGAGAGGAGCGTGATTGTGGCCTCTTTGCCGTTCTGCGAAACGACTGTGAGTTTTGCGCGGCCCCTCTGAAGATAGAAGACGGCGTCTGCAGGATCTCCCTGGGAGAAGAACGTCTCCTTCGGCTTCAATTCAACGATTCTTCGACCAAGGCCGGCGTTGGCAAGAAACGCAGCGACGTCGAATGCAGGGTTGCTCTTGACGCTTGTAAGGTTGCTCTCTTCGCTCATCAACATATTCATATTCCCTCTTAGTAGGCAGCTTGTTCAAACTTGTTTGGAGTGGACGGTTCTTATCCAGCAAGCAGCCGCTTTGGATGTGGGTTGTAGACCGTGGCGAGCGGATCGAAGACCAATGGGGAATGCTCGAGCAAACAGGAGCGGAGCATTCACCGCAACCCGACGTCGACAACACAGTCCACGGTCGCTTGTTGGGGAGCAAGCGCAACATTGGAGACAAACTCCCGGCGCTTGAGGACAACTACTCTCACGCTCTGTCCATCATCGCTTTGAGCTGGCCCCCTCGTCTGCCCTATATTGCTCACCTTCTAGGAATAATCTGGAACACGAGCACAAAGAGTACTGGGAGGCACGAAGGGAGTAAAACTGTGCGATTGGCCGGACGGAAGACAAAGAACAAGAACTTGTCGCGCGGCTTCATGCTTGGCACGGGAGTGTTGCGCGCCGGCCGGCTTTCCGCATTCTTGTTATCGATGCTGCATGCCGAACTCGGTAAGGTCCAGCCCGTTGCGCGCACGCGCGTTGTTGCGGTCGCAGGCCAGCACCGCGCGAAACTGCCTGAGAGCGGCAGAATAGTTGCCTTGTTCCCGGCTTCTCTCTGCCTGGTCAAGCATCTTGGGAAGCAGGTTCGAGTCAAGATCGCAGTTGTTCCCCGCAACCTTGGGCTGGTTGGCCTGGGATTTTGCGGCGTCGGAAGGAGTTGGGTTGCCCTGCGCAGATTCTTCGTGCTTGCGAACCTTCTGCGTCTGTTCGCTGGGCTTTGCGGGTCCAGGCGGGGTCGCTGTACTCGCGAGAGGGACGGGATTGGCTAGCTGGCTTCGGGACGGCTGGGCAACGCTGGCGTCTGGGCTGGCAAGGAGCGCAGCGGTCGAAGAGGCCGGTTGCACTGCGATGGCCGCCGATTTCGCCGCCCCTTTGTGGGAGATGGCGACGATCGCGACGAGGACAAGCAGGATGGCTGCCGCGCAGGCGGCGCCGATGAGCAAACGTGGATTTCCGCGCAGGCGCGAGGCCCAAAGCCCGAGATCGGGGCGGGCGGACTCGATAGCATCCGGCTCGACAACATCCGGCTCGACAGCATCCGGCCCCATAGCATTCGGCAACGTGCGCAAACCCCGATCCGTTCCGGCAGGCAGGGGGTCCGTGGGACGAACGGTCAGCTCCTGGGGTGGGGTCGGCGCCTCGATCTCCAAACCATTCAGTTTGATGAACTGGGAAAGAGCCTCCTCGTCGGAGGAGCGGCTCGACGTTTCCTCAGAGGCGCGCCAGAGCAGTTCACACAGACCGGCGCCGGAGGCAGCCTGCACGGGAAGGCCGGGCAGATCCTGCAAGAGTTCGGCGGTCTTTGGGGTGAGCAGAATCTGCCCCGGCGCGGCATGCTCCAGGGGGAGCAGGACGGAACTGTCAGCCTCCAGGGCAGGCAGATCGGGAGTGGAATGAACCAGGATCGCGGCAGCCGTACCCCCAAATCGGTCAGCTCCAGCGAACCCCAGAAGAGCCCATTGGAGGCGGCGCGCAGTCAAAATTGCCGGTTGCATGCCGGAAAAAGCGGCCACCAGGAACCTGCCGTTGGGCGCGGACGCGACCCTTTGTTCAGCTTGTTCAGCTTGCGCAGCCGCAATCAGGTCCAGGACAAGACAGACGGCTGGATCGTTGCTTTTCCAGGACAACTCGCCGGCCTGGGCGGTCTCATGTGCCCTCCATAGCCGGATCGAGAGCGCGGCTCCGCCGGAGGGTGGACTCTCCCTGGCCAGTGGAGTGGCCAGAGTCGCTGACTGGTCAGGTTGTCGAGATTGCTGGAAGGTGGCCATTTTCTCTGATGACGCAACCCTACGGGCTCCGGCTTGCCGGTCCGCAAAAATGATTGCACCTCTACGGAGGAGGATGGTAGTTTAACAGACGTAGCGAACTCGGGTGAAGTGGGTTCGCGGTTTGCCGGTGTGGTCCCCCCATTGCGCTGGCAGTTCTCTGTTTGAATTGCGCGCAGAGGCATTCCGTATGCAGTCAAACGAACAGCAGGCCGGGTCAACCTGCCAGTTTCGATAAAGTCTCGGGGATTTCATGGCAATGTGTGTCGTTATGCAAGAAGCAAGATCGCAGCGTAGTTTTCTTTTGAAGACCATCGCATTGGCGGTGCTTGGACTGGGCTGGTATGCGCCGGCTGCTCTGGCAAAACAGGTTTCGCTGACAGCCATCGAACTCTACGATGGACCGTCGGGTCCGGCCTACTTGCAACTTGGAGACGTGCTGATCAATGGCAAGTTCGAGATGCGCGATTGCACTCCATTCCAAGCGGCGGCAGTCGACAAATCGACCTATGGCAAGATGGACAAGGTGGCGCTGGCGCCGGGCGGGGTTCTGGAGCGCGGCGCCGACGGCGTTTTGCGGTATAGCACGGGCCAGGGTCAACCCGTATGCCTGGCGCCCGACAATGTGAAGTTCGACCACAATGGGTCTTATACTCTGTCGGACCTGGCGGACCGGGCTATTTTGACTGGGACTCCGATCGCTCCTTCCAGCGTTGCGGCCGGCGGTTTGCCGCCCTTGAAGAAGGGCGTAAAGCTGGTTTTTGTTGCAGCCCCCAACCTCGATCTTGCCGAGTTTTTGCGCGCACAAAGGGCCGGAGACATTGCCGGCTGGTTGAACTATCTTGCAAAATACCCAACTTCGCCCCATACCACCGATGCGAAACTCGCCCTGGCGTTGCTGTATGGGTCAGCCGGCGAAGCATCCCTGAATGCGTACCAGAAGTCCGAGGCCGCGGGATCGCCCTCCTATGGCGACTTGAAGGATTCCAAGGTCCAGGCCTATAAGGCCAAGGCTGTCTACCCTGGCTTGGACCAGACAGCGAAGCTTTTGGGAGAGATTCGCGTAAAGCTCACTGCTATCGCGGAGAATGGCCGCGGCGAACTGTCTGCCTACCAGGTTGCATTGAAGGCCCATGCTCCAGGGTATATCCACCTGCAGAATGCCAGGAAGCTGAGCGATGCGGTGAACGGAATCGACCCTGGGTTTCCGGCGGGCCAGGCTCTTGCTGGCGATGCGTTGCAGGCCGGCAACGCCTTCGACAGCGCACTGCGGTCGGCGGAATCGTCGGTGGTGGCCAAGCAAATGGACCAGGCGCTCGAATTCATCGCGCCGTTTCGCGCATTCGCGAGTGAAGAGCCGCGCGTAGCGGCAGTCATCGATGCGGCTTACGGCTATTATCTGCAATTGGGCAAGCAGTTCGGAGATGCGGGGGATTGGCCGAATGCCATCAAGCAATATGACAAGGCCGTGAGCGCAAAGGACACTTCGGAGGCGCAGGACTCCCTGAAAGAGGCGCGCAAACAACTGGTCGTCGTCGAGAACAAGGCCGCGGCCGCGAAGGCGCTAGCGAGTAGCCAGGAATATGAGCAGCAAAAGGACACGATCAACGCATTTGAGGTGCTGTACAATTTGCCTCCTTCCCAGCAGGCGCTGGTGGCCGACGACATCCAAAGACTGCAGGCGGGCTACGTCCAGAGCGCAGTACGGGCGGCAAAGGACCTTCAAAAGGCGCACGATCCCATCCGGGGGCTTGCAGATGAGATTGGGATTGAGAAAGCCTACGCCTACCTGGAGCGCGCTTTTGAGCTCAGTAAAGTGGACTCCTACCAGGACACGATGGTTATCCTTGGCGGCGATTTGAGCGCTTACTTTGTGGACCAGGCAAAGCGCTATCTGGATAAGCCCTCGGGATCGGGCACGGAGCTGGGCTGGACCTACCTTGAAGAGGCCCTGTTCTATAAGCCTTCCAATCAGGCGGCGCACGACGCGAAGGTCGCGGCGTCTCCGGCTCACGCGATGCATTCGAAGGTATCGATTCGCGTTCAGTTCCGCGACCAGACTTCGCAGCGCGACAGCTCTGGCTTTATCCCTCAACTGGAGGACGCGATTATCACTGGGCTCGAAGCGCCCACTCTCAAGGCGGTTCGATTTGGGGAAACGACAGGTGGCGTGGAGCCGGATTTTCAACTGGCTGGCGATGTGCTGCAGCATCAGATCACCGAGACCCCCACTCTGGAAGCAAGGGAGTCGAAGTACCGCGCCGGAACGCATGACGATCCCAGTGAGGCATGGAACAAGGCCAATCGGGCCTATGAGGCGGCGATGCGGCAACTGACAACGGATCAGTCCGCGCTTGGAGGTGCGGAATCGAAAGGCAAGAAGCATGACATCAAAGAGGTCAACGCAAAGATAAGCGCGGACCAGAAGGCAATCGCGGACGCCCAGTTGCTGGCCGACTCATTGCCCAGAACCGTCACAAGCGACGTGATTCGCCCGTACCAGTACATTCGGAAGTCCATCGATGTGAAGAACACGATCAAGTTGCAGTTTCGCATCGGTGAGACGTTGAGCGGGCAAATGGGGGTGGCGGTAGTGGTCGAGAAGGAAGACCCCAAACAATATGTGATGCTGGAGGACGTGAAGGCGGACGACACAGAGGGAGTGAAGCTGGGCGGGACAACGCCGAACACCAGGGAACTGCAGACGGCGCTTGAGAATGCAGCGCGCGATGAACTGATTCAAAAAGTGCAGTTAAAGGTGCAGGAGCTTCCGCGGGATGTCTATGACGCGGGCAAGTCAAGGGAGCAGGAAGAAAACGTGGATGGCGCGGGCGAATACTACCTGCGGTATCTGAGCTGCACCACAGAGAATGGGTCAGCCGAACGGCGGCACGCCAAGGAGTTTCTGGCGGAGAAGTTCAATATGCGGCCGGCAGGCGAAGCCCGGTAGCTTCCGGCAGGCTGGCGGCGTTTGTTGCAGTTGGGTTGATGCAACAGACAGCAGCCGAGCGGATCGAGCGTGGCCTCTATAGGCGCGGCGACAGACGAGCGAGAGGCGGAACGAGAGCGTGGATTCACCCGAAAACAAGCCGGCAGGCACATTGACACGGATCGGCAAGTATGACGTCGTTGGCGTGCTCGGGCGCGGCGGGATGGGTGTGGTCTATCGGTGCATCGATCGGCACCTTGGCCGCGAGGTTGCGATCAAGACGCTGACCGAGGGGATCAAGAACGATTCCGACATGCTTGCGCGCTTCTACGACGAAGGCCGGAAGACGGGCAGTTTCAAGCATCCGAATATCGTCACCGTCTTCGAACTTGGCGACGATAATGGGATTCCCTATATTGTGATGGAATTGGTCGACGGCGATCCGCTGGACAAGCTGATTGGGGCCGAAGACCAGCTTCCGCTGGTTGAACGTCTGCGGATTTTGGAAGAAGTGTGTTCCGCGCTCGGCTATGCGCATCGCCACAATGTGGTCCATCGAGACGTGAAGCCCGCGAATATCTTTGTGCAGCCCGACGGGCGAGTCAAGCTGCTGGATTTCGGAATTGCGCGGCTAGAGGAGAGGAAGAGCCAGGACCTCAGCCTGACCCGCCCCGGCCACATCATCGGGACGGTTCCCTACATGGCGCCGGAGCGGCTGCGGGACAAGCCACTGGATCGCCGTTCGGACATCTTTGCCGCCGGAGTGGTTCTGTATCAGTTTGTATCCGGTGAGCTTCCGTTTTCCGGCGATGAAGTCGTGCTGATGCAGAAGATACTGAATGAGCCTCATCCTCCGCTGAGCAGCAAGTGCAAAGGTTGCCCACCCTCCCTGGACGCGATTGTCGATCGCGCGCTGGCCAAGTCTCCGGACGACCGTTACGCAACGGCCGACGAGATGGCCGCGGAATTGACCACGACGATCGCGGAGATCCAGGAGGAACAGGCACAGGAGTTACTGCCCGAGGCCAAGCGGTTGATGGAAGCGCAGGATCTTCTGCGCGCCCGCGCCGCGCTCCAGCAACTGCTGAAGATACAAAGCAAGCATCCAGAGGCTCGGGAGTTGCTGGCGGAGATTCAACGGCTACTGAGCCATCGCCAGCGCGAGGAGCGAATCCAGCAGATTCGGCGGGAGGCGGAGGGCTTGCTGGACGAAAAGGAATTCGATAAGAGTCTTGCGATTCTGGATGAGGGCCTGGAGTTGGATACCGCGAATCTGGAATTGATCAAGCTGCGGCAGAGGGTGGAGAAAGCGAAAGAGAAGCAGGCGCGCATCCGCGAGTATTTGCGCCAGGCCGACGCCGCGCGCCGGGGAGGCGACTACCAGGCGGCAATTTCCGCCGTCCGGAAGGCGTTGCGCGTGGATAAGTCGAACACCAAGGGCATGGTGCTCGTGAACCTTCTGACCAAGGAGGCCGAGGAGGCGGAAAAGCGGGCCGAGGTGAAAGCGCTGCTGCAGGCTGCCCGCGAGGAACTGAGCGCACGGCACTTCAGGGAAGCGATCGATGTTTTGCAAAAGGCAGAACAAGTGGATCCGACCAACCCGGAACTACAGCTTCTGCTTGGGGACGCCAGTTCCGGTCTGGTACTGATTCGGCGCAAGGAATTGGTTGCGCGGCTTGAGAGCGAGGCATTCTCGGCGGCCGGCCTTGAACAGCTTCAGCAGTGTGCGCAGTCGATTCAGGAAGCGATGGCTGCAATGCCAGCGGAAACGGCACTGATCCGGCTGAACACACAGGTCGATCGGCAGATCAGGGAGCATGAGAATCGCCGATTTGTGGACGACACGATTCAGGCCTGCCGCGACCTTCGACCCAGAGAGGCGTTGACGGTGGTGCAGAAGGCCCGGCAACGCATTCCAGGGGAGGAGCGGCTGCAGGCGTTGGAAAAGCTGCTGGCCGAACGGGTCAAGCGGCAGACGGTCGAGGAACGCCGGGAAGAATACTTGTCCCAGGCCCGCGAGGCCCTCAGCAGCGGCCGGTATGGGGATGCGGTTCACATCCTGGAAGGTTGCGAGGCGGACGGCATCGCCACCGACGAGATTCGTTCGCTGCTGGAATTTGCCCATCACGAAGAGACAGAGCATCGGAGCGAGGCGCTCATGCGCAGCCGGGTTGCGCAGGCGCAAACGCTGATCGGCGATTCGGCCTACGAGGAAGCGATCGCGTTCTTGGACGAGGCGCTGCATCAGAGCGACGACACGGCCCTGCGCTTTCTTCACGATCAGGCGTTGGAGGGCCGCGAGTCGCTTCAAAAGCAGGTCGAGGCGGGATTGGCAAATGCCGGGAGGCTGGCGCGAGCAGGAAAGCACGTTGAGGCCATTCAGTTTCTTGGGGCGCTGCCGCGTGCCGTCCAGCGATCGGTACGAGTACAGGCGGCTGAGTCGGCGCTCAAGGATGAGCAGCAGCAGGCGATCTTCCGGACCATTGGCAGGGCGTATACAGTGCTTGAGACCGACCTTCCGGCAGGCGAGCACACGATCCGGCGCGTAGCGGCAGCCTTGGGCAATTCCACTTTTGCGGGGTCGGTTGCCGAGACGTTCCGCGGAAGGATGCGCGTCTTTGCCGACCGCACGGTTGCCGACCTGACCGGCAAGTACAAGATGATGGTTCGCAACGGCGACAAGGCGGGAGCCGGAGAGCTGGCCAGGCACGTCGCGGGGATCGTTGCCTACGCCGGCCCACAGGCCAAGTCCGGCTGGGACAGCCTCGTGAATCAGCCGGGAAAGACCAGCTTGAACGGACGCTTGCGTAAATGAGAGTTATGCGCGGTTGAAAGAAGTTTGGCGTGCGTCTGAGCCGGACACTTAACCTGCCCGCTTTCGCCTGGGATTCACGGCGGTTGGTACAAGAGCAATCAAGCGGGCAGAGCGAGGATCAGGACGCAGGTGACGTTGTCCTGGCCGCCGCGCTCCTTCGCCATATGGATGAGGTTGGCGCAGGCTGATTCGAAGGTCGAGGCCGCGAGGATGGCGGCGATTTCGTTCTCGACAAAGTAGCGGGTCAGGCCATCCGTGGCCAAAAGAACGCCGATGCCGGGTTTGAGATCGACGGAGTAGAAGTCGGGCTGCACCTCGGCCGCCACACCGACTGCGCGGGTAATGACGGACTCCATGCCCCGCAGGTCCGCGTTGTGCGCGTTCTCTATCGTCAGCGTTCCGTTGCGAATGAGTTCATTGACATAGGAATGATCGACGGTGAGTTGCTTGCACTGGTCGCCCTGAATGATATAGGCGCGACTGTCGCCGACGTTGCCCAGGATGAGCTTGTCTCCATCGAGCGCGGCAGCCACCACGGTGGTTCCCATGCCCTTGTTTTCGGGGATTTTCCCGTTTTCCCAAACGTCGAGATTTGCGGTGTTGATGGCATGGAGCAGCCTGGTGCTGACGGGGATGCCGGAGGCGGCAGAGGCGGCATAACTGCTTAGGATGGCAGCAACGGCGCGGGAGCTGGCGACTTCGCCGCTGGCCATTCCTCCCATGCCGTCGCAGACGACAAAGACGCCAAGCGATTCGTCGTAACCGAAGAAGTCTTCGTTATTGGTGCGGACGCAGCCAATATCGCTGAGGGCGGAGACCGCGATGCGCATGGGCGGGGCGGTGGCGGCTGAAGGAGTGGCAGGCTCGGCTGGAGCGGCTGGGCTACTCGCCGGCTGGTCGGCGGACGCGGGATCGGCGGACACCTGAGCCCCCTGCGCCTCGGTCGATTCCGATGCAGGGTCCGGCGCAGCATCGGCTTGGGTCGCCGACTCGACCGGTTGTCCAGAGGGTGCGCTGGATTGCTCTAGCTCGTTGGTAAATTCTTCGGTCATGGTCCAGCCTCAAATCTATCAGAGGTAGTCGTTTCTCCCGCCCAATTCGCGCCCAATACGATGATTGGGGCATAAGTTTCGCATACCTTAGCGAGCTACGTTTGAAACACAGTGGAATCCTTTCATAAATTCCGGGTTCAGCAAAGAAGCTCCGGGGCCTGAGGCGTCGAACAGGACAATCTCAGGGGTTTGATTGTTGAAACTGAAGAAAAACTTCAGCCGATTGGGAGCGATTTGCGGAGCGGCGAAGCCAAAGTGGAAGATCGACCACGGGCCGGTCATGGGAGGCGCGGTGTTCTTCTGGGTGGCGAGGGTGATCTTGCTGGACGGTTGAGAGGTCCAATGGAACGTGGCCGATTGACCGCCCGCATTGATTTGCTTGCCATCGATATTGAGGACGGCATCGGAATCGCCGGGCGCCTTGACCTCAGTGAGGGTGAAGTCGAGGGCGGGCTGGTTTCCGCCGGCGGGATAGAGGTTGGAAGAGATTTTCTGGGCGCTATTGAGGAAGCCGAGGAACGCGGGGCTGATGCGGACCGTGGAGCCAGGGGCCGGCACGTATTGCGAGCCCTGCAGGACCACGAGCGGGCGCAGGGTTGCGTTGTAGAACTGGGTAAAGGATCCCGATCCGGGCGCGAAGACCTGGGCAACCTCCTCGGTGGAAGCCTCGTTAGCCGATTGGGGGTTGAAGGGAAACTTGGCAAGCACGGGAGCGATCTGGGCGCAGAAGTTCTTGGCCCCGCCGCCGGCTGCGTTGGCGGGCGCCTGAGCAGCCAGGTTCTTGGCAGACTCGATGGGCGCTTCGAGAAGATTGAAGCTGATTCGATCCATGCTCCCAACGGGGTCCGGAAGAAAGCCATTGCGAAGGTTTTCGGCAGCTTGTTCGGCGGTCACGGCTGCCTGGACAACGGGCGCGGCGGCGGTGGGATCGTTGGCGCTGGTGGGGTTGAGAGAAAGGTTCTTGACCACTCCTTCAAGAGCTTGCAGGGACTGGATGTAGGCCTGATTGGAAGAGCCAATGAGGCGATTGTTCGGATTGGAGGGTGGAACAACGGCCTGCGGCGCCTGGAAGGCAGTAGAGATCTCCGGCGCGGCAACGCCGGTGTTGGTCGAGATTAGGGAGAAAAGCTCCAGCAGCGCCGAGGTGTTGGAGTCGAGAGCGCCCAGCTTGTTGCCGGCTTCGGCAAAGTTCCGGTAGGGGATGAACTGCGCCTTGGTCAGGTAGGTTCGCCAGGTTTGAAGGTAGTCGGCAAAGTACGCCTCTTTCAACTGGCCGGAGAGAACGACCCGGTCGATGGGGGGGCCGGACGCGGGACCAAGAACCCACTCTTCCCCACGGAAGTAGGGGTCGGGGTGGAGGATTGCGTCCTGCATGAAGGCGAAGCCATCCTTGCTGAAGGCGCCCTGCACCGTATAGCCGTCAACGATGTATTGCGAGGAGCCGGGAAACTTTCCGTTGAAGTTGAAGGCCGGGACTTTGCGGTTGGCGGCAGAAAGCATGCTTTGGTAAACGTGCTGGAATCCCTGAAAGCCATTGAGATAGGAGCGGGCGTGGGCGACAACGACATCGTTGCGAGGAGCGCCGGCTTGGGCCATGCAGGAGGACGGCTCCGTGAGCAGGTTGGCATAGAACTGGAACTGAGTTTGCGCGATGCTGGAGAGGTCGGAGGCAGGTGTCGCGCTGCCGGCCCATTCGGTGAGCAGGGCGGTCGGAAGGAAATCAAGCGTGTCCTGTGCAGAGTCGGGGTCGGGATTGGAGGCCGTGATGATGTAGGCCTTCAGGGGCCTGTAGGTTGCGCTGTAGTCGGAGTCGGGGGCTGGAACAGCCGGCACGGCACGGAGCTTGGCGAGAATGTTCTCCTGCGTCGGAGCCAGGAGAAGAGTGCGGAATTTGTTCGAGTAGGCCTGGCAGGCAATGGGATAAAGAGCATCGCCACGGTAAAGGCCGAGGCGATCCATGAGGGGTGGGCCATTCTTGCGATATTGCCCGAGTTCATCCAGGACAGCTCTGAGCTTTTCAAGGCTTTCAAGGTCGGCGGAGGAAGCGAACGCGCCTGCGGAGACCGGTGTAACCGGCGCGGCCGCCGCGGCGGCTACGCGCTTTTCGAGCGAGCGATTGTGGAAGAAGGAGATCGTCGTCAGCGTCAGCAGGACCAGAATGACCGCACTAACGCAGGTGAGAAGGAAGCACTTGAGGAAACTGGTCCGGGTGCTAGCACGGCTGGCCTCTAGTGCCGACTTGTCGGCGAGGAGGATCTTCGAGAACAAGTGGGGAAGGAAGACCCACTGCGCAACCTTCCGCGTACCGCCGCGCCGGGATTGCGGCGCCTGTGCCTGCTGCGATTCGAGGGCGGCGAGAGAAAAGATGCGGGTAGCCCCGGCGTTGACGGGAGCGGCGGCTTGCGGTTGAGCAGGGCCGATGTCGAGGATGTCCTCGACCACGTGGGCGCGCATGCCGGCGAAGAAGAATCCGCGCAAGAACGGGTTGACGCCGATTTGGCTGGGACGGGCAACCTCCGCGAGGAAGGAAACGATGCCGGCGCGGAGTTTGCGCAGGTCGCGAGGGAATTCATAAGCTCGCGCCAGATCCTGGAGTTCGCCGCCGCGGGAGAGGATATCGAGACGGAATTCCGAAAGCGCATAGAGGATCTGGTCGAATCGAGCGCTGATCAGGGCCGTGGCTTGCTCTGTATAGAGGCCGGAGCCGGAGTCGAGGGAAGACAGCAGAGTGCCGATGGGGAGCTTGACTTCGTCGTCCGAGAGCCGGCTGACGTATTCGGCAAAGGGAGTCACGGTATCCAGCTTGGTGAAGAGCACATAGATGGGAAGCGAGATGCCAAGTGTCTGGGATAGCTGGCGAAGACGCTCATTCAGGGTTTGAGCCAGCGCGCGAATCTGCTCAGAGGTATTGGGGGCCAGGATGCGCTCGATACTGACGCATACCACCACGGACCGCGCGGGGAGGCGGCTGTCGCCAAAGACCGAGCCAAGCCGGGCGGGGATGGTGGCTTTGAGGAGTCTCACCCAGAGAGGCGGTTGGCGCAGGAGCGCGCCTCCGGCTTCCACCAGGACGTAGTTGCCGGCGAGCCAGACATTGGCAAGCTGCGTGGGAACGATCACTCCGTCGCGAAAGACGTTTCCAGCCAGCAACTCGGGGTCCAGGCCGGACTGAAGCACGGTTTGCGTCTTGGCGGAGTTTTCATCTCCAACCACATAGATAAGGGGCAGGGAGGCAAGGGATTTAGCGCCTGCGCGGCCGGCCTGGCGAATGCGAGCATCCGCATCGCGGAGCAACGTGCTCAGATTGATCGCGTCGGGTGTGTCGGGCCCGCCTGCTTGCGCTGAGGCTTTGGCCAGCTTGTGCAGATACCAAAGAATGAAGATGGTGGCCAAAGCTCCCAGCAGACCGAGAATCACGCAAAAGAGCACCAGCCTCGTGCCTTCAAAGTGCAGGGCAAACGCCCCCCAAACGACCAGGGCCAAATAGACAAGAAAGATCAGTATCCCAATCAGGATGCGTTTCATAGGGTTATCTCCGCAAGGCTGGTTGCCGGGTGAGACCCCAGAGTTGCAGGAGCCGTTGTTACAGGAGATTGTTCAATGCCACGAGCGGTGGTGGGGATGGACTGGCCCAGGACCAGCACGTATCCAACGTACGCCAGAATGGTGACGACAACCAGAAGGATGGCAGTCACCGCCAGGCGGCGTACCCAGGGGTCGCGCTTGGGGCGGGGCGGGGCGGCCGGGGTCTCCGCGGGGCGGAAGAGCGCATAGGCGCCGCGGATGCGGGTGATCTTGTCGCGGATGCGGCTGAGAATGGTGTGAATCTCAGAGGCATCTCCGAAGGCAAAGCGGCCGCGGTAGCCGAGCAGAAGGCAAAGGGCATGCAGCTCCAGCACATCGGCAACCTCGGCGGATTCGGGACGATTGAGCAGATCGGTTACGTTGCGGAAGAAGTATTCGCCGGCAAAGTGTCCGCCGAACATCTCTTCCTGCAGCGGACGTCGGGCCCAGTCGGCGAAGGTAGGGTCTTTGGAATTGAGGACGCTTTCGTCGAGGAATCCGATCATGGCGTAGATGGCCATCTTGGAGGCTTCATCGCTGTAGCCCATGGCGGAAGCGTCTTTAACCGCCGCGGAAATCATCATGCGCAAAGTGGCGCGAAACGAATCGGCGTTTTCTACGCGTTGAACGAAGAAGCGGGTACGCAGGATGACGGTGAAGACTTCCTGGAAGGCAAGAGCCAGATTGTTGGTCTTCATCTCTTGAGGGGCGGAAGCTGGAGAAGAAGTCATGCGGAGGTCTCCGTAATGATGGTGATTTCAAAGGTTGCGTCGCCGAGGTCGCCGGGCAGATAGACGCCAACCTGTTTGGTCTGGAGTATATGCTGCCAGCAAGCGCCGCTGAGAGAGATGGAGAAGTAGTGCATGTCCGCCTGGGCGTGGAGAGCGGCGGGCGGGACCGGCAGGTGCATGAGTTCAAGGCCGGGAAGGGCTCGCTGCACGAGCTTTGCAACGCCCTCGGCCGAGCAGACCTTGACGAGCCTTGGCGTCTGGCGCAGAATGAGCGACTCGGCGATCGAGGAGCGAACGCCAAAAATCCATCGCGCCCGCCGAAGGCAACGCTCGTCCTTTACCTCAGCGGCATAGATGTAATTGTCCGCCTTGCGGAACTGGAGAGTAACACTGTTGGATGGAGCTACAACCTCGAGGTAACGCCGTATGAGCGAATCCATCTCCTTGAAAGTGGAAGTCAGGTCGCGATGGCGGTATGGGGGGATTTCATCCCTGGTGGCCTCGAGGGCAAACGTGCTCAGGGCGCCGGCCAGGCGGGCTAGATCCCGGTAGACTTCCTCCGGGTGGCTGCGGCGGTCCAGCAAATGATGGCGCAATGCGGGAAGGCTCGAGCAGAGCGCGTGGAGGAACCAGTAGTTGGCCACATCGAGAGCCGATGTGCCGAGCTCAAAGCCGCCGGAACTGAGCCTCATGTCGCGGGTGGAAACGACCTTTTCATCGATCGCCTGGACCAGCCGGTGGAGGATCAGAACCAGATTTTCGCACGCGCTGATGCGCAGGCAGGGGGGAATGAAGTCGGGGTCGCAGGCAAATCCCCCCTTGCCATCGCGGAGCACGCGGGCAATGGGAAAGGAGACTGTGTCATCGGAGAGCTGAGCCTGGCTCAAGAGGACGAGATTCTTGCGGGCAAAGGAGACGCTGTTTTCCCCCTGGCCAACGGAATCGTCTCTCATTGTGCGCTGCACCGCGCCGTACCTCACACTGGCGCCGCCGCCGAGGTCGCAGTCCAGACCCTGATCCTGGCGCGGCGGGATGGCCAGGTGCAGGATGATTTCACTGTCGGTGGAAGCGAAGAGACCGCTCAATTGCGCGGGATCTGGAACCGAGTCGCAGTCGGGCAAATCGAAGATGAGACCGTCGGGCAGGATGCCGGATGCGAAGTTGAGGATGGCGAGACCGTTGCTGAGGGCCCCCGTGTCGATGGAAAAATGGAGAAATCCCCATGGCTCCTGGCGAAGATTGGAATTGAGAAACCAGAGCGTGTCTTCGAAATACCGACTCTGAGTCTGAAAGTGATGAGGACCGAGATGCATTCCTTCAGACCAGACGACCCGCGACAGGAACTTCATAGTAGGGAGACCACCATGGGCGAGAGTTGAAGATCGGGTTGGTTTCCAGATCGATCGAAAGCAAAACTCCAGCGGAAGCAGCTCGACCTTGATCGATAGAATATGCCGTCTGTCCGGACGATACTCCCGCAAAACCTTCGCTGAGTCTATTCGTCCGGTGTGGAAGGGTGCAACCGCATTATACGCAAAATCTTTTTGGGTAAATAGGCAAATCGGGCGCGACCGAATGATTTATGCTACCCGCATCCCACCGGAGGCCTGATTGCATGGACAAACCGACGACACCAGATGGACCGAACGCGTCACCAAGTCCCGAGGAATCCGGCTCTGACCAGGGCTTTGGGGCAACGGGCGTTTTCCAGGGGTTGAAGACAACCGAACCGGCAGCTAGCTCGGGAGCGGCACCCTCCTTCCAGGAATATCGGGCGCCCGAGGCCCCAAAGCCGCTGCCAACGCCTGGACCGAAGCCGCTTGCAGAGCCGGTGGTCCACAAGGTGGTGTTCGGGGCCGGCGCGGAGAGCTCGCCGGAACTGCTGGACCGAATGCGGCTGGCGTCGGCTGAAAGAGCGCCCCATGCGGAGAAGGCTCCTGCCCCTGATTCCGGCGGCAAGGGTAGCGCGGGATTCACCGAACTCCTGCGCACTCTGGAAAGCGATTTGACCTCGCCGGTGGCTGCTCCACGAGAGATGCCGGCGCCGGCGCGTCCCGCACAGCAGTCGGGGTTCACGTCTTTGCTCAGAACGCTGAACTCGCCGGAGGCGGCGCCAACTCCGGCTGAAGTCCCCATAAAGGCGGCGCAGCCTCCTGCCCAATTTGCCCGATCCATTCCGGAAGAGCCGGTAAGAGCCCAGGCGGCTTCAGCGCCAGGTGGATTTACTGAATTGCTGCGAACCACGACAGGCGGAGATCCCGAGCTGAACGCTCCTCCGATGCAGCGTCCAGGACCCGGTGAAGCGCCGGTTTTCGGGGGAACGGCCGGGGCCATTCCGGCTCCCACTGAGAACAAGCCGGGAGCCTTCACGCAGTTGTTCAGTACGCTTGGAGGCGGCGATGCGAGCGCGCCGGTCCCAGCAGCGAGCGACCGCGCAACAGGGGATTCCTCTCGCAGAGACGTTGGCTCCTTCACGCGGATGCTATCGCTTGAGCCGCAATCTTCTGCCGCTGAGCCCGCCTTTCGCGAAGAGCGCAAGCCTTTGCCGGGAAGCGTGAATTACGGTCTTACCCCTGGGATGGCGGGGCCGACGGAGCCGAGCCGCGATCCATTTGCTCCGCCGCCGTTGGCTGAGGCCAAGCCGGTCGAAAGCACACCACCGGGGGCCGGAGTCGGTATTACGCGACTGATTCAGATGCTGGATGAGCCTTCAAAGCCGTCGGCTCCGCGCATGGAGGCTGCGCCGGTGAGCCCTCCGCGAGGGACGGAGCCCGGCGTTTGGACGCAGACATTCGCTTCCCTTTCCACGCCCAACGCGCCTGCCGCGCCGGCGGCAAACGCGCCGAATTGGCCTTCGCCGCCGCAGCAGCAGCCTATGTCCGCAGCTCCAACCGGGCGCGAAGCTCAATTTCCCGGCGGCTTGAACGAGCCTTCCGTGCGTCCATCCGGGGCGTCCGGCCCGAGTGAGTTTACGCGGATTCTCGATGCGTCAAGGATGCGTGAGCTGGCCATGAGGGGTGGTTCCGGCGCGGCGAACCTGCCCCAGGCGCCGTCGACCCAGGCCCCCGCGCCGCCTCCCCCACCCGCAATGCCGAGCTATCCGCTTCCTGCCGCGCCGCCGGTGGGAGGAATGCAAGGGATGGGGGGAATGCCTCATCAAGACGTATACCCTCCCCAGCAGCCGCAGATGCCCGGCTATCCCATGAGCTATGGGCCACAGGGCGGAGCGATGCCTTCGCCGGGTGGGAGCATGCCGCATGCGCCTGGAATGTATGCCCCGGCCCCGCCGGTAAAGCCGGCTGAACCTGGCATGGGAAAGCTACAGCCGTTAGTGCCTCTGTTGCTTGTTGTGGTCATTGTTTTGCTCGTTGTGCTGATCGTGACGGTCATCTTTCTGATGAAACACTAGCGGCAATTTCACCGCAACTGGATTGCGGGTGCCCATCCTTCGAGCGTTTCTTGCTCGAGGGTGGGATTTGAGCGCCATAAATACATAAATATGGTACTATGCTCCTATGCGAACAACTGTGGACATCCCGGACCCTCTCTACCGTGAAATGAGGATTTGCGCGGCCAGCGAAGGCACGACGATCAAGGAGATTGTCCTGGAAGGCGTCGCTATAAGATTGCGGACCGGGAACGCGCCCGCGAAGCGAGAGGCACGACCCAAATTCCCCGTGATTCGCTCTAAGAATCCCGGTTCCTTGAAACTGGGCGAGGAAGGTGTCTACGAGTACATTCCTTTTCCCTGACGTGAACGTCTGGCTGGCGCTGGCGCATGAAATTCACCCGCAGCACCGCGTAGCCATGGCGTGGGGAGAGTCGCTGAGCAGCGACGCTGCACTGTCCTTTTGCCGCTTTACGCAACTCGGTCTGCTTCGCTTGCTTACCAACCAAAGCGCGATGGGCGCGGATGTTCTCACCCAGGCAAAGGCGTGGGCAGTTTATGACGCGTTCTTGAAGACTGCCAAAGCTCGATTGACGGAGGAGCCGCGTGGGATCGATCCTCTATTCCGCCAGCATACTAACCGGAACGAAGTTTCGACAAAGCAGTGGGCGGACGGCTATCTCTCCGCGTTTGCCATCGCTGCTGGATTTCAGCTTGTCACCTTTGATCGGGCGCTGGCCGGGAAGGTGAAGGGGGCGGTGCTGTTGGGGTGATTGTTCGCCTCCGATCACCTAGCTTGGGAAGAATGGTTGTATGGATCCTGGAGGCCCGACTTCGGTTTCGTTAAGAGCCACCAATGTTCAAAAAGCAGCATGCCGACAATCCCAAGGAGCGCGAAGACCAGATACCAGGATTCATGATGATCTCCCTCGGCGACCACCCAGGACGGCAGGGACGGCTTGATGTATTGAGCGAACCAAATCCATAAAATGATGAGCAACAGAAAAACCAGGTGCGCTTGAAGAACTCCGCCAACCGACCGTGCGTGTCCGCCGAAGAATAGGCGCAATTTACCGTCGCTCCAGGCGAGTCCAAAGACCGCGATCGTATATCCCACACACGTGGCCACATAGATTGCCCATCGTGAGTCCATGAATGGGATGCAGACAGTCAACATTGCTATCGCAGTCGCAAAGCTAACTACTTGTCGTTTGAATCCCTTCGACATAGCACGCATAGGCTGCCCCGATCCTGACGAGTCCTGACCATCTACCCAAAACGCATGAGCGAGCAGCTATTGCCGCATCTCTGTTGCGACTGGCTCGTTCCGTGACTCCTCCGCCAACCGGGTTTTCCGGTTCTTGTAACTCGCCGCAATAAACTCCCGGAACAGCGGATGCGGCTCCAGCGGTTTCGACTTGAACTCGGGATGAAACTGGCAGCCCAAAAAGTACGGATGCCCCGGCAGCTCGACGATCTCAACATACGTTGCGTCGGGGGTGGTGCCGCTGATGCGCAGGCCGCCGCCGGTCAGCAGCGCTTCGTACTCGCGGTTGAACTCATAGCGATGCCGGTGGCGCTCGCTGATCTCGGTAGCTCCGCCATAAGCCTTTGCCGCCAGTGAGTCTTCCTGCAGAATGCAAGTCCACGCGCCCAGCCGCATGGTCCCGCCCATCTCTTCCACGCCCAGCAACTCCCGCAGCTTGTAGATGATGCGATGCTGGCTGGCGGGGTCGAATTCGCTCGAGTTGG
>OCTA010001914.1_pt1 | contig 19051 bp, 12 predicted proteins | sample 1538991 | NCBI WGS metagenome assembly OCTA01 (sample SAMEA3539302, study PRJEB22396) | soil metagenome | biome: tundra; feature: field; material: soil | place: USA | collected 2010-05 | depth 0.15 m | reverse complement strand
AGGAGCGCCAAATCGCCGCTGTGCGACACGTTAAAGTCAAGCATCGCCGCTTGTGCCACATCTATTAGGTGCGGGCGTCCGAACTCCGAGTAGGCGATGCGCAAGTCCTGAGGAGCCACTTGCAGATAGCGTCCCAGCAGCGTTCGCAACGTTCCCCGCGAGATGATGTACTCATGCCGGTCGGCATCAAAGCGAAAACGCCCGGCCCGTAGCAACTCATCCGGCGAAAGATAACTGCGGAAGGCCTCGAGCTCGGCACCGCTCCGCGCGAAGCTCTGATGCCAGACATGGATCTCGTCGTGGGCGAGCGCAAGACTGCTGACGTCCGTTGCACCTGAATAGAACTCACGCACTGCGACCGTCGGAGCTGGTTTGGAAACGAAATTCATGGAATCGTGTCCTACCGACTAACTGGAAGGGGTTGCGGTCGCGGCGTTGGCGCCCGGTCCACCTGCGGCGGCTTCCGCCGACGGACGGAGCGCTGGGTTCAGCCGCGTCAGCAGGACCTGGCTGATGTACTGCACATGCGGTTCGCGTAGGACCTCATGGTGACTGGCGTCGATTTCGTGGATTTCCACGCCGCCCTGGCTGCGCGCTCCCCATCCCAATTGGGGATCGTCGATGTAGTAATACGGCTGCTTCGGGCGCTTGAACAGTATCACGGGAGCGTGGAAGCTGGGGGCGCGGAAGTTCTGCGGCCAGTACGCTTCGGCCCACGGCTGGGTGGCTTTAGTTCTTCCGGTCATGGCCTTCAGGCGATTGTTCAACGCACGCGTGGCCCAATCGAAGCGTTCGCTCATGCTCACTCTTCGGAGCCAGCTCAGCCGTTGCCCCCAACTGAACAAGTGCCAGCCCCAACGGCGGTGAGCGTTCTCCAAAACCCAGGTATCGAAGATCGCAAAGAGGCTGACTTTCTGTCCTTGGGATTCGAGAAGCAATATCATCTGCTCCGCGATCTGACATCCGCCACACATGGCGGCAATGAAGTAAGGTCCCGCTGGTTGCACCGCACGCATGCCAGCCACATACTGCTGGGCCAAGGCACGTAACTCCTGCATGTTCAGAGGACGTCCCTGGACGATCGGGCTTTGTGCCTGCAACTTGTAAAAGCCCTGGCCTTGGCCAAAATGACGTGCCAGCAGCCCATACCCTATGGCGCGCACTCCAGGCGCGGCCACTGCGAAAAACGGCAGAGTTTCGCCATTTCCAGGCTGAAATTGGGCAACCAGCGGCTCCGGTTTGGATTCCGACCCTTCCCGAAGCAACTTGGCCAGCGAGGCTACCGTGGATCCCCGGAACAGGCTTGCCAGGGGGATCTTCCGTCCTACGACCTTTTCGGCCTCTGAAAGCAGTCGAACCGCCAGCACCGAGTGGCCTCCGAGATCGAAAAAATTGTCCTCGACGCCAATGTTGGGAATCCCCAGTACGTTTTCCCAGACTCGCACCAGAATCGATTCCAAATCGTCGCTGGGAGAGTTCTTGGCAGCAGTCCCAAGCTGCGACCAATCAGGGATTGGCAGCGCCTGCCGGTCGATCTTCCCATTCGCATTGATCGGGAACGACTGCAGTTTGACGAAGATCGATGGCACCATGTACTCGGGAAGGCTGCGCTCCAGATGCGCGCGCAACTCGGCCGTTGTTGGGTCTTGCTCCGCTTTCGCAACCACGTAAGCGACCAGCCTCTTGCCACCCGGCTGGTCTTCCCGAACTACGACGACGACCCGCTCGACGCTGGGATGGCTGGCCAGTACGGTTTCAATCTCGCCTAACTCAATGCGGAAACCGCGAATCTTGACTTGAAAATCTACCCGGCCATGGAAGCGCAAGTTGCCGTCCGGCAAGTAGGACGCAATGTCGCCGCTTCGGTACAGGCGTTGTCCAGGGCTGAAAGGATTGGCGACGAACCGCTCGGCGGTGAGATCGGGCCGGTTTTGATAACCGCGGGCCACGCCAGCGCCGCCGATATAAAGTTCTCCTGGGACTCCAACTGGCACGAGCTCCCCATGCTTGTCGCGCAGATACATGGTTACGTTGAAATTCGGAACACCAATCGGGGCAATCTGGCTAAGTTCTGAAGTCACCCGGTACAGGTGGGAACAGACCGTCGTTTCGGTGGGTCCGTACACATTCCATAATTCGCCGCAGCGAGGCAGAAGCTGGTTCGCCAAATCGGGAGAAAGCGCTTCGCCGCCGCAGAAGAGTTTCAGTCCGTGAACTCCGTCCCACCCGGATTCGAGCAGCATGCGCCAGGTAGCCGGGGTCGCGCTCATTGCCGTGATCTTTGAATTGGCCAAAAGGCCCTGCAATTGCTCTGGATCAGATGCCTGCTCGCGTGAAGCCAGGACCACCTTGGCTCCAACCAGTAGCGGCAAATACAACTCAAGCACCGAAAAGTCGAACGACAGCGTGGTTACTGCGAGCCAGACATCTTCCGCCGTGAGACCCGGCTTGCGCCTCATGCTGGAGAGAAAATTCACTACGTTGCGGTGCTCGATCTGCGCGCCTTTTGGTTTGCCGGTTGACCCTGATGTGTAAAGTACGTAGATCAGGTTCGCCGGTCCGGCCGAGCGGCCTAGATCGTCTGCACTCTCCTTCGCAATCGTGGGCCAGTCGGTATCGACGTAGATCCGTTCGATAGCGGATTCAGGCAAAGCATCCGCGACTGCCTGGTCGGTCAGCACAACCGGCGCCGAGGTATCGCCGAGGATCACTGCAATACGGTCCTTGGGGTAAATCGGATCCAGCGGAACGTAGGCCCCGCCGGCTTTCAGGACTCCCAAAATGGCCACCAGCAAATCAGGCGTTCGACTCACCAACATGCCGACGAGAACGTCAGGACCGACGCCGCGTTTCTGCAGATAGCGCGCCAACTGGTTGGACCTATGGTGCAGCACACCGTAGCTCATCTGCTGTGAGCCGCACTCGACTGCGATACGCTCCGGGCCCTGGCGGGCTTGCTGAGCGACCAATTCATGCAGGCAGGTGTCCTGAGGGTAGTCAGCCGCCGTCGCATTCCACCCAACCAGAATCTGCTGCCGCTCCTCGCTGGTAAGCAACGGTAACTTCGAAACTCGTGTCTCCGGGTCGGCAACCGCGCCCTGCAGCAACTCCTGGTAATGGCGAAGCATCCGTTGGATGGTCGAGCCGTCGAAAAGGTCGGTGTCATACTCGACCTTGCCCTGCAGGCCATCGGGGCCCTCAAACAGAAAAAAAGACAGGTCGAACTTGGCAGCGACATTGCTCAGGGCTCCCAGTGGTTTCAGTTGCAGTCCAGGCAACTGGAAAGCAGGGCGGGGAGCATTCTGCAGCGAGAAAATCACCTGGAACAGCGGGTTGTGGCCGAGGCTGCGTTCCGGGCGTAGTTCCTCCACCAAGCGCTCGAACGGCATGTCCTGGTGTGCATAGGCGCCCAGCGCAACTTCTCTCACACGGCCCAGCAAGTCGCGAAAGCTCGGGTCTCCGGCTAAGCTGGTGCGCAGCGCCAGGGTGTTGGCAAAAAGCCCGATTAGCCCCTCGACCTCCGCCCGGCTGCGGTTGGCGATTGGAGCGCCGACCACGATGTCATCCTGCCCGGAATAGCGGGACAGTAACGCTTGAAACCCCGCCAGCAGGGTCATGAATAGCGTGGCTCCTGCCTGCCGTGCCAGGCGGTTCAGGCCGTCCGTAAGTTCAGCAGAAAGGGAGAAATTGGCGGTGGCCCCGCGAAAACTCTGCACTGCCGGACGGGGGCGATCGGTGGACAAGTCCAGCGTCTTGGGAGCGCCGGCCATTTGCTGCTTCCAATAATTCAGCAACTCGTCGAGGTTCTCTCCTTGCAAGTGCTGCCGTTGCCAAACCGCAAAATCCGCATATTGCAATGGCAGTTCGGGATGCGGCGACGGGCGTCCGGCGCAGAAAGCCTCATACAGACTGGCGAGTTCGTCCACCAGAATGCGGCGCGACCAGCCGTCAAAAATGATGTGGTGCATGGTCAGCAGCAGGACATGGTCTTCCTGTTCCAGGCGGATGAGCTTGGCCCGAACCAACGGCCCGTTCTTCAGGTCAATGCGGTTCGCGGCTTCCTCGACGGCCGCATCCTGGGCGGCTTGCTCGCGGTCCGCGCGCTCGCTGAAGTCGAACTGCTGCAACGGAACATGTAGAGAAGTTGACACGATCTGCACCGGCTGGTCGTCCACAACATCCAAGGTGGTGCGCAGAATCTCATGCCGGCGCACGATCTCGTTCAGGCTGCGTTCCAGTGCCTCCGGGCTAAGCCTGCCGGTCATTCGAATCGACCAGGGAACGTTATAGGAAGTGCTTTCCGGTTCGAGTTGGTCGAGGAACCACAACCGCTGCTGCGCGAACGTCACCGGAAACACATAAATGTGTTCGGCGCTTGGTTCGGAAACCGGATTCGGCCCTGTCATTCCTGTCCCAACTTCGCTGTCAATCCTCATCTCAGAGGAATTTCCCCTAGCCCGTCAAACAACTTCAGGTTCTACCCTTTCGCACAGTTGATACGATCCACTTCGGCGCCATCGACCAGGTCGCCCAAAGCAACCACGATCTTGCGTGGTCCCACAAAAGAATCCCGCGCGTGGGCCGCCAGCATGTTGTCGAGCGAGACCATGTCGCCTTCGCGCCAGGTGAAGCGCACCGCGTACTTCTCGTACACTTCGCCGACATGATCCATGACTGCGTCCGGAATCTCCGTGCCATCGCCAAAGTACACGTGGCGGGGAAGGTCCTCGCGCCTGAAAATCGAGAGCAGGGAATCCCGAACCGCGGGATCGAGGCAGTGCACGTGGTGTAACTGGACCTGATTGAAGAAGCTCATCTCGCCGGTGACCGGATGGCGCAGGACCGCGCGGCAACGCTGTTTCACGCGCAAGTCATCCTTGCCGACCCATTCGCAGATAAAGCCTTGCGTGCGGCATGTCTCCTCCACGACCGAGCGATCGTCGGTCTGGAAGAAATGCCGCCAACTCACGTCCAGACCGTCCGAGAAGTTGCGAACGTACATCACGCCCTTGTCTTCGAACTGCTGCCGGACCGCCGGATCGAGTCCCAGGTACACCTTGCGGCAGTCCACCACCGGGGAACATCCGCCTTCCTTGGCCGCGATCACGCAAAAGAAACTGATGCGCGTGGCCCAGCGGTTCATGTGTGAGCTCTCGTTGTGGTACAGAATGCACTTGTCTTCCGGGTAGGGAGTGGAAGTGTAGATCTTTCCTCCAACGCCCTCGCGCGGCAGATCGCCATATTCCGAGAACAATTCCGTGTAGATCGCGGCGGCCACGCGCTCAAAGTCCTGCGGCGTTTTCAAATTAAAACCGCGGAATAGAATGCCGCCGTGGGTGTGCAGCTTCTGGGCGATGTATTCCCGGTTATTGCGTGCCCAATCCGCGAGATCCACCTGATCGGTGGCGGGTTCCATGATCAGCGGCAGAAGCTGGTCCGGTCCCATCTGGCTTTCTCGAATGGGATTGAAATGCGCTAAATCAACCGCTTTGCGGCGAATTGCGCCCAAACTCTTGCCCGGTGAAGTCATAGTGCGATCCATATCCTGCACCTCAGTTCAGGTCCGTTGAGGTTGGCGGAAGCGAAGCTTCGAGTTTTAAGTCAAGGAAGGGAGCCAGCTTCGATGCCGTAATCCCCGCCAGTGGCTGGTTCAAAATGTCACGGCGGCTGTCCAGAACCTCGTCACCGATAATGCAGTGCTCGAATCGTTCCGCCAGCCCATCCCATCCGAGGTTGGGCCCAAAGTCCAAAGTGCCCTGACCAAAAAACAAAACAACCGAACCCCGATACGGTTTCGGGCAGTAGTGCTGCTCCGCCGACCCCAACATCTCCATCACATACATGGTACGCATTCCCGGAGGAATCCGCAGCCCCAGACTGAAGAGGACACGATAAGTAATCCTCCGAATGAACGGGACCGCCCGCCAGTAGATGGCGCTTGCCAGATTCCGCAATGCCTTTATCGGCGACGACAACAACGTCCCCATCCGGGCGCTGACGGGCCGTGCCGCCGGAGGCGGTGTCTGGGCCGTGACGAACGGATGGTTGCACCTCAGTGCCGCGCTGAACAGGGCAACCACGGCGGGAGTCTCGCCCCGTTGCTTCAGGATGCGGGCCATCTCGAAAGCCACCAGTCCGCCAAAACAATATCCGCCGATGAAGTAGGGTCCGGACGGTTGTACCTTGCGGATTTCCCCCAGGTAATGCGCCGCCATTTCTTCGACTGTGCGGCGCTGAAACGGCTTGCCGTCCATGCCCTCGGGTTCGATGCCGTAAAAAGGACGGTCCGCGCCCAGTTCACTTGCCAATTCGTGCAAAAACAGAGTGCTGCCCGCGCCGCCATGCACACAGAAGAATGGCGGTTTCGATCCCTTCTCCTGGATCGGGACCATTGTGCGATACTCCACAGCTTGAGCCGATGGCTGCAATTCCTTTGCAAGTTGCTCCACCGTGGGAGAACGGAACAACGTGGATAGCGGAAGCTCCTTCCCAAATGTCCGCAATATCTTGGTGAACAGGCGCGCTGCCAGGATGGATCGACCGCCCAATTCGAAGAAATTCGCAGTCACACTGATGGGACGTACGCCGAGGACCTCCTCCCAGAGCTGGCTCAGCTTCCGTTCAGTCTCGTCACGGGGAGCGACATACTCCGCCTCGGTCTTGAAGTCGTTTCCAGTCGGGGCCGGAAGCGCTTTGCGATCCACCTTGCCATTAGGAGTAACTGGCAACTTCGCCATCGAAACGAACGCCGAGGGCGTCATGTAGTCGGGCAACTGCTTGGCGGCATGAAGCCGCAGCTCGGCCGAGGTAACACTACCGGGAACCGCGGCAACAAAATACGCCACCAGACGTTTGTCGCCGGGCGTGTCTTCGCGCGCAATGACCACCGCCTGATTCACGCCCGAGTGCTGTTCGAGTACGGCTTCGATCTCGCCCAGTTCAATGCGGAAGCCGCGGATCTTGACCTGGTGGTCGATGCGTCCCAGGAACTCTACGTTCCCGTCATGCAGGAATCGGGCCAAGTCGCCGGTGCGGTACATGCGGGCTTGGGACCGGGTGCTGAACGGATCGGGCACGAACTTCTCCGCAGTCAACTCGTCGCGTTCAAAATAGCCGCGCGCCAGGCCTTCGCCGCCGATGTAGAGCTCACCTTTCGCTCCTTCGCTGACCGGCTGCCGATCGGCATCGAGGATGTAAAACGTCGTGTTGGCAATCGGCTTGCCGATCGGTACGAGCTTTTCGTCCTTGCCTTCCACCTTGTACACGCTCGACCAGATCGTGGTCTCGGTCGGTCCGTACATGTTCCAGACGGAACCGCAGCGCAACGCCAATTGCCGCGCCAGATCAGCGGAGAGCGCTTCTCCACCGACCAGCACTTTAAGTTTGGGATCGCCTTCCCAGCCCGACTCCAGCAGAACGCGCCAGGTCGTAGGAGTGGCCTGCATGATAGTGGCCCCACTTTGCTCCAGCAGACGCCTGAGCAGGCGTCCATCGACGGTTGCCTCACGCGAAGCCAGGACCAGTCGGCCTCCAACCAGCAGCGGAAGGTAGAGTTCCAGTCCCGCGATGTCGAATGACAACGTCGTAACCGCCGCCAGCACGTCGGTCGCGGTCATGCCCGGCTGGCCTCGCATCGAGCACAGAAAATTGACCACGCTGCGGTGTTCGAGCTGCACGCCCTTCGGCTTACCGGTCGAGCCAGACGTGTAGATGACGTACGCAAGATTCGCAGGCGTCACTTCCGACACGACTGGTGACGTGTCCTCGTGTTGAAACGCGCGCCACTCAGGATCCAGGCAGATGACTTCAGCCGAGGTTGGGGGCAGCGATGAAAGCAGGGAGTCTTGCGTCAACAGGGCCTTGACGTGGGCGTCTTCGAGAACATATTGGATCCGATCGCTGGGGTAGGCAGGATCGAGGGGAACGTAGGCGCCCCCTGCCTTAAGAACTCCGAGCACGGCAACGAGCATTTCCAGCGAGCGCTCCAGGCAAACCCCAACCAAGGTTTCAGCTCTGATTCCTCGCTGGCGAAGCGAGTGCGCTAGTTGGTTGGAGCGCGCTTCCAATTCTGCATAGGTCAGGGAATGTCCAAGGAACTCAACCGCAATGTACTCCGGTTGCTGGAGTGCCTGCTTCTGTAGAAGCTGATGAACGCACAAGTCGTGGGGGTACTCAGCAAACGATTGGTTCGACCCGTAGGCTTTGCGGATTGAGTCGGATCTCAGGGGTAAACTGGCCAAGGTAATCTGGTGGGGCTCCGCTTCGCTGTCACGGAGAGACTTGAAGGCATCTGAGGAGCAAACATCCATGATATTGGCCAGACCGGGACGAGCGCTTTAGGTTGCCGTCTAAGGCTTTGCGAGTATTCAACTTATAGGGTCATTTTACAAAGAAGTCAACAGATTTTTGGGACAATTCAAGCAAGGTCAACGAGTAGCAATCAGCAAAATACCAGCAGTCACGGCCTAGATTGGACGATCATGGTACTTGGCGACGGCTCTTTTGTGGGGTGGTTGCCTGATCGGAACCACACACGTCCAAATTTCACTAATTGGTAACGATGTGGCCGGGTCAGGATCGGTGCGAGCGGTACTGTTCCCGCGACACGCGAACGATCGCAGGCGGCGGGGTTTCTAGCTGGGATTTGTCTGCGGTGGCAATTGCCTCCGCCAAACTGGAAATCGTCGGACTCTCGAAGATCGCGCGAATCGGCAACTCAATCCGGAACTGTTCACGCACTCTCGAAATTACCTGGGTGGCGAGTAGGGAATGGCCGCCCAGGTCGAAAAAATTGTCGTTGGCGCTGATGCGATCGCGCCTCAATACCTCGATCCAGATTTTGGCGACGATTTCCTCGCTCGGCGTTTTTGGGGCGACATAAGCCTTGGTTTCGACCATTTCCGGTTCGGGAAGCGCCTGACGATCGATCTTGCCATTCGCGTTCAGGGGAATCCTGGGCAGCAATACGATGGCTGACGGCACCATGAACTCGGGCAACTGCTGCTTCAAATACACTCGCAATTCCTCGGGAGAATTATTCTGGTCACGATCGGCGACAACGTAGGCCAGCAGCCGTTTGTCTCCCCGCCCGTCTTCATTCACCAGAACGACAGCTTGCTTAACACCCGCCCGTATCGCCAGCACCGACTCGATCTCACCCAACTCGATGCGGAACCCGCGGATCTTCACTTGGTCGTCGCCGCGTCCCAGGAACTCGATGTTGCCATCCGCCAGATAGCGCGCGAGATCGCCGCTGCGATACATCCTGACGTTGGCGTTTTCAACGAATGGGTTGGACACGAACCGTTCGGCCGTGAGTTCTGGCTGATTCAAGTACCCAGCGGTTACGCCATCGCCCGCGATGTAAAGTTCCCCCACGACGCCCAGCGGCACTGGCTGCAGCAGCGCATCGAGTACATACACCTGGGTGTTGGCAATGGGCCGTCCGATCGGAATACTGGCGGCGGGCGCATTCTTCCAGTCGTACTCGGCAACGCGCAGCGTCAGCGAACCCACCGTCGTCTCCGTCGGGCCGTAGTGGTTCAGGACCTCACAGCTTCCGCCTAGTCCCTCTATACTCTCCAGCAGCTTGGGCGGCAGCGTTTCTCCGCCGAGTATAAGGTACTTGCGTGGAAGCACATGCTGAGCTTCCGCTGCATGCAAAAGTGCCTGCAAGTGGGACGGAACAATCTTGAGAACGTCGAGCGGATACTGGCTGATGTAGCGGGCGAAGCGTTGTGCGTCGGTGGAGACGTCATAGGCGATCACATGCAGGCATCCACCAGTAATCAGCGCCGGGTAAATGCAAGTATTCCCCAGGTCCGCACCGATAGTTGAGACGATGCCGAACTGTAATCCTTCCGGATGCTCTTCGAGACGCAACCTCTGGGTGATGAAGTGGCTGTAGTTGACCAGGTTCCGGTGGCGCACCGCAACGCCCTTGGGCACGCCGGTCGAGCCCGAAGTGTAGATCACGTAAACCAGGTCTTCTGGTGTTGTTAAGTTGACCGGATTCGTGCGGGGCTGGTCGCTCCACAAACTCCGGTCACGATCAAGACAGATCGTCTTTCCGGAAAACTCAGGTATCTGCCCCAGGAGCTTCTCTTGAGTGATGAGTGCGATCGAACCCGACAATTGCTGCGTCAGTCTTGGTTTGGGATTGTCAGGGTTGAGTGGGACGTACGCGCCGCCGGCTTTCAGAATTCCCAACAGCGCGACCATCATTTCGGCCGAACGCTCGACGCAAAGTCCGACCAGCGAATCCGGACGGACGCCCAGCGTCCGCAGCAAGTGCGCTATCTGATTGGCGCGCTCGTTCACCTCGCGATAGCTGAGCAACTCGTCGTTGAACCGCAGCGCGGGCCGATCAGGCGCAAGTGCCGCTTGTGACTCGAAAAGTTCATGCAGGCACTTGTCTCGCGGATAGTCGGCGGCCGTCTGGTTCCAATCGACGACCAGCAGTCGCTGCTCGGCTTCGGGCAGCAGCGGCAAGCGGCTGACATTTGTTTCGGGACCTGCCACCGCAGCCGAGAGCAGGGCCTGAAAGTATCCGGAAATGCGTTTTGCCGAATCGGCAGCCAAGCGTGAGCCGTCGTAGTGAAGCTCAAGCGCTAGGCCATTCGTGGACTGGATCGCCGACAGCTTTAGCTTGAAGCGTTCGCTACAGGCAAAGATCTTCTCCACCGAGAAAGTCGAACTTCCGAAGGTCTGTGGACCGGGGCGCTCAACATACTCGAATCCGACCAGAGGCTCAGCGACGAAGCTGGTGCCCGGAACATAGTGTTCCTGCCATTCCGATGCCTGGACTATCGCGGTCTTCACATGTTCGACAACCTCGCGAAAACGGAAGTCGCCGTCAAACCTTGCCTCGATGGGTATGGTTTTCTCGATCAGGCCGACCGTGTCCCGCAGTTCGTCGTATTCCCGGCCAGCGAAGACCGTGCCGACTTTGAACTTGGATTGTCCGGTAAGCCTCCACAACAACGATTGCCACGCCGCGAGCAAAATGTCAGCAGAAGTCGCGCTTAGTTTTGTGGCCAACGATTCCACTTGGTTCGACGTCCCAGAGCTCACTGGAGACGAGCACAATTGGGGAGAAAAACGACCGTTCGTCTTAAGCTCGTTCGGCAGCGGAAGCGCCTGGGATTCGTCCTTGTTGCTCTTCCAGAATTCCCGGCCCTTTCTGGCAGCTTCGTCAGCGCCTTCCACAAGGTCGTTCTGCCATTGCGTGAATTGGACGTAGCGCAGAGGTTCTTCTTCTCCCGCTGAAACGGCGGCTGTTGCAAATTGTCCGAGCTCTCGCACCAATACGTGCAACGACCGTAGATCCGCAGCCAAGGCGGGAACGCTGAGAATGAGCCCGCTTCGATCAGACCCTAACGTTGCAAGTTTAGCCGCCAGCACGGGTCCGGCTTCCGGGCCGCTGCTACGAAGCTGTTCGTGGCGAAACAACTCCTCCAACTGGTTTTTCTGTTCAGATTCCGACAGGCCGCTGAGATCGGTTACTTCCAACGACGGATCATCGCTTTCGAGAACGACCTGGAACGGAAACTTCATGCCCGGCCGCCGCCGGTAAACCGTCCGCAAGATTTCGTGGCGTGCAACCAATTGACTCAGCGCATGCTTCAGGTTGTCGGTCGGCAGAGCACCTTCGACAAGGACCATGCAGGTCGAGCGAGTAGCGACGCCGTCCAGTTGCTGCGACCAAACGTGGCGCTGCTGCGGCGAAAGCCAGAAACCCGTGTTTGCCGGGCTCTCCATCGTATCCGACTCCTGTTGTTCGGGCCCATTGCTCCCGAGGATGGCAACCACCATCAGCCACCTCGGGAGGTTAGAATCGCAAGATCGTCTCAGCTAGCTAACTATAAGAAACAACGTTACTTAACGCCTAGATCGCGCGCAACGCTGGGCCTTCAGGCCAGCATTGGCGGACTGTCCAAAGGTTCGCATGATTTGGCGTGGTTGTCTAGTTAACGTAACCGAATCACACGTGACCGGAGCATCGTGAGATCATCCAAACGGCGAGACCAAAGTCACAGCTTCTCGCAGAGATGCGCTTTACGATATCTAAATGGCAGCATTTCCGGGCATTTTGCAGAATTCCAGACTGAAAGCGATGATCATTCCCCGCGAACACGGGGCGTGGGGCATGTTGCTGGTGCCATTGGTGACCGGTGCCGTGGTGGCAGTTCGATCGAGCATTGATTTTGCTGCGCTTGCGATCTTCCTGGTTGCGGCGCTGTCGCTCTTCTGGCTGCGAACTCCGGTCGAGGCGTGGCTTGGCACATCGGCCAGCAAGGCCCAGTCGCCATCGGAGCGATCGGCGGTTGCCAGGGCTTCCGTCGCCCTCGCGGCGGTAACTGCCGTGGCCGTGGCGACGTTGTTCATATCCGGCTATTCGAGGGGACTTCTTACCATCGGGGCAGTCGCGGCGGTGGCATTGGCTGCCCAGGCCGCGGTGAAGAAAATGGGACGCCGCGGACGCATGCCAGCGCAGATCATCGGTGCGATTGGTCTGACTTCTACCGCCGCCGGCGCATATTACGTCGCGACCGGAAAACTCGATCGCATCGCGGTAGCGCTATGGTTGGCCAACTGGATGTTCGCCGGAGACCAGGTGCATTTCGTCCAGGTACGCATCCACTCCAGTCGTGCGGCCAGCGTCAACGAGAAGTTGCGTCAAGGTTATGCGTTTCTCGCCGGACAGTTTTTCTTACTGGGAATCGTCGTGGCTCTATGCTGGCTGAACGTGTTCCCGAAGTTCGTGGTGTTCGCTTTTGTGCCCGTGTTACTGCGTGGGACACTTTGGTTCCTGCGCGGCCGCCAGCCACTCGACGTGCATAAACTTGGGTTCTCAGAATTGGCGCAAGCCTTGATCTTCGGGACGCTGCTGTGCGTTGCATTCCTGCTCTAGCTGGAAGCTCTTCCGTGAATCAATCATCCAGCCTCACCCTTGGTTACTTTGCGCGGAAGAGTCAAGTACCATTCAAATTGCGTTTACCAATAGAAAAGGGCGACTTTGTGTCGCCCTTTTTCCATGCTCAAAGGTGAACAATTTCTGAACGTGTTCCCGCAATTTAGGTCAGCGGAGTGACCTTATCGATGTGAAGCGATCCGTCCTGGGTCAAGGTTCCGCTCACTTTGACATGCTGGCCTTCATGGCCTGCAACCGCCGCCGGGTTTTCGATGGTGACTATCTTCTGGTCCTTGTCGGTTACGAGGACGGCTTTCTCACCGCCTTCGATGCACTTCTTGGCGCACCCGGCGTGCGCCGCGTTCGCGCCTTTGGCTCCACATTTGGAGTCGCTGATCCATCCATCCCAACTGCTGTCTTTCGGAGCAGCCATGGCCATCATGCTGCACAGAAACAATCCAAGAACTACCAACACTGTTTTCTTCATGTTTTATCTCCCGCCGCGTTCAGACGCGGACTGCTGCGAATAGATTGATTGGATGGGCCTCGAAGTCGAAACCGAGCGCCTTCGAAGGACCTTCCCCACACGTCCTGATTGGGCTGTTCCTGAGTATATTGCCCCGGCGTTCGGAATGCGAGTTGCCCGATACAAATTCGACAAGAATCGTGCAGGAACGGAATTAGGAGTTGAATCGAAGAACCGGCAGACACGAAGGTGAGGCTACTGTTTTCTGGGACTGGCGTCGGGAAGGTTCTGGGCGACCGCAGTATTGCTCCGGACATCCGGCTTGGGCTGGGGCTGCACAAGGACTACTTCGCCGGGCATGACGTATCCCAACTTCTCCCGAGCCTCTTTCACGATTGTGTTGGGATCGGACTGCAGTTTCTTGACCCGGTTCTCCAAGTCCTCATGCTCATGCCTGGCTTGGTCGATCTCCTGCTGAAGCCGCTGGTACTCGGCGCGCTTGGCCCGCCATTCCATGGTGCCGTTGGCCCCAACCACCACTTTGTATCCAATCAGCACTGCGAGTACACCAATGCACAGGGTCGCCACGATGCGGCGCATCTGGTAGAACCAGCCTTTGGTTGCGTCACTCCAGTGCATAACTAGCTAGTAACCTTCCTCGAAACCATGAGTCGAAAGCGTTTGCCGACAAATGTTAAAGCTGTACTCGAACCTTCGCGGCAGCCGCGCACAACCCGCTATTGGTAGTGAACGGCGGTTCCGAATACCCGTCAAGCGAACGAAAGGCGAAGGCTCTAGGGAGGAACCAACTTTAATAACGGCAACCTGGCCTCAAGATCAGTTGGCCGCTGCAGCGATCATGATCGCGAATGGCGCTCGATTCGCGTGCTAGAGTCGCGACAGAGAATATCGCAAAGACATTTTGTGTCGGGAGATGCGCCGATGGCGAACGCTCGAATCGTACTTACTGCGGTTGGGAGTTTGGAGAAAGCCGAACAACTTGCCGGTACTCTGGTCGAACGCCGCCTCGCGGCCTGCGTGAATATCGTCGGCCCCGTCCGTTCGATTTATCGCTGGAAGAACGCCATCGAGCGTGAGCAGGAGTACCTGCTTTTGATCAAGACAACTGCGGAGCGCGCGGCTGAATTGGCCGCAGCGTTTGCCGAGATCCATCCCTACGAACTCCCCGAACGAGTGGAGTTGACCATCGACGGCGGCAGTGACAACTACCTGGAATGGCTGAGCGCGCAAGTTACGCGCGATTCAAGTCAGTAAGCCAACAGGATTCGCAGATCTCTCACATTGTTTCCGGTTGGACCAGTCACGATCGCATCGCCGATCGATTCCAAGAGTGGGAAAGTGTCAAAGCCCGACATCGCCGCCTGAGGGTCGAGCCCGCACCCTTTGGCTCGCGCGAAAGAGGTTCCGTCCACCACCGCGCCTGCCGCTCGACTGTTTCCGTCGATGCCGTCGGTTCCGGCGCTGAGCACTGTGATTGGTTCGGCTGCGATTATCTGGGCGCAATACAACGCGAACTGCTGGTTGCGCCCGCCTATTCCGGACTTGTCGCCAACGGTAACCGTAACTTCTCCCCCTGAGATCAGGCAGACGGGCGACGACGCCCGCCGCATCTCGCGCAACTTCCCCAGTAAATAATCGGCAGCCCGGGCATAGTCCCAGTCGTCGCAGCGGTTATCGACCTCGACCGCGAAGCCACACGATTTCGCGCGTTCCGCGGCCGCACTCACCGCCGTCTGGTTCGCTAAGACCGTAACGTAGTGGCTGTTTCGGAATGCGGGATCGCCTTGCTTGGGAGTCTCTTGCAACAGCCTGCTGTCGAACATATCGCGCACACGTTCGGGAAAGTGCGAGCGCATGGCGTAACGCGCGGAGATTGCGTAGCAATCCGAAACTGCGCTGCTGTCGGGCATGGTTGGCCCGGAGGCCAGCGCGTCAAGCGCATGCTCAGGCACATCGGAAACCAGCAGCGAGACTTGTGTCGCCGGGGCGGCGGCTTGCGCCAAGCGGCCACCCTTGAGCGCGGAGAGATGTTTGCGGATGGCATTAATCTCCGCGATCGCCGCTCCGGAATGTACCAGCGTCCGGTAGGTCTTGACCACGTCTGACAACGTCAGACTTGACGAAATTGGGATCTCCGCAACGGCCGACGCTCCTCCGCTGATCAGAAACAGCACTAGGGAACGCTCAGGAAGTGTGTGCAGAAATTCGAGGATGGCGCTGCCGGCCCGCAGCGAGTCCTCATTGGGAAGGGGGTGGCCACCATAGAAATACTGAAACCCAACGACTTGCGACCGCGGGGGTGTAGGGCAGGCAACGATCCCGCGAATCCCGATTGGGACGATACCGGACAATGCCTCGGCCATACTGTGTCCGGCTTTGCCAATCGAGATGGCCACCACACGCGAGAAGGTCGCGGGATCGTAAACTGCGTCGTCGATCTGGAGTTGTCCGCCCTGGTAACGCAGATGTCGCGCGAACGCCGTGGCGATGCTGCACTCCGCCAAAGCGTGATCGAAGAGATCGCGCGCCGACCGCCGCATCGCAAAGGCGGAAGAGTTATGGGGCAAATTCGGCGGCTGTGTCGATCGAAATGGCATGCGCCAAAATTATATGCGCGAAAGTCGGCAGCAGTTGCCGAAGAGCGTGTTGGACTGCCTACGTATGGGGCGCCAATTGCTCCTGCAACCAACTCTCCACCGTCATGCGCATTTCGTTGAGGTGGCCCGCGAAGAAATGGTCGCCGGGAATAAAAACCAACTCCTTGGGATCGGCTGCGCTGCCCACCACCGACTCCAGCGCATCGTGCGGTCCAAATTGGTCGTGATCGCCGCTGAGAAATAACTTCGGCTTGTTGCAGGTACTCAGGAATTTGTAGGAATAACTGCGCCCTTCCGCATCCACCGGCGTCCCCAACGAGATCAACAATGGGACTTGGGGATCAGGACAGCAGGCCCGCAGACCTCGCGCCGCCCCGAAGGAAAATCCCGCGAATATGACAGGCAGGGAAAACTCTTGCTTCAGCCATTGCAACGCAGCGGTGACGTCGTCAGTTTCTGCTCTGCCATCATGCGTTCCCGCGCTTAAACCGGTGCCGCGAAAGTTGAAGCGCAAAACCGGAAATCCAAAGCTATGCAGCGCCTTCATGGCATGAAACACGACCTTATTGTGCATGGTCCCGCCAAACAGCGGATGAGGATGGCACACCAATCCGGCATGGGTGGCATTGGTATCGCCCACGTTGAGCAAGGCTTCGAGCCGGCCTGCAGGGCCGTCGAGAAATAGTGAGCGAATGGCAGCGTGCGAAGCCGGCAATAGACGAGTCCTCGTGCAAGGTTGCAAACGTTCATCATAATCCACGATATTGTTGGAGTCGGTTGCGGAGTGAAAGTCTGACTCATGTCGCCGGACTCTCATTGCTTTTCGCGCATGGATAGATTGGAGTGCCCATGGTTCGCTTTGGAATAGCCGGTTTTGGTTTGCACGCGGTCAAGCGCTTGATGCCAGGATTTGCCAGCGCCGCGAATTGCCGCGTGACGGCGCTCTCGCGCCGCGATCCTGAACGTGCTCGCGAGTCCGCCCGCGAGTTCGGCATTGAGCACGCCTTCAAGTCAACTGCGGAGTTATGCGCGTCTCCCGACGTGGATGCGGTCTTCATCGCAACGCCCGATGCACTGCATCTTGCCGATGTGCTGGAGGCGGTACGTCACGGCAAGCCCGTGCTGGTTGAGAAGCCGATGGCCATGAATGCCGCCGAGGCGCGCCAGATGGTCGAAGCCGCGCACCTTGCGAACGTGCTGCTCGGGGTCGCCCAGGTCATGCGCTTCGAGGAGAGTGTGCGCTGGTTTCGCGAACGCATTGCCTCGGGAGCCATCGGCAAACCTGTCCTGGCACGTGCTGCCTTCGTCGCGCCGCTGGCGGGCAGCGCCCGCACTTGGATTAACGATCCCCATCTCGCCACGGGAGGTCCATTGGCCGACGTCGGCGTGCATTGCCTCGACACCTTGCGTTACGTACTGGGTGACGAAGTGCAGACCGTGATGGCTCAAGCGCAGTACGACTCGCAGTGGGTAGTCGAAGCTTCAGGGACCGCGCTGTTTCATTTTGCCGACGGAACCCTGGCAACCATGTCGGTTTCAGCACGCGCGCCTTATCAGACGCTGCTCGAGGTCATTGGGGAAAACGGCATGTTGTCGGCGGTCAATGCTCTAAACGTCGAGCACCCCGTGATCCTCGAATTGCGGCGCGGCTTCGAGGTGGTCGAGAACAGGGAAGTGCTGAATGACCGCGCTTACACGGCCCAGGTCGAGGCCTTTGCTGCAGCAGTGGAACAAGGTAAGCCCTTTGAGATCCCGGGTGAAGAGGGGCTGCAGAACCAGTTAATTCTCGACGCCATCTTCCGCAGCACGAAGAGTGGCAAGACGGAAACCGCATAATCTTCGAACCCGTTCGACACCACACGGCGATGCCGCTCCCAAGCGCGGCATTCGTGCACGGTTGCGCAACTTGTCATTCCGAACCTTGTTTCGCTTCGGCATGATGCGGCAACGCCTGCGGCATCTCCGAAACATTCCACGCCCACGCTGCCAGCAACGCCGCTCCCTGGTTGATCTCGCTGGGGATGACCTTGTCAAACGTATCCGTCTGGCTGTGGTGCGCCTCGCGGTAGTGGGCCGGAAGCTGTAAGCAGAAATACGCAGGTACGCCCTTGTCGAGGAACTCCACGTGGTCCGACGATCCGAAGTAGCGGGTGCTCAGCGGCTGCAGGTCGAATACTTCCTGCAGCGGACGATAGATCTCCGACAGTAGCGGCGCGGTCTCCCACAGGTCTTCGAGCGCAATGCTGAACACCTTGCCCGTACCGGTGTCGAGAATTAAAACTCCATCGACTTTCGGCAATTCCGCTGCGTGGTTCTTCACAAACGTGTCAGCGCCGACCCCGCCTTGCTCCTCGCCAGTGAACAACACAAACGTAAGGGTGCGCTTCGGTTTCCATCCCAGGGATTTCAGCGTCCGCGCCGCTTCCAGCACCGCCATCGCTCCGGTACCGTTGTCGAGCGCACCCTGTCCCAGGTCCCACGAGTCGAGATGACCGCCGACGATGACGCGTTCGTCGGGAAGTTCCGAACCTCTGATTTCCGCTACCGTGATCGCCGCCGGCACCGGCTTGTCGCTGAAGGTGTTCTGCAGGTTAGCCTTGAGGGACACCGGTCCAGCTTGCCGTAGTCGCCAAATCAAATCGTAGTCTTCGTGAGCCAGAAACGCCGTCGGCACAGCACTGGGATTGTAGGCCGGATGGGTGCCCGTCATGTTGAACAGGTCGTCGGTCTTTCCGCTATCGACCAGGATAAGCGCCGGCTGTTCGTCTTCGATCTGGCGCATAAGTTGTACGCGCTCGCGCCACGACATGCCGCCACCCGACTTGATTCCGTGCGGCGGAGGAATCAACGCGTCGTAGGCATTCTCCGGATTGAGTTCGGCTTTCGAGAGGTCGGCGGGTTTGCTTGCCAGCACGATCGCGCCCTTCAGCTTTCCCTTGTAAGCTTCTAGCTCCGACGGCTTCTGTATATTGAGGGCCGTCACCTTGCCTGACAGGTCACCGTTGGTCGCCCTACTCCAACCGAATGCGCGTATGCCAATGCGACGCTAGATCG
>OCTA010001912.1_pt1 | contig 19060 bp, 19 predicted proteins | sample 1538991 | NCBI WGS metagenome assembly OCTA01 (sample SAMEA3539302, study PRJEB22396) | soil metagenome | biome: tundra; feature: field; material: soil | place: USA | collected 2010-05 | depth 0.15 m | reverse complement strand
CCGCCCGCGCCGCTACCTTCCCTCGAGACCCGTATCCACCACCAACTCTCACCCGTGGTGGACCGACAAACGGGGTCCGGTCACACCGCCATCGCCCAGCTGGCGCACCTCCTGCGTCGGTCCCACGGAAACCAACGGGGCGCGTGGCCGACGCCAGCCACCGACGCTTTCAGGTGCCCGCAATCGTTCCGAACCAGCGTTCTTGCGACCGGCTAGCGGAAGCCGTAAGGCGCCTGCTCGCGGTGGAGACGAGAAGCGCGGCGAGCATCAACCATCTGGACGCTCCGCCCTCGCCCCTTCCAGTTCGCTCGCGTTTTGCTCTCTTCAGCATGGTCGGCGCACTCAGGGCCTTTGCGGCGCTTGTCTTGCAGCGCCGGTAGACCGAGACCAGCGGTGCGAGAATTAGGCCGCGAGAGTCGAGGATCAGCGCCTCACTTCTTCTTGATCACCGAAACGGTACTGCTACCCCTGTTGGTGACGTAGGCGGTGTGCGTGCTGGGATCGACCGCGACATCGTAGGGATTCCTGCCGACTTTGATGGTGGCGACGACCTTGCCTTTGGCTATTACCGACAGTTGATTGCTGCCGCGGTCGACCACGAAGACGTTGTGCGTGCTGGGGTCGACGGCGACCTCGTCGGGTCCCTTGCCGACCTTGATCGTGGACGTGACCTTGTCGTCCCTGATCACGGATACGCTGTTGCTGTTGGCGTTCCCAACGTAGACCGTGTGGGTGCCCGGATCGACGGCGACACCAAGCGGCCCATTGCCGACGGGAATCGAGCTGACCGACGCGCCTTTGATTACCGAGACGCTGCTGCCGGTGTCGTCCGTGACGTAGACCGTGTTGGTACCGGGGTCGACAGCCAAGGAGTTCGGGCCGCTGCCGACCGGGATCGTCGCCGTCACCACTCTGTTAGTGATGACCGAAACGGTGTCGTCTTGGTTGTTCGCGACGTATACGGTCTTGCCGTTCCCGCTCAACGCCACGCCAAGCGGCAGGCTGCCTACCGGGATCATGTCGACGACCGATCCACCGTGGATCACCTCGAGTGCGTTTTGGGCCGACGCCGCCGCGTACACAACGTGGCCGGGCGCGACACGAAGGAACGCGATGCCACCGCTGGCAACGGCGATTTGGCGGATCACAACGGTCCCTCTGATCTGCGACACCGTGCCGCTGGCGCCATCAGAGACATAGACGCCGTGGTCGCTCGAGTCAACCGCGACACCGACTGGTGCGCCGCCCACGTGGATCGTGGCCGTAACCTTGAACTTGCTCGAGTGGGCTGGCCGCGCAACGCTCGAGGCGACGAACACAACGACGCCCACCAAGCCGGGCGAACACTCCGACTACGACAACGAGCCGACGACGCACCATGATGGTCTCTCTCTAATCGTTACCCGGGCATCGATCGTATCCCCGAAGGGGCGGCGGTGTCGATTGCCGCTGGGACACACTGTCTGCAGCGCTCGGCGGACTCCTCCTTTTTCGCCGTTTCGGCAGCGTCGCCTTGACTGCCGCTCGTTGAGGAGAAGGGGCATGGTGGGCGCTCGCAGCGGCGAGACGCTTCCTTTACCGACCGAGCGACAGCCGTCGAGCCGCCACCGCTTGCAGACGGCCGGCCGGCAAACGCCGGACTCGTCGAAACAGAAGTGCCGCGCGGAGGCGGCCACGCTAGCGCTCAGGACGACCTGCGACAGTCGGGGATCGTGCGTCCGATGGCCGCCGCTTTGCGCCGCGGCCGTCCGCCGGCCCGTAAGCACCCACCGAGTCCTTCCCCTGTAGCGAAATCAGCGTCAGGCGGCGACCAAGAGCGGGCACCTGTTCGGAGGGGCTCGCGCGTCGTGCGCGTCAATTCAACCGGGGGCTCCGGGTCGATCGCGAACAGCTCGGTGTCGTGGCCGTCGTGTCGATTGGAGAGCGCCGCGGTCGCGCTCACCTCGGTCGACATCCCCGATCCGATCTCGAGCAACTGCCGCGGGCGAAAACGCCGCACCATCGCATAGAGCAGCTCGGCGTCGACCGACCCGTACCACCCGTTGCGCAGGTAGAACCCGTCGGCGTCCGGCGGACCGAGTGGCGGCTTGAACTCGGCCAGATACGGCGCGCATTTCGACTCAAGCAGGAAGAGCTGCGCGTCGAGGTCGAGCTCGAGGCCTACCAACTCACTGGTCCTACGCCAGAATGGCGACTCCGGCGGGGGTACGTTGGGGATCGGGCTGTACATCGAACGCTTGAGCAGGTCCAACTGGAGGTGTCGCGCGAGCAGCTTCGCGACGCTGAGCTCGACCTGGTGTGCGCGTCCTCGAAACCGCCCAATGGAAGCCGTCCGCTCCGCCATGTTGTCGGAAATGTTTAGCTGAAGATCGCACTCACGGCATCGTCGTGAACAATCGGCCCCCGCGTATGGCCTCGACCTGCGGTCTCGTGGAGTGATCAACCAGAGCTACCGCACGCGACCGACGCGGGGACCGATTCGATTACGAGGTCGACCTCGCGTTTCTCGGTGTCGCAGTAGAAGAACGGCTGCGCGGGCGTGGCGTTCCAGGTTGCCTGCTAGACGATCTCCATGACGACGAAGGCCTCGAACAGCGCATCCGCGAGGGCGCCTTGGTCAGGCGCCGAGTAGCGGGCTGCGTCCACGCCGATGAGGGCCTGTCAGACCTGTGTCTGTGAGCAGCAGCTTGGGTGTCTTGACCTGTCGGGCGCCGAGGTTCGTGGACCAGGGGCGCAGGAGCCCTCGGCGTGTTTGGGGAGCCTTTGGGGAGCCCTGCCCCACAAGGAGCGATCCCACCGAGCCAAAAAGCAGAAAAGCGAAAAAGCGAAGCTTTGCAGGACTAACGCAAATGCCGGAGGAGGGACTCGAACCCCCGACACGCGGATTATGATTCCGCCCGTTTTCCCAGTGTTTACGGGCGATTCGGCCGATTTTGGACGGCAAATTGGACTGTTTTGTCACGGGACGTGCACGAAAACCGGCTTTGGGGACGCCCCGATCAGGGTGCTTTCACGGCACCGGGAGGGCCACGCTCTCGAAGGCGAGGACCTCGGCCAGCCGGTCGAAGTGAGCGTCTCTGTGGAGTACCGCGAGCCCGCCTTGCTCAGCGGCCGCGGCCGCGATCAGAGCGTCAGTGACGGGCACTCGGTGGTAGCCGTCGCTTCGCTCCGCGAGTTCGCTGAGCGCAGCCATCGCAGCATCGGCAGCAGCTCTGTCATTGCGGAGCATTCGCAGTGTCGAAAGCTGCGTGTCGAGTGCTACGTACTCCGCGCTCGTCCTTGCCGAGTAGAGGATCTCCATCCGGACTACCGGGGTGACCAGCACCCGGTCGCCGCGAACCGCCTCTCGGACGAACGCGGCGAGCTCGCCGGGCAGTCGAAGCATGCGCCACCAGGCAGAGGTGTCGACGACGAACAATCGGTCGCCGCTCAGCAGCTCAGAAGCGTCCACGCGCTACAGATGGTCGTCTTCGTGCTTCTCGAGCTCCGCGAGCGTCTCACGGTCGAGCCAATCCGGATCGAAGATGAGCTCAGCAAGCTCCGCCAGCCGGGCCGCCCGTTCCTCGTCGGACATGTCCGGGCGCTCAGCCACCAAGGCGATGTTCGTCCGCGATTGCTTCACGTAGTTCAGGTTACCGACAGCCGCAACGCCCACGATTCATTGATGCCACCGATCCGTTCGATGAGGAGTCGCGCGGCGACGCCACGGACGCGCGCGCCGGCGCTGTCGATGCGAAGGGCATCAACCAGCGCCAACCGCTCGCCGAGCGCGGGATCACGGCTCGACGCCTCAACAACGGACCCGTGCAGGAGGGGTACCGCGAGCCCTCGGCCCTCACCGAAAGCATCTGGCCAGACCGGTGGTAGCTCATCGGACGACATGATGTGGCTGGCGAGCGGTTCAGCCACCCAGGCAGTCGGAACCCCTCGACTCGGTCCGTCGAGCCTCGCTGGGAACACGTACCGCAGGCCGTAGACCAGGAACTCCTCTGACTGACTGAGGTTGACCCGGCGCAGGCGCTCGTTGAACAGGCCGGCGGCGCCGATCCGCTTGATGGCACGGTGTACGACGCTCCGCGGAATTGTGGTCTCGTCCGCAATCGACCGCACGGTCCAATCCGGCGCCGCGTCGACGAGCTTGAGCAGAACCACGATGTCCTCACCCTTGAGCATGCGACCAAGCGTAGCGATTGTCCCAAGTCCCGGGACTGAGGACAATGTGCGTTCGGACGCGGCGTTACGTCCGCCGTCCTCCAATAGCCTCTAAGCAGCCGCTCTGTCGGAGCAGTTGGCCGACAAATCTCAGCGGTGATAGGAGGTGATTCTGTTGGCTAAGAACGCCCCCATCGGTGACGGCCATCGGATCGGCGCGGTCCGCGGTCGCTCTCAGGTTCAGACCCCAAACGGGAACTGGACCAAGCGCGACGCGCAGACCGGGCGGTTCATGGACCAGAAGACCGGCGGTAAGCCCCTTCAAGGGCGTCCGCCGGGAGAAGTAGCGGCTCACCACCGCAAACCGTCGGAGCGAGCGCCGCAAACGCTCGCTCCGACGCTTTTCACCGCCAAAGCTATATTCCCTCCCGGCGGAACTTCAACTCAGAGCGCCGCGGTTGACCGACCTCGCCAACCGTGCGTGACCGCTCAAGCGCTCGACTCAAGGGCGCGACGCCGAAGGTACGCATTGAGGCGCTCAGCCGGATCGGTCTCGTCGAGCGGCGGGAGCAGCTTCACGTAGCGCTCGGTCGCCTGGAGCGAGCTGTGGCCCATGTACTCCATCAGCTCCCGGAGGGTGTAGCCCGCGGCCATCAGGAAGCTCGCATAGGTGTGTCGGCACTCGTGCAACGTGATCGGCTCGAGCGCAGCAGCGGCCCAGCGCTTGCGGGCTCGCTCGGCGATCTTGCCCGAGGTGACCGAAACGGCGCTCACCGCTCCGCTCTCCCGCCGCCCTTGCCGCATGAACTCACCGAGCAGGATCGGCCGGAGCGGCTCGGCGATCGGCGGTCGCCGGCCTGTCCCCGCCGGGCTCTTGGCCTTCCGGACGACGAGGCGGTAGCCGTCGAGCTCGACGTCGGGCCAATCGAGCCGCTTGATCTCGGCTCTCCGGAGGCCCGCGTAGAAGGCCAGGGCGTACGGAACCATGTCGGCGGGATCCAAGGCGGCAATGAGGGCGGCCGCCTCGTCGGCGTTGGCGACTCTCGTGCGCGGCTTCTCATCGTTCGGCGGCAACTCGACGCCCAGGAGCGGGTTGCGCGCAACCAGCCGACGCGTGGGGCGGCTCGCCCAGCCGTAGATCGCGCGAGCTACGGCAAGGTGGTTTGCGATGCGCGAGCGCGAGAGGCCCTCGCGGCTCAGCCTGTCGACCCACGTCTGCCATTCGCGATCGTCGATCTCGCTCGCGGGCCTGGCTCCGAACTCGGGTGCCAGGGCATACCGGAGCGAGCGCTGGTAGCCGTCCAGCGTCGTCGGGGAGTACCCGGTGCCCTTCTTCCCTCGGCGACGGCCCACGGCACCCGTGTGCACGCCGTCAAGCCATTCGTCGGCAAGCGCGCCGAACGTCGGGCCGGACGCTTCGGCCTGCTCGACAGCCTCCTGCCCTTTCACGGTCGCCGCGAGCCAGCTCAGAACCTCCGCCCGTTCCTTGAACGTGTCAGACCACACCATTCGTTGTCGACTCGGCTCCCAGCGGCGACCGCGGTAGGACGGCTGGCAGCGGCATCGGCCCCCGTCTGCGCCGGCGGCGGGGCATCTCGCCTGGTGGCGGACGTAGACGCCTGCAGTCTTGGTCTTGCGGTACTCGGGCACGACCGTCTCCTGATCCGGGTCCATCCAGCGTACGCCCGGGTCAGGCGGCATCAGGCGGTCTGCTTAAAGAACGAGCGGGCGTTCTCCCGGGCCCAGCGCCGCAGCTCGTCAGGCGGTACCTGGACGAGCGCTCCGCAGGGGACGACTCGGATGAAAGGCTGCACGCGTCGCTCGAACGTGTCGACGCTCATTCCCAGCGCCGTCGCGGCCTCCTCGCGCGTGTAGAGGATCCGCTCCACGGGCGCGACCGGCCGCTGCGCTCGGGCACGCCCACTCATAGGAAACCTGCTCATCGACGCGGCTGACGACTTGGACCGGGCGAACATCAGACGACTTCCGAGAACCCTGCTCGATTCATTGGCGGACGACGGGATCGCATGGTAGCTTAGTAGCGCCAAAAGCGCTAATCGTTTTAGCGCTAAATCAGGGAGACCGACCGAGTGACCGATCCCGAGCCCGACCCACGTGACGACCCCTGGATGACAATCGCGGAGTTCGCGGAGGAGATGCGCGTTCGACCGGTGACTGTCCGTTCGTGGATTGCAAAGGGCCAGCTCAAGGCAACACGCGCCGGGCAGCGAAAGTGGTTGGTCCGCCGCTCCGAGCTGGCGCGAATGCTGGAGCAAGGCGACGGCTCGACCGCTGCCCTCCATCCGCCGCCGCTTCTCCCGCGCGTTGAGCCTTCTGATCCCGACGACTACCCGCCGGAGGTTTGGGAGCGGCTGACTGAGGATGCCGAGGTGCGAGCGCGAGAAAGGCAGGAACAGGACTATGCGATGGCAGGCTACGAGTGGGAGATCGCACTTGAGCAGAGTCGGATGGCCCCGCCGGATGCCCGCTTCGCCAACCGCATCCGTCACATCGCCCAGGCCGCAGCGAGCCGCGCCGCTGCGATCGGAGAGTGCATGGAGGACCCGAGCTTCGTGTGGAAGCCGATCCCGGATTCGACAGGCATGACGCTCTCGTACGAGCTCCGTCCGGGCGGTATCCGGCCGGGTCCGAAGGACGCATGGGACCGCTTCGACCGTGTCGTCACCCGCCTCGGAACGGCGATGGAGGGCGACTCCGCGAGCGCGGTAGCGAGCGCTCTGCGTGAACTGGCGAGCGCGATGACTGACGTCGCAGACGCGATCGAGAAGCGGCCGGCACGTGAGCCGCTGGCGGAGGGCGCAGCTGAGCCGCCGCAGACGAATGCTCAGTGAGCTGCTCGTGAACTCGTGCCGCAAGTCATCGTCGTGCTCCAGCGGTCCGAAAGCTGGTCCGCGAACTGCGGATCGAGCTGCAGACTGCCATTCCAGAGTTTGCGGACCGGGTGACTGGCCGTCCGCCCCGCCCTCACTGAGGTTGACGCCGGTCGGGTCTTTTTGTGGAGTCTCACTACCCGCCCCCCACGTAGTGATTTGGAAGGTGATTTAGGGCGGGTAGTCGGACTCCAGTCAAGACCCACTGTCGGGTGGGTGGATGGCGGGGCGGACGGCCAGTCGAGCGTGAGCAACTCAAGACAGGTGCAGAATGATTGAACGGGGAGTGGAACTGGGGCCCGGGTCGCTACGGGTGGGACGATTCATCGGAAGGCTGGGGTGGTGGCGATGCCGGTGATCGAGCGCGGTTTGGGGCTGGCGGATCGGGTGGTACGGAGACATGTAGCCAAGCTGGAAAAAGTCGGATGGTGTGAGCGGATACCGGCAATACGCGGCGACGGAATGCTGGTGTGGATGACCCCGTCGGGGCTCGACGGCGTTGGGCTGGGCGAGCTACCAGCGCCCCGCGCCCCGGACCCGTTCTCGCCCCAGACCCTGCGCAGCATCCGTGTCGCGTGGGCGGCCGCGGACATCGAGCGCGCCGGCCATCAGTGGATTGCAGGCCGCGAGTTGGCCCTCGCGCCGGGTCGGTGGGGCCGCGGAGGTCGCCAACGAGCGCGGCGGCCGCAGCCGCCGGCTCCCGGACCTGGTGTTTTGGCCCGCTTGTGATGGCAGGCTGCAAGTGGCAGTGGTTGTCGTCCAGGGGCTATTCAATCCGCGGCGCGAACGGGCGGCCTTTGAGGGGTGGCAGGACTCCATCGTGGCCGGTCGATATGCACAGGTCCGCTACCTGGCCGGTCCCGCCGCCGCTAGCCACCTGAGACGTTTGGCCACGGACATCGGCCTGACCGCCCCGCAGCTCATCGCCGGTGAACGCGTCATGGCCGACGAGCTTCCCGTACTTTCCTCGGTCATTGAGAACGTCGACGAGGAGTCGGTGGCCGCCGAGACGGCGCCAGTGGCCGCTCCCGACTTCCCTCGACCTTCAGCGGCGCACATTGCCCCGCAGTGTTCAACATTGGAGGAGCTCGTAGAGATGCCCGAGCAGGCAGCTTTACGCCAGAAGCTGATCAACGAGGTGCTCGGCCATGCGGAGCCCGCTCGCCGGCGGCGCTGGCGACCCGGATCGACTTAGGATCGGGCGCAGGACCGTGTCCGTTTAGCGGGGCCATGTGCGAATTTTTAGTTTTAGCGGACACCTCTTATGCGACAGGCGAGCCGCACGACGAGTGGTGCTCATCGCTGGCGCGTGCACAGTTCGTTGGTCGATGGGCATCTGCGACGCAAGCCTCCTATCCGCGCGAGGCGGGTGAGTCCTCGGCGGTGGGGCGATGGTAGTGGCGGCACGAAAGCGGGGCACGCGGGAGGGGCAGGAGTGCTTCACGGCATGGCAGAACTCGCGGAACTAGGCGAACTCCTGGCGGTCTAACCGACGTCATCGGCCAGCGAGATGTAGGCCTTGCTGGCCGCCAGGACCGCCGTTGAGTGCTGGTTGATTTGACCGCCGGCCGAGTGGCGCGTCTGTGCCGACCGTCCGACACCGGCATCTGGCAGTGCTGGATGCCCGATCGCGGATACCAGCTGCATAACGGCGTTACCGCGGTGTTACACCGTCTGCGGTACAACGATCACCGTGCTCGCGAGCGTGCGAGCCGAGCGCGCCGACGCCATGTCGACGGAACCGAACAACCACCGCCACACCTGGTCGATCGCCGCCATCGTCGTGAGCTTCTCCGTGGTGATCGGTGCTTGTGGCGCCTCGAGCTCCAAACCCAGCGGCTCGTCCAGTCCGTACGGACCGAGGAGCTCGCCGGCTGCGATGTCTCGGTGCATGCGCGCCAACGGCGTCTCGGGCTTCCCAGACCCGCGTGCGGGGCCGGACGGTGGTGGTGTCGAATTCCCCGGTGGCCTGATCGTGACCTCCAGCGACTCGATGGTCGTGATGGGGATCCCGTTCGGCGGCCCGGCGCTGATCCACGCGGAAAAGGCTTGCAAGGAGTATCTACCGCCCGGCGGCCCGCCGCCGGCGGTCTCTGAGAGCCAGAAGGTCGCGGCGATCGCCAACGCGGAGTGCATGCGCACGCACGGCGTGCCGAACTTCCCCGACCCGACGTTCTCGGGCGGCCAGATCAATGCCGGTCTTGGCGGGGTCAACCCCCAATCACCGGCGTTCAAGCAGGCCGCGGCAGCGTGCGGGGTCGGCGGGAGCGGGCAACGCATCACCGTCGGGCCGTGAACTCGCTCGCTGAAGTATCCTCGCCAGCCTCAGGTTTCGGCGCCGGCGTGGCCGCCGACGGGGCGAACTTGTCCCCTGGTGCTCGCGCGGCAGCGGGCAGCTTCCGGGAAGCAGCTGGGTACGCCTGCGGCGGGGAAAGGGGGCAAGTGGCGGCATCCACTCGGTGCTTGGGCTGCCGTTCGGTGGTTGGGGGTGCTACGGACGTGGCCTGATCGTGGCCTCGAGCCGGTTGTCGAGGTCGATGTCGAGAGACGTCGGCCACCTCGTGCGGAGACGTCGGGGGCCTGCGCGCCAACAACCTCGCCCGCCGGACGCGGCGGAACCGCTGTCCGAGCACGTCCGACTTGTGCCCTTGGCGGTGCAGAAGGCGACGTCTGAGTCGAACAGGCTCCTCGTCAGGACGCCGCCGGGGTCGACGAGGTTGCCGGGCGTGGCTCCCGTTTTCAGGCGCCGCTGTCGGAGCGTGGCAAGTCGGCCGGAAACTGAACCTCGACGCGCAGGCCGCCGTCGCCGGGCGCGCTCACCGAGATCACGGCGCCGTGCGCGGCGGCGATTGCCTGCACGATCGACAGGCCCAGCCCGTGACCGTCGGCACGGCCCCGCCGCTCGCCGGCGCCGCGGCCGAACGGCTGCTTGATCCGCTCGAGCTCTTCAGCTGAGATCGGCGCGCCGCCGTTGGCGACGGACACGGCCCCGCCACTAGTGCTGACCTCGATCCAGCCGTCGTGCTCGTTGTGACGGATCGCGTTGTCGACGAGGTTGTCCACCAGTCGCTCGACCAGTCGCGGGTCGCCCGTCGCGGCCGTCGGCTCGAGAGAGGCGTCGAGGCGCAGCCCGCTGCCCTCGATCTCCGCTGTACGGCCGTCTAGCACCCGCGCCGCGACATTCCCCAGATCCATCTGTGCGCGCCGGCCCGACGTCTGCTCGCCCTCGGCGAGCGTCAGCGCCGCTTCGATCAGCAGCTCGAGCTGCTGCTCGGACGCGAGCACGCGCTCGTGCGCCGCTCGCAGCGAGGCGACATCGGCGCTCGGGTCCGACAGCGCGACCTGGGTCAGAGTCTTCAAGCGCGCCAGCGGCGTTCGCAGCTCGTGGGAGGCGTTAGCAATGAACTGCCGCTGAGCCGAGAACGACGCGTCGAGCCGTTCCAGCAGGCCGTCGAACGTGTCGCCGAGCTCCTTGAGCTCGTCATCGGGACCGTCGAGCGCGAGCCGCCGGTCGAGGCTGGTCGCGGAGATGTCCCGAGCCGCTGATGTGATCGAGCGCAGCGGACTCAATACCCGTCCGGCGAGCAGCCAGGCGACCCACACCGACGCGACTGCCACGATCGCGAGCGCGATGCCGCCGCCGATCATGATCGCAACGAAGTCACGGGAGAACTGGTTGGAGCGAACCGCTCCCGTGACGGACTGCACCGACGTCGCGCGCAAGCCGAACGCGAGCACGATCGTGATCCCGAGCACGGCCGCGCCCGAGGCCGACAGCACCAGCGCGTATAGCGCCGTCAGCTGCATCCGAACTGTCCGTCGCGGCAGCCGCGACCGCCAGCTAACACGAGCGTCACCGGCCGCCGAGACCATCAGATCCGATACCCGTATTTCGCGACCGTCTCGATCATCGGCGGATCGCCGAGCTTCGCTCGCAGGCGGCTGATCGTGATCTTGACGGCGTTCGTGAACGGGTCCGCCTCCTCGTCCCAGACGCGCGCGAGCAACTCCTCGGCAGACACACACCGTCCCTGCGAGGCAAGCAGCAGCTCGAGTACGCCGAACTCCTTCGGCGCCAGCTCGAGCGAGCGTCCGCCGCGCGACGCACGCCGCTCCGCCGTGTCGACGGTCACGTCGCCATGCCTCAGCTGCGGTGGTACCGACGGCTGCGCGCGGCGCGCGAGCGCGACGACGCGTGCGACCAGCTCCCCGAAATCGAACGGCTTGCCGAGATAGTCGTCGGCCCCGAGCCCAAGCCCCTCGATCAGGTCCGACGTGCTCGCGGCGGCGGTCAGCATTAACACGCGACTTCGGGAGCCGCTGCCGACCAGCTCCGCGCACACCTTGTCTCCGTGCAGCCCGGGCAGGTCGCGGTCGACCAGGATCACGTCGTACTCGTTGACCCGTGCGCGGGAGAGTCCGGCGGTCCCGTCGAGCGCCACGTCGACCGCCATCCGGGCGTTGCGCAGCCCGGCGGCGACCGTCTCGGCCAGCTCCTCGTCGTCCTCGATCACCAGCACTCGCATCGTCGGGCCAGAGTAATCCTCGCCGGTTTCGGCGCGGTATCAGCGCTGCGATACGTTGCCGAAACCCGCCCCCGCGTACAAGCCACTGCACAGCAACTCAAGGAGACGAGATGGATTGCATCAGTGGACCGGGCCGGCGTCGGCCGACGCTGGCGACCGTTGCGGTGGCGGCCAGCGTCGCGGTCGCCAGCTGCGGATCGAACTCGCCAACCGCGACACAGTCCGCCAAGCAGTTCGTGAGCCACGCGCTCGCGAAACAGGTGGCGTTCGCGCAGTGCATGCGCGCGCACCGTCTCCCGGGCTTCCAGGACCCAACGCTCAAGCGCTCCGCCCTCGGCGTTGGCGTCAGCCAGGGAGTGTCGGCATCGGTCGCGCAATCACCCGCGTTCAACTCGGCCCAGCATGCGTGCGAGAAGTTGCTGCCGCCCGGGAGCCAGGGACCGGGCAACCAGCCCGTCAGCGCCGCGCAGCACGCCCAGCTGGTGAAGTTCGCCGCCTGCGTACGCGCCCACGGCATGGCGAACATGCCCGACCCGGCCGCGAACGGCGGCTTCCACCTCCCGCCCGGGATCGACCAGAACGCGCCAGCCTTCCAGTCAGCGATCAAGCGGTGTATCCCCAATGGGATGCCACTATCGCTAAACCAGAGTTAGACCCCGTCGCGTCTCACGACGCGATGTCCGCAGAGGTTGGTCTGCGGACGCGCTCGACGCCCGCGAGACGGCCTCGGCGGACGGCCGGGACCGTCCGCTGGCCGTTGGGCAGTGAGACGCGACGGCGCGCCCGAGCGTGGAGCACCGCAGCGGAGCTCGGGAGCGGCCGCTGATCGACTGCTCTGGGACCTGGGCGTGCCTTCCGTGACACCGGAGGAGACGACCCGGCGTGGTTGGCGACCAGCAACCCGATCGCATCCGTGCGGCCGCCGCGTGCGCGATACTGGGTCGCAGGATTGCCCTATGAGCGCCAACGTGATCATCTCTTATGACGGAACTCCCAATGATGACGACGCGCTTGCGCTGGGCAAGATGCTGGCACGGGCCGGTTTCACGTTGGCGCTGGCATACGTGCGCCACTCTCGGGAATTTGACCCACGCCGAGAGGAGCTGGCCCAGCATGACGCCGAACAGCGCCTCGAGCACGGCGCCGCAATGTTGGGCGACGCGGACATCGCCCGCCATGTCGTCATCGGTGCCTCGACCGGAGCCGGCTTGGGGCAGCTGGCCGAGAGTGAGGGAGCGTCGGTGGTCGTGTTTGGCTCTGACTACCGGACCGCCCCCGGTCACGTCGAGCCTGGCACGTCCGCTCAGCACCTCCTTGACGGTGGTTCGGTGGCCGTTGCCATCGCGGTCGCTGGTCTGCGGGCGCAGCTCAATGGCGCAATCGGATCGATCGCTGTGCCTCTCGCCGGCCCGACCAACGATGTCGCGCGCGAGACCGCGGGCGCGCTGGTAGCGAAACTCGGGGCAACGCTTCGTGAGTCGCGCGGCGAGCCGGTAGACCTGATTGTCGTCGGCTCGCAACCGAGCGCACCGTCCGGCCATGTCGTGGTCGGCGGTGACGTCCGCAATGAGTTGAACAGCGCCCGCAGCTCAGTGCTGGTCCTAGCGGCCGGCGTGCCGCTTCTCCCCTAGCGCCGCGCCGCCGAATCGGCAAGGTGTTGCAATCAAGGTTCGTTGCTGAGACGGTACGGCCTTGGTGGCGCGCGCCGCGTCGGGCTGGGTTGTAAGCAATCCCGAGGAGTGGGATTCTTCGGGTCTGTTTGAGAAATTCACCGAGCGCGCTCGCCTGGTGGTCGTCTTGGCCCAGGAGGAGGCGCGGGCGCTCAAGCACAACTACATCGGCCCCGAGCACATTCTGCTCGGCCTGCTGCGCGAAGAAGAGGGACTCGCTGCCCGCGTGCTGCAGTCGCTCGACATCACGGTTGAGGGCGTGCGCGCCCAAGTGGTGCGGATCGTGGGTTCTGGCGAGGAGGTCACCGCCGGTCAGATTCCGTTCACGCCGCGCGCCAAGAAGGTGCTTGAGCTGGCGCTGCGCGAAGCGCTCAGCCTCGGACATAACTACATCAGCACCGAGCACATCCTGCTCGGGCTGGGTCGTGAACACGATGGCGTTGCCGTTCGTATCCTGCGCGATTTCGGCGCTGACGCAGAGACGATTCGCAACGAAGTGATCCGGATGCTCTCAGACCCGGTCGTCGTACGGGAACAGGTGAGGTCGATGGCGATCAGCCCGCGCGCCAGCCCGTAGGTCATCGATCAGGCCTGGTTCGGTGGGCTGGGCGCAGTCCTGGATGACTTGGCCGCAGAGATCCGCCGCGAGCGCCAGCGCGCGCCCGACGCCGGGGATCTACTGCTTGCGTTCGCCTGCGCGCCGGACACGCTCGCCGCTCAGGCGCTGCGCGAGCTCGGGATAGACCTCGACCGGCTGCCTGGCGTGGTCGATCGCCTCCGGGCTCGGGCGCTGGCCGAGGATGAACTCGCCCGGGAGATTCAGAAGCTGACTCAAGCCAAAGAGCAGGCCATCGAGAACGTGGCTCAGCTGCGCGCTCAAGAGCGCGAGCTTCGCGAACAAGCGCAGGCGCGCACAACCGTACAGCCGGCAGTGATCCAGGAAATCCGCAGGCAGCTCGGCATCCCCCAGTCGAGCCGATGACCCACCGCAACCGCCAGAACCGAGCTGAGCCACGCCGCAGACAGCCGCTATCCGCAGGAAATTTCGGTCGCTGTGACGACCGCAGAGCATCGGTTGCGAGCCTTTCCGCCAAAGACCATGCAGATCCTGCCGAGCTGACCAACAGCGAGACTTCCTGCCAGCTGTCGATCGTTGCGCCGCGTCCGCCCAACGTTGCGCTTGTGAGACGAGCCTTGCTGGTCACTGAAAACCAGGGCGCGCGCCGAGCTGTGCAGAATCCCGACGATGCATGGGCAACGCGGCGGTCGGCAGTCTGCGGCGACGGCTCGACAGCCATGAGCGTCTGCCGCTCGGATACGAGCATCGGCGCTAGGTTGGGGGGGTCGCCTGGATCGTCCAGCGCCTCCCGTTCCACCGCTCCGCCAGCGTCACCTCCGTGCCCGCGCGGTCATAGCCGGAGCCGACAGCGACGCACGCTTGCGCCGACGCGCACGACACCCCGTTGAGGCCGCTGTCCTGAGCGCCGGTCGGGTTGGCGCCTGCCGGGTTGGGGATGGCCTGGATCGTCCAGCGCCGCCCGTTCCACCGCTCCGCCAGCGTCACGAACGTTCCCGCGCGGTCGGTGTGGGCGCCGACGGCGGTGCACGCGTGCGCTGACACGCACGACACGCCGTTGAACCCGGTCGTCGGGCTGCGTCGAGCGCCGGCTGGGTTGGGGGTGGACTGGATCGCCCAGCTCGTTCCATCCCAGCGCTCTGCCAACGTCGCCTGGGCGCCCCCGCCGTTGGTGGAGTCGCCGACGGCGGTGCACGCGCCCGCCGTCACGCACGACACCCCAGTGAGGTCGACATTGTCCAGGTCGCCGGCTGGGTCGGGGATGGACTGGATCGCCCAGCTCGTTCCATCCCACCGCTCCGCCAACGTCACCTCGGGGCCCCCGCTGTTCTCGTCTACGCCGACCCCGCTGTTCTCGTCTACCCCGACGGCGGTGCACGCGCCCGACGACACGCACGAGGCACCGAACAGCTGGCTGGTCAGGTGGCTCGTTTGCGCGCCGGCCGCCGGGTTGGGGGCGGCCTGGATCGTCCAGCTCGTCCCATCCCACCACTCCGCCAAAGTCGCCAGGGTGCCCGTGGCGCCCGTGCCGTCGCCGACGGCGATGCACGCGTCCATCGCCTCGCACGACACCCCGTACAGGTGGCCGCTCGGGTAGCCGTCTCGGCTCGGGTTGGGGCTGGCCTGGATCGCCCAGCGCCTCCCGCTCCACCGCTCCACCAGCGTCACGGTGTAGCCCGCGCGGTTCTCGTCCTCGCCGACGGCGGTGCACGCGTCAGCCGACACGCACGACACCCCGCCCAGGTCGGCGCTGAGCGCACCGGCCGGGTTAGGGGTGGCCTGGACCGACCAGCGCCTCCCGTTCCACCGCTCCGCCAACGTCACCTTGGTGCCCGCGCCGTTCTTCATGTCGCCGACGGCGATGCACGCGCCCACCGACACGCACGACACCCCGGAGAGGTCGCCCCGCCCCGCCAGCGCGTCCGCGCTCGAAACGAGCGACCTGCCCACTCCGACAGCGAGCGCCGGCATCAACGCGGCCGCCACCACGGCCGCCGAAACGATTGCACCGGCCCGCACGCCCTGCATCGCGATCCTCCTCCACACGCCACTGCGACCGACCAAGCGTCGCCACCCGGCCGACACTATCCGTCGATCCGACTGTCTGGCATCCATAGTAAACCCGGCATCAGCGTCACCACTCGGCTGGTGCCGGCTCGCGCACCCCGGGCGGTCACCCGAGGCACGCCTCGATCGCGCAAACGTCGGCCTCGGAGCGATCCGATCAGACGATGCCGGATGCGACACGCCGGCCGCGACGGGCACGGTGGTCGGGGTCGCATCGCGTCGATTTCGCGCCACCGCGAGTCCGCTGCGCTTTCGGCGACCACCGGAGCTAAGCCGCGAATGCGGAGGGAGCCCTGCTCGCGGCCAGATCCGGGTCCCTCGAACGCGTTCGCAAGAAGTTGGCTTGCGGACGCGCGATTGGGGGGCTCATCTCATCCGCATCGACCCCTCTGGCGGCGCTGCGCTGGTCGACGTCGGCGTTCGGTGCTCACGCGTCCAGTGAGCGGGTGGAGAGGCAAGGGCGCTGGAGCCGGAGGTGATATCGAGGCCGGTCAGTCGCCCGTCGGCACGACGCCGGCCGGCTCGACCATCACGACGACGGTGCGCGTCGGAGCGCTGGTCTTGTGCAGGATCCCTTTCGGCATCGTGAAGCCCTGCTGCGGGCCGAGCCTGACCGCGTCACGGCCCTCCACCTCGATCACGAGCTCGCCGTCGAGAACGAGAAAGAACTCGTCTTCGCGGTCGTGCTTGTGCCAATGGAACTCGCCCTGCAGCACCCCGAGCCGAACCACGGCGTCATTGACCGTCGTGAGCGTCTGGTTGAACCACGGTTCGTGAGCCGCCGCCTCCCGAGCGAGATCGATCAACGTGAGCTGCCCGAATTTGTCGTCGAGCTTGATGTCGTAGTCGTTCACGTGCTGTCCCGCGTCAGAACCAGATGCTCCCAGGATGATACGAGCGAGCTCAGCACCCTCAGACCATCGGCAACCGCACGAGTCCACCCTGACCTGAGTGGGTCAGGCAATCCGCGAGGCGCACGGCGTCCGTTGGTCGTTCGGCATCGGACGGCCGACCTCGGACCAGCAGCCTCGGCCCCGTGGCGCCGGAGTCTCGTCCTGGAGCCCCGGCCGGTGCGATGCGGCCATCGACGGATTCTTCGGATCGACTGCGATTCGGCTTAACTGCGCTACAGCCGTGCCAGGCATCCTCGCCGCATGCATCCCGGATTCTGTCCTCATTGCGGCGAGCGAGTCACCCCCTTTGCCGCCGGGTGCGCGCTCTGCGGGGCAGACCTTGACCCCAAGCGATGGCAGCGTCCCCCGTCCGTCGGCCAGCGCCTCTCGCGTCGACTCCCGGTTAGCTGGCGCCCACGCGTTGCGCTACAGGCACGAGACCGGGATCGCTCGACGCTCAGGTAGGCGCGCATCCCGGCTCCGGCGGCGGCCGTCTGGCACAGAACCCGGCCGCCGTCAGCTCGTCGTCAGGGACTGAGACGACCAGGACCCGGGCGCCGCACGCCCTCCGCGGCCTGCTCGGGAGCGTACGCTGGTGGTTCGCACGCGTACGCTCGCGCGGAAACGCGTTGCGGCAGGTTGACGGGTCTCGGGCGTCTGGTGTGATCGCTATCGAACGCGCTGTCCTGGTCGCCCGCAGCTGACCCGCCGCGTCCGCCGGTGGCCTATTGGACGCAGTAGTGGCCGGTCAGCTGCTTAAGGATTCGTCCCGGGATCGTGGGCTGATGCGGGTAGCTGGCGAACGGACAGCGGACTTCATCGCCGGCGCTGACCGCTCGCCAGCGATGATGTGCGAAGCGCAGGATCGTGAATCCGCCTGGCTGAATCTCGCGGCAGGCGGACTTGTGAACGTCCGAGTCGGGCGCGGTTTCGATCGCCCAGGGGGCTCCTCTCGAAGCTACGAACGCGTTGTAACAGGGGTACTCGCTGCGCGGAGGGTTCACTGCAGCTTTGATAATCGCGTGACGTGATGACCCGTGGACTGCGACCCGTGCGACGGCCACAGCGGGGAAGACCATCGCCGTCAAAACGCTGAGAAGAAGTGCGACGCGTCGTCTACTCACGGCCCAGACGGTATCTGAATTTCACCGCTCGGCGTCGGCTACGCGCGCGCCGATGTGTTTCGCAGTTAGCGTTGGTCTGTGCGACGCACTGGCGAGCTTCTCCGGACACCGTCAGCGCGCCGTCGCTGGCTACCTCGCGGCGTCCGGTTGTGGATGCCTTTCTGGACGACTACTCGCTGCCTCCTTGAGCTAGCTCAGCCACCGGCTGCCACTCGCGCCAGGTTGCCAGGCGACCTTCGTAATCGTTCTCGGCGATACCAAGTGGTGCCGTGCCGAAGAACACCCGCAGCGGCGGCGGGTTGGCGTCGACGACGCGCATGATCGCGAGGGCCGAGGCGGCCGGGTCACCCGGGACGTTGCCCGCCCGCCGCTGCTGCTGGCGTTCGCGCATCGCGTCGTAGACGGGGTTGGGTTCGGAGCGCGTGGACGATGAACCGCTCCAATCGGTCGAGAAGCCACCCGGCTCGACGAGGGTGACGTTGATCCCGAACTCCTTGACCTCCTGGGCAAGTGCCTGACTGATCCCCTCCAGCCCCCACTTGGAGGCGTGATAGATGCCAACGCTCGGGAACGCCGAGATACCCCCGATCGACGACACCTGAATGATGTGGCCGCTACCCTGCTCGCGCAAGAACGGCAGCGCGGCCTGCGTGACCCACAGCGCGCCGAACAGATTGGTCTCGATCTGGGCCCGGGCCTCCTGCTCGGAGATCTCCTCGACCATCCCGAAGTGGCCGTAGCCCGCGTTGTTGACGACGATGTCCAAGCCGCCGAAATGCTCGTGGGCGTGCGTCACCGCGCCAAACGCCGCCTCGCGGTCGGTGACATCGAGGGTCAGCGCGAGCAGCGCGTCGCCGTGCTCGGACCGGAGGTCGTCCAGCGCGCTCGTGTCACGCGCCGTCGCGGCGACGCGGTCGCCGCGCTCCAGCGCGGCCTTCGTCCACTCGCGACCAAAGCCGCGCGACGTACCGGTGATGAACCATGTCTTGTTAGCCATGGGACCGATCCTAGTAACCCGCTTGGCGTTGCCCACCAGGCCGGTGAGGTGACCGCCGTGGCATCGCGCACACGACTGAGCAGCAGGAATAATCGGGACTCCTCGTCGTTTGGGGGTGAAGTCGAGGGTTTGCCGGCGCGTGGTGCTGCCGTGAGCGCAGTGC
>OCTA010001910.1_pt1 | contig 19074 bp, 15 predicted proteins | sample 1538991 | NCBI WGS metagenome assembly OCTA01 (sample SAMEA3539302, study PRJEB22396) | soil metagenome | biome: tundra; feature: field; material: soil | place: USA | collected 2010-05 | depth 0.15 m | reverse complement strand
TGGATGGCACGAGTTAGAGACCGATCTCGCCAGGGCAGGTACGCTGTACCAGTTTGTGCTGCCGGACGGACTGGCGGTGCCGGACCCTGCGTCCCGATTTCAACCGCTGGACGTGCACGGTCCCAGCGAGGTGATCGATCCAGCTTCTTACCTGTGGCATGACGAGGCATGGCAGGGGCGGCCCTGGACGGATGCCGTTCTGTATGAACTGCACATAGGAGCCTTCACGCCAGCAGGCACCTTTCGCGCCGCCATCAAAAAATTGGATTACCTGGCCGAACTGGGAGTGACCGGGATTGAAATCATGCCGGTGGCGGATTTTCCAGGTCGTCGTAATTGGGGCTACGATGGCGTGCTTCTCTACGCGCCGGATTCTTCGTACGGACGTCCGGAGGATTTGAAGGCGCTGGTAGAAGCGGCCCACGCACGGGGCATTGTGGTTCTGCTCGACGTAGTCTACAACCACTTTGGACCCGATGGAAATTTCCTGACGTCTTACGCGCCGCAATTTTTTACCAAACATCATAAGACGCCCTGGGGAGCCGCCGTCAATTACGACGACATAAGCAGCAAACCGGTCCGGGAATTCGTGATTCATAACGCTCTTTACTGGATCGAAGAGTTTCACATGGACGGGCTGCGGCTGGATGCGGTGCACGCCATCATGGACGATGGGCCTAAACATCTGCTTGACGAACTTGCCGAACGCGTTCGTGGCATAGCGAAAGAGCGGCCCGTCCACCTGATCCTCGAAAATGAGGAGAATGAGGCGAGCCGACTGGAGCGCGGGGAGCGAGGGCGGCCACGCCGCTACACGGCGCAATGGAACGACGACGTGCATCACGTCCTGCACACGGCCGCCACTGGCGAAGAAAAGGGGTACTACCTTGAGTACCGCGGCGAGACCGAAAAGCTGGGCCGAGCGCTTGCGGAGGGGTTCGCGTTTCAAGGCGAGATGATGACGTTCCGGGGCGAGCCGCGTGGGGAGCCAAGCTCGCAGCTGACGCCGGATGCCTTTATTGGTTTCATTCAGAACCACGACCAAATTGGGAATCGGGCTTTTGGCGAGCGCTTGGGAAGTCTCACATCCCCCGAAGCTTTGCGCGCCATTGCTTCGGTGTATCTGCTGCTGCCGGAGATCCCCATGCTGTTCATGGGTGAGGAGTGGAATGCCTCGCAACCCTTCCCGTTCTTTTGCGACTTCGACGGCGAGCTCGGCGATCTGGTGCGCAAAGGACGCCGGGAAGAGTTCGCCAAATTCCCGGAGTTCCAGGATCCGGAGACGCGGGAGCGCATTCCCGATCCGCAAGCGGATGAAACCTTCGCGTCAGCAAAGCTGGCTTGGGATGATATCGACAAACCGGAACATGCTGTCTGGCTCGATTGGTACAGACGCATTCTGACGGTGCGGCGGGAGGCCATCGTTCCGGTATTGCCGGGCATCCCTCGCCACGCCGGGCGATACGAGATTTTGGGCGATGGCGCAGTGGTGGTGCACTGGGCTTTAGGGGACGGTCGCGAACTCGTGCTGGCCGCCAACTTGTCGGATCGTCGTGTTGACAGTTTCCCGCCGATGACGGGCCGCGCTTTATGGCAGGAAGGCAAGATCCAAGACGGCGAGTTCGGCCCGTGGACAACGCGCTGGAGCATCGATTAAATCAGCGCGGCAACTTAAGATGGCAGTGTGGCTACTGACGCGTTTCTAGCGGCTGCTCTCGCCGAAGCTCGCCTTGGGTTGGCGGAGGGCGGCGTACCGATCGGTTCCGTGCTGGTGTGTGACGGCCAGGTGATTGGCCGCGGGCATAATCGACGGATTCAGCAGGGCAGTTCCATTCTGCATGGCGAGATGGACTGTCTGGAAAACGCCGGGCGCTTGAAATCCGCGGTGTATCGGCGCTCGACGCTCTACACTACGCTTTCACCGTGTCCGATGTGCAGCGGGGCTATTGTGCTGTACCGAATTCCGCGTGTGGTCATCGGGGAGAACCAGACGTTTGTTGGCGCGGAAGAGTATCTCCGCGGCAATGGGGTTCGGCTCGAGATCGTTCAGGATCTGGAGTGCGTGGCGCTGATGCGGCGATTCATTGCCGATCGGCCTGAGTTATGGAATGAGGATATTGGGGAGTGAACGCGCCCTCTGGTCGCGGCTCCGCGGAGTGCTGAAGCTGGGAGAGCGGCGCGGGTTTACGACGGATCGCCTACGCGACGACTGCCGGTGAAGGTTGGAGAGCGCCTTCTCCAATTTGCTGTCGCCATAAGGCGTAGTACAAGCCGGTTTCCGCCAGCAGTTCCCGATGGGTGCCCTGCTCGACGATGCGGCCTCGCTCCAGTACGTAGATACGGTCCGCGTGCATAACTGTCGAGAGCCGGTGCGCGATCAGGATGGTGATGACGTCGTTGTGCTGGCCGACTTCGCGAATCGTGCGCGTGATTTCTTCTTCGGTAATGGAATCGAGCGACGACGTGGCCTCGTCGAAAACCAGCAGGTGAGGCCGGCGCAGGAGAGCGCGGGCAATCGACAGGCGCTGCTTTTCGCCGCCGGAAACCTTGACGCCGCCTTCGCCAATCAATGTGTCCAGCCCTCTGTCGGCGCGCGCCAGAAGCGAGTCGGCGGCGGAGCGATGTAGCACTTCCAAACACTCGGCGTCGGTCGCTTCCGGATGCACGAACAGCAAGTTCTCGCGGATGCTGCCCGAGAAAAGCTGCGTGTCTTGCGTCACAAAACCTATCTGCGCCCGCAGTTCATCCGGATCGATCTCGACCGCGTTGATGCCGTTGTAACGGACGAGTCCGCTTTGCGGCTGATAAAGGCCAACCAGCAACTTGACGAGCGTCGTCTTGCCGGCGCCGGAAGGCCCGACGAAGGCGACTGTCTCACCGTTGGCAATGCTGAAGCTGACATCCCGGAGCGCTGGGCGGCTCGCGGAGCGATGTTCAAACGTTACATCCTCGAAATCGAGGGAACGCAACTTGCCCAGAGCCATCGGATTTGCCGGTTTTGGCTCGGCTGGAATTTCAAGAATCTCCTGCAGGTTGGCCATCGAAGCTTCGGTTTCACGATAGATGTTGATGATGTTCCCGAGTTCCTGAAGCGGCCCAAAGATGAAGAACGAGTAGATGAACAGAGAGAAGAATTGGCCGACGGTGATGCGCTGGCTGAAGATCAGATAGAGCATCAGGAACAGGATGCTGGTCCGCAAAAAATTGACAGCCGTGCCTTGCAGGAACCCTAGACTGCGGAGGTACTTCACCTTCTTTAATTCAAGCTTTAGGATCTTGCCCGTGGTGGCGTTGAGACGCCGCACCTCTTGCCGAGCCAGCCCCAGCGTTTTCACCAGTTCGATGTTGCGCAGCGATTCGGTCGTGGACCCCGCAAGCGCGGTCGTTTCAGCCACGATGGTTTTCTGAATTACCTTAATCTTGCGGCTGAGAACCGAGCTGATGAAGCCAAGCACCGGCACGGTCAGCAGAAAAACGGGCGCGATCACCCAATCGACGCGCAGCGCGTAGACGGTGACAAAGATTATGCCGACCGAGGCGGTGAACAAAAGATTGACGAAGACGTTGACGAACCTCTCGACGTCGGTGCGGACCTTTTGCAGCTTGCCCAATGTTTCGCCGCTGCGCTGGTCTTCAAATACCGCATAAGGCAGGGAGAGTGAACGCTCAACCCCGTCGGCGTAGAGTTGCGCGCCGGTTTGTTGGGTAATGACATTCACGAAGTAGTCCTGGAAATTCTTGGCGACTCGCGAGATGAACGCCACGCCGACAGCCGCGCCCAGCAGCAGAGTGACTCCTCGGATGAATTGAGCGGTGGTGTATTGGTGGAATTTCGTCGCGTAGTTGTCGATGATGTAGCGAAAAATGAGGGGATCGAGCAGCGAGAATATCTGGTTTATGGCTGCCAGCAAAAGAGCGAGCGCTACCAGACGCCAGTGCTTAGAAAGATAGTGAACGAGTAGAGCCATCGCGCCTTGATTAAGAAGAGGATACACCTTCGATGCGGGCTTTCCGCGTGACGACTCGGCGTTTGTACCCTGAAAATTTTACGAAGATGGGGCGTTGCTTGGCGTGTGAGCTTAGTTGTAATCCATTGATTCTAAGCTAGTTCTCGGTGGGTTTGTAACGGCCCCAACCTTGCTACGAAGGCTGCGGAGGAGACGTACATGAAATACATTCTGGCGTGGGCGTTAGGCGTTCCGGGAGGACTGATTGCGGTGTGGTTCCTCTTCAACCACATGCATTGAGACCTCGCCCGTTCGCTACTTAACCAAAAAAACGTGAGCCGGTATCTGCCCTTCATTGCGGCAGGGACCGGCTTTCGTGTTTTTGCCGCTATCTTGCAACTGCAAGTCAAAGTCGTTTCATCTAAGTGAAGGCCGGCCACAAATGGCGGTTCAGGAAGGACCGGTTTGATAAACTTGCGTATTAGCTCAAACCCGGTCAGCCAATTCAGACGGACCGCAGCCAGCATGCACATTGTTGATTTTAGGCGTACGATGCTGGCGTTGATTTTTGCTTTGGTGGCGATCCTGCCACTTCGTGGGATGGAGTCCGACGCGGGAGACGAGCAGGGGGAACCAAGCGGAACTTCGGCTGCAATTCTAAGCAAGTATTTGCAAGCGTCGCAGACCCACGAGGACGCTTTGCGGGGCGCCTCCATGCAAGTAGATATCAGTGCGTCAATCCCGGAACTCAAGAAGCACGGTCGCCTGCATGCGCTGCGAAAGATTTCAAAAGTGGGACAGATTACATATCGCGTGCTTGGGTTTCAGGGGGACAACAGCGTTAAGAGCGACGTGATTGCCCGCTACCTGCAAGCCGAACAGCAAGGCCAGGGCGATCAGAACATTTCCATCACTCCGGAAAATTACAAGTTCAGGTTCAAGGGACATAGGCAACTGAAGGACGAAGGCGACGTGTTTGTCTTCCAGGTCTCGCCTCATAAGAAAAGGCTTGGCCTGTTTAAAGGCGAAGTGTGGATTGACGCAAAAACCTTCCTGCCGGTAGAGGAAAAAGGAAAGCTCGTCAAGAACCCGAGTATCTGGTTTAAGAAGGTGGAATTCGAGCGGGATTTCAAGATTCAGAACGGGGCGGCCATCCCGGAGCATTTAAGAAGCAAGATCGATGTCCGGCTGATCGGAGTAGTTGAGCTGAACATTGACTACTCAGATTTTATGCAGAACGCGGACGCGGACGATGCCGGCCAGTCCGCGCCAGTATCGGTTGTGGTGGCAGGGGCCGCTGCGAAGTAAGGCAACCCCGGGTCCATTCGGGGCCTCTATTACTCTATACGCCCCATCTATCCTTCCGGTCATTGCCGATTGGTTGATGCTGGGACCGCAAACCAAGTACGCTAAAGGTTGAAGCTCTAAGGGAGTCAATGAGAACACTTTTTCTAAACCCTCCTTCTTTTGAAGGGTTTGACGGGGGAGCCGGTTCCCGGTGGCCTGCTGCGAGAGAGATCGAATCGTACTGGTATCCGGTGTGGCTTTGCTACCCGGCAGGCATGATTCCCGACAGCAAGGTGCTTGACGCACCGCCGCACAAGATTTCCATCGAACAGACGGTTGCCATGGCAGCCGACTTCGAATTACTGGTACTGTTCACGTCAACCCCCGGATTCACCGTAGATGTCCGGATCGCGGAGATGATGAAGGACATCAATCCGAAGCTGAAGGTATCGTTCGTTGGCCCTCCGGTGACCGTGGAACCGGAAAGAACTTTGCGAGCGTCGAAGGCTATCGACTTCGTTGTCAAGAAAGAATTCGATTACCAGATTCGCGATTACGCCATGGGCAAGCCGCTCGATGAAATACCGGGTGTGGTGTTTCGCAAGAATGGCGGGTTCCAGAATAATCCCGACGCCGGCGTCATTGAGAACCTGGACGATTTGCCGTGGGTGACGAAAGTTTATAAGCGCGATCTGGATTTCAAGCGCTACAACGTTCCCTTCCTGCTGCAGCCGTACATTTCGTTTTATACCAGCCGCGGATGTCCGGCGCAGTGCACCTTCTGCTTGTGGCCGCAGACACATTCGGGCCATCGCTGGCGGTTGCGTTCGTCGGACGACATTGTGAATGAGTGCCGCTGGGCCCTCGAAAACTTCCCTGGAATGCGGGAGATTTTCTTCGACGACGATACGTTCAACTACCAGAAGGCGCGCACCATCGAGCTATGCGCCAAACTAAAGCCGCTTAACTTCACGTGGAGCTGCACGTCGCGTGTTACGACCGACTACGACACGTTGAAGGCGATGAAAGACGCCGGTTGCCGGCTGCTGATTGTCGGCTACGAGTCCGGCGACCAGCAGATCCTGAAGAACATCAAGAAGGGCGCCACTATCGACATGGCGCGCCGCTTCACGGCCAATTGCAAGAAGTTGGGCCTGACCATTCACGGCGACTTTATCGTTGGCCTGCCAGGTGAAACGCGCGAGACGATCCGCAAGAGCATCGACTTCGCCAAGGAGCTGGACGTCGAGACCATTCAGGTTTCTATCGGCCATCCCTACCCCGGCACCGAGTTTTACGATCACGTTAAGAAGAACGGCCTGATCACGATCACCGCCGACATGACCGACGATGTGGGTCATCAGCTTCCGAACTATCACTATCCTGGTTTGGATCGCGGCGAATTGGTGGATTGGGTGGAGCGCTTCTACGGCGAGTTCTATTTCCGCCCCAAGGTTGCGCTGCGACTGATTGGGAAGGCGATGTTCAACAACGCCGACCGCAAGCGGCTTTACAAGGAAGCGCGCGAGTACCTGGCGCTGCGATCCAAGCGCATGAAGTTCGTGAAGGACCAGAAAGACCTGAAGGAAAAGGAACAGGAGCCTGTCCTGACCAGCGGAGATTGATTGCGCAGCGATTCCCCGGTCGTTGAGGAACTTCAAGCTACTGCGCCTCTCTCGGCTGGCGTCGAAGACCTCACCTTTGCAGAGAGGCCGCGCGGACCGTCCAAATTCAGGATTCTGGTTCTTGTGCTCGCCATCACCTGCTTGCACGAGTTGGGGAATCTTTCCTTGGCGTGGGGATTGAAGCATGTTTCAGCGGTGGGGCTGCATCCACTCGCCTATATCACCGCGATGCTGAATCCTTTCGTTGCCGGCGGAATTGTTTTCCTCACATTATGGATGTTGACGCGGATGGCATTACTGAGCTGGGCTGACCTCAGCTTCGCTTTGCCGTTAATGGCCATCGGCTATGTTCTGGCGACAGTGCTGGGCAAGTTCGTCTTGCATGAGAACGTAGGCGCGGCGCAGTGGGCGGGAACACTGCTGATATTCGCGGGGAGCGCCGTGGTTGGCACAACGGCTCAACGAACCGACCAGCCTTCGGGAACCGCCAAATGAGGTGGGTTCTTCTTTCCATCATCGTGATTTGCACGGTGGTTTCCGATCTTCTCCAAAGTCACGAAATGAAGCGCCATGGCGAGCAGAGAGTGGACGCCCGGGGATTAGCCAAACTCGTTGCTGCCATTGTTAGCCGCAAGTTCCTGGTGCTGTCCATTGTCCTGCTCGCGCTATCGTTCTTCGCCTTTATGGCGCTGCTGCAACGCGAACCGCTAAGCTTCGCGGTGCCGGCATCGGCCGCCACGTTCGTGCTTGAAACGATGCTGGCGAAGTGGGTTCTGCACGAAGACGTGGGCGGACGCCGCGCGGCCGGAGCGATGCTGGTGCTGGGCGGCGTTGTTTTGCTGTCCCGCTAGACGCCGACGTGCGCGCGTTCTGGCTGCTCTTCCTTCCCGCTGTCGCCTATCAAAGTCTAGCGCTGATTGCGGCGCTGCTGCATTGGAGTAAACGCAACCGGGACGCGCGGCCACAATCTTACCCCGGAGTTTCGGTCCTGAAGCCAATTCACGGGCTCGACCCCAACACGGCCGCGGCGTTTCTTTCGCAAGTGCAACAGGATTACCCAGAGTTCGAAGTGCTCTTCGGCGTCCATAACGAAACCGATGCAGCCGTCCCGGAGATTCGCCGTTTGCAGACCGCCTTTCCGGCAAGTTCCATCCGCCTTATTGTGTGCCGCACGAAGGCTCCCAACGGGAAAGTGGGAACGCTCGTCGATCTTGGGCGCGAGGCGCGTTATCCGATATGGGTCGTAAACGACAGCGACATCAAGGTGACCAGAGCGTATCTGAGTTCGGTTGTCGCGCCGCTTTCGGACGAGTCCATCGGGGTTGTGACATGTCCATACCGCGCCGACGCGCATTCGCTCGCGACAAGGTGGGAGGCGCTCGGAATTGCGACGGACTTCATGCCGAGCACGCTTGTCGCGCAGCAGCTGGGAGTCCGCGAGTTTGGGTTCGGTTCCACGCTGGCATTCCGGGCCGCCGATCTCAACTCCGTGGGCGGTTTCGCGGCGCTGTCCGATTATCTGGCGGACGACTACCAACTCGCCCGGCGCATTTCGGGCCTGGGCAAGCGCGCCCTGCTTTCGCATTACACGGTGGAGACGTCGCTCGGCGAAGGCACCTGGGCGGGAGTCTGGAACCACCAGTTGCGGTGGGCACGCACCATCCGCGTCTCGAAGGGCGGGGGCTATCTGGGACTGCCGATCACACACGCGGGAATCTGGGTAGTGCTGGCCGCAATCTGCGGAGCCTGGTGGCCGGCGTTGTTGCTCGCCTGTGTTCGGATCCTATCGGGGACCACGACGGCATGGCTTGTCTTGCGCAGCCGACAAGCTCTGGCGCTGGTCTGGCTCGCGCCGGCCTGGGACTTGTACGCCTTTGCCATCTGGTTAGCCTCGTATGGCGGAAGCCAAGTGCGGTGGCGTGATAAGGTCTTGCGCATCGACCCCCAAGGGCGCATTCAGCCGTGATCACCTTTAGCCGTGTTAGCCTGAAATCGGCACAAATCTAAATATCGTTCTTGCGCCGATCTCATGTCATAGGAGTTCCAAACCGTAAATGTTCTTGAAAGTCCGAAGTGTCGCGCTCCTCACCGTAGCCGCTGCCGTCTCCGTGTTTCTCGCGCAGGCGCAGTCCGTCGCGCCGGCCAAGGTGGCGATCATCAATGCTCAGAAGGCGGTAGCCGACACGCAGGAAATCAAAAAAGCTCAGGCAACGCTCGAAGCCAAGTACCGGCCCCGGCAGCAGTCGATCCAAGATCTTCAGAACGAGCTCGCGAGTATCCAGAAGCAATTGACGACGCCTGGGCTTGATCCCAGCCGCGAGGCCCAGTTGCGCGCGGATGGCACCACGAAGCAGAAGCGACTGCAGCGGCTGGGAGAAGATCTGCAAGCCGACGTGAATGCTGAAAGGCAAGACATTCTTGGCCGCTCCGGGCGTCAAATGACTGAGGTGGTAAAGAAGCTGGCGGAAGAGCGCGGACTTGACGTCGTCATGGACATCACCAACACGATTTATTTCAAACCCGCGCTGGACGTTACGGCCGATGCGACTGCCGCCTACGACAAAACGTATCCCGCGAAGTAGTTAGTTACATTCTGCTAGCTTTCTCGACGGGCTTGCGCTCAGGAAGGAGAGCTTATGAGTACTTATCTAGAACAGTACGGAGTGGGAGATGAACAGCGCGACCGGATCAGGAAGCGGGTTCTCATAGGGGTTGTGGCGGCGATTGCGCTCGCCATTGCCGGGTACCTGTTTTTCCATAACTTCGCCGAGAAACAGGTCGCCGGCAATTTCCTTTCTCTGGTGAACTCCAAGAATTATCAGGCGGCTTACCAGGAGTGGGGATGCACGGAACAGCACCCATGTCCGAACTACGATTTCCGGCGCTTCATGGAGGATTGGGGTCCGCAGAGCAAAGCCACGTCGCCCTGGAAAGTCGCCTCGGTGGATGCGTGCAAAAGTTTCGTCACGGTGAATGTGCAAGCGCAGGGAGCGGAATTGCAATCGCTTGCCATTCAACGCAGCGACAAATCGCTTGGCTTTGCGCCAGCGCCCGAATGCCAGGAAAGGCAGTGGCGCTGGGGGCAGTTCTTTCGCCGCATTTTCGGCGGATCGAAGTAGCTTATCCGTGCCGCTAAGCCGGTTCGGCGAGATCCGGTTCGTAAGCCGGGAGCACGTCGTAGTCGCCTGCTATCCACGTATAAATTGTTGGCAGCACAAAGATACTCAGCAGCAGCGTGGCGCTCAAGCCGCCAACGATCACGATGGCAAAGGGCTTCTGCGAATCGGAACCGATTCCGGTTGAGGTGGCGGCTGGAAGCAAGCCGAGCGTTGCCACCAGCATGGTCATCATAATCGGGCGGAGCCTTAACACAGCGCCTTCAATGGCGGCGTCGTGAACAGTGTAGCCGCGCGCCCGAAGCTGGTTGATGTATTCGATCATGATGACGCCGGTTTCAACCGCGACGCCGAAGAGCGCCAGCGTTCCAATGCCCGAAGACACGCTGAAGTGCGTGCCCGTGAAGTACAGGGCGAAGATGGCGCCGATGGGGGAGAGCACCAGACTGACCATGGCCAGAGAAGCCCATTTGAAAGAGCCGAACATCGAATACAGCAGGAAGAAGATCACCGCGACAGTCACGGGCACGATTACGGCCAGGCGGGCGTCGGCGCGTTTGGCGCTTTCGTATTCGCCGGCCCATTGCAGACTGTATCCAGGCGGGAGTTTCACTTCGCGAGCGACGCGCTGGATAGCTTCGTCCACCGTGCTGCCCAGATCGCGGCCGCGCACGCTGTATTTGATGGCGACGTAGCGGGAGTTGTTCTCGCGGTAAATCTGCGAAGCTCCATCCAGGACCTTGATGTCGCAAACCTGTTGCAACGAGACGCGCTCGCCGGAAGGCGCGACAATCCTGATGTTCGCGATTGAATCCACCGTCGTCCGGTATTGCGGCTGATAGCGCACCACCATGTCATAGCGCTCCTCACCCTGCAGGACCTGCCCCACTGCCTTGCCGCCGATGGCGGTCTCGATCGCGTCCTGTACGTCGGAGGCATTCAAACCGAAGCGGCTGGCCTTCTCACGGTTAACGGAGATGTTGAGATTGGGTTGACCGATCACCCGGAAGAGCCCGAGATCCTGAACGCCGTGAATGGTCTCCATGACACGCACGATCTGATCGCCCTTGCCTTCGAGTGTCTTCAGATCCGTGCCGAAGATCTTGATTGCAAGTTCGCCTTTGACGCCGCTGACCGCCTCCTCCATGTTGTCGGCGATAGGTTGCGAGAAGTTCCATAGCGCTCCCGGGATTTTCTCGACTTCACGATCCATAGCGCGGATAAGCTCTTCTTTGTCCTCATGAAAGACGGGACGCCACTGCGCTTTCGGTTTGAGATCGACGAAGTATTCGGTGTTTGAGAACAGTGACGCGTCTGTGCCGTCGTCGGGGCGGCCGACCTGGCTGACAACCTTGGTCACTTCCGGAAAGCTGGCGAAAGCGAGACGCGCACGGTGCATGACACGCTCGCCTTCGGAAGGCCCGGTGCTGGGAGCCAGTGTGCCGCGCGCCCAAATTGCGCCTTCGTCCAGGTGCGGAAGAAATTCCGAGCCGATTGCGCCGCTCGCCATCAGGAACACCGCGACAAACAACAGTCCGACGGCTGCGCCAAGGATAATCAGGCGCCGGCCAAGCGAGCTCATGGACCATTCGAGCGACCGCCGGTAGCCGGAAATGATCGCGGCAAGTATCGGGTTATGCCATTCCTTCGTGTCGCGCCGGAAAAGCAGCGAGGCCATCACCGGCAAAAGTGAGAGCGAGAAAATCAGCGAGCCGATCAGCGCGTAGCCGACCGTCAGCGCCATGGGCCGGAAGAGCCGCCCTTCAACATGCTGCAGCGTGAAGATAGGCAAGTAGGCCGTGATGATGATGGCGCGGGCGAAGAAGACGGGCCGCTGCACTTCGTGAACGCCCTCGCGCAGGATATTCATGAGCGTGCGTTCCTCGCGCCGGCTCAGGTGGCGCATGATGTTTTCCACCACCACGACAGAGCCGTCCACAACCATTCCGAAATCGAGCGCGCCCAAGGAAAGGAGATTCGCCGGCACGTGGCTCAAATCGAGACAGATGGAAGCGAACAACAGCGCAAACGGAATGGTCAGAACCACGATAAGCGCGGACCTTACATTCCCGAGGAACAAAAACAGGATGACCGAGACCAGCAGAATGCCCTCAGTCAGGTTGTGCATTACGGTGTGCGTGGTGAAGTGGACCAGATCGCTGCGGTCAAGAAACGGCACAATCTTGACGCCCGGCGGCAGGAAGTGCGCGTTCAGGTAAGCGACCTTCTCGTGGATCGCACTCAACATCGCGTCGCCGTTTGCGCCCTTGCGCAAGAGTACGATTCCTTCAATCGTATCCGGGTTATCGACAACGATTCCATCCGCGCGATGCACTGCCTTCGCGATCTGGCCGAGCCTGATCTTCGGGCCCTGAGTGACGAAAGCGATGTCGCTGACGTAGATCGGAGTGCCGTTCTGATTCTTTAGAACGGACTTGCCGATGTCCTTGATGTTGCGGAAAAGACCGACCTCGCGAACGTTCACCTGTTGGTGCCCGGCCTGGATAAAGCTGCCGCCGGCGTTCACGTTGTTGTTGGTAAGCGACTGCTCCACCTGGCCAAGATTCAAGCCGTAAGAAATTAGCTTGTCGGGGTTGATCTGCGCCTGGTATTCGCGGGTAATGCCGCCGAAGCTGGAAACGTCCACCACATCGGGAACCGACTTAAGCTGTTTCTCAATCACCCAATCCTCGAGCGACTTCAGTTCCATCAAGTCATATTGTGGATTCGTGCTCGTCAGCGTGTACCAGTAGAGCTGTCCAACCGGGCTATAGTCGGGACCGATGGTGGGCTGCAGGCCGTTTGGCAAAGTGACTGCGGAGAGGCGCTCCAGCACCTTCTGGCGGTTCCAATCGTTTTCCGATTCGTCGTCGAAGCTCATCGTGACCACCGACAAGCCGAACTCCGAGATGGAGCGCACGGACGACAAATGCGGGATGCCGTTCATGACAACTTCGATAGGGATTGTGACCTGCTGTTCAACCTCTTCACCGGCGCGGCCCGGCCACTGAGTAATCACCTGGACGTAGTTGTTTGCCACATCGGGGTAGGCTTCCACGGGAAGGTTCTTGAACGAAATTGCGCCCCATGCCAGCAGCAAGATGCCTACCGCAATCACCAGGAACTTGTTTCGCAGGGAGTAATCGACAAATGCGCGAATCATATGCGTCCTTTATGCGGCAAGCTATTGTTGGCTCTCGGAGTCGAGGGCGAGCGGATCGTTCACCACCTGTTGCCCTGGAGAAAGCCCGGACGTGACCTCCTGGAATCCACCGGCGACCTTTCCCCCAGTAACCTCCGTTCGGCGGAAGGTGCCGGGCTCGGCAGGCACGAAGACCCAGTCGCGGTCGTGGAGATGGAGCACCGCGCCTGAAGGAACAATGGCGTAAGTGCGTCCATGCTGTCCATGAAAAGTCGCCGCTACGAACATGCCGGCGCGCATCATTCCCGGGTTATTCAATTCGATTCGCACTTTGGCGGTGCGCAGATTTGGGTCCAGCACCTTTCCCACATTACCGATGCGGCCGCTGAAAGTGCGATCGGGAAAAGCCGTCAAGCGCACGTCGGCTTTGTCGCCGATGCGGACCATGGGCAGATCGTTTTCGAACACGTCGCAAATCACCCAAACGCGGGAAAGGTCGGCGATCGTAAACAGATTCGGCTGGTTATCGGGAGTGTGCACGCCTCCCGCATTGACGACGTTTTGCTCGACTATCGTTCCCGACGATGGAGCGTAAACATTCACCACCGGACTGTCGTGATCGACGTCCGCGCCTAAGGTGCGAAGCTGTTGCGCGGAAGCCGTGAGCGCGACTCGGGCCTTCTCCTCAGTGTCCTCGGCCACCTGCAAATCATTCAGGGAAATCGCCCCGTGAGAATAGAGCAACTGCGCGCGTTCCAACTGCTTGCGCGAGAGCGCTTCGTCAGCCTTGGCCTGGTTGTAAGTCTGGAAGGCATTTGAAATGTCATTGCTCAGAACCTTCAGCAGCAACTGGCCTTTCTTGACATCGTCGCCAAGCTTTGCGTGAATTTCGACAACTCTTCCCGACGCAAGCGAGATAACTGGAATGGATCTTTCGACGTCCGGGTTGACGCTCCCTGTGGCATTGAGTTCCGGCAGGTCTTCGCGCGACCCAGCGGTGACTAGCGTGAACCGTTCAGGCCGATCCACCTTCACTATATTGAGATCCGGTTGCTGGCTGATCTTCGTTTCGGGAGGCGCTTCGGCGGCGGGATCGGACTTTTCCTGGCGAGCGCAGCCGGGAGTGAACCCAATCGTGCCGAGAATCAGGACGACGAAAAACAAATTGCTTCGCCTCATCGAATTACCTCACGTCCGACAGCAAAATTCAGCTGATTCGCGGCGCTCAGATAAGCCCCGACCAGATTCAAGTAATTAAGTTGGGTATCGCGATATTGTTTTTGCGCGTCCAGAAAATCAAGCAAGGACGCGGCCCCGTGCAGGTAGGAGAAAGACACCGTGGAACGCACGTCCTCCGATTCCTGCAAGTACTTCGCCTTGTAAGGACGCAGCAGCCCAAGCGTGCTTTGCAGGGTTTCGTAGGCGGAATCTACATCGTGCAAAGCCGAAATCTGGGCCGCATCCCGAAGCCGTTCATTCCTGCCGATGTCTAACTGAGTCTTCAGCTTCTCGCCTTGATTCTTATCGAAAATGCGCAGAGGAATTGACACGCTCACACCGGCGTAGAAGACCAGCGGCGGCTGGCGTCCTACATCGACGCTCCAGGTGGGATCTGTCGAGCCGTTCGAAACCGCCAGCTGATGATCGGTCTTTGCCCGTTCTAAGGACTGCACAGCTTCTTTCAGGTCTGGGCGCGTATCAATGGCAATCGCTCTAAGGTTTTCGAGCGTCGTTCTGGGCTCGTCAAAGTCGAAAGGCTCCGAAACGTCGAACCGATCTAGCGGCGTGCGGTCCCGCAGGAATTGCAATAGATCGATCTTCGCGGTGCGGAGATTCACTTCGGCTGTCGCGAGATCGGACTCGTATTGGACACGCTGCAACTCGACACGCTGGAAATCCACCTTTGCCATGTCACCGGCTGCGAAGCGCGCGCGGTTGATTTCGATTTCCTTGTCGTAGTAATCCAGATTCTCCTTGGCGACCCCACGCACGGCCTTCGCGAGCAGCACGCGAACGAAAGCATCCCGGAGATTAAACAACAGATTCCGCTCCAGGTCTCCCTGGGTTGAGATGGCGATGGCCGTAGCCTGCTGCGCATCCTGCAGGCGAAGTTCACGCTTGTGCTGCCGCTCGTGCAGATAGGAAACCGAGCCGGCCAGAATAGCGTTGGCCGTAGGCTGGAATGGACTGTATTGAAAAACTCCGAGGTCGTCCGCAACCACGCTCAAATCCGGGTTCGGCCGCAAATAAGCCGTGATCTCGTCCGCCCGCGCCTCGTCGATCGCGACCTTGCTGGCGAGCAGAGTTGGATTGCTCGTCCTGAACTTCTCCTCGGTCTCGCGCCATGTAAGCGCATGCTGTGAATCGGCGGTCTGCGCCAGGCAACATGCGGCACACAGGAGACCTGCGTACAAACGCCAAGTGAGGCGCTGCATTCTGTCCTCCAGTGAAACTTTTCTCTGATAAAGTTATGCGAAGGCTGGCGAAGGAGGGTCGCGGCCAGCCAGCATGGGAACGCTGCGGCCGCTTTGCTGGAAGCTCGGGAGCAAGACCATCCAAGCGAATGCCACGGTGACAACGATCACGCATGTGCGGCAGACCAAGGGACTGTCCATGGTCTCGTACAGGCGGATCAGGTCGTCGTTCTGGTTCTGCCTGCCCGGATGATTTGGCTGGTTATGCTGGGAAGTGAATTGCTCGATCCTGACGATATCGTCGGTGGCGGAGATGAAGGGAAACAGCGCCGCCATAATCAGCGCAACGCCTATAACGTGGAGGCACTTCGTTGCCGAGCGAGTGGCTGGCTGTCGCAACACCGCGCGTATCGTGCTCGCCAGGGCTGTGATCCCTAATAGCAGCCACGCGAGGTTTAGCGTTGTGTCCAAATTCACCGCTTTCCCAAGTTAACACGGGTTTTCCCAGGCATCCAGAACCTCCCGGTGCGTCCCTAGTAATGTGAGAGTTTATCCTGCAAGGCGGCGGATATTCTGCCTCGTTTTGGCGCTGTGTGTGCTTGGCGTTTTACAAGCTTCTCCCCTCGCGGACAATCGCCAAACGGTCTACTACTGGAAGAGTGTTCCGGTGGATGGCTCGGCAGAGTTGCTTCCCCTGTTCTGCCGGTCTTGCGTAAACGTAAGTGACATTACCGTGTGCCTCTGGTGTCGGTCCTGCGCGATACGTTGACCGATCAGGATCGCAAAACGGATCGACTCACATTTGTATGGCTTCTTACGTACACTCGCCCGGGTATTGGCTCGCTGGTCAGACGCCTCCGTTCTCATCATCTTACGTTTCCGGCTTCCGGTTGGTTCCCGGCTATCGCTCCATTCGAAAAAAGAAAGTAAAGCACACCATTCGAAAGAAAACAGTTTGTATAATCGCAAAGTTAATGTAAGATAACACCGAAGTACCTTGCCCAGTCTTCCAGGTTCTTGCCGCATGTCTAAACCGAAACCGGATCGTTTGCTCGCGGAGGAGCGCCGCCGCGAAATTCTCGGCGTTCTCGGGCAGAACGGAAGGATCACAGTCGAGGAGGTCGCAAAGCGGTTCGGCATTTCGGCGGTGACCGCGCGCGGCGACCTTGATGCGCTCTCGGAAAAGGGAGATCTGGTTCGCTCGCACGGCGGCGGAATTCGCCCACTTACTGCCGCGCCCGAGCACCCGTTGCGCGTCCGGGAAGGTATCCACCAAGAAGAAAAGGTGCGCATCGCGGAGGCTGCCGCAAGGTTGATCAAACCCTTGCAAACCGTGATCCTGTGCACCGGTTCTACCTCGGCGGCGCTGGCCGCGCAGATCCGGCGCAATCCGCCCCAAAGCGTTACCGTCATCACGTACGCGCTCAACATCGCAGCCAAGCTGGCCGAATCCCCGGGCGTGTCTCTGGTGATGGTTGGCGGCTTTCTGCGTCATCCTTCCACCGCGTTCGTAGGCCCGCATGCCGAGCAAATGATGCACTCCCTGCACGCCGACCACTGTTTCATGAGCACCGTCGGATTGGATCTCGACGTGGGGCTGACCACCCTCGACATCATGGAAGCGCAGCTCAACCGGCGCATGATCGAGGCTTCCGCGCAAGTAACCGTCCTCGCGGATTCGAGCAAGTTCGGCCACCGCAGTCTCTCTGTGATCTGCGATTTTCGCTGCATTCACCGGCTCATCACCGATTCGAATGCGCCATCAGCGGACGTAGAGAAGCTTCGCGGCCGCGGCATCGAAGTCGTTCTCGCCTGAACTTGCGTCGAACGAAGGGCGCGGAGCATCTGCTATAAGTTGAAAAACCCGCGCGCTGCGGCAGGTCTCTACTTACAACAAGCATGAATAATCGACTTAGTTTAGTAGCTGGAATCGCGCTCGCGATCATCAGCGGAACTCTTGTACTTTGCTCAACCGGCTTTGCGGGTGCGGAATACCAAGCGCAGGAATGGACGCGGGCCGATCCTAATCTGCTTCCGATCGAGCTGGATCGTGGCGCGGCCGGCCTGTCGCGCTGCCTGGCGCAGATACGCACGCGCGCCAGCGTCCTAATGGTGACCGCGCATCCCGACGATGAAGACGGCGGACTGCTGACCTACCAGACGCGCGGACTTGGCGCGCGCGGCACTTTGCTAACGCTCAATCGCGGCGAAGGCGGCCAGAACACAATGTCGGTCGATATGTACGACGCACTGGGTCTCTTGCGTACGCAAGAACTATTGGCGGCCGATCGTTACTACGGCGTTGACCAGTATTGGACCAGTGTCATAGATTACGGCTTCTCGAAGACGCGTGAAGAAGCGCTCGAAAAATGGAATCACGATCGGGTGCTGGGCGAAGTGGTGCGCGTCGTCCGCATGACGCGGCCTCTTATCATTACTTCAGTCTTTGCGGGCGCGCCGACCGATGGCCACGGCAATCACCAGGTTTCGGGACAGATGGCTCAGGAAGCCTTTGTCGCGGCGGGCGACCCGAATCGCTTTCCAGAACAAATTCACGAAGGTCTTCGGCCCTGGAATCCGCTCAAGGTCTATGCGCGCGTCCCTTTCTTCGAGGCCACCAAGGAAGGCATCTACGACTACGCAACCGACAAGTACGTCCCGGTGCGGTTCTTCGATTACGTCAACCGGAAGTGGATCGAGAAGACACCGAGCGCGGATGTTGACGTGCGGGAGGGCGCGACGTTGCCTACATCCGGTTTGACGTTTCTCCAGATGGGCCGGCAAGGACTTGGGAATGAGAAGAGCCAGAACGGCGGGGTCACCATACCGCCCTCCGCGCTGATCACATCCGCCTATCATCGCTACGGCTCGCGCGTGCAGTCGCCCCAACACGAGACTTCCATGTATGAAGGAATCGATGTCTCTCTCGCCGGCATTGCATCGCTCGCGCGCGGCAATACGGATTTCTTGAAGCGGGGTCTCGCGCGGATTTCTAAGATCGCGGATGAAGCGGCGGAACGGTTCAAGCCAATGGAGCCGGCATCGATTGCGCCGCTGCTCGCGGATGGCCTGCATGAGACCAATGATCTGCTCCAGCAGGTCCGTGAAAGTTCCCTCGCCGAGCCTAGCAAGAGCGATGTGGCTTTTGAGTTAGAGGTGAAGGCGCGCCAGTTCGAAAACGCTCTTACGCTCGCATTGCAACTTACATTCGAAGCGCTGGTGGCTCCCGAAAAGGAGCCTACTGGACCTGCTGCGTTTTTTGGCGGCCCGGCGCTGACGCCCCTGTTTGCAGTACCTGGGCAGTCGCTTGCCGTGAAGACGCATCTGCTGAACGCCAGCCACGAGTCACTCCATATCGAAGCTCTCGAAGTGACCGCGACCGATGGCAAGGACTGGAGCATTCACCCGGAAGCACAGATGCCGTCTTCGCTCGATGCCGGTAAAGACATCTCCCTGCGCTTCGCAATCAAATCCCCGTCAGACGCCGCTTTGACCAAGCCGTACTTCTCGCGTCCGGACGAGGAGCAGCCGTACTACAACCTT
>OCTA010001909.1_pt1 | contig 19075 bp, 22 predicted proteins | sample 1538991 | NCBI WGS metagenome assembly OCTA01 (sample SAMEA3539302, study PRJEB22396) | soil metagenome | biome: tundra; feature: field; material: soil | place: USA | collected 2010-05 | depth 0.15 m | reverse complement strand
CGTGGTCCCCGCCTTCGGGGCACCGATCACCAGGAAATCGGGCATGGCCACGGGGGCCCTCCAAGGGAAGAAGACTCCTACACCTTATAATTTCGACTAGATTACTTGGTTATTGCTCGGCACGGTATTTTTTACCCGGCTGGAGGGCCTCCATCACCCGCCTGAAACTTCAGATGCGCAGCTCAGCGGGCCGGGAAGGTCCCCGTTCTGCGGTCGGCATGTTGCTGGCGTGGCGGCGAGCTTTCCCTGGTGACGGCGTAGAGAAACATGTCCCGGCGGCGGCCGCCGATTTCCTGGTGGCTCCGCAGCAGGCCCTCTCGTTCATAACCGGCTCGCTCGGCCGTGGTGATCGACCCCACGTTCCAGGGCTCGATGTAGAGCTCGATCCGCTGCAGGGCCGGGATGCTCCACGCGAAACCGGTCAACGCGGTCAGCGCCGCCGCCGCGATACCTCGTCCCCGGGCGCTCGGAATGACGGAATAGCCGGCGGTAGCCCGCCCTTGGCCCAGGGACGCCAGCCACAGGCCGATGCCTCCGACCGCACGACCGGTGCCAGCCTCAGCGATGGCGAACGAGAACCCCGCGCCCTCGGCCAGGCGCCCGCGCTGCCGGTCGACCCAGGCCTGCGCCTGCCGCGGGCTCGCGTTCGCGGGCAGGGTTCCGATGAGGGGCACGTACGGGTCGGTCGATAGTTCCCGGGCCATGGCCACGTCAGCGGCCGAGAACTCGCGAAGTACGACCGGTCCGCAAGCCACCGGCCAGGGCGGCAGGTTAATGGGGGTCACCGCCCTAACGTAACGGCCGCTCGGTCAGGCGAGACGCACGGGATCAGCGCCTTCCTCCGCCACGGTGACCGGATCTTCCAGACCTACTCCAGCTACGCTCGGGGCACCGATCTGGTCGTCGGCACCTACAACTGGCTCGACTTCACCGCACGTGGCCGACGGATCCGTCGCTGCCCAGGGCCAGGATGTACGCGTCGCCCACCGAGATGCCGGCGACCTGCGGGGCATTGATCCCCGGGACGCCGGTCGGGGTCAGCGGGTTGGCGCCGGGGACGCCGCCGAGACCCCAGGCCACGACGGAGGTCATGGTGGTGTACGGCCCACGGCGACGGATCGCGGCCGCGGAAGCCTCCCCGGCAGCAATCTTGAAGACCTGAGTCAGGCCCGGCACCTGCACCGGTGTCGCGCTCGACACCTGCAGCATCTCAACGCGGCCTCCTCAGGCCCAGGCTAGACCCGGCCACTGCATACCGCCAGGTCAGTGGTCATACGTCGACCGGCGCGACAAAAGCGCGCGGTGGTGAGGGTGATGATCGCCAGGGTCGGGGACCTCTTGCGTCAGCGCGTGCGTGGCTGCCTGCCCGGGCACCTCAGCTCCTCGAATGCCTTTACTTGCCTGCGCTAAAGCCTAGGTGAACGGGGTGGGGGTAAACAGCCGGACAGGGCCCACTGCGAAGGGATCAGCGATGGCAGACAACATTTACTCAGTCAGCGAGATCGTCGGCTCGTCCACGAAGGGCATCGACGATGCCATCAGGGGAGCCGTCGCCCGCGCCTCGAAGACCCTGCACAACCTGGACTGGTTCGAGGTCACCGACATGCGGGGCCGCATCGAAAACGACGGGCTCTGCCACTTCCAAGTCACGTTGAAGGTCGGTTTCCGGCTCGATGAGCCGGCCACCTGACCGATGACCGGCCGCCGCAGGGGTTGCTGCTATCGGCAGGATGGAGGCATGGCCCGTCCCCCGCCCCGTCATTGATCGTGGCGGCGGCGGCCCGGCTGACGTGCTGGCCGTCAAGGCGGCCTCGATCAGCGGCGCCACCCGGTCCGCGCGGCGGGGGGGGCGGGGAGGCCGTCGGGGTGGGTGCGGGCGACCTCGGCGACGGCGGACAGAATGTTGCGGTAGCCGGTGCACCGGCACAGGACACCGGACAGCTCGGTGGCAAGCTCGTCGTCGGTGACCTCGGGGTGGTGAGTGAGCAGGTCATACGCGCTGAGCAGGAAGCCGGGCGTGCAGAAGCCGCACTGCAGCGCATGATGGCGGTCGAACGCCTGCTGCAGCGGGTGCAGCTCCCCCGGCCGGCCCAGGCCCTCCACGGTCGTGACCTCGGCGCCGTCCAGCTGGCAGGCGAACAGCAGGCAGGACCGGGCTGCCTGGCCGTCGACCAGCACCGTGCACATGCCGCAGACGCCGTGCTCGCAGCCGATGTGCGCCAGGTCGAACGCCTGCCGGTAGTCCCCCGAGTCGTACACCCCGCCGGTCGGCGTGCGGTAGGGGAACTCCCCCACGCCGATGAAGTTCCGCCGCCGCGCCTCGGCCGGGTCCAGGCCGGTCGTGGCCGCGACCTTGTCCATCAGCCGTTCCAGGCCGAAGTACAGCTGCTGCCCGCCGAACCCCCGGTTCAGGCCGGTCGGCATCTTGTTGGTGAACTACGGCACGGGCCCGGATGCGCACCGCCGGGATGCGGTAGGCGCCGGCGATGTTCCCGAAGCAGCGGTACAGCGTGGACGGCTCGGGCGGCCGCAGGTAGGCGCCCACGTTGTCGACCAGGTCGGCGCGCAGCGCGGTGACGGTCCCGTCCGCGGTCACCGCGGCCTCGAACCGCATCAGCCGGTCCGCGCCCGCCGAGGATCCCACCAGGTGCTCCAGCCGGTCCTCGGTCCACCGCACCGGGCGCCCGGCGTGCTTGCTGGCCAGCGCCATCAGTGCGACGTAGGGGTAGATGCCCGCCTTGATGCCGAAGCTGCCGCCGATGTCCGCGGGCACGTGCAGCCGGAGCCGGGACGCCCAGCGCCCCGGCCAGCACCGGGACCATGCTGAACGGGCCGTGGAAATTCACCCAGGCCTCGACGGCCGGCCCCTCGGCGGTCTCCGCCCAGTTCGCCACCACGCAGTAGCACTCCATCGGCATCGAGGAGTAGCGCGGGAAGGAGTAGTCGCCGCTGACCACGTGGCCGGCGGCGGCGAAGGCCGCCTGCACCGGGCCGAAGCTGAACGTACGGTCGGTCGCGACGTTGCTCTCCGCGTCCGGGTGCAGGCGCGGGGCGCCGGTAGCCAGCGCCGCCTGAGTCCCGGTGACGGCGGGGAGTTCTTCGTAGTCGACGTCGATGAGTTCGGCGGTCTGGGCCGGGCCGATGACCGCGGCCACGCCGGGCGAGGCCAGCGCCGCTCTGGCGTCGAAGCCGGTGATCCGCGCGTGCGGGTAAGGGCTGCGGACGATCGTGGCGACCAGCGTGCCGGGCAGCGGGTCCAGGTCGTCGAGGAACTGGCCCTGGCCGCAGAGCAGGGCGGGGTCCTCGACCCGGGCCAGGTCGCCCGTCATGAGCGGACCTCGGCAAGCGGCTGGAAGTGGCCCTCGGCGAGCACGCGGCGGAGGATCTTGCCCACCGCGGAGGTGGGGATGCGGTCCACGGCGACATAACGCTTGGGACGCTTGAGCGAAGGCAACCCGGAGCTGCCCTTCGCGTAGTCGGCCAGGTAAGCCACGGATCGTTCGGGAGAAAAAATCTTGAGCGGGCACCACGAAGGCGGTGACCACCTGGCCCCAGCGGTCATCGGGCAGGCCGACCACGACCACGGCGGAGACGGCCGGGCAGCAGGCGAGCGCGCCCTCGATCTCGTCCGGGTAGAGGTTCTCGCCGCCTGAGTTGATCATGTCGTCGACCCGGCCGCTCACCCACATGTCGCCGCCGGAGTCCTCGGCGGCCAGATCGCCGGTCAGGTACCAGCCATCGCGGATCGCGCGGGCGTCGGCGTCCGGGTTGTGCTGGTCTCGAGCTCGCCGTCGGGTTCACGCTGGGCCAGCTCGTCCAACCTCGCCAGCGTGACCGGGGCATGGGCGAGGTTTGCGGCGGTGCTGTCGTCGGCGAGCACCAGCGCGGGCTCGGCGTCCTGGACGCAGTACGCCAGCTCGGCCGGCCCGAACCTGATCGATAGCGGCACCGCGGCGGCGCCCAGCTTCTGGACGGCCAGGTGCAGGCTGGCCATCGGCTCGCCGCCTGCCAGCAGGAACGCCACCCGGTCACCGGGCGCTACGCCCAGGCCCGCCAGCGCCCGGGCCAGCTGGTTGGTCCGGGCGTCCCACTGCCGGTAGGTCAGCGGCCGCGGACCGCCGACCGCTCGCCGGCCGGGATACCGGTCCGCGGTCCAGGTCAGCATGCGGGCCACGTCCATGATGACCCAGAACCTACCCACGGTCCCAGCCTTAATCACCGAGCGGCGTCGGCGTGATCTTGATGTTCGTCGCGCGCTTCGGGCTGCGGTCCCCGTTCTTCGGTATCGCGCGCGAGAGCAGCGACACCTAGGCCGGATCGGCCGCCGGGTCCCGGCCGGCGGCGAGCAGGATCGGGATGGCGGCGAGCAGGGTGACGCCGCAGATGATCCCGGCGACGATGTAGGGGGCACGCAGGCCCGCCAGGCCCGCGATGACTCCGCCGGCCAGCGCGCCGACCGGTATCAGGCCCCAGCCGACCATGCGGTAGACGCTGTTGACGCGGCCGAGCAGGGCCGAGGGCACGATCTGCTGGCGCAGGCTGACCGTGACGACGTTCCACATGGTGATGAAGAACCCGTCGGCCGCCATCAGCGCCGCCATCGCGATCGGATCAGGCGCGAGCCCGATGCCGACGAAGACGGCGGAGAACGCCCCCATCGCGATGATCAGCGAGGGCAGCAGGCCGAGGCGGCGGGTCAGCAGCGGGCACATCAGCCCGCCCAGGACGCTGCCGACGGCGGTCGCGGCCAGGATCAGGCCGTAACCCCAGGTACTGACGTGCAGCGTCTGGGTGGCCAGCAGGACCAAGATGCCCTGGCCCATCTGGCCGGCGAAGTTGCTCACGCCGAGCAGGACGGCGACGACGCGGAGCAGGCGGTGGCTGGTCAGCCAGCGCAGGCCCTCGGCGATCTGGGCGCGGAGGCGGACCTTCGGTCTGGCCGGGTCCGGCTGGGATTTGGGCAGGCCGGCCAGCAACGCCGCGGACCCGGCGAACGACGCGGCGTCCAGGGCGAACGGCAAGACCCTGGCCGCGGCGAACAGAAGGCTGCCGGCCGGCGGGCCGAGGAACGACTCGCCCACGGTCAGGCTGACCTGCAGTCTGCCGTTGGCCTTCGGCAGCAGTTCGGGGGGGACCAGGGCGGGCAGCACCGACTGGGCGGCGTTGCTGAAGATGACCTCGGCGCTGCCCAGGAGCAGGCCGGCCACGCAGAGCACCACGATGTCCACCTGGCGGGCGATCACCAGGACCGCCACCACCGAGATCACGGCCGCCTGGACCGCCTGGGCGCGCCACATGAGCGTGGCCCGGTCGTAGCGGTCGACCAGGGCACCGGCCGGCAGCGACAGCACCATCCAGGGCAGGTAGGTCGCGGCGGTCACCATCGAGACCAGCCACGGGACCCTGGTGATCGTCACGGCCAGCAGCGGCAGCGCGGCCGCGAAGGCGCCGTCGCCGGTGCTGCTGACCGCATTCGCCCACCACAGCCGCCAGTAGTCACGGCTCAGGGTGGGGCGGGGTTTCTTGTCCTGCTTGTTCTGCGCGGCGGGTGATGCTTGCGTCATGTTCGCCAGCGTGGCCGCAGGCACCGGGCGCGGACCACGTTTAAGCTTTTTGCTAAATCCTGCCGGGCCGGGAGGGCGCATGCTGCTGGTGCTCGAGATGGACGTGGCCGATCTCGCCGCGACCAGGTTCGCCATCTCGCCGTTGTGCGAAACGCTCAAGGCCGTGCAGCTGCTCGCCCGGCCCGACCCGCCGCCGGTGAACCGGCCCTGGATTCGCTGGGCCCGGGGCCAGCTTGACCGGCGGCCGCTGCGGCTCCCCCGGCTGTGGCCGCTGGTCGTGACCGACCTGCCCTACTGGCCCGAGTTCCTCGTCCCGGCGCCCGCGGGACAGTCGCCCGGCTTCGATGAGGAGCTGGCCCGGCTGTGCGCCACGCCGGAGGAGCCGGTCAGGGCGAGCCTGCGCCGGGTGTTCGGCGACGGCCGGTGGCCGGACAGCGCGACGGACCTGTTCGAGCGGCCGCAGGAGTCCTTCGCGGAGATAGCCGCCGAACTCGCCGAATGCCACGGCCGGCTCATCGTCCCGCACTGGGAGCGGATCAGGTCCGTGCTCGACGCCGACGTCGCCTACCACGCGGGCCTGCTGGCCGGCGGCGGTGCCCGGTCGCTGTTCGGCGACCTGCACGCCGACCTGCGCTGGTCCGCGGGCAAGCTCTTCCTGGCTGACTCCGGCTCCGACTCCGGTTCTGGTTCTGGTTCTGGTTCCGGTTCAGGTGAGGGCCGCGCTGAGAGCCAGGTCACGCTGGGGCCGGACGGGGTGGTGCTGATGCCGAGCGTGTTCATCTGGCCGGAGTGGTCGGTGAAGCGGGCGACGAGCACCCAGACCACCCTGATGTACCCCGCGCGGGGCGCCGCGACCGTGTGGGAAGCCGACTTGTCCGCGGCGGGGCTTGGGGACTCCTGGTCTGGGCCGGGACTGGGGGCCGGGGTGAGCGACCGGGAGGAGGCGGCCGAGGCCTTGCTGGGCGCGCCGCGGGCCCGGCTGCTCGGCGCGCTCCGCTCGCCCGCCACCACCAGCGCGCTGGCCCGCCGCTTCGGCGTCACGCCGAGCGCCGTCTCCCAGCACCTGACCGTGCTGCACCGCGGCGGGCTGGTCGACCGGCAGCGCCGCGGGCGGACGGTGCTCTACCAGACGTCCCCGCTAGGTCTGGCCATGCTGGGGAAGGCAGAGCTCGAACGGGCGGAGCCGGGGCGGGTGGAGCTCGGTGACGTCGGCGCCTGGGAGGCGCGCTCGTGAAGGCGGTCGTCTACTCCGGCTACGGGGTCACCCCGGAGCTCACGCAGGTGGCTGATCCGGGCTGTCCCGTCGACGGGGTGGTAATCGCGGTGGGCGCGACCGGCGTGTGCCGGTCGGACTGGCACGCCTGGAAGGGACACGACCCGGTCATGCTGCCGCACATCGGCGGCCATGAGCTGGCCGGGGTCGTCGTCGAGACCGGCCCGGCGGTGACCGGGTGGCGGGCTGGGGACCGGGTGACGGTGCCGTTCGTCTGCGGCTGCGGGCGCTGTGAGTTCTGCCTGGCCGGCGACGCTCAGGTGTGCCCGCGGCAGACCCAGCCGGGCTTCACCGGGCCGGGGTCCTTCGCCGAGCTCGTGGCGATCCACGCGGCGGACGCGAACCTGGTGGCGCTGCCCGGCGCGGTGGATTTCGTCACCGCCGCAAGCCTGGGCTGCCGGTTCGCCACCGCCTTCCGCGCGGTGACCGCGCACGGACGGGTGCGGGCCGGTGACTGGCTGGCCGTGCACGGCTGCGGCGGCGTCGGGCTGTCGGCGGTTATGATCGCCGCCGCCCTCGGCGCTCGCGTCGTCGCCGTGGACGTCGTGCCCGCGGCGCTGGACCGGGCCCGCGAGCTCGGCGCGGAGTTCGCCGTCCAGGGCGGCCCGGATACCGCCACCACGATCGGCGAGATCACCGCCGGCGGCGCGCACGTCTCGATCGACGCGCTCGGCTCGCCGGCGACCGCCGTGAACTCGGTACGCTGCCTGCGCCGCCGCGGCCGGCACGTCCAGGTCGGCCTGCTGCCCGGGCCAGCCTCCACGCCGCCGATCCCGATGGACCTGGTCATCGGGCGAGAGCTGGAGATCTACGGCTCACACGGCATGGCCGCCCGTGACTACCCGGCCATGATGACGATGGTCGCCGACGGCACGCTGCGGCCTGAGCTGGCGATCGGCCGCGTGATCGGATTGGAGGACACCGGCCAGGCGATCGCGGCGATGGACGTTACGGGCGGGCCGGGTGCGGTGGCCGGGATGACGGTGGTCAAGCTAACGCGGTGATGACCCCCGGGTACGCCGAGCCACCAGGATGACTGAAGCGTTAGCGTTCGGACACTGGCGGCAATGGAACAGCCACGTCCGGTGGAGGTTTAGCACTGGACACGACCTGGTTAAGAAGGTAAATCAGGTCCACGCGGCCGTGCACCATCACTGCCCGCTGCGCGTCATGGAATTGGAAGAGACCGGCCATTTCGCGCCGCGAGGGTCCGCCGGAGGAGAAGGCACCCGGTACGTGGGGGCCTGATCGCCCTCGGCATTTTCATCGTTATCGGGATCGTCGCGGGCGCCATCGGGGCGAACCACTCCGACACGGGGACACCCCAGATCAACGTAACGCCGTTCTCCGGGCCCTCCAAGACGGCCAAGGCGCAGATCGGGTCGGCCGTCGTGCTGGCGGGCAACAACTCCGGCGAGAAGATGACCGTCGCGGCGGTCAAGGTGCTCGCCCATCCGCGGGGCGCCTTCGATTTCGACACCGCGCAGCAGGGTGACCGGCTCTACGCGGTGCAGTTCCGGCTCGATGACACCGGCAGCGTCGCGTACTCGGACTCGCCGTCGAACGGCGCGGCGGTGCTGGATTCCTCCGGACAGTCGTATCAGGCCAGCCTGAACAACGTCGCGGGTTGCGACTCGCTCCCGGCCGCCGATCACATCTCGATCGGAAGCTCGGGCCTGGGCTGCATCGTGTTCAACGTGCCGGTAAACGCGCAGATCACCCTGATCCAGTTCACGCTGGATTCCGGCTTCGGACCACAGACCGGGCAATGGCAGGTCAGTAGCTAATGCCGTGTAAATTCAGCTATGGCTTTCGAGGACCTACCCGTACTTGAACTTGCCTTCCCCGGACCGGAACGAGACAGCGGGGTAGCCGCCATTCTCGCCGGAGAGAAGACCGCCCTGACCGGGTTGCTGCAGATTCTCGAGCATGCCGGTGAACCCGTCCCGCAGCCGGGTACGCGCTTCTCGGTCCTCGACTCAGCGGGCCAGCCGACCGCGGTCATCGAGCTTACCGAGGTACGTGTGGTCCCGATCGGCATGGTCGATGACGACTACGCGCGGGCCGAGGGGCGTGGCTACGCTGACGCCGCCGAATGGCGCAGAGCACACGAAGACTTCTTCCGCAGCGAGGGCGTGACCGCGTTCCTTGGTGCCACGCCCGCGATCGACGACGACACGCTGGTGGTGACCGAGCGGTTCCGCCTGATCGAGCCCGGCCCTAGCAGCGGCGCCTGACCGGCGCGGCCGGGGGGTGGCCGTGCGGCCTTGGCTGGGCTTAACTGGTGTCATGGATCACATCCTGGTTGAGCGTTCGGGCGACTTCGCCACCATCACGATGAACCGGCCGCAGCGCCGGAACGCCTTGTCACGCGAGCACATGCACGAGCTGATCGCGGCGTTCGGTGAGATCGGGAACAGCGATGCCCTGGGCATCGTGCTGGCGGGCAACGGCCCGGTGTTCTGCGCCGGGCACGACTTCGCCGACGTGGCCGATGCTGACCTGCCGGAGGTCCGCTCGCTGCTGATGACCTGCACCGAGCTGATGACGCTGATCCAGCAGGTGCCCCAGCCGGTGGTGGCGCGGGTGCACGGGCTGGCGACCGCGGCGGGATGCCAGCTGGTGGCCAGCGCCGACCTGGCCGTGGCCAGCGAAGACGCGGGCTTCGCCGCGCCCGGCGGCAAGGGCGGCTGGTTCTGTCATACCCCGATGGTGGCCGTGGCCCGGAACGTCGGCCGCAAGCGAGCCGCGGAAATGGCGTTGTCGGGCGACGTCATCGACGCGCGCACCGCGCTGGACTGGGGCCTGGTCAACCGGGTGGTGCCCGCGGCGCAACTCGACTCCGCGGTGCACGACCTGCTGGATCGCGTCACCCGGGGGTCGGCGGACAGCAAGGGCATCGGCAAGCAGGCGCTGTACGCGCAGATCGACCTGGACCAGCCCAAGGCCTACGCCTACGCCGTCGAGGTGATGGCCGCGACCAGCCAGCTTCCGGACGCGCGGGAGGGGATGCGCGCGTTCCTGGACAAGCGCAAGCCGCAGTGGCGCCGCGGCCGGTCGTAGAGCTTAGGCGCCGATCCACACCGTCTTGATATTGCAGAACTCGCGGATGCCGTGGCTGGAGAGCTCCCGGCCGTGACCGGACCGCTTCACGCCGCCGAAGGGTAGCTCGGGATACGAGGTCACGTTGCCGTTGATGAAGACCATCCCGGCCGCCAGATCACGAATGAAACGGCTCCGTTCCTGCTCGTCGTTGGTCCAGACGTTCGCGCCGAGCCCGAACGAGGTGCCGTTGGCGAGCTCGATCGCGCCGTCGATGTCGCTGACCCGGTAGAGGGTGGCCACCGGGCCGAACACCTCCTCAGTGTGCATGCGCATGTCGGGGGTGATCCTGGTCATGACGGTGGGCGGGTAGTAGAAGCCGGGCTGGTCGGGCGCGGCGCCGCCGCAGAGCACCCTGGCTCCCTTGGCCACCGCGTCGACCACGAGCTTCTCGACATCATCGCGCTGCTGCTCGGAGGCCAGCGGTCCCACGTCCGTGCTTTCCAGCATCGGATCCCCCACCGTTTTGGCCGCCATCTGTTCGGTGAACAGGCGCTCGAACTCGCCGTAGACCGCCTCGTGGACGATGAAGCGCTTGGCCGCGATGCAGGACTGGCCGTTGTTCAGGCAGCGGGCGACCGCACCCACCTGGGCCGCCGCCTGCAGGTCAGCCGACGGCATGACGATGAACGGGTCACTGCCGCCGAGCTCGAGCACGACCTTCTTGATCTCGTCGCCGGCGATGGCGGCCACCGACTGCCCGGCGGGCTCGGAACCGGTGAGCGTCGCGGCCATCACGCGCCGATCTCGCAGCACCGCCTCGATCCGGGACGAACCGATCAGCAGGGTCTGGAAGGTCCCGTCAGGAAAGCCGGCCCGGGCGAACAGGTCCTGCATGAACAGTGCCGTCTGCGGCACGTTCGAGGCGTGCTTCAGCAGCCCGATGTTGCCGGCCATCAGGGCGGGGGCGGCGAAGCGCATGGCCTGCCAGAGCGGGAAATTCCACGGCATGATGGCCAGCACCGGCCCGATGGGCTGGTAGCTGACGTAGGCGTTAGCGGCCCCGACAGCCTTGGCGTCGGCGGGCTCGTCGGCCAGGAATTCGGCGGCGTGGTCGGCGTAGTAGCGGCAGGCGGTGGCGCACTTGGCCACCTCGGCCTTGGCGGCGGCCAGCGTCTTGCCCATCTCGGTGGTCATCATCGCCGCGACCTGATCCTGCTCATCGTCGAGGATCTCGGCCGCCCGGCGCATCCACCCAGCCCGGGCGCCGAAGCTGGTCAGGCGATAGCTGGCGTGCGCCGCCGTGGCGGCGCCCAGGCAGCGCTCGACGTCGGCCTCGCTCATCTCGTCGTAGGTCTTCACGGTCTGCCCGGTAGCGGGGTTGATCGTCGCGATAGCCACGTTCTCCTCCATTCCCGCCGTACGGCCACATCGCCGCGACGGCCTGACCGGGCCCATGCCCCGTCCAGGCCAGCCCACACCTGGCCTGGACGGGTTACATCGCCTGACTGAATAGCTTTTGGTACAGGTCGGCACGACGGTCAGCCAGCAGATCGTTGTCACCGGCGAGTCGCTTGTCCCGGGCGCGGGACAGATCACAAGCGGCGTGGAGTACGGCGGGGCGGTCGGCGAGAACCGGGCCGTCCAGCGGGTAGCCGTCGGGACCGACGATGACCGAGCCGCTGATCCAGGACACACCCCGCTCGGCCCGGCACCGGTCAGCCACCGCGACGAAGACCCCGTTGGTCGCGGCCGCGGCCTGAGCCTTGATCACCTCGGCGGGGCGCTCCCCGGCCGGCCAGCTCACGGACGGCCAGTTCACCGGCGCGGCGATCAGGTCGGCGCCGTCAAGCGCGGCCAGCCGCACCCACTCGGGAAATTCCAGGTCGTAACAGATCATCAGGGCCACCCGCCCGAGGGCGGTGTCCACCACGGCCGGTGGCGCGTCGCCGGGGGTGAAGACGAGCTTCTCCTTATCCCACAGGTGCGCCTTGCGGTAGACCGCCCGGGTGCCGGACGCGTCGACCACGGCCGCGCTGTTGTAGAGGCGGCCGTCGGCGCCGAGCTCGCAGAACCCGCCGGCAATCACCAGCTGATGCTCGCCGGCCAGGGAACACCACTGGCGCAAGGTAACGCTGTCAGCCGCGGACGTTGCGAGTCCGAGCGCCTCGGCGGCCGCAGGCCTGGCGACATCGCCGAAGACATAGCCCGAGTCGCACAGCTCCGGCAGCACCACCAGCTGCGCGCCTGCCCGCGCCGCCTGGGCCACGGCGTCGGCGGCGACCTGCCGGTTGGCTTCGGGCTCACCCACGGTGATCGCGAGCTGCGCGACCGCGACCACGGCGAGGCCCGGACCGTCCTGCGATCTGTCCACTTTGCGTGCTCCGTTCATCGGCGGCGACAGGACTATGTAAACAGCATCGGTGTCCCGTACCGTCGGCGGGAGACAATCAGGAAAGGACGGCCGGTGACGGGACAAGCGGATGTCGTGGTGGTGGGCGGGGGGCACAACGGGCTGGTCGCGGCGGCCTACCTGGCCCGGGCCGGGCTCAGAACGGTGGTCTGCGAGCGACGTGGCGTCACCGGTGGCGCGGCGGTCAGCGAGCATCCGTTCGGACCCGACTTCACGGTGACGTCGCTGTCCTACGTGGTCTCGCTGCTCCCCCCGGATCTAGTCCGTGACCTGCGGCTGGAACAGCACGGCTATCACGTCTACCCGCAGGGGCCCTACTTCGCGCCCCGGGCGGACGGCCGCTACCTGCGGCTGCCCGACGACCCGGCGCAGCGGCACGCCGAAATCGCCAAGTTCTCGTCTGCGGACGCCGACGCCTATCCCCGGTACGAAGAGCACCTGGCTGGCATAGGCCGGATCCTCGGGCCGCTGCTGCACCAGATCCCGCCCCGGCTCGGGTCACGACGGCCGCAGGACCTGGTCCGGCAGGCGCGGCTGCTCACCGGACTGCGCGGGGTCGACGAACGCGGCGCGGTGGACGTGACCCGGCTGCTCACCGGTAGCATCGCGGACCTGCTCGAGGGATACTTCGACAGCGACGCGATGCGAGGCCTGCTGTCCGTGTCCGGGGTGATCGGAACCTGGGCCGGGCCGCGCTCGGCCGGGACCGCGTACGTGATGCTGCACCACCACATCGGCGAGACCGAAGGGCTCTCCGGCGCCTGGGGCTTCCCCCGCGGCGGCATGGGCGGGGTAACAGGGGCGCTGACCCGGGCCGCCCGGATGTTCGGGGCGCAGGTCAAGACCGACGCCGAGGTGGCCCAGATCCGCACCAAGGACGGCCGGGTCGCGGGGGTGACGCTGGCCAGCGGGGAGTCGATCGACGCGCCGGTGGTGGTCACCACCGCGCATCCGCAGATCTCGTTCCTGCAGCTGCTCGACCCGGCCGAACTGCCCGCCGGCTTCGTCGCCGACATCCGCGGCTGGCGCAGCCGCAGCGGCACCGTGAAGATCAACCTGGCGCTTGACCGGCTGCCGGTGTTCGCCTGCTACCCTGAGCCCGACCCGTCGGTCTACGGCGGCACGATCGTGCTGGCCGAGTCGCTCGACGATATCGAGACCGCGTTCCAGCAAGCTGTCTCGGGGATCCCGGCCACGCTGCCGTTCGCCGACATCTGCATCCCCAGCGTGTTCGACGACTCGCTGGCGCCGGCCGGCCAGCACATCATGTCGCTGTTCACCCAGTGGGTCCCCTACGGTTACGCGGACGCGGCTCATGACGGCGACCTGGAGGCCTACGCCGACCGGGTGCTCGCCCGGCTGGAGACCGTCGCGCCCGGGTTCACCGACTCGGTGCTGCACCGGCAGGTAATCGGGCCGCACCAGATGCAGGAAGAGTACGGGCTGGTGGGCGGGAACATCTTCCACGGGGAACTGTCGCTCGGGCAGATGTTCCACGCCAGGCCCGCCGCCGGATTCGCCGATCTGCGCACACCGGTACGCGGCCTGTACCAGGCCGGCTCGGCCACCCACGGAGGCGGCGGGGTGACCGGGATCCCCGGCCGCAACGTCGTCAGGCAGATCATCGCCGACCGGCGCGCCGAACGCTGGCGCCGCCGGGTCCGGGCGACCCGGCCCGAACGAGCGAAGGCATAGCGCCCGGCCTTGACTCCTGGCACTTGCGGCCCTTCATGGTATTGAAGTGGCCTTGAGTTCCTGGATGCTATTCTCGAGGTTCCGCGAATCCCCAGGGCGCTTAAGGAAAGGCCGGCCCGATGGACCATTGAGCCGGCCAGGAGCGGCTCAATGGTCCATCGGGCTGATTGCCCTACTACTAATTGCCCTACTGCGGGCTGGTGTCCACTCGAATAACACCGGGCCCAGACGCCGCTGGCGCCCCGCACGTACCTGAGCTGGACTTGCCCGGCCGCCGCCGCTCATTACCGTGGATATCTACCGTGTTATTTCGACGGTAAATATCCACGATCATGGCTTCATTGCTTTCGGTGCGGCGCGGGGTTGGGTCGTGGGGGGGAGGAGTTACTGGGGTGCGAGTGACGCTTATGGCTGTCGGGGCCGGCGAAGGGCTAGGGATTGACCTGGCTGGAAATGGCGCGACTGGCTGGACGGGGACGGGCGGCGCGTAGGCGGGGATCAGGTCACGGCGCCGGAGGCGGCCGGGTGGGAGGCGCGGGCGATCTCGGCGACGAGCTGGAAGGAGCGGAGGCGGCCGGCGGGGTCGTAGACCATGGTGGTGATCATCAGCTCGTCGGCCGCGGTCGCCTCCACCAGGTCGGTGATCTTGCGCGAGACGGTCTCGGGTGAGCCGATGATGTTCGAGGCCTGGCGGTCTTCGACGAACGCGCGCTCCAGCTCGTTGTACGGGTAGGCGGCCGCTTCCTCCGGCGAGGGCAGCGGCCCGGGCCGGCCCGCCCGCAGGCGCAGGAAGGACAGCGCGCCGGAACCGGCCAGGAAGCGGGCCCGCTCGTCGGTCTCGGCACACACCACCGCGGCCGCGACCATCGCGTACGGGCGCTCCAGGATCTCCGACGGACGGAAGTGCTGGCGGTACAGGGCCAGCGCGGGCAGCGTGTTAGCCGCGCTGAAGTGGTGCGCGAAGGCGAACGGGAGGCCGAGCAGGCCAGCCACCTGAGCGCTGTAACCACTGGAACCGAGCAGCCACATGGCCGGCTGGTGGCCCAGGCCGGGCACCGCGGTAATCTGCGCGAACGGGTGCCCATCCGGCCACTGGCCGGTGAAGAAGCCAACCAGGTCCATGAGCTGCTCGGGGAAGTCGTCGGCCGGCAGCGCCTCGGGCGAGCGGCGCAGCGCCGCCGCCGTCGCCTGGTCCGTGCCAGGCGCGCGGCCGATGCCGAGGTCGATGCGGCCCGGATGGAGCGCCTCGAGCATGCCGAACTGTTCGGCGACCACCAGCGAGACGTGGTTCGGCAGCATCACCCCGCCGGAGCCCACCCGGATGACCTGGGTCGCGTCGGCGATGTGGCCGATCAGCACGGGCGGCGCCGAGCTGGCGATGCCGGGCATGTTGTGGTGCTCGGCCACCCAGAACCGGCGGAAACCAAGGCGCTCGGCCCGCCGGGCCAGGTCGGTCGTGGCGCGCAGCGCTTCGCCCGCGCTCCCGCCGTCGGGCACGGGCGCCAGGTCGAGCACGGAAAGCGGCACGGCCCGCGGGCCGAAGGTCAGGGCTGGCGCAAGATCGTCCACGACTTGTCCGAACAGCGTGCGACGCCCCGTTCTTCCGGCCCGGGAGACAGCCGGCTGGCCGTGGGCACGCACCGGAGTCCGTTCGGCTCTAAAGATCTTCCGAAGAGACCTTTGCAAAGGAAAGCTTGCAAAGTTATCTTTGCAGCATGGACATGGATGGTCAAGGCGCCGGGGCTGGCATGGAGGGTGGGGGGGCTCGCGATCGGGGTGCGGGGGCTGGCACGGAGAGGGCGACGGCTGGCGGGGAGGGCGGGGCGCGGGGGCGGACGGTTACCCGGCTGACGGATCCGCGGGCGCTGCGGGCGTACGCGCATCCGGTGCGGATGGCGCTGGTCGGATTGCTGCGCACGGAGGGGCCGCTGACCGCGACGCGGGCCGCCGGGCTGCTGGGCGAGTCGTCCGGGACGTGCTCGTTCCATCTGCGACAGCTGGCCAAGTACGGGCTGGTCGAGGAGGCGGGGGGCGGGACCGGGCGGGAGAAGCCGTGGCGGTCCACCGCGACGTCGACCCACTGGGATCCGGCCCCGGCCACGCCGGAGGCCGCGGCGGCGGCCGGCCTGCTGAACACGGTCATCGCCGAGCGGTACTTCGAGCAGCTGATGCGGTGGCTGGAGGCGAGCCCGGACCAGCCGGCCCAGTGGCAGGAGGCGGCCCTGCTCGGTGACCGGATCCTGTGGGTCACCGCGGAGGAGCTGAGTGAGCTCGGGCGCCGGGTGCTCGAGCTCGTCGATACCTACTTCGAACGTCAGGTCAAGCCCGAACTGCGGCCGCCGGACGCGCGGCAGGTGACCTACCTGCACCTGGCGTTCCCGGGCGACCTGCGGCCCGGGAGGCGCTGACATGGTTCCGGTGCTGCTGCGCGACCGGGTGTTCCGGCGGTACTGGGGCGCGGGGACGATCTCGATGTTCGGCGACCAGATCTCCGGGATCGCGCTGCCGCTGGCGGCGGTGATCGTGCTGCACGTGGGCGTCACCCAGATGGGCTACCTGACCGCGCTTGAGTGGCTGCCCAGCTTGCTGTTCGGGCTGCCGGCCGGGGCCTGGGTGGACCGGCGCGGGCAGCGCAGGCGGACGATGATCGCCGCCGACCTGGGCCGGGCCGCGCTGTTCGCGTCCATCCCGGCCTGCTACGCGCTGCACGCACTGACGCTGCCGCAGCTGTACCTGGTCACGTTCGGCGCCGGGACGCTGAGCATCCTGTTCACCGTGTCGGACGGGACGATGTTCGTCTCGATCGTCACCCCGGAGCAGTACGTGGACGGGCAGTCGCTGATGTACGGCAGCCGGGCGCTGTCGTTCGTGGGCGGCCCGAGCCTGGGCGGCGTGCTTGTGCAGGTGCTGTCCGCCCCGGCCGCCATCGCCGTGGACGCGCTGTCGTTTCTCGGCTCGGCGTTCTTCCTGAGCCGGATCCGGCCGGCCGAACCGTCGGCCGACGACAGCCACGGATCGATCCTGGCGGGCGCCCGGTTCATCGCCCACTCCGGCATCGTCCGCGCCTCGCTCATCGCGGTGGCCACCATCAACTTCTTCAACCTCATGTTCAACGCGCTCTACCTGCTCTACGCGGTGCGCGTGCTGCATATCCGGCCTGGCGTCGTCGGCGTGCTGCTCGGCGTGGCGGCGGCGGGCGGCCTGCTGGGCGCGCTGGTGACCAAGCGGGCCGCGGTCCGGATCGGGGTCGGCTGGACCTACGCGGCCGGCTGCCTGCTGTTCACCGCGCCGCTGGTGGCGTGGCCGCTGGTGCACGGGCGGCTGCCGCTGGTGCTGGCCATGCTATTCGCGGCGGAGTTCGCGAGCGGGTTCGGGGTGATGATGCTCGACATCAGCATCGGGGCGATCTTCGCCGCGGTGATCCCTGACACGCTGCGGTCCCGGGTGACCGGGGCGTTCCAGGCGGCCAACTACGGCACCCGGCCGCTCGGCGCGCTGCTCGGCGGGCTGCTCGGGGCCTCGGTCGGGCTGCGCCCGGCGCTGTGGGTGGCGACCCTCGGCGGCGTCGCCGGGTTCGTGCTGCTGCTGCCGACGCCGCTGCCGCGATTCCGGATGCCCGAACCGTCCACGGAGGCGGTCCCTGAGGACGCTGCCCCTGAAGACGCTGCCCCTGAAGACGCTACGTAGGGTCCGGCCGGGCGAGGTTCTTGCGCAGCACCGGACGGCGGCCGTCCGGGCCCGGGAACTCCTCGAAGCCGGCCTGCCGGTAGAGCTCACGGGTGCCCATGTAGCGGTAGGACTTGCCGTCGGGTGAGGGGTAGGCCTCGATTACCGCGGCCCCAGCTCCGGCCGCGTAGCCGCAGGTCGCGTCGAGGAGCCGGGCCCGCAGGCCGTCGCGGCGGGCGCGTGCGGCCACGAAGAAGCACACCACGGACCACACCCGCTCCCCCGGCACCGACGGGATCACCCGGGAGGCCAGGACGGCGGCGTAGCTCTCCCGCGGCGCGATCGAGCACCAGCCAACCGGGTCGGCGCCGGCGTAGGCCAGCACGCCGACCGGCTCCCCCGCGCGGACCCGCCCGGCCAGGTCGGCGACCCGCTGCTCCTTGGTGCTGTCGCGGAAAGGGGTCGAGCTCAGCCGCCAGCGCAGGCACGAGCACCACCGGAAGGTGCCGTGCGCGGCGGAAAACCGCTCCAGGTCACCGGCCGTGGCCGCGCTGACCGGGACGAAACGCTCACTGTGGTGAGGGGCAGGGTCGTGGCGGGCAGGGTCGTGGCGGGCAGGGTTCACGCTCGCAGGCTAGCCGCGGTGGACGGTCCGCCGCGGGCCGTGCTGCATGGCGGCGTCGCCGTACGGGCGGCCGTCCAGGTTCCAGCTCCACGAGATCTCCGGGGTGATCCGCATGTACATGCCCGGGCCGAACTGGCCGGGGCGCTCCATCAGCTCGGCGCTCCCGTAGACCCGCAGGAACCGCGGCGTCCACGGATCGGTGGACACGAGGTCGTCGACGACCAGGGCGACCTTGGGGTGACCCGCCCCGACGTTGAGGAACTTCCTGGTCCGCTCCGGCGCGCGGCCGCCGACCCACAGATAGGTCCCGTCGAACTCGAAACCCACCGGAGCGACGTCCGGCTGGTCGTCGGCGCCGACGGTGGCGATCCTGGCCAGCGGCTGCGAGGTCAGGTAGGCGACCTCGTCCTCGGTGAACGCCATGAGCTAGCTCCCTCGTTAGTTCATCTCGGTTACTATTAACATAGTAAACCTTTTGGCCGAACGGACGGTGGTGATCCTTGACCGCGAGCGAACCGGACCGGATGGCGGACGGGCTGATCCGGCTGTCCGTCCTGTCCCGGGAAGTCTTCGCCCAGGTCGCCGAGCGGCACGGGCTGCCCGCCGGGCAAGCCAGGCTGCTGTGCGTGCTGGCGGCCGGGCCGCGGGGCATGTCGGAACTCGCCGGGATGCTCGGCGTGGAGAAGGCCGCGCTCACCGGCCTCGCCGACCGGGCGCAGCGCCGCGGCCTGGTCGCGCGGACCGCCGTGCCCGGCGACCGGCGCGCGCTGTCCGAGATCGGAAGAGCGTCGGGTAGG
>OCTA010001907.1_pt1 | contig 19091 bp, 20 predicted proteins | sample 1538991 | NCBI WGS metagenome assembly OCTA01 (sample SAMEA3539302, study PRJEB22396) | soil metagenome | biome: tundra; feature: field; material: soil | place: USA | collected 2010-05 | depth 0.15 m | reverse complement strand
GCGCCCAAGCTTGTGACACGCGCAATGGTCGCGCAGATGAAGAAGGGCGCGGTACTCGTGGACGTTGCTATCGACCAGGGCGGATGCGTGGAGACGGCGCGACCCACGTCGCACTCAAACCCCAGTTTCGTGGTGGATGGCGTAGTGCATTACTGCGTGACCAATATGCCGGGCGCGGTGCCGCATACTTCAACGCTGGCGCTGACCAATTCGACGTTCCCCTATTTGCTGCGGCTCGCCAACCTGGGCGCGCGCGCGGCTCTCAAACAGGATGCGGGGCTAGCCGACGGGCTGAATACGTGGCTGGGAAAGCTGACGCATCGAGGCGTGGCCGAGAGCCAGCAGCGGGGGTGGACTGCTCCTGCCGACGTGCTTGCGTAAGAGGATCAAATCTCTTCGCCAACAAAGGATTTCCAGTTTCTCAGCCTGCGGCCAGTTTCTCGCGCAGGTGTGCGTTCCTGCATTCGAAGATCTATTCCGAATTCGCCAACCAAAGGTTTTGATTGACAATATCACCCTATTAGACATATATCTATTAGGCATATGGCGAAACGTTCGAGTTCGAGTATGGAAGTTCTGCTGGGCTTGCTGACGATTGAATCCATGTCCGGCTACGACCTTGGACTCACCATCCGTGGATCGGTCGGTCACTTTTGGAATGAGAGTTATGGGCAGATCTATCCCAACCTGAAAAAGCTGGCAAACGACGGACTTGTGAGCTGCAAGACCGAGCGGCAAAAAGGCAAGCCCGATCGGCGCATCTACTCGATCACGAACAAGGGTCGGGAACGCCTGCAGAAGTGGCTGGCAGTCCCGCCGCAGCCGGAGATTCCAAGGAATGAATTGTTGCTGAAGCTATTCTTCGGCACGCAGGCTTCCCCAGACATCCTTATCAGATATGTAGAAAGCATGGCGGAAAAAGAGCGGGCATTACTCCAACAGTTCAAGCAAGTGGAGCAAGAGGAAATCGTACCGAACCAGCAATATCCGGACGCACCTTACTGGAAGATGGCGGCGCGCTTCGGCCAGTTCGAATTGGAAGCGCACGTGCGCTGGGCGGAAGAGACGCTGGCGGAGTTGCGCAGCCTTGCCAGGAAGCAGCGGAATCACGCGGAAAGTGGAAAGGAAAAGAAGCATGCGGGCAGATAACTCACCCATAGCTACTCGTATCGCGGCAACTACGAAGGATGGGCGGGGGACGCCGCAGATTGCCTCATGGGGACACTTGCTGGGCTTCTTCCTGATTGGAGCCGGCGTGGTGGTCTTGGGCTTTCTGGCACAACACGCGCCCGCTGGAAGAGGGGGAGCGGCGCCCGGTCAGCTTGCCAGCCACAGTCAAGCCATTCCGATTTATCTGACCGCAATGTTCATGGACCTGGCGCTTTTCTATTATTGCTGGGCCGGTGTGCATCGCCGCGGCGGCAACCTTGAAACGTTGTCGGGGGGAAGGTGGACTTCGTGGAAGAGCCTCGGGGTAGACCTGGGTATCGCTTTGCCGTTCTGGGTGCTGTGGGAAGGTACGGCCTACGGTGTTCACCGGTTGCTGGATCCGAAGCTGGTCGGTCCGAGCGGCGTGAAAACTGTCGCCAGCCTTCTGCCGCAGAGCCTGCTTGAGATTCTCATCTTTATTGCGGTTTCAATCACCGCGGGGGTTTGCGAGGAGTTGGCTTTTCGCGGCTATTTGCAGCGGCAGCTTCATGCGCTCAGCGGGAACATGGCGGCGGCGGTGCTGGGGCAAGGATTGGTCTTCGGCTTGTTCCACAGTTACCAGGGCTGGACGAACGTGATCGTGATCAGCGTTCTTGGAGTTCTTTATGGCGTGCTTGCCGTATGGCGCCGGAACTTGCGCGCAAACATGATTGCCCATGCGTGGAGCGACATTTGGGGAGGCTGGCTGCAAATGCTGGTTTGGCATTAGGGTGCCGCATGTGCCCGGTTCGCAATTCTGCTCCTTGCGTGGGTCCAACTCCCCAGTCACCGCGAACCGCTCTATAATCGCCCCATGCTCTTTGGAGGCGATTCCAGGCGGCGGTCGGTGGTTCTGCTGGGCGCGGGCGTGGTGTTGTTCTTCGCCTTGCTGGGTGCGCTGCAAGCCTTCAACTTCTCCAATGTGCGTTTACTGAATCCGGAGACGGCCGGGGAAACGCTGGCATTCACGGGGCTCAACGTGGTGGTGTTTCTGCTGCTGCTTATGCTCCTGATTCTGTTGCTCAGGAACATTCTAAAAATCTATGCAGATCAGAGCAGCAGTGCACTGGGCGCACGGCTGCGTACGCGGATGGTGCTGGGCGCGGTGCTGATTGCGCTGACGCCTGCGGTCTTCATGTTCCTTTTCAGCTTTCAGTTGATGAACCGCTCCATCGATCGCTGGTTCTCACCGAACACGTCGGAGCTGCGCGAGGACTCGACGCGGGTGGTGCTGGAACTGGCGCAATACGTGACCAACAATGCGCGGGTGGAGGCGGAATCGATTGCCGCATCGGGTGCGCCGGATCAGGATTTGGCTGTCCTGAAGGATGTGTTGAGCTCGCACCGCATTACGCTCGCCGGTGGATTTGCCGTGGTCTATGACAAGGACCTGCACGTGCTGGCCAGCTTTCACGCTCCCGCGGAGTCAGCCCCGGCTAGCCTTCTTTCGTGGTTCAACGAGGGCGAGCAGGGAACGGCCACTCCCTTGAAAGGGCCGCTCTCGACCAACCTGCTGGCGACGGCGCAGACCAATGGCGAGCCGGTTTTGAAGGTGGCCGGGCAGGATTACGCGCTGGGAATGTCGGGCACAGCCTCGGGAAAGGTGGTCGTGGTGGCGCTGCCCATGCCGCACGGGCTCAGCCAGACGACCGCGCGCATCCGCGCCGGCGCTGCAGCGTATTGGGATTTGTTCCGTTCGCGCAACAGCATCCGCTCTACATTTTTCCTGATGCTGCTGCTGATCACGGTTGTGGTCTTTTTCTCGAGCGTGTGGTTGGCCCTGTTCTTATCAAAGCAGATTACGCGGCCGGTGGAAGCGCTGGCCGATGCCATGGACGAGATTGCCGACGGCAAATACGATCACCGCGTAGCGCTGATTACAACCGGCGAGATGGCAGACCTAGTGAGCTCGTTCAACCACATGGCAGCCGATCTCGAGGCGAGCCGCCAATTGGCAGAGAGTTCCTCGGCGCAACTGACCGCGGCCAACTTATCCATCGAAGAGCGACGCCGCGAGCTGGAGACGATCGTGGAAACGATTCCCAGCGGCGTTGTGACCCTGGACGGATCAGGCACTGTTCTGCAGGCGAATCGCGCATTCGCGGTGCTGATGGGTCAGCACAAAGATGCCGGGCTGCGTGGCGAGAAGCTGGATTCGCTGTTGCCGGCGGAATGCGTGGATGACCTGGCTGGAGTGATCCGGCGTGGTCAGCGCATGGGCGCGGCTTCAACCGAAATTGAATTTCATGCGCGCGGACGCACCATGCACGTGGCCGTGACCAGCGCGCGGCTTGATCTGGCGCACGGCAAGGTGGGCACCGTGCTCGTGGTCGAAGACACCTCAGAGCTTTTGCGCGCGCAGCGGCAGTTGGCGTGGAAAGAAGTGGCGCAGCGCGTGGCTCACGAGATCAAGAATCCGCTCACGCCAATCGCGCTTTCAGCCGAGCGGATCGGCAGACATCTCGATCGCAGCCTGCCCGATTCGCCGGCCATCATTCGCAAATGCAGCGAGGTGATTCTGGGCTGTGTGGCCACGCTGCGCACGCTGGTTGACCAGTTCTCGGCGCTGGCACAGTTTCCAGCGCCGCAGCCTCGCGCATGCGACATGAACCAGGTGGCCGAGGAAGCTTTAGGTTTGTTTGCAGGCCGGCTCGATGGCATTACGGTGACGCGCGCATTGGAGCCGGGTTTGCCCATGGTGCTGGCGGATCCCGAGGCGATTCGCCGCGCACTCGCCAACCTGATCGACAATGCTGCCGAGGCGATGCAGGGCAGCCTTCTTCGTTTGCTCGACATTCGCAGCGCACTGAGCGAAGACGGCACCGCGGTTGAAGTCACCGTCTCCGATACCGGCCACGGTCTCACCGATGAGATTCGCGAGCGCCTGTTTTTGCCCTTCTATTCCACCAAGCAGCGGGGCACGGGGCTTGGACTTTCGATCGCGGCCAAGATTGTGCAGGAGCATGGCGGCTCAATTCGCGCCGAGAGCAACAGCCCCAAAGGGGCGCGTTTTCTGGTGCGGCTGCCGCTGATGGAGCATGGGGTGCAGCCCACATCTGAGTCGAGTACATCCACGCCGCTCACGGGGACGCGCTCATGAATCACATCCTGGTGGTGGATGACGAGGCAGAGATTCGCTCGTCGCTCGAAGAGATTCTGCGCGAGGAGGGATACGGCGTCGCCACGGCTGCGACTGCGGCCGAAGCACTGGTACTGGTTGAAGACACTCCGTATGACGTGGTGCTTCTCGATATCTGGCTCCCCGACCGCGACGGTCTCGACGTGCTGGCCGACATTCACAGGCTGGCGGCGGAGATGCGGCCCGAAGTGGTTATCATCTCCGGGCACGGCACCATCGAAACCGCAGTGAAAGCGACCAAACTGGGCGCATTCGATTTTCTCGAGAAGCCGCTCTCGCTGGATCGAACGTTGATTGTGCTCAAGAATGCGGTCGAGGCACGGCGTCTGCGCGCGGAGAACCAGGAATTCAAGCGCCAGTTCAGCGTGGGTTCGGTGCTGACAGGCGAAAGCGTGCCGGTAAAGGCGCTGCGGCAGCAAATTCGGCTCATGGCACCGAGCAATGGGCGCGTTCTCATCTACGGCGAATCAGGAACGGGGAAGGAACTGATTGCGCGTGCAATTCACGCTGAGAGCCTTCGCCGCGACCGCGTGTTTGTTGAACTGAACTGCGCCGCCATTCCCGAAGCGCACATTGAGGCCGAGTTGTTTGGCTACCGGCATGGCGCGCAGCCGGGCGGTCCTCCTGAGCAGCGCGGCACGCTGGAGCGCGCCGATGAGGGATCGCTTTACCTGGATGAAGTCGGCGACATGAGCCTGAAGACGCAGGCCAAGGTGCTGAGCGCCCTCGACGACCAGATGTTCACGCCGGTAGGCGGCACGCAACCATTGCGCGTGGACGTGCGCCTGATCGCGTCGACCAACAAGGATCTCGAAGAAGAGATTGCCAAAGGGAATTTCCGCGAAGATTTGTTTTATCGGCTCAACGTGGTGCCGTTTTTTGTGCCGCCGCTGCGCGAGCGCAAGCAGGACATCCCGCTGCTGGCGCGGGAGTTTCTCGGCGAGTTTGGCCGCCAATACGGACGCCCGCGCATGGAAATCGGAGAGGATGCTCTGGAGGCGCTATCCACGTATCACTGGCCCGGCAACGTGCGCGAGTTGAAGAATGTGATCGAACGTGTGCTGATTCTCAACCCGCGTACTTTGCGGATCGAACGCAAGCATCTGCCTCCACTGATGCACAAGGCGGGCGCGCGTTCCACTGAGGAGTTTTCAACGCTGCAGCAGGCGCGCGATGCCTACGAACGCGAGTACATTCTGAAGAAGATAGAAGAAGCGCGCAACAACGTGAGCCGCGCCGCGGAGATGCTGGGTCTGGAGCGCAGCCACCTCTATCGCAAGATGAAGGCGTTGGGAATCGGCGTGCGCGAATAGCTGCAGCGCAGTAAGCTGAAAGCGATGGAGGCACTGCGATGCCCGTCATCCTGAACCGGCCGAATCTGCTCCACCTGAATGGGTTCACGCGCGTGGAGCGCCTGAAGAGCGTGGGCCGCCTGCGCGAAGCCATCGTCAGCAGCCGTGGCTGGGTGACCGACTTCCACCAGTTTTCGAATCTCTCGATATGCCTGCAGTTTGAAATCCCCATCGAGCACCTGCCCTTGCTGGCCGAGTCGCTGCTCGATGCCGGCGTCAAGTTCAACACGAGGAGCGAGGCTCTGCTTTATAGCGTGGGGCCGGAGATGGCGACCGGACCGATCCAATGCACATTGCAGGTCCTGTTCATACACAATGAACCGGACCTGCGACGCAAGGTGCTTGCGGTCCCGGGCTGATGCAGTCAGGATCTCAGGTTAAAGCAGTCAGAATCTTCTCGGACAAAGCTAACCGGAAACAGTTTCCGTATCGGCGATCGGGGATACCCTGAGTTCACTCACCTGGCTGACCTGAATGACGGGCTCGATGTCGGTGTAGTTGGGGATGTCTCCCTTCAACTCGGCGGCGTGCGGCAGGAACGCATCGCTGAATGCCTTGACCGACTCGCATGTGAAGGCTGCGACCGCGCGGAAGGGAGGTGGTTGTTGCACCTTCGCACCGCTCACCCCGATTTCGACGGAAACAGATCTGACAGCGGATACGAGCGACTTCATCACCAGCGGCATGTGGACGTTGGTGTAGTAGTCCACGTCGAAACGGCTGCCGGGCATATTCGGAAAGTAGATGCTGACCTTGACCATGGTTACCTCACATTGCAGGCGCATCGTTCAGTATTTCGGGATGGATGGGTCAATCTCGTCGCTCCAGGCATGAATGCCGCCGGCGAGGTTGGCAACGTTGGAGTAGCCGGACTGCTTGAGGAATTCGGCGACGCGCTGGCTGCGTCCACCGGTCCGGCAATGCACCACAACTTCGCGATCGCGATCGATCTCGGCGAGCCGTTGGGGCACATCGTTCTGAGGAATCAGCTTTCCACCGATGTTAGCGATCTGATACTCGTAGGGCTCGCGGACGTCGAGCACGAGCACATTGTCGCCCGCGTCGAGCTTCTGCTTCAATTCTTTCACCGTCATCTGCGGAATGCCATTCTTCAATTTCTTCTCCTCTTGGGTTTCAGGGGCAATTCCGCAGAACTGCTGGTAATCAATGAGCTGTGTGATCGTGGGATTGAGACCGCACACGGGGCACTCGGGATTTTTGCGCAGCTTGAGCTCGCGGAAGCGCATGTTCAGCGCGTCCACCAGCAGCAGGCGGCCCGCAAGTGAATCGCCCTTGCCAAGGATCAGTTTGATGACCTCGGTGGCTTGAATCACTCCGACGAGGCCGGGCAAAATGCCGAGTACGCCACCCTCCGCGCAACTGGGGACAAGGCCCGGCGGCGGCGGCTCGGGGTAAAGGCAGCGATAGCAGGGACCATCTTTGGTGGCGAAGACGCTGGCCTGCCCTTCGAAGCGGAAGATAGACCCGTAGGCGTTCGGTTTGCCCAACAGCACGCATGCATCATTGACGAGATAGCGGGTGGGGAAGTTGTCTGTGCCGTCGGCAACAATGTCGTAATCCTTGAGAATTTCGAGCGCATTGGCGCTGGTCAGCATGGTCTCGTGCTTGACGACATGGAGCGCAGGATTGAGCGCCTTGAGTTTCTCCTCGGCAGAGTCCAGTTTCTTGCGGCCGATGTCCTTGGTGGAGTGGATGATCTGGCGCTGCAGGTTGCTCGCGTCGACCACATCAAAATCCACAAGCCCCAGTGTGCCGATGCCGGCCGCAGAGAGGTAGAGGGCCAGGGGCGATCCGAGTCCGCCTGTTCCGACGCAGAGCACGCGCGCGGCTTTCAGTCTCTGCTGGCCCTCCATCCCTACTTCGGGCAGGATGAGGTGGCGCGAATAACGCGCGAGATCGTCGGTGGTCAGTTCGGGAAGCGGGATGGGCTCAGTGATGGTTGCCATATTCAATTCTCTGGTTCTCTCCGGTTGAGTTAGATCGTGGTCCCTGTCAGAGACAGGCTCTGCAGCGAAGTTCTCTGTTTTTATGTGCCGGGACGCAGATCGCCGGCTGGGCGATTCGGGTCGGCTTACAACCCCCGGCGGGCTAATAGCCCCCGGCGATTGAGGGGATGATGGAGAGCGTGTCGGCGGCGGTCACGGTCGTGGACTCTTTCGCCGGGAGATAGCGCACGTCCTCGTCGTTCAGATACAGGTTAACAAAAGCGCGGAGCTTGCCTTCACTGGTGAACAGGTGTTTGCGGAGGTCCGGATGCGCCTGGGTCAGGCTGTCGAGCGCTTCGGAGATGGTGGCCGCGCTGATTTCCACGGCGTCCTGCCCGCCCGCAAAAACCCGCAAAGGTGTGGGGATAAAGACTGTCATGTGAAAGGATTTCCTCGCCTGCACTATTTTAGATGGCTCAGGCGGTTGTTTGGATGATGTGAATGTCTCGCCATCCTGAAGCGGATACGGGATTCTCGGGGATATGCGTGATTTCCTTTGGGCAATCAACCTTGGGAACAGATCCGCGGCAGGCAAAGAAGCGGCTCCGGCAATGCCGAAGCCGCTCACTGGCGGGAATTGCCCGACGCTGGTCAAAGCAGCGCTGACGGAAGCCGCTGTTTATGTTTGCCTTACTGAGTTGAGGCCGTGCTGTCGGACGACGGCTTCGGCTTCCAGAAATCCGGATCGGCCTTGATCCATTCATCGGAGACGTAGCTCTGCTTGGGGTTGACCGCGAACAATTCGCTGCGCGAAGAGTCCACAGCTGCTCCGAAGAGCGCGTCGAATTTGGCCATCGCTTCTTCGCCACCCATGGCTTCGACAAACTTCTTGTCGTTGGCAAAATCCTCATCGATCACCGACATGTGTGGGTCGCCGCTGATGGCGATATAAGTGCCGTCTTCGGTCCCAAATGCGGCCTCATACATGCCCCAGTGGGCGTTGTCTTTCATCTTGTCGTGGGCAGCTTTCACCATCTTCGCCAGTTCCATCCAATCCTTGCGGTGGCCGGGACGGACGTGGAAGACCGAAATCTGGTAATAGCGATGATTCATCAGGTCGCGGTGAGAGTGGTAGCTGAGGTCTTCATCGTATACATAGACGACCGAATCCACGCCTTCGAGCAATTCGCCATCGGCCACGCTGGCACCCTCAAGATCGGCGGCGAGAGAGGCATTCTTGTCGACGATCTTGTTGTCCTTTTCCCACTCGTCAAAAGAGGTATACCGCGTCATGAATAAAGCACGCGACTTGCCCGACATGGAGTCCATTCCGACGTAATAGGCGGGAAACTTCGCCTTGGTCATCGCGGTAATGAAGGCGCTTTCGGTCTTGTCGTGCGCCATGCCGTTTTTGTAGGGTTTGATGAATTCCCGTGTGATCTGCAGGATCTTGGGTACTGCATTGGTAGCAGATGAATCCTGCTGCGCCGCGGCCATCGTGCTGCCAGCAACCGCGAGGGACAGTCCTAGCACAAAAGGGCTGATCTTTCTCATGTGGAATAACCTCCTTGACGTGCTCAGAGACCACTCGCGATGGGATGGGGGAAAACCGAGGGATACGCGTGCGTCCTAAGTCAGATGGATAGTAAGCCACGCCTGCGATGCTGTAAAGAACTTCCGATGAACTGTGGATAAAAGCAGGGAGGCCTGTTCGCACAACAAAAGCGGGATGACTCAGCTCACGTCGTCGATGCGAATTGTTTCCAACTCGAAGCGCTTGTCTTCCTCGGTCGCGCCGGCCAGCAGGAAGGAGTTGGTGACGGCAGCCTTGCCCTGGGCCACATCGGTGATGACGTATGAGCAGCCGAGCCAATGCGCTTCGGCGAAGTCGGTGGCTGACCATTGTGCCGGATGGTCGGGGTGTGAGTGATAAAAGCCCGCGATCTCCAATCCGCGGTTGCGTGCCTCGCGCTCGATCTTTACCAACTCAATGGGAGCAATCTGATAGCGGTTGTGGGCGGAATCGGTACGGGTGTTGCCGGCGCGCAGTGCGGCTGTCACAACCCAGCCCTCAGGGCTGGGCCGTCCCAGCAGCGCCCCGCAGCACTCATGCGGGTAAGTCTCTTCGCCATGAGTGCGCATCGCTTCGTAGACGGCGCGAGGCAGGTGCAGCTTGCTCATGCTTCCTCCCAGAACCGCTCGCTCAGATACTTGTCGGCCGAGTCGGGCAGCACAGTAACGATGATGGCAGGTCGGCCTGCCGCGGCTTCTTCTCGGGCGATCTGTAAGCAGGCCACGACAGCGGCGGCTGCCGAAATCCCAACCAGCACGCCTTGCTCGCGGGGGAGTCGCTTGGCCATCTCATAGGCCGCTTCGGTCTCCACCTGCAACCCGCGATCGGCAAGATGCGGATTGTAGATGGCCGGCACCATGGACGTGGCAAGATACTTGAGGCCCTCGAGGCCGTGGAAAGGCGAGTCAGGCTGCATGCTGATGACTTGGATGGCCGGGTTGTGCTCCTTGAGGCGGCGCGACGTGCCCATGAAGGTGCCGCAGGTGCCGAGTCCGGCGACAAAGTGCGTGACCTGGCCGGCGGTCTGGGCCAGGATTTCAGGGCCGGTAGTGTGATAGTGCGCCAGCCAGTTGGCGTCGTTCGAATATTGATCGACATAAGAGAAGAGCTGCGGGTCGTTGCCGGCCATCTCCCGCGCGCGACGGATCGCGCCGTCGGAGCCCTGGTCGGGATCAGTCCACTCGACGGTGGCGCCGTAAGCCCGGAGAATCCGTTTGCGTTCCGGCGATACATTGGCGGGCATGGCCAGTTGGACTGGAAAACCGAGAGCGGCGCCTAGCATGGCGAGGGCGATACCGGTGTTGCCGCTGCTGGCATCCAGCAGAATCTTGCCTGGCACGAGCAGGCCGCGTTTCAGAGCGTCACGAAGCATCGCCGCGGCGGCGCGGTCTTTCACGCTGCCGCCGGGGTTGGCCCACTCCGCCTTTCCCAGCAGGGTAATTCCTTCCAGGTCCCGGACGAGCTGATCGAGCCGGAGAAGCGGCGTGGAGCCGATGCGGTCAGGGAGGGACGAACCCAGCGCGGCTTGTTCAATGGCGCTCTTCATGGCGGAAACACAGGATTTGCCTCAGGGTGTGCGAGACTGAAGGCAGGGGAAATTCCGCACTCCCTGGGACCATCTTCTCAGAAAGAAAACGGCCATGACTCGAAAAACCAAAATTCCAACCTTTGATCAGATACTTGAAATCCTGCGTGCCCACTCGTTTGAGGTGACGCCTTCGGCCAAGGTGCCGGGCGGCGTGATGGTAAGCAAGTACGGTGTTGCGGCGGTTCTTGCACCGGCAAAGGAGAAGGGCGCGCCGCCGGTTTTGGCGGTTCACCCGGGCGTGCTGGTTCGCGGCGAGGTGGCCGAGCTGCTCGACAGGGGCTATCAGAAGTTCATTAAGACCTCCCAATTTGAACTGCCCGCGACGGCCAAACAATTGCATGCAATCCACCAGTTCTCTGAGGAACTGAAGCAGTTGACCGGCGGCACGAGCCTTTATAACGAGTCGCTGGGCACCACCAGCGATGTATATGAATACGACCGTTTGCAGGGCCGGGAAGCGGCTCAGCCCGTACCCGCGCAACCCTGGCAACTGGCCTCGGGTCACTGAGCTTCGCCTGGGACTGGACGGGTAGCGCGATGGACCTTGAAGGCACCTCGGCAGATCATCGGGAGCGTCGCAAAGAATTCCGGCACCCGGTGGATACCGACGCGGTGATCCACCTCATCGACCTGGCGGCGAAGGTGCAGGGACGCATTCTCGACGTGAGCCTGCATGGCTGCTGCATCCGCACTTACCAGCGATTTCCTTTGGGCATCTTCAGAAGAGTGGAGACGGAATTCTGCTTTGAGGGATTGCCCTTTCGCCTCGGCGGCGTCACCCAGGCCCTTTACGACGCACGCACGGTGGGCATCCGGTTCCTTGACATGAGCGAGCGCAAAAGGGAGCAACTGATGCAGCTGATCGAGGAGATCGACGAGCTTCAGGAGCGGGAGAAGGCCGCGGCCGCGCTCAACGGCTCGCCCGCGCCTGACCCGGCGGACGAACGGTCCCCGAGCGCAAGCTGATTCCTCAGGCCATGGGCTCCGCATTGTGATAGCGCGGGTCTGGGGCGTGGACGATGCGCATCAGCTTGCCGTGATCGAGCCAATTCAGCTCGCAGGTGTCGCAATCTTCAATGACCACGTTGCCCGCGCCGGAATAGAAATGCGTGTCCATGGGCTTGTGGCAATGGGGGCAGTCGAGTTTACGGTGCAGTTCGTTGGGGTCCGGCGGCGGTGGAACCAGGGAACCAGGCTGGCCGGCGCGCAGCTCATCCACAAGCGTCATAAACACACCCATGGGTACCAACATGCCGCGGGAGCGCGTGCAGTATTCCATCTGCACCTTGGCCAGAGAAGCGTGCATGAGCGGAAGGGCACAGACGGGGCACGACTCGTCCGACGCTTCAGGAAATACACTGACCCCTTCGCCATCTTTTTGCGGGAAAAAGATGTTCTTGCAGTAGTCGCAAGCCAGGCCGTCGGCAGCCGGCTGAAGGTGCATGGGCGCACCGCAGGATGGACAGTTCATTGTGCTTTTCCACACTCCGGACAGAATTTTGCGCGCTCCGGGATGGTCTTCCCGCATTCGATGCAGAAATGTGTGCCGGCCGCGGCTGCAGGACCCGCGTCGGCGGGAGATTTGATGGCCGCCATCACGGTTTGAGCCATTGCGACTCCGGCTCCAAGGCCGACTCCCATTCCAGCGGCGCCGCCCGGATTGGCCGCCGCGATCGGGAGTGCCTGCGCGGTTTCAAACTGGGTATAGCGGCCAAGGTCGCCAGCCATGCTGGTCCCGATGCGCTGATCCATCACCTTCTGCAACTCATCCGGCAGAGAGATGCTTTCGACGACGAACTGGTTCAGTTCAAGTCCCAGCGCCGTGAACGCAGGCTTCATCTGATCCGCAATCTTCTGGCCGAGGGCGTCCTGGTTTGCCGCCATATCGAGGAAAGAGACGTCGCTGGTGGCAAAGATGTCGGTCATGCGCGCGACAATCGTGTTGCGCAACTGCCCTTCGAGCTCGGAGACAAAGTAGGTCTGGCGCGTTCCGCTGATCTGGTTGAAGAAGACGCGCGGATCGGCGATGCGATAGGAATAGATGCCGTAGCCGCGCAGGCGCACAGCACCAAATTCCTTGTCGCGGATCGTGATGGGCGTGGCCGTTCCCCATTTCTGGTCGATCTGCAGCCGGGTCGAGAAGAAGTAGACGTCGGACTTGAAGGGGGATTCGAAGCCCTTATCCCAATTCATCAGATCGGTGAGCAGGGGCAGGTTGCGCGTGGTCAGCGTGTGCAGTCCCGGCCCGAAAACGTCGGCGATTTTGCCCTCGTTGACGAAGGCAGCCATTTGGGACTCGCGTACGGTGAGCTGTCCGCCGTTCTGGATTTCCATGTCCTGCATGGGATAGCGGAACGCGAGCATACCGTCTTCCGCTTCATTCCACTGAATGACATCGATGAGCTGCTTGCCCAGGAACTGTCTGAGGGTCACGTGCGGCCTCCTGGAGTGCAACTCTACCATGCGTTGCGAGAAGGGCAAATGAAAAGACGCGTCTCGGAATACACCGAAATACCCAACGGATTCAAGCCGCTGCGGGAGCTCACCCGTGGGCGGGAAGCCTAGTTGGGCGTACCTTCCGTTGGGGTCGCGGAGAAGGTGCACTCGGCGCATTGGCAAACCCGGCGCAGGTATTCCCAGGAATAAATGCCGCCCGAATGGCCGTCGGTCCAGTTGAACTGGAGAGCGTAGCGGCCCACGGCGTGAGCACTGGCTGGCTTGGCGGGCGCCTTATACATCGGCAGCACGTTGGAGGGCTTTGGCTTGGGCTGGCCGATTTTGCGGCTCTCATTCTTTCGTTCTTCGATACAGGTGGCGCAGGGGCAGGCATCCCGCAGCCAAGGGAAGCTCCAGGCGCTTCGGTGGCCGTCTTCCCAGTCGATTTCAAGGCCCTTGCCCTCGGTGAGCAGAACCCTTACCTTGTGCGGCGTGACGGCGATACGCGAGAGCGGGCGGTGCTCTTCGTTTTCCTGTGCCTTTTCTTCTTTTGAGACGATCCGGATGCCTTCGTGACTCATGCTTCCATTTTATCGTTTATGTCCCTTGTCCGAGTGTGGAGGGGCGAGCGAGGGGATCGTCACCGATCTTTCCAAAAGAACCATGCGGCCATGGAGAGTCCGATGAACACCACCAGGCCGCGCAGCGCGGGCTGCGGAACCCGGCGGGCCATGCTGGCGGATGTGTAGCCACCAATCGCGCAGGTCACCATCGCCAGCAGGCAATAGCGCCACACCACCTGCCCGTCCACGACAAAAATGACAAAGGCGATGCCGTTGGCCATGGTGGTGGACACCACCTTGAGCGCGTTGATCTCGTTCAGGTCCTGGAACCCAAAGAGCGACAGCACTGTAATGATGAGGAACCCGGCACCCGCTCCAAAGTAGCCAATGTAGAAACAGACGACCATGATTGCGAAGAATACCGCCAGACGCCGCTGCGCTGGAGCATGACCAATGCCTGTCTCAGGGCTGGCGAGGTTGCGGCGGGCAATGCTTCGGCGTTCAAGCCAGCGGGATACTGGTCCACTGGCAGCAAAGATGAGAGCGGCCGCCAGCAGCAGCCAGGGCACAAGATGCAGGAAGGTCTTCTGCGGTGTGTTGAGCAGAACGAATGCGCCGGCAGTGCCGCCGAGCAGGCCGGCGAGAGCCATGGGCAAGGCGAGGTGGAGATTTTTGCGGATGTCTTCGCGATAGGCGGCAATCGAGGTGAGCTGTCCCGGCCACAGAGCCACGGTGTTGGTGGCGTTGGCCTGGACAGGCAGGATTTTCATCCCCAGCATGGCGGGAAAAAGCAGGAACGAGCCGCCGCCAGCCACGGCATTGAGCACTCCCGCCAGAAAGGCGGCGACCGTAAGCCAAAGCCATTGCCAACTGATGTAAGCGGGAAGGCTGAAGAGAGCGATCATCTGACGGATATTGTAGAGGGCATCCGTGGAGCCGGTCCGAAGGAGGATTTCCGGTCGCTTTGGGATTGTTCCTCATGTCCTCTGAAAAAGGCTATCGCCAACAGAAACAGCGGAGTATGCTCTAGCCATGCTTGCGCGCTTTCTTCGCTTCCTGCAGATTGCGGGATTGGTTTTGTCTGCCTTGGTGGGCTTCACATCACTGGCCGCTGCGCAGAAGGTTGCTCCTGTGCTCGCGGTCGATGGTCTGGGCAAGGGAATCGCGCAGCTCGATGGTCCTTGGCAGTTCCACCTTGGCGACAATCTCGAGTGGGCGCTGCCGCAGACCGGCGATGACGCCGGAAACGTAGGCTGGGAGCAAATCAGTCCCGACAAGACATGGGGAGCGCAGGGCCATCCTGCTTATACGGGCTACGCGTGGTACAGGAAACACGTCCACCTTACGCCCGCGCCCGGGGCCTCGCCTGATTTTGCGCTGCTCATCCGCCACATCGATGACGCCTACGAGATCTACTGGAACGGCGCGCTGATCGGCCATCACGGAAATCTTCCGCCCCATCCTTCTTATCCGTACTCGCCGCCCGTTCAAGCTTTCGGCCTGGGCCCTGCTCGAGATGGAGTGCTCGCCCTGCGCGTATGGAAAGCGCCGTTGACTTCGTTCGACTCCGATCACTTAGGTGGTCTCTATGCTGCGCCTTTGGTCGGAAGTCCCACGGCCATCGCTGCGCAAAAGGCCGAGTTGGATTACGGATGGCTGCGGAGCCGGCAATATTATTTTGGCCTGGAGTCACTGAATGCGCTGGTGATGGTGCTGAGCCTGCTGGCATGGCTTCGCGACCGGTCAAAGCGCGTTTTGCTCTGGATGGCCGTCTTCAGTGGCGCGTCTGTCCTCTCGCTGATTCTTGTGGGCTTGCGGATTCCTTTCTCTTTCAGCTTTGCCCTCGGATGGCTGCAGCCGGTTCTCAGCCTTTCCGACATCGGATTGTGGTTCCTCCTGCTTTACCTTCTCAAGCTGGATGAGAATCCGCGACTGGCGCGCCTTACTCGCCAGCTCGCCATCATCAGCATCGTCGCTACCTCCCTGGATGGCCTGATCACTCTGCTCGACTGGAGCAACCCGCTGATCGCGCCGTGGGTGCAGACGGCCGATGCACTTTTTACGGTCGTTTTTACGGCGGCTGAGGTCTATCCCCTGGTGCTGGTTGGTTACGCCTTGCGCAAGCGCCTCGATCCTTCGCGCTGGCTGGTGGCCATCGCAGCCTTTCTTTCCGGGATGATTTCGGTGGTCCGCATCGGTGTGCAACAGGGTAGCCGATTCACCCATTTCACTCTCGGCGAGAAGATCGGAGCACCGCTCTTTACGTTCAACGGCAATGTGTTCACCTTGCAAACCATCGCCAACACGCTGCTGCTGCTGGCCATTATTTATGCGATGTACCGTTATATGCTCGATGCGGCCACCCGCCAGACCTCGCTTGAGCAGGAGTTCAAGAGCGCCCGCGAATTGCAGCAGGTTCTGATCCCCGAGTCATTGCCCGCGCTGCCCGGCTTTGCGTTCACCAGCGCCTACCGGCCCGCGCAGGAAGTCGGCGGAGACTTCTTCCAGGTCATTCCGCTCGAAGGCGAATATGAAGGCTCCACGATGATTCTGCTGGGTGACGTGAGCGGAAAAGGTCTCAAGGCGGCCATGACTGTATCGCTGATTGTGGGAGCCGCCCGTACGTTGGCACGCTTCGCACCCAATCCTGCCGAGATGTTGACTGAACTCAACCTGCGCCTGTTTGGCCGGCTGCAGGGCGGCTTCGTGACCTGCCTCGCGCTGCGCCTGGATGCCGCCGGCCATTGCGTAATGGCCAGTGCGGGCCACCCCGCGCCGTTCCTGAACAAGCGCGAAGTGGATCTGCCCGGCACCCTGCCGCTGGGCATTCTTCCGGCAGCCAGTTACGAGGAGACGGCAATCGATCTGCGCGAGGGCGACCACTTCGCGCTCTATACCGACGGCCTGCTTGAGGCTCGCAGCTCCAGCGGGGAGATTTTCAGCTTCGACCGCCTTGATGCCCTGTTTGCCACCCGGCCTGACGCCGCCAAAGCGACCGAGGCCGCCGTCAATTTCGGCCAGGACGATGACATCACCGTTCTGACCCTGACCCGGCTGGGCAAAGGGCAGCAATCTTCATCCCATCTTTCCGCCCCGCACTTCGCCCAGATTTAGCGGGCGTCGATTCGGACGGAAAAGAGGAGCCTCGGCAGCTCCGGCTTCGAGAGCTGTTCTGCCTGCATTCGCCCCGTTCGCCCGCCTGCGCCTGCCACTTTTTCCCGCCACCCGCGTCCACAGGTTGCCGTGGCAATACAATCGGTGCGAGAACGAAAGGGGCAAAGGATGGCGCTTCACGAATTTCTTCACGAACTGTTCCAAATCCGCTATATCCACGAAATTCTCCACCTGTTGAGCGGGTGTGTCAGCTCGTTCTTCGGGACTTGGGGCTACTTCGCGTTCATCCAAAAGCGCGCCGAGCGCAAGAGCTAAGCTTTTCATAATGAGTAAATTAAGCGCAAATTCGCGCGGCCATACAGGGGCAAATCCGCAAACCCGTAATAACATGAGCGTTTGGCACTCATATTTTATGAATCGTCTGTGCTATAGTTGCGTCAAATGGTTTGAGTGGCAGGGCTGAGGCCCCGCCCCATCATTCCGAAAACCATCTGGAGGTAATTCTCATGGCAATCACCCGTTGGGACCCCTTCCGGGACGTGATGACATTGCAGAACCGCGTGAATTCGATCTTTCGCGATTTCAACGACGGCGGCGACAACCCACTGACGACAGCCACCTTCGTGCCGGCTGTGGATGTCTATGAAGACCCGCAGAAAGTTGTTCTGAAACTCGAAGTTCCCGGAGTCGACGAAAAGGACCTGGATGTTCGGGTCGAAGACCATACGCTTACGGTCAAAGGCGAGCGCAAGTTCGAGAAGGAAGAGAAAGAGGAAAACTTCCATCGCATCGAGCGGCGCTATGGCAGCTTCTATCGCGCTTTCACGCTGCCGCCGACCGTGGACACAGAGCATATTGCCGCAAATTACAATGCCGGCGTGCTGAAGCTCGAGTTGAAAAAGAAGCCCGAAACCCAGCCCAAGCAGATCAAGGTCAACGTAGCTGCCTGAAGGCAGCTACGACCTTCTAGCTTTCAGCTTCCAGCTTTTCCTGCTGTAGGCTGGCGGCTTTGGATTTAATAGTAGCCGGGGGGTGGATCGAAACCTGCCTGCCCGGCGTTCTTTTTTGTGCAACATGCACGCAAGAAAACAATCTATCTATGCTAGAGAGATCTGGAATCTGGCGGCTTGGAGCTAGAGGCTAGGAGCTGAGAACAATGGCTATTCGTTGGGACAAATTAACCGTTAAATCGCAGCAGGCGATGCAGCAGGCGCAGGAGCGGGCGGCCGAGCTTGGGAATCCCGAGATTCAGCCGGTACATCTCTTGCTGGCCCTTGTCGAGGATACTGAGGGCGTCATTCCCGCGGTGCTCGAAAAGATCGGCGTGCCCATCGAACGGCTGGAGACCGAACTGCACGTCATTGAGGAGAGACTGCCGCGCGTGGCCGGCGCGTCGGCGCCCCCGGCGATCGGCAACGCACTCAACAAAGTCGTGGAGCAGGCGTTTCGCGAGGCGGCGAACTTCAAGGATGAGTACGTCTCAACCGAGCATCTGCTGCTGGGTGCAGCGCACCTGAAGGGCGACCCCGCGCGCGAGGCGCTGTTGACGCTCGGCGCAACGCACGATGCCATTCTGAAGGCACTGACTGCCGTGCGCGGCTCGCAACGCGTGACCGACCAGAACCCTGAAGGCAAGTTCCAGGCACTGGAGAAATATGCCAAGGATCTGACTGAGTTGGCGCGTCGAGGAAAACTGGATCCGGTGATCGGCCGCGACGAAGAGATTCGCCGCGTGATCCAGGTGCTGAGCCGGCGCACGAAAAACAATCCTGTGCTGATCGGCGAGCCCGGAGTCGGCAAGACCGCCATCGTCGAGGGCCTTGCACGGCGTATCGTCTCTGGCGACGTGCCCGACGGCCTGCGCGACAAACGGGTCATCTCGCTTGACCTGGGGTCGATGCTGGCCGGGGCCAAGTATCGCGGCGAATTCGAAGACCGGCTCAAGGCGGTGTTGAAAGAGATTGAAGAGTCGAACGGCCAGATCGTTTTGTTCATCGACGAGCTGCACACGCTGGTGGGCGCGGGCGCTGCCGAGGGAGCGATCGACGCAAGCAACATGCTCAAGCCGGCGCTGGCGCGCGGCGAACTGCGAGCCATCGGCGCAACCACGGTGAACGAATACCGCAAATACATCGAGAAGGACGCGGCCCTGGAGCGGCGCTTTCGGATCGTGTATGTTGGCGAGCCCAACG